>Ga0209236_1001597_pt1 | contig 13652 bp, 13 predicted proteins | sample GraSoi013_1_40cm_FD_185819 | JGI IMG/M metagenome (GOLD analysis project Ga0209236, IMG submission 185819) | Grasslands soil microbial communities from the Angelo Coastal Reserve, California, USA - Sample 09_27_2013_1_40cm (SPAdes) (version 2) | ecosystem: Environmental > Terrestrial > Soil >... | reverse complement strand
GACCCGGATCTGCTCCTTCACCAGGTCGAAGTTGGTGCACATCTCGGTGACGGGGTGCTCGACCTGGATGCGGGTGTTCATCTCCATGAAGTAGAAGGCGCCGTCCTCGTCGAGCAGGAACTCCACCGTACCCGCGCCGACGTAGCTGATGGCCTCGGCGGCCTTCACCGCGGCCTCGCCCATGTCCTCGCGCAGGGTCTGGTCCACCGCGGGGCTCGGCGCCTCCTCGATCAGCTTTTGATGGCGCCGCTGCACCGAGCAATCCCGCTCGCACAGGTGCATCACCTTCCCGTGCGTGTCCCCCATGACCTGGATCTCGACGTGCCGGGGGCGCGCGAGGTATTTCTCGAGGTAGACCTGGTCGGAGCCGAAGGCCGCCAACGCCTCCTGGCGGGCCAGGTTGTAGGCCTGGGTGAACTGCTCCGCGTCCGTCGCGACGCGCATACCCTTGCCGCCGCCGCCGCCCGCCGCCTTGATGATCACCGGGAAGACGAGCTTGTCCGCGATCGCCAGCGCCTCCTCGAGACTCTCCACCGGTCCGGGCGAGCCCGGCACCGTGGGGATTTTCAACCTCTGGACGACGTTGCGGGCCGTCGCCTTGTCACCCATCTGGCGGATCTGGCCGGGGGTGGGGCCGATGAAGGTGATGTTCGACGCCTGCACGATCTCGGCGAACTCGGCGTTTTCGGCGAGGAAGCCGTACCCGGGGTGGATGGCGTCGGCCCCCGTAATCTCGGCGGCGGCGATGATGCGCGGGATGTTGAGGTAGCTGTCGCGGCTGGGGGCGCGCCCGATACAGACGTCGTCCTCGGCAAAGCGCACGTGCAGGCACTCGCGGTCCGCCTCGGAATAGACGGCGACCGTCTCCAGCCCGAGCTCCTTGCATGCGCGAATGACCCGCAGGGCAATCTCCCCGCGGTTGGCGATGAGGACTTTCTTGAACATCAGGGCGTCAGGTCGATCGCGCCGGCCGCGCGCGCGCCGGGGGTGCCGCCCAGCCGGTCGGCCGAGGAGTCGACCCCCGACACCTTCAGCGCGAATTCGCTCGGGTTCGTGGCGAAGAAGACCGCGCTCTCGTAGCTGATGACGCCGTGCTTGTACCAGTAGAAGAGCGACTGGTCGAAGCTCTGCATCCCGTACTGCACCGAGCCTTCGGCGATCAGGTCGGGGATGTTCAGCGCCTTGGCCAGGTCGCGGATGTTGTCCTGCACCGCCGCGGTGTTGATGAGCACCTCCGCGGCGGGGACGCGCCCCTTGCCGTCCTTGCGCGGCACCAGGCGCAGCGAGATCACCGCCTGCAGGGCGGTGGAGAGGAGGTGGCGGACCTCCTCGTGCTGGTGCGGTGGGAAGAACGAGATCACCCGGGTGATGCTCTGCGTGGCATCGGTCGTGTGCAGCGTCGAGAACACGAGGTGGCCGGTGTCGGCCGCCTTGAGCGCCGTGTCCAGCGTCTCCAGGTCGCGGATCTCGCCGATCAAGATGACGTCGGGGTCCTGGCGCAGGACGTGTCGCAGCGCGGAGTTGAACGACAGGGTGTCGTTGCCCACCTCGCGCTGCGAGATGTTGGCGAGATTGTCGCGGTGCAGGAATTCGATCGGGTCCTCGATCGTGATGACGTTGACCCGCCGGTTCAGATTGATGTGGTTGACCATCGCGGCGAGGGCGGTCGATTTGCCCGAACCCGTCACGCCCGTCACCAGCGCCAGCCCCCGCGGCTTGAGCGCGATCTCCTCCAGCACCGGGGGGAGCGACAGGTCCTTGATCGTCTTCACTTCGTAGGGGATCGCCCGGAAGGCGAACGCGACGGTGCCGCGCTGCTGATAGACGTTGGTCCGGAACCGCCCGACGCCCGGCACGCCGATCGCGAAGTCGGCTTCCTTGTGCTCGGCGAACTCCTTGACCTGACGCGGCGTCATGATCTGCTCGGCCAGCGACTTGAGCTCCTCAGGCTTGAGCGGCGCTGTATCGAGTCCCACGAGCTCACCGTTCACGCGGATCGTGGCCGGCCGGCCCACCTTCAGCAGGAGATCCGACCCGTTGCGCTGGACCATCTGGGTGATGGCCGATTTGAAGTTGAAGGCGGGCGAACCGGCATGGGGAGCGTCAGGCATAGGGATCGACCCGGCAAAGGACCTGTCCGAATTCCACGGGCTGGGCGTTCTCCACGAGGACCTCCCGGATCACGCCCTGCACCTCGGACTCGATTTCGTTCATGATCTTCATCGCCTCGATGATGCAGACCACCTGACCCACGGCGACCCGGCTGCCGACCTTCACGTACGGCTCCGCCCCCGGCTCAGGCGACTTGTAGAACGTCCCGACCATGGGAGACTTGATCTCGAGGAGTTGGGGCGCGGCCGGCGCGACCTCCCGTTTCCCGGCTCCCGCCTCCGTCCCCGCCGCCGTGGGGAGCAGGGATGCGGGAGATGGCGCGGAAGCCGTCACGACCAGATGCGGGCCTCCCGTATTGGCGGCATGGCCCGCCTTCGAGACGCGCACCGACGACCAGAACCCGAACAGCCCCCGCCGCACCTCGATCGCGCCCAGCTCGGGGGCCTCCTTCAGGATCTGCACCAGCTGGGCGATGATGTCGAGGTTCATAAGAGCCCAAATAGAGTACCGAGGCGCCCGCGGCGTCAATCACCGCAACCCCCCCGGTGCTCGTCAGGTCACGTCAACTCAAGGAGTTCGGTCGCGCCGTCGGACAGCAGCAGGGGACCGCCTTCAGCCAGATGCACGTCATCCTCGATCCGCACGCCGCCCTGCCCCGCCAGATAGATCCCCGGCTCAATGGTCACGACGGCGTCCGCCGGCAGCGGCTCGGTGTTGGTCTTGGCGAGCCGAGGCGCCTCGTGCACCTCGAGCCCCAGCCCGTGACCCAGCGAGTGGCCGAACGCGTCGCCGAAGCCGCGGGCTTCAATGAGCTCTCGCGCCAGCGCGTCGGCCTCGCGACCCGGCATCCCCGCCCGTACCCCCTCACGGGCGCGCCGCTGCGCCACGCGCACCAGCTCGTACAGGGCCTGCTGGGCCTCCGTCGCCTTGGCCCCCACGACCACGGTGCGGGTGATGTCGGCGCAGTACCCGTCCACCTGAGCGCCGAAATCGAGCAGCAACCAGTCCCCAGTCTCTACGGCGCGCGGGCTCGTGCGCGCGTGCGGCAGCGCGGTGCGCGGTCCCGACGCCACGATGGTCGGAAACGGGTGTCCTTCACTGCCGAGCCGCCGCAAGGCGCCCTCGAGCCGGCCGGCGATCTCACGCTCGGTCATCCCCACCCGCACCGTCGTGAGCGTCTCCCGCAGGGCTCCCCCCGCGAGCGACGCCGCCGCTCGAATCGCGGCGACCTCCTCCGGATCCTTGCGCGCCCGCAGCCGCTCGACGCACTCCCCCGCCGCCCGCCAGCGCCACGTCCGGCCTGCGCCACTGAGACGCTCAGCATCCTTGACCGTCAGCGCGTGAGCTTCGTATCCGATCCACTCGAGGGTCCCGAAGCCCGCCAGCTCGCGGAACAGCCGGTCCCACGCGCTCGTCCGTTCGACCACCACCCGCGCCACCGCACCCGCCTCTGCCACCGCCTGCTCGTCGTACCGGAAGTCCGTCACCAGCAGCGTGTCGGCCTTCGTCACGACCACCAGCGCCGCCGAACCGCTGAAGCCGGTCAAGTACCGGACGTTGGGGAGCGCCGTGACGAGCAGCGCATCCAGTCCTTCGGCCTCGAGGGCCCGGACCAGCGCCTCCTGCCGCTCGCGCCGCCGGTCAGCGGGCATGGCGGGACCCGAGATACCCGACCAGCCCCTCGAGTCCCAACCGGTAACTGTCGGCACCGAATCCGGTGACGACGCCGACCGCCAGGTCCGCGAGCAGAGAGCGGCGCCGCTCCGGCTCTCGGGCGAAGATGTTCGAGAGGTGCACCTCGACGAACGGCACCCGCACCGCGAGCAAGGCGTCGCGCACTGCCAGGCTTGTGTGCGTGAAGGCGGCTGCGTTGATCACCGCGCCGTCGGCCCGGCCGCGCAGCCCCTGGATCGCCTCGACCAGCTGTCCCTCGTGGTTGGTCTGTGTCCAGGTGCACTCGACACCGAGGGCGCGGGCCCGCTCCTGCGTCGCGGCCTCGACCTCCGCCAGCGTAGCGCGGCCGTAGACGTCCGGCTCACGTTCCCCCAGCAGATTGAGATTCGGGCCGTTCAGCACGGCGATGCGCACTAGGGCCGTTCCACCACTAAGACTTCAGCCCTTTGAGCCAGGCCTGGAAATGGTCCAGTTCTCCCTCGTTCTCAGGGGACCGTGGCTGGCCCCCAGAGACACGCGGCGGCGGGGACGCGCTGTCTTTCTGCCCTGGCGGCGCTTCGGCCGCGGGAGGAGGGGAAGCGGCAGCGGGGGCGCTCGGTGCGCTGAAGAACTCGTCGAACGAGAACCCACCCCCTTCCCCAGCCGCCGCGCCGGGAGCAGGGGACGTGGGAGCGGGAGTGGACGTCGGGGCGGGAGATGAAGAACCGGCAGGTGGCCCAACCGGCGCGAGCGAGGCACGTCCTCTGTCGCCGCCCTCGCCGACATCGCCGAATACTGAGTCGAGGGAGATCGAATCGGCGGCGGGGCGGGTCGGTGCGCCGGGCCCCGGGTCCTCGGTCCCGGCGAAAGCGCCATCGAGCGTGGGCGTTGATGCCCCTCCTCCCCCGGGCGCCGTGGCGACGGGCGCCTTCATCCCCTCCCTCGCCTCAGCCCCCGCCAGCACACTCCTCAAGAACGCGCCCACTGACTGGCCGCTCTTCCCCCCACCCTTCCCCGGTCTCCCAGGGGAGAGCGCGTTTACTTTGGCCCGCAGTCGTGCGTCCCCCGGATGCCGCGCCAGCAGCGCCTCGTAAACCCGCAGCGCGTCTTCGCGGTGGCCTTGCTTCAGGTAGAGCTCCGCCATTGTCTCCGTGACCACCGGCTCGACCATCGACAGCGCCGCCGTGTCGGCCGCTCCATCGTCGTCAGATGCGGCCACCGCAGCTGGGACGGGGGCGGGGGCGGGCGGCGGCGTACGGCGTGGCGCCGGGGGGGGAGCGGCGGCGGGCGGCGAACGACGGGGCGTGACGTCTTCCGGCATGATCAGCGGCAAGTCGACGCTGGGCAGGTCTTCCATCGTATCCGGTATATCAGGCATCCCACTGCCTTCGTACTGCGTCCGGGCCAGCCCTTCGAGGGGGACTGCGTCCACCTTCAGTTCGACGTCTTCCTGGACCTCAATCCCTGCGGCTTTGGCCGCCTCGTGCGCCGTGGCGTTGAAGTCGACAGTGCCGTCGAAGGCCTCGACATCGCCCGAAGGCGCCGACTTCGTTGGCACAGTCGCCTCGGGCGCCGACGCCTGTTCCACGACGAAGTCCGGCTTGCCCATCGCGGCCGTCGGAGCCTCGGCCAGAGCAGTAGGCTCCATGCCGAGCGGTGGCGCCGCGACCGGTTCGACAGGCTTTGCGGAGGACGCTTTTTTCCTGGCGCGGGAGAGCGCCTCGGCAGCTTCGCCGTTCATGGGATCGACCGAGAGCAACCGGCTGAGCCACTCGACTTCCTGGTCGAACCGTTTGTTCCGATCGGCGATCTCCGCCAGCACCTTGAGCGCGAGGATGTTCTCCTGGTCCAGCTGGAGGATCTTGCGGAACACTTCCTCGGCCGCGGGGTCGTCCTTTTTGTCGATCAGGCAGCGGCCGTAGACGATGTGGGCACTGATGTAGTCGGGGTGCAACTTGATACCGGTTTGGCACAACTCGATGGCGTTATCTATAAGCCCGCCTTTACGATAGGCGTCGGCCAGCGGAGCGAAGTTGCGACCCTTCGGGTTCTCCCGGAAGCGCTGTTCGAGCTTCTCGATTTCGCTGGTGTAGGCCACGGCCTAAGTCTATGTGGGAATTGGACGAAGATAGTGTTTGCAAGGCGTCGCTGTCAATCATTTGGCCGCCGCCGTTGCTTGAGATTCCTTGTTGTGGTTCTTAGACTTATGCCCCTTCAGTCCCCTCTCTGACGGAGATCTCGCCCTCATGCTCCGCGCCATGCGCGAAAACACCAAGTGGATCTTCTACATCCTGGCCGTCAGCTTCGTCGGCTGGCTGGTCTTCGACGTGGGGATGGGCATCACCGGACGGGGGTCGTACGGTGGTGCCGATGTCGTGCTCAAGGTCAACGGGGACGCGATCCACCTGCCCCAGTATCAGGCCGCGCTGCAGGCGGCCTACGAGCAGGCCCGGCGGCGCAGCGGTCTCGCGGCGCTCACGCGCGAGGACGAAAAGCAGGTTCAGGATGAGGTCGTGAACCAGATCATCCAGAGCGCGCTGCTCCATCAGGAGTACCGCCGCCTCGGGATCACGGTGAGCGACCAGGAGATCATCGAGGCGGCGCGGACGAGCCCGCCGCCGGAGGTCATGCGAGCTCCCGATTTCCAGACCAACGGTCAGTTCGATATTACGAAGTGGCAGCGCTTCCTGGCGGCGGGGACCGCCCCCGAATTCCTGGCGCAGCTCGAGGCGCGGTATCGCGAACAGATCCCCGAGGTGAAGCTGGCCGAGTACCTGACGGTGGACGTGTACCTCTCGGACGCCAAGCTCTGGCGGATGTATCGGGACCAGCACGATTCGCTGAAGATCGCGCTCCTGGCCGTTCGGCCGCAGACGATCGACGACACCCTCGCGCCCGTCTCCGACGCCGAGCTGCAGCGCTACTTCGCGACGCACCAAGGCGATTTCAAACGGCCCGCCGTCGCGTTCCTGAGCTTCCTGGCGCAGCCGCGCTACCCGGACGCCGCGGACACGGCCGCCGCCCTGACGCGGGTCCGACGCCTGCGGGCCGAGATCGCAGCCGGTGGCGCCGCCAAGTTCGCGGAGGTCGCCAAGCGGGAGTCCTCCGATTCCGTCAGCGGCGCGCGGGGGGGCGACCTCGGCTGGATCAAGCGGAACCAGTCGGGCTACGATCCACGCTTCCTCGCGGGACTGCGGTCGGTGCAGCCCGGCCAACTTTCCCAGCCGGTCCTCTCCACCTTCGGCTACCACCTGATCCGCGTGGACGCCGCCAAGGGCGACTCGATCCACGCGCGGCACATTCTGATCCCCATCGAGCTGCAGGGCGCGCACCGCGACTACGTCGAGGCGCGCGCGGATACGCTGGAGCGGCTGGCGGCCGAGCGCGAAAACGGCGCCGTGCTGGACAGCGCGGGCGCACGCTTGCATCTCCCGAGCGGCCGGGCTCCCAAGCTCGTGGAGGGGGATCGTCTGACGCTGGGCCGGTACGTGATTCCCGACGTCAGCGTGTGGGCGTTCGAGGCGAAGGTGGGCGAGACGAGTCCGCTGATCGAAGGCGAGGCCGCCTATTATGTGTTCCGCCTCGACTCCCTCATCCCCGCGGGCGTGCCACCGCTCGGCTTCGTCCGGGATCAGGTACGGTACGCCGCCCGGCTGGAAAAAAAGAAGGCGGTCGCGCGGCAGGAGGCGCAGCAGATCGCGGCCGCGCTCGGCAACGCGCCCGACCTCGCGCGGGCGGCCGCGGCGCACGGCTGGCCCCCCGTGGTGACGCTGGGCCCCTTCACCCGGACCACACCGCCCCCCGCGATTCAGCGCGAGCCGCTCGTTGTCGGGACGGCGTTCGGGCTGCGGGTGGGAGAGCGCAGCGGAGTGCTGGCCGGCGACGGTGGCTACTTCCTCGTCGCCTCGCTGTGGCGTAAGCTGGCCGACTCGGCGGCCTGGCTCGCCCAGCGCGACCGGCAGCGCACCGAGCTGATGGATCCGGTGCGCCAGGCGCGGATGCAGGCGTTTCTCGCCGGCCTGCGCCAGCAGGCGAAGATTCTCGACCGGCGCAAGGAGCTGTTCCGGCCCCAAAGCGTGACCGCCGGCACGTAGCCGACGGCCGTCGCTACTCGAGCAGGCGTCGCGGTGGTATCGCCGGGCCCGGGGGGGAAGGGGTGGGGCCCGGTTCGTCGTGCACCGCATCGCGGGTCTCGTTCAGGGCCCGCTGGAACTCTCGCAATCCCTTCCCCACCGCTTTGCCCGCCTCGGGCAGTCGGTGGGCGCCGAAAACCAGCAGGCAGATCACCAGCAGGATGACCAGCTCGCCGCCGCTCAGATTGCCGAGGCCCATGGTCTACTGGCTGAGGCGCTTGGGCTCACCGCCACTGGACGACGCCGGCGGCTGGAAGCTGCGCGGCTCGGCCGGCGGCGGGGCGGGAGGAGGGGGCGCATCCACATCCTTGAGACTGCGCTTGAACTCCTTGATGCCTTGTCCGATCGACGACCCGATCTCGGGAATGCGCCGCGCCCCGAAGACCAGGACGAGCACCAGCAGTAGGATCAAAATATGAGCGAACGACAGGTCCCCGAACATACGCGCCTCGCTAGAAGAGCGACCGGGCGACGAAATAGGCGATCGCCACCCCCACGACCGACAGCAACGACACGTCGAGCCCGATGGGGCCCAGCGTGATGGACACCACCAGCAGGTCGAGATGCACCGGGCCCAGCGTCGGCGTCACGGCCGTGGTGAAGAACTCCTTCGCCGCGCCCTGCGGCAAAAAGCGTCGTAGCAGCGCGTGGAGAAACCCACCGAGGACAAAGCCGGCGGCGAGCACCCCCAGGTAAAATAACGGCCGCCGCGGTCCGTGCGCCACGGCTCAACTGTGCCGTTCGACCGCATACGCGATGCTGTCGCGGAGCGCATCGCGCGCGGGCGAGGGCGACAGCGTTTCGAGCTCCGTCTCGGCCTGCTGCGCGAGCTCCTGGGCGCGTCGCCGGGCGTACTCCAGTCCATCGGCGGCCTCCACCGCTCGGATGACCTCCGCCACCAGATCGTCCGGCGGGTCGGGCGACGCCATCAGCAGCTCCACCAACCGCCGGTCCCCGGGCGCCAGGCGCGCCAAGGCGGCGATGAGCGGCAGCGTCACCTTGTGCTCCTTGAGATCGAGCCCCGAGGGCTTACCGGTGACGGCCTGCGGCTGCGTGTAGTCGAGCAGGTCGTCGGTGATCTGGAAGGCCATGCCGAGGGACATCCCGAACCGGGCGAGCGCCTCGCGGCAGTCGCGCGCGGCGCGCAGCGCGCCGACCTCGCACGCGCCGGACAGCAGTGACGCGGTCTTGGCGCGGATCAGGGCGTCGTACTGCGCCTCGCCGTAGGCGAGCTTGTCGTGCGCCTCGAGCTGGCGCATCTCGCCCACGGTCATCTCGTTGGTGACGCGGGCGAACACCCGCAGGGGCTCGAGATCATCGAGCGCGACGAGCTCGATGATCGCCCGGGAGTAGAGGTAGTCCCCCATGATCACGGCGACCTGGTGCGAGAACAGCGCGTTGATGGTCGGCATGCCGCGCCGCAGCGCCGAGTGGTCGACCGAGTCGTCGTGCACCAGGGTGGCAAGGTGAATCAACTCCACCACCGCCGCCAGCGTCACGGCGCGGGGCTCCTCGCCGCCGGCCGCCTGATGACTGAGCAGCAGCAGTGTGGGGCGGAACAGCTTGCCCTTCATCCGCAGCAGGTGCTCGTTGACCTCGGCGATGACCGGGAAGTCGGCGGCGATGATGCGGCGCAGCTCGTCGACGACCCGTTCGAGGGTCGCCGCCACCGGGCGCTGGATGTCGCGTAGGGCGACGGGCGCGACCTGCTGGCTCACATCATTTCGCCTTGGCGAGTGCTTTCACGCGCCCGCCCACGTCCATGAAGCGGATGTCCACGGCGGTGACGCGTCCGTACAGGTCCTTGGCTTCGGCTTTGCGGCCCTGCTCCTCCAGCGAGCGGCCCAGCCAATAGAGCACGCCGAGGCGCTCCTGGTCGCCCGACGCCGGCAGCTCCAGGCCGCGCCGCAGGATCGATTCCGCGACGCCGAAAGCTCCCTTCGCGAAGAAACACCCCCCCAACGCCTCCGACGTGCGGAGCTTGCCCTCGGGGGCGCGCAGCGCTTTCTGGAACTCGGCGATGGCCTCGTCCAGCAGGCCCATCTCCTTGAAGGCGACCCCGAGGTCGTAGTGCGACTGGAAGTCCGCCTCGTCGATGTTCTCGTCGATCCCCTGCTTGAACCGGGCGAGCATGTCGTGGAAGTCCTGCTCCTCGTCGCCCGTGGGCTCCTCGTCCTGCACCTTCATGCGCGTGTTGCGCGCGGGCTCCTCGTCCTCGAGCATCATCGCGCCGAGGTCGACGAAGTCACCCCCGGGCCCGGCCTCGTCGCGCACTGTCATCTTCGCGTCCTTCGCCTGGACCTTCTTGTCCGGCTTGGCGGCCGGCGTGACCGGCGACGGCGACAGCATGGCCAGGGCGGCCTTGGCGCGCTCGTTCTTCCGGTCGTGCTCCACCACCCGCTCGTAGACGGCGCGCGCCTTCTCCGGCAGATCGCTGCGCAGCAGCGTGTCCGCCAACTCGAGGTAAGCGTCGATCAGCTTGCCCTTGTCCCCCGCGTTGAACGCCAGCTCGACCTGCTTCTGGCGGTGCCGCACGCTGTTGGGATCGAGGCGCAGGATCTCCTCCACCAAGTCCTGGGCCTGTGGGAGGTTCTCGACCGACTCGAAGCCGCTCACCGCGATGTCCAGCTCCTCGACGCCGCGCTCGCGCTCCCCCGCCTCGATCAACGCTTCCCCCAGCGCCTGGTGCGCCTCTGCGTCGTCCGGGTTCTCGGCGACGCGCCCCTCCAGCTCCTCGATGGTCGGCGCCGCTGACGGCTCGTCGATACTCGAGAACACCAGCGAGCCGCTCGCACCGCCCTGGTTGACGATCCCGTCCACCCCCAGGTCGATGAACGTCGACTTCCTGCCGCCCTCGACGATGGAGAGGTCGTCCTCGGTCTGCAGCCAGCTGGGGTGCGCCCGGGGTTCGTCGATCGCGAGCGGCTGATCATCCACGTCGTGACCACCCTCGGTGGTCGCGGTCTCGAAGTCCGGCTCGAGGTCGAGTGGCGGGATTTCCACCACCGTCTTCCGCTTGGGAGGGGCCGCCTTGAACGGCGGTGGCGTCGGCCGCGGCGGCGTGGGGACCGCTTTCGGCGCCGCGGACGGCCGCTTGGGGACGACCGGTTGCACTCTCGGGGCGGACGGCCGCTTGGGCACGACGGGCTGCACTCGCGGCCTCAGCATCGGGCGCGGGGGAGGCTGACGCGCCGGCGCCTCCTCGGGCTCAAACCCCTCTCCCAACAACGACTCGGTCTCTTGCTCCTCCTCAGCCTCCGCGCGGACCGTCGGCTCGAGGTCGTCCATCGGCACGAGGTCGGGAACGGGCTCCGCATCGCGGATCGACGGGGTGTCCACCGAGCCTCGCCGCACGTCGTAGAAGTCCGCGCCCGTCGTCTCGAGCCCCTCCAGCATGCCGCCCGCGGTGGGCTCGGGCTCCGCCTCGTCCGTCATGCTCGTGGTCTCGATTTCGAGCGAGGTGTCAGGCTCGGGTGTGACGGTCTCCAGGAGGGAGGCGGCGGCGGCCGGCGGCGCCGGCGGCCGCGCCGGTGCCGCGGGCGCACGCACGAGCTTGCTGGTCCGGGGCGACGGCTCATCCAGATCCAGGAAGACGAGGCTGGAGGTCTTGTGCCTCCCGGTCTTCGCCTCCGACGACGGGGGCGGAGCCGCAGCCGTACTGCCGCGGGGCATGCCGGCCGCTGAGCGCCGCGGCTCCTCACCGTACATCTTGAGATGCTCGGCCAGCATGTCCCGGAGGTGCTCGCTCTCCGGCGAAATGTCCGTGAACTCCTTCAGCGCGGCGAAGGCGTGCTGGATCTTCCCCATCCGCTTCATCCGCTCGGCGTACTCGACAAAGTTCTGTTTGGCCTCCGAGATGAACCCCTTGGCGGCGTACAGCTTGGCGAGCTTCAGGTAGGTCGTCTGCCGGCCAGGCGCGTTGCGGAGGACCTTGTTGCACATCGCGATCGCGTTGTTGTGGAAGCCCAACTCCGCGTACCGGTCGACCGCGCGGTCGTAGAAATCCGCCGCCTGCGCAGGGTCCTTGACCTTGAGGTAGAGATCGCCGATGCGGTTGTAGATCGACAGGTCGGGGTTGGGATCCCCTTCCTCTTCCTGCAGCTTCAGCGCTTCCAGCCAGGTGTCAATCGCGCCCCTGGAATCCTTGGCCTCCAGGGCTTTCGCCTTCTCCTTGAGCTTTTCGATCTTGGACATGGAGACTCAAAGATATCGGGGCCGCAGGGTGGGGACAAGCTAAACCCCCTGTCCAGACGGCGGTTACGAGGTTGGTGCCCACCCAGTAGGCGATCTCCCGCCAATCGGCCACGTTGCACGCCACCAGATCGGCCGCAAACCCCGGCGCGATCTGGCCACGGTCCGCCGCGAGCCCCAGGGCGGCGGCGGCGTTGACCGTGACTGCCGTCACGACTTCGGCGTGTCGCAGCCCCAGCTGGGACACACCCAAGGCCATGACGAAGGGGAGACTGACGGTCGGCGAAGTGCCGGGATTGAAATCCGTGGCCAACGCGACCGCCGCCCCGGCCTCGATCAGTCGGCGGGCGGGCGCCTGCCGCGTCTTACCTAGGAAGAGCATCGTCGCGGGCAGCAGGACGGCGACCGTGTCGCTCCGGGCCAGCGCGGCGATGCCGGGCGCGGAGACGGCCGCGAGGTGATCGGCGCTGAGGGCATCGAGCTCCGCCGCGAGCTCGGCGCCCCCCCCCCCCCCCCCCGCCCCCCGATCTCCAGCTCGTCAGCGTGCAGCTTCAGCGCCAACCCGTGATGTCGCGCGGCCAGCAGAATCTCGCGCGCCTCCGCGACGCTGAACACGCCGGGCTCGCAGAACACGTCGCAACAACGGGCGAGACCCTCCCGCGCGATCGCGGGGATCATGGCATCGCGCAACAGCCGCACGTATTCGGCACGGCGCGCGCGGTACTCGGGCGGAACCTCGTGCGCGCCGAGGAAGGTGGGCACGAGGCTGAGCCGCTCCTCCGCCGCCAGGGCGCGCACCACGCGCAGCTGCTTGCGCTCGGTGTCGAGGTCGAGACCGTAGCCCGACTTCACCTCGATGGTCGTGCTGCCGTGCGCCCGCAGCGCGAGCAGCCGGGCGCGGGTGACCGTGCGCAGGTCCGCTTCGCTGCGGGCGCGGGTGTCCTGCACCGATTGCAGGATACCGCCGCCAGCCGCAGCAATGGTCTGGTAATCCTCACCGAGGGCGCGGCGCTGCTGATCGTCGAGCCGCGGCGCCCCGAACACGGCGTGGGTGTGGCAGTCGACGAACCCGGGAAACAGGACGCCCCCCACCTCCACCACCTCGGCATGGGAGCCCTTGAGCTCGCCGTAGGGACCGACCGCCGCGATGCGGCTGTCCTCGATCAGCACGGCCGCGTCGCGGAGCACCTCGACCGTGGCGAGCTCCTGCCCACGGCGGGCGCGCGCCGGACCGCGGCAGGTGACGACTTGCCGGGCGCCGACGAGCAGCGTGCTCAGTCGGAGGCCTCGCGCATCGGGAGGCGGATGCCGTGGCGCTGCGCGGCCGCGAGGGCCTCAGGGTACCCCGCGTCGGCGTGCCGCGCCACGCCGATGCCGGGGTCGTTGGTGAGCACGCGCTCGAGCCGGCGGCGGGCGGCGGGCGAGCCGTCGGCGACGCACACTTGTCCGGCGTGCAGCGAGTTGCCGATTCCGACGCCGCCCCCGTGATGGAACGACACCCACGCCGCGCCCGAAGCGGTGTTGAGCAAGGCGTTGAGGATCGCCCAATCGGCGATGGCGTCC
>Ga0209236_1001595_pt1 | contig 13656 bp, 8 predicted proteins | sample GraSoi013_1_40cm_FD_185819 | JGI IMG/M metagenome (GOLD analysis project Ga0209236, IMG submission 185819) | Grasslands soil microbial communities from the Angelo Coastal Reserve, California, USA - Sample 09_27_2013_1_40cm (SPAdes) (version 2) | ecosystem: Environmental > Terrestrial > Soil >... | reverse complement strand
CGCTCACGCTCCCGGCGGCCTTCCCACCCAACTTGCGCACCATCGCCTCCGCGTCCGGGCGGCTCATCGTCTCCAACGTGCCGGTGAACACGAAGGTTTTGCCGGTGAATGGTCCATCGCTGAGAACCTCGGCTTCCGAGGGCTCGACGCCCGCCGCGAGGAGCTTCTTGACGAGCCTAGCGCCCGGACCCTGGAAGTACATGTGGACCTCACGCGCCATGCTCGGGCCGACTCCCTCGACCCTGCGCAGATCCTCTTCGGTGGCGCTCTGCAGCTGCTGGATGGTTCCGAAATCCGCCGCCAACATCGTGGCGGTCGCCTCGCCGACCTGGGGAATGCCAAGCGCGTACAGGAAATGCCCCAGCTCGGGCCGGCTGCTCGCTGCGATCCTGTCGAGCAGGTTTTGGGCCGACTTGTCGGCGAATCCATCCAGCTCCACGAGCTGATCCTTGCTCAGCCGGTAGAGGTCGCTCGGGTCTTCGATTGCGCCTCGGTCGATGAGCTGGGTGAGTGTCGCGTAGCCAAGTCCCTCGATGTCTACGACCGCGGCGTAATGCCGCAGCCGCTCGAGCCGCTGAGCGCCGCAGAAGGGATTGATGCAGCGATGCGCGATGTATGGCTCCTCGCGCACGACGTCGCCGCCGCACACGGGACAATTCGTGGGCATCTTCCAGCCTGGTTTGGGCTTCTTGACGCTGACGATCTCCGGGATCACGTCTCCGGCGCGATGGATCGTCACGCGCGCGCCGACGTAGACGCCTTTCTCGTTGACCTGCGCCTCGTTGTGCATGGTCACGTTGCGGATCGTGACCCCGCCGACAACCACCGGCTTCACGTGCGCGACGGGAGTAAGCACGCCAGTGCGGCCGACGTAGCACGCGATCTCCTCGACCACGGTCTCCGCCTGCTCCGGTGCGTACTTGAACGCGATCGCCCAGCGCGGCGAGCGCGCGACGAAACCTAGCTCGAGCTGCTGCGCGAATCCGTTGACCTTGACCACCATGCCGTCGATCTCGTACGGGAGCTCATGCCGGCGCCGCTGCCATTCCGCGTGGTACTCGATCACCTCGTCGATCGTGTCCAGGCGCCGGCGATTCTTGTTGACACGAAAACCCATCGACTCGAGCGCGTTGAGGACATCCCATTGCGATTTGCTCGGACCCGCCGGGTCGAGCATGTACATGAAGGTCTGGAGGTCGCGGCTCGCGGTGACGTTGGGGTCGATCTGGCGCACGCTTCCCGCTGCGGTGTTGCGCGGGTTCACGAATCGGGGCTTGCCCGCCGCGTCCATCTCCCGGTTCAGGCGCTCGAAGCCCGCGATCGGAAAGTAGACCTCCCCGCGCACCTCGAACAGATCGGGCAAACCCTTCGCCGGCGTCACCGCGAGGGGCACGCTGCGGATCGTACGCACGTTGGCCGTGACGTCCTCGCCCGTCGTTCCGTCGCCGCGGGTCGCAGCACGCTGCAGTCGGCCCTTCGCGTACGTGAGGCTGATCGCCAGGCCGTCGATCTTCAGCTCCGCGCAGTAGACGACCTTGTCCCCCACCGCCGCGTGAACGCGCTTGTCGAAGCCGCGAATCTCGGCCTCGTCGAAAGCGTTCTGCAGGCTGAGCATCGGCGAGCGGTGACGGACCTTGGCGAACTGGTCTGACGCCTCGCCGCTGACACGCTGGGTCGGCGAGTCGGTCGTCAGCAGGTCCGGGCGCTCGTCCTCGATGCGTCGCAGCTCGAGGAAGAGCGCGTCGTAGGCGGCGTCAGAAACCTCCGGCTGGTCGAGCACGTAGTAGGCGTGCTCATGGCGGCGGATCTGCTCGCGCAGCTCCTCGACGCGGACCGCGGGATCGATGGCCTTTTTGCGCTTCGTCATTTGGTCAGCGGCGCGAGCATCCCGCTAAGGATCTTCAGCCCGACCTTGTCGAACTTGATCACCAATTCCTCGTCCGTTCGCGTCAGCGTGCTCTTGACCACCGTGCCTGATCCGAAGGCGGGATGGGAGACCCGATCGCCACTGGAGAAGCGCTGTACGGGAGGCGCCGCGGGCGCGGCCTCGACCTGGCGTTCGAGGTAGCGCTCTTTGTACCCCTGCCGTGGCGGGGCGACCGGTGCGCTGCCGCGAGGCGCCGCGAGCATCGATTGGGGGATGTCCGTCAGGAAGCGGCTCGGGAATGCCGGCTGCGAGCGGCCGTAGAGGTGACGCCGAAAGGCACAGCTCAGGTACAGGCGGTCCTTGGCGCGCGTCATGCCGACGTAAGCGAGCCGGCGTTCTTCCGCCATCTCGGTGGCGGCGCCAACCAGCGACGGGTTTTCCTCGCGCTCATCCAGCGCCCGCTGGTGGGGCAGCAAGCCCTCTTCCATACCGACCATGAACACGACAGGAAACTCGAGGCCCTTGACCATATGCAGCGTGATGAGGGTGGCACCTTCGCCGTTCTCGTCATAGGCGTCGACGTCGGAGACCAGGGCCACCTCGGCCAGGAAGTCCTCCAGGCCCTGCGCCGGCTCGCGGTCGTCGAAGCTCTCGGCCAGGCCCCGCAGCTCGTTGAGGTTTTCCATCCTCGCCTCGCCCTGCGGCGTGCCGTCGAGGTAGTGCGCGCGCAGGCCCATGACCTCGACCACGTGATCGATCAGCTCGCTCGGGCGAAGCACCCCCATGGTCGACCGCACGGACTCGATCTGGGCGCGGAATCCCTGCAGCGGACCGACAGCTGTCTTCGGCACTCCTGGCACTCGAGCGGGACCGGCAAGGATCGCAAGGATGTTGGCCTCGCTTTCCCGCGCGAACGCGTTGATTGCGTCGACGGTGACGTTGCCGATCTTCCGTGACGGCACGGAAACGATTCGCGCGAAGCTGAGTGCGTCCTGCGGGTTGAAGCAGAAGCGCAGGTAGGCGACGAGGTCTTTGACCTCTCGCCGCTCCCAGAACCGGACGCCGCCGACGAGCCTGTACGGAATGCGCCGCCGCGCGAGGACATCCTCGAAGGCGCGCGACTGGGCGTTCGTCCGATACAGGACCGCGAAGTCGGAGTAGCCGCGCTTCTCCACCTTGCGCAGGCGCTCGATCTCGTCCGCGACGAACTCGGCCTCTTCGATCTCGTTGTAAGCCTGCGTGGCGATGACTTTCTCGCCGCCCGCGCGATCCGTCCACAGGCGCTTCTCCGCCCGCTCCGGATTGCTCCGGATCACGCTGTGCGCCGCGTCGAGGATGGCCTGGCTGGAGCGGTAGTTCTGCTCGAGGTGGACCACGTGCGCGTCGGGGTAGTCCTTGCGGAAGTCGAGGATGTTGCGCACGTCGGCGCCACGAAAGCGGTAGATCGACTGGTCGTCATCTCCGACCACGGCGACGTTGCGGTGCTCCGAGGCGAGCAGGTTGACGAGCACGTACTGCGCGCGGTTGGTGTCCTGGTACTCGTCGACGAGGACATGTCGAAAGCGGTCTCGCCACTTGGCGAGCGCCTCCTTGTCGGTGCTGTAGAGCTCGACCAGCTTCATGATCAGGTCGTCGAAGTCGAGCCCGCCCGAGCGGCGCAGCACCTCCTGGTAGGTCTCGTAGACCCGGCGGAGGATCTCGTCCGCGTAGCTGCGGTTCGGTATGTCCTCGGGCCTCTTGAGCTCGTTTTTGGCCTGTGAGATTCCGTTGCTCAAGGCGCCGATCGGGTACCGCTTGGGGTCAAGGCGCAGCTCGTCCATCACGCGCTTGAGCGCGGCCCGAGTGTCGTCCTCGTCGAAGATGACAAAGCTCGGCGTGATCCCGATCCGCTGCGCCTCGCGGCGCAGGATCTTCACCGCGGTGGAGTGGAAGGTCCCCACCCACATCTTTCCCGCCGGCTCGCCAACCAGCGTCTCCACCCGACCGCGCATCTCGCGAGCGGCCTTGTTGGTGAAGGTGACCGCGAGCAGGCGGTCGGGCCAGACGCGATGCGAGGCGATCAGGTAGGCGATCCGAGCGGTCAGGACGCGGGTCTTGCCGCTTCCCGCACCGGCAAAGATCAGGAGCGGCCCGTCGCCATGGGTCACGGCCTCTTGCTGGGGAGGGTTCAGGCGCTCGAGCAGGGCGTCGATCTGGGCTTGAGAGGACTCGGAAACCACGGGAGTAACGAGTTTACTGAGCCTTCGGCACCCTCCCCGAGCCGGTCTCGCCTTAGCGAGACGGAAATCGCCAGACCCGTCGTTAGACTCGTCGTGCCCTTGATGCGCGAAGTGGATCTCGGCATGCGTGACCACCTGCTCTACGAGCTTGCGCGTGACCTCAGCTCATCGCTCGAGCTCGATGTCGTGCTGCGCAAGGTCATGGACCGCGTGATCACCCTGATGAAAGCCGCCCGCGGCTTCATCGTCCTGGTCGATCCGGTCACGAACACGATGTCCGTTCAGATGTCCAGCGGCGAGGCCGATGAGGAAAAGGCCCGCCAGTTCCTGGGCTCCAAGACTGTGATCGAGCACGTCGTCCGCATGGGCCAGGCCGTAGTCTCGACCGACGCCAGCCTCGACGACCGTTTCAAGGGCCAGCAGTCGGTGATCATGCAGAACCTGCGCTCGATCATCGCTGTGCCTCTGGTCACCAAGGGCAAGGTGATCGGCGCGGTCTACGTCGACAGCCCCTTCCGCGCGGCGATCTTCGAGGAGAAGGACAAGGAGTTCCTCCAGGCGATCTCAGACCTCGCGGCCATCGCGATCGACAACGCCCGTCAGTACGAGCAGTCGGAGTTCCTGCGCCAGGTGTTCGAGGCCCACGTCAACAAGCAGGTCACCGACTATGTGCTGACGCGGTCCGGCCGGACGCTGCGATTCCTGCCGGGCGAGCGGCGCGAGGTCACGATGCTGAACTCCGACATCGCCGGCTTCTCGACTCTGACCCAGAGCATGGACGCCGAAGAGCTCGTCCGATTCCTCAACGAGTACTTCCAGCGCATGATCCGTGTGGTCCTCGACCACGGCGGCAACATCGACAAGTTCCAGGGCGACGGCATGCTCGTGGTCTTCGGGGCGCCCAACCCGATGAACGACCACGCGGAGCGCGCTCTCCACGCGGCGCTGGCCATGGTCCGGGAGATCGACCGTTTCAACCGGGAGCTGGTCGACTCGGGAAAATCCGCGATCGCGGTCGGCATGGGCCTGGACACGGGTGAGGTCGTGGCGGGTCACGTCGGGTCGGATGACCGGATGGAGTTCACCCTGATCGGTGTGCCCGTCAACAACAGCGCGTACCTGTCGAAGGTGCGGCCGGCCCGGGTCCTGATGTCGGAAACGACACGTTTGCGGTTGCCAGACGGGTTCAGGGTGTCGGACTACGAGCCGATGCTGCTGAAGGGAGCGAAGGGACCGCAGGCGATCTTTGAGCTGGCAATCTCCGTCATCGCGGAATAACGAGGACGAAACTCTTCCCAACTGGTGGGGAAGTGCCCGGCGCAGCTGGGCGATGGCACCGGGCTCCTCCGGCCCTTCGGGCCACCTCCCCATGCATGGGGAGGAGTTAGATCCTCAGCCCTGGCACACCCAGCGGCCAGGCCCGTAATGGCTATAGAGCCACGCCGCCGCGAAGGCGTTCGCCCGCGGGTCGAAAGGCGACTGTTTGGCGTATGGCGTGCCGGACCACGTGCTCGGCAGGAACTGGAACAGCCCTGACGCGCCGCTGTCCGAGTTGACCGAGTTCGGGTGGTAGCGGGACTCGCACCAGGCGACGTTCATGGCCCACTGCACCGCCGCGGCTCCGAGCGGACTGAATGCGTCGGTGATGTCCTTGGCGATCTCCGGCGGCGGTCCCGGGTGGTTGTTGCGCGCTGCGATCGCGGCGGCCACAGCCTGCGCTGCCGCCAGCGCGGCCTGCCTGGCCTGGTATTCGGCCAGCCCCTGCTTGAGCTCCAGCGACCACGACTGGACTTGCGCCATCTGCGCGGCCTGGACACGCTGCGGGTTCTTGGTCTGCTGCATCACCGAGTTGCGATCGAAGGCGCTGAGCTGGGTCACGGCGACCGCTACGGAACGCTGGGCGGGCGGATCCAAACGCGGCAAGATCACGGTGACCAGGATCGCGACCCACACGAGCACCGCGCGGAACAGCGGCAGCAACCCCTATTGCGCTCCTTCCTTGGACTCGCCCTACCCCTGGGGCGGTTTCAGGCCTGAGCTCGGAGCGACGACGTGGAGAAGACTCGCTCAGGACTTGGGAATGTGCCACCTTAACACATGGTCGGCAACGTTCCGTAGCCGTACGCCCGGGTACCGAAAGGGCTACGGCGTGGTCGCCGCAACCATCCCTGTCGTCACCCTGTAGGCGTAAACCGGGCCCTCGAAACCCTTCAGTTCGAGTCCGACACGTTCGGCGCGAATCTGTTGCGCCTCGAGCCATTCTCTGACCCTCCGGTAAACCTCCTCGGCGAGCATCACCTCCCCCGCCTCCGCGGCGCCTTGCAGCCGCGAGGCCAGGTTGGTGACCTCTCCGAGCACGCTCAGGTTCGCCGCCTCGGCCATGTTGCCGACGACCGCCGGTCCGACCGCGACTGCGGCACCCATCGGGAGGCCGGCGAGGGCCGCCTTGTCGATGATGGCGACCGCCGCGCGCAACGCCTGCAGCGTGTGGTCGACGCTCTGCCCCGAGATGTTGAACGTCGCCATGACGGCGTCGCCGGCGAACTTGTCGACGATTCCGTGGCGGCGCTCGACCTCCTGGGTCGCCCATCGCTGCAGGGTTGAGATCCGGTCCGCAAGCTCCGCGGGCGGACTCTGACCCGACAGGCGCGAGTATCCGCGCACGTCCGCGAACAGGACCGACACCATCCGCTCGCCGGCGGCAACTCGCTGCACCATCGGCGGCTCGATCGAGGTCTCGGGCGCAGGCCCGACCTCAAGGCCGAGGCGGGCTGCCGTGTCACGGGCCACCCGACCCGCAAGCCGTGCCCCCGCCGCCTCGGCGTCGGTCGCGATTTTCTGCAAGCGGCTCGTCGCGAGATCTGCGTGACCGGATTTGAGTTCGGCCTCGGCGAGAGCCGACCCGACATGCCACGCGTCCAGCTGCAACTTGCCGCCCTCGAATGCGGCCACCGCGGAGGCGAGTGCCTCACGCGCATCGTCGAACCTTCCCTCGTAGAGGGCGAGACGTCCCCGCGCGGCGGCGATCCGCGGCGAGCCCAGAACCTCACCTTTCGCCGGAATCTTCGCCATGAATTCGCGCAACCAGTCAGCGTCACGGGTGCCTTCGGCCACGGCATCGACGGGTGAACCGTGATCGCAGGCTTCGGGCGGAACTAGCCTCGCTTCATGCTCCGCCCCGGCGAGGTCGGCGGCCGCCAGGCGGCAGCGCACTCGCGGCATCGCGTCGTAGATGACATCCTGCCTGTCCACACGGGTGGAAGTTGGCGGCATCAGGTTCGCCGCCTCGGCCGCGCGAAGGTTCTCGGCCAGCGCGTGCGCAAGCAGCACCTCCGCCCGCCACCCCATCTTCCGGTGTCCCCCTTCGCGGCCCTTCTGGACAGCAGCTAGGGAAAGTTGAATCGCGTCAACGATCTGTCCATGCTCCAACGCGATGAACGCCGCGCCATAGGTCGGCCAGGGTTCGAAGCCGACCTGCGGCATCGTCGCGATTCGCTCGGTCCATTTCTCCACGAGGTCGCCGCGGCCGAGGTGCATGGCGAGCCAGATCGAGTTGTAGACAGCGTTGCCGACCTGGAAGTCGTACCCTCCGGCCAGGGCGCCCCGATAGCTTTGATCCAGGTGGTCAAAACCGGCCGTGACCTGGCCCAGCCCCACCTCGGCGCCGCCCAGGAAGGTCAGCGACCACACCCTTGGCATGTCTGCGCCGGCCTGCTCGGCGGTGGCGGCGGCTTTCTGCGCGAACTCGATTCCGGTGAGATGCTCCCCGTTGAACGTGGCCAGGCTGGAAATCCGGATGTAGAGGTTGGCGAGAGCCTCGCTGGGGCCGTTCGGTTCGAGCACGACGCGAGCCAGCTCGAACTGGTCGCGGGCAAGGTCGCTCCGCATGAGCTCCCACAGCGACCGGCCGAGCGTGATCCTCTCGATTGCCGCTTCAACGGCGAAACCCGCCCTTTCCAGGTCGGGGACTGCAGCTTCGAGGAGGCGGCGCGCGCTCTGCGACTCGGCGTTGTCGTGGTAAGCCTCGCCGGCGCGGCAGAGCATGCGGGCGCGCTCGGCCCTGTCCGCGACATACGGCGCGGCCCGCTCGAGCAGCTCGGCCGCGTCGCGATAGGCGCGGGCTTGCAGAGCGTTCTCCGCGGCGGCCATCGACATCGCCACCGCGTCTTGATTCCTGCCCGCCATGAACAGGTGGTGCGCCTGGTCGACCGGCGCGTGATCGTGCCTGGACTCCATCACATCGGCCACGCGCGAATGCAGCTGCTGCCTGCGTGGCGCCACGAGGTCTTCGTAGATCGCCTCCTGCGTCAGGGCGTGCCTGAACCGATAGCACCCCGACCGGCGCTCCTCCTCTTCGATGAGCTGCGCCGACACGCTCGCTTCCAGAGCCGATAGGACGGCGTTTCCATCGACCTGCGCCACCTCCGCGAGCGAATCGATGTCAAAGGACCGCCCCATCACCGACGCGGCGGAAAGGACAGTGACGTCTTCCCGACTCAGCCGCTCCAGACGCTGCAGGATCGTGTCGCGAACGTTGGGAGGGATGCGGATCTCGGCCACGGCCTTGCGATCCCAACCTGCTTCAGTCCTGAATATGTCCCCGCGGTCAATGGCGTCGCGGAGCATCTCCTCGAGCACGAAGGGATTGCCTTCGCTACGCTCGTGCAGGAAGTCGCGGAATTCCGGGCTGATGGAGCGCTCCTCGAAGATCGCGCAAACCATGTCCGCGATCTGCGTCGCGCTCAACGCCCCGAGCTCGACAAGCTCCACCTGTCCATTGCGGCGCCAGCCCTGGATGGTCGGCAGCAGCGCGTGCTTGCGGTGCATCTCGTCGGTCCGGTAGGTCGCGACCACCAGGACGTTCGTCGACCGCAGGCGCCGGGTCGCGTAGTCGAGCAGCTCGCGCGTCGCCGGGTCGGCCCACTGCAGGTCTTCGAGGATGAGAAGCAGCGCTCGGTGACCGGCGGCGTCGCGGAGAAGAATTAGGATCGACTCGAAAAGCCGCAGCTTCGCCTGCACCGACTCGGTCGGCGATCCGGAAGGGCTGCCGAGCTGCGGGAACAGCTGCGCCAGCTCGGACGCCGCGGGCCCGAGGCGCTGACCCAGCTGCCGCACATCGGCCGTCGTCACATAGTTTCCGATCGCCTCCAGAAAGGGCAGGTACGGGAGCGAGAGCTCGGCCTCGCTGCATCCGCCTGCGAGCACCATGCAGCCGAGCGTGCGCGCCCGCGCTGCGAGCGCGTTGACGAGGCGCGTCTTCCCCATCCCCGCCTCGCCGCCGACGATCACCACGCCGCCGTCGCCTCGCAGGGCGGACAGCAGCGAGTCCTCGAGCGTCGACAGCTCGGAGTCGCGGCCGACCAGGACCGGGGAGAGGACGCGGGACAGCAGCATCGTCAGAACAGGTGCGTCAGCTTGTTCCTGAGGAGTTTCCGGCCGGGCGGCTCGAGGTAGGCCGGAAGCATCGCTTTCACTGTTTGAAAGGCTAGATCGGTCAGGGTCGCGGGGTCGGCCCCTGTCGTGGGGAGTGGCTTGCCGATGACGACCCGGATCGGCTTGCGAAACCACAGGTCCTTGGTCCCCGACAGGGCGACCGGAATGACAGGCACGCCGGCCTTGATGGCGAAGTGGGCGAATCCCTTGTGGAACGGCAGCAGCTCACCTTCCGTGGGCCCGTAGTTGGCCTCGGGAAAGATGGCCACGGCGCCGCCCATCTCGAGACATCGATCGACGTGTCGGAACAGCGCGCGATCGCCGTGCCGCTCCCTGACCACCGGCACGTAGCCGCCCGTCATCCGGACGAGCCACCACTGGAACTTGCGATTGACGAGCTGCGTCGGGTCGGCGAGGAAGTGGAGCCGGGGTTCGACCGGGAACAGCAGGAGCAACGCGAACTCGTCCAACCAGTTGAGATGGTTGGCGATCACGACGTAATGGCCCGAGTGCGGGATGTTCTCGCGCCCCGTGACCTGGAATCTGAAGCACAGCTTGAGGAGCGGGATCCCGACCAGGCGAACGAGGCGATAGGCAAAGTTCGCGCGTGGGCTGACAGGAAGGAGGTCGGCGGCCGGGAGGGTGGCACTGGCTGTCGCCATGCCGCGGAGTCTATTCCGCTAGAGGCCACCACTCCAGGAATCGGTTGTAGCTGCCGAGCGAGCCCTTGACCGCGTAGACCGCCCCGGTGATCGTGCTGGCCTGTAGGGCCGGTACCTTGCTGGTTTTCACGTCAGCGTCGAATTCGTTCAGGAAGGCGTTCAGCTGGTTGTTGCAGGCCCTGTTGTCGCCGCGGGCGACCGATGCGGACGCCGCCTTGAGCTTGGCGACAAGACTGTTCTTCTGTCCGGCGTTCAGAGAGGCGAGTCTGTTCACCGCGCCGGCGATCGTGCTCAGGGCCGACTGGGCTGTTTGCACCGTGACCGTCGCGGTAGCCTGGCCCGCCCCGCCGTCGTCGTCGGTCACGGTCAGCCTCACGGTGTAGGTTCCGGCGGCGGAGTAAGCGTGCGACGCGGCGAAATTGGCGGAGCCGCCCGGACCGAAGTTACTGGTGCTGCTCGAAGCATCGCCGAAGTTCCACGTCGCGCGGTGCGTGTCGAGCGCACCCGGATCCGTGAAGCTGCCACCAAAGGTCACGGACTGAAGGGGGACGGTCACGAGCGACTGCCCGACGCTGACGTGGGCGGTCGGCGGCACGTTCGTCCCGATGATCGTCATCGAGTCGCCGCCCGAAATCCCACCGTCGTCGGTCGCCTGGAACGTGACGACGTACGTTCCGTCGTCGTCGGGCGTAAAGGCGAAGGAAGTGTTCGAGCCGCTGGCGTAGGCGGCGCCGTTCTTGGTCACACGCCATGAGTAGGTCAGGCCGGCGCTATCCCCCGCGAACGCGGTGGTCGCCGCCCCGGTGAATGGTTCAGATGTGCCTTCGGGAATGGTGGCCGGGTCGGTCACGATGCGGGCCGCCGGCGCGACCGCGAGCACCGTCAGCGTGAACACCGCGGTCGCTGCGTGACCCTGGCCGTCATCCGCCGTGATGGACACTGTCTGCGGCGCCGCTTCGTCCGATGCGGCCCGCGTCCACGACCACGTGCCGGCGCCGGTCTTGGTCACGGCGCCGCTCGAGGCCGAAAGCGTCACAGTGTCGCCGTCGGGGTCGAAGAAGGTCCCGGTGTTGGCGGGCGCTGTTCCCTCGTTGACGTTGACGGCGGCGGTGTCTGCCGCGACCGAAGGTGCGGAGTTGGTGCTCGCGGCGACCCAGGTCCTGAAGGCGAAGTCCTCGCCCCACTGGCTCCCGGTCAGCCACGTAGAGCTGACGTACAGCCGGCCGCCCGTGTAGGCGTCGAGGGTCGAGCTGTTGTACCAGGTGAAAACGCCGCCAACGGTCTGCACCACGATGGCGTACCTGGTGCCCGACGTGATCGAGACTGTCGGGTTGAGAGCGAAGTCATGGAACTGGCGGCAGCAGACAAAGCTGCCCGAGAACGCGGTCGGGCTGCCCAGCGTCGTTCCGCTCGGCGTTCCGCTCGCGCTGACCGTCTGGATGCTGACGCGGATGTTGGCGAATCCGGTCGTCGTATCGGAGGCGAGAGAGACGCGGTCCAGCTGGCCGCTCATGCCGGCGGTGAAGGTCTGGGCCAGGAAGGTGATCTGGCGCTGGGAGCTCATGGTGAGGGTCTGTGACTGGTCCAGCGTGTCGGTCGTCGCCTGCGCGGGAACCGCGATGGCGAGCGAGAGCGTCGCGGCGAGCGCCGCGGCGAACGAGCCCCGACTGACACTTCCCCTTAACGAATTCTTCACTTGACCAAAGTGACGCAGGGGCTCCGAATTTCCTGCGCGGGACGGTGTCCGTTTTCGGGAATTCTTTCCGAGGCGGGTCACAATCTACCTGTGAATCGGATCTCACGCTTGCGCTCGTGGTGGCAGTCGGTCTTGGGCGCGACCATGGCCGGCCTGGGCTTTCGCCGCAGCGCTGTGTTCGGGCGCGGCCGTGCTGTGGGGTATCGATGGGCCCGACCCGGGCCTCCGCCCGACCTGTCCAAGGTGCAGCGGCCCACATGGCTCCCTCCGGACGGCGAGCTCGGGGTGGCGGTTGGCACGCGTGTCGTGCTCGTGTCCGAGGAACGCTTCGCGATGGCGCTCGTCGACTGCGTCGCGTACTCGAGCGGGTTCGAGTTCACGATCTCGTATCGGTCCCGCGACGACCTCGGACGTGAGGTGCTGGGATTCGGCCTGCCGCCGGTGCCCGGACGTGAGCTGGAGGTGCGAATCGAGTACCCGGATGGACATCATGCGAGCTCGGGCACGGAGGCGATGAGCGCCCACTACGAGGCGTCCTACCAAGGGCGCGAGCCGCCGTCGCCGAGCGGTCCGATCGTGCTGCCTCAGCGTGGCGGCGGCGGAGGCAACCGCTACGAGCAGACGTACTGGTGCTGGCCAATTCCGACCGACGGGCGCATACGGATTGCGGTCCAGTGGCCCGCGGCCGGTATCGCATCCACGTCGGTTGAGATCGACGCCTCGGCAATCCGCCGCGCCGGTCTCAGCAGCGACAAGCTCTGGAGCGGCTAGGCGACGGTATCGCCACTGTCAAGGATGACGCTTGACAGTCAACCCAACCCGGAACATAGTCACGGCGGGTCTGCGTCAAGTCCTCTGCTCCGGCCCGTCATCTAAAGGCCGGGTGCCCCCGGCCGAGGAGTTGCGCCATGAGGCGTCTGATCGCCGCTCCGATCGCGCTGGTTTTCTTCTTGCTTACCGGCATCAGCGCTGCCGCGAGCCAACCTCAACGAATTGCGCTGCAGTTCCCTCCTTCGATTCCATTCGCCTGCTTTACTGCGAACGGCGACCTATTGTTTGAAGGGACCGTCACGGCCGTGGTCAACAACGAGTACGTCACGATCTTCGAAGACACGCCGACGAGCTTCAGGGCGACGATCACCGGCCACCTGGTGGTCAGGTACACCAACAGCAGCAATGGCAAGTCTCTGACCGCAAACATCAGCGGGCCGGGCTTTAACTCGTTCCGTGATGGAACATTCATCAGCATCTCAACCGGGTTGAACGGGAGCAATACGATCCACGCGGGGCGACTCGTGTTCAAGATTGATCCAAACGGCGTGGCGACTTTCACTGCGGTGGGTCACACGCTGTTGGACGTCTGCGCCGCCTTGGCTTGACCTCAGCGGCTCCGAGCCGCCAAGAAAAGCTGGTGCCGGCGCACTGGACAGCGGCTATCGGCGCCCTCGAAGCAGGAGGACCGGACACGGGCTGTGGTCCGTAACAAGCCGGGCAGTGGGTCCGAGAGACCTCGGGCCTACCGGTGGCTGATCGCGACCTCCAGCTCTCATGACGATGAGGTCGACGAACTCGCCGGCAGCTACGTCGCACACAGCGCGGCCCGGCTCACCGGCTAGCTGCAGCGACTTGACAGTCGCCACGAGTGACCTCGCCCGCACCTCAGCTTCGGTAAGTGCGCTCGCACCACCAACCAGTTCGGCCTCGACCAGCTCGCGCTCACGGTGAGGGGGGAGCCGGGAATCCGATATCGAGACGTGTCGTTAGCACAGCGCTCAGCCC
>Ga0209236_1001594_pt1 | contig 13658 bp, 8 predicted proteins | sample GraSoi013_1_40cm_FD_185819 | JGI IMG/M metagenome (GOLD analysis project Ga0209236, IMG submission 185819) | Grasslands soil microbial communities from the Angelo Coastal Reserve, California, USA - Sample 09_27_2013_1_40cm (SPAdes) (version 2) | ecosystem: Environmental > Terrestrial > Soil >... | reverse complement strand
TAAGGGGTTGTTCGATGCGGGGGTACCCGAGACCATGCACGGGTCCTCGTCCTATCGTGGCGGGATTCAGGTCAAAGGGGCAGGACCGTTCGCAGGATCGAACGGGGCTTGACTTAAGATCCGGCTCGCAGGAGAAATCCTGTGGCGTAGGCCTTCGTGGGTTCGAATCCCACCCCCCGCACCATTTTCACCGGTAGATACAAGTAGACCAGACTTCCTGTGTCAATATCTAACGATATCAAATTAAAGCGACGGCGATTTTGTTCAACTTCTCACCATCTTTCTAGAGTTCGCATCTTTCGTCGGGCAGGAGCGGACTTTTCAAGCAAAGGCGAAATAGCCGCCTGTCTGCAAGCTCTCACCATGCGGCGAGTCTACTTTGCAGCTCTCTCAATGGGTCGCAGTGCAGAAATATCGAGCCGGTCTTCTTAAGAAGTCTCTTGCACTCGACGATTCGTTCTGTTATCCAAGAAACATTGTGAGACAATCCATCCGCCCGTCGATCATCGAATGAAGGGAACCTGCCAAATTCCTTGCGTGTGCTCGTGTATGTGCGGTTTGAGCCGAAAGGGAGATCCAGGTAAACGAGATCCACAGACCCGGAAGGCATAGGCCTCATCATGAAGAGACAATCCGAAAAATAGACCGCATTGAAGATAGTATCTTCCCCAAAAAGAGTGGGCACTGCAGGCTATCAGAGGGCTCATCGATCACTTGGAAGGTATGAAGAGAGAGCTTTGTCTTGAGTCGACGAGATTGTCAAGCGACGAAGCGGCAGAGTATCTAGGCCCTCGCACTCAAGTCGCTCTTGCTGGAATAAGTTGAATCAAGCTATCCCGAAGCCACGCGATCGACTATCTGTCGTTGTGTAAGGACTCGGATCATGGAGAACGATCCTACTCTAGCTGGAAGAGTCCAGGCTAACCTGGAAGCGTCCTCCCGTAAGGGATTTATCGCTGGAGACTGAGGCAGACATCCGTAACAGGGTTTGTCCCACAGGCGACGAAGACTAGCCGCAATAATGTACACTGATATGGTGGGATACACCGCCCTTGGCCAGAGAAACGAACAGCTCTCACTCGCACTAGTCGACGAGCAGAGAAAGCTGATCAGGCCAGTTCTCGCTAAACACAATGGGAGAGAGGTGAAGACGATGGGTGACGCATTCCTCGTCGAATTCTCCAACACTCTCGACGCTGTCAGGTGCGCCTATGATATTCAGCGGACGACGCGCGAGTTCAACATTTCACTGCCCGAGGAACAACGAATCCACCTCCGAGTAGGGATTCACCTCGGAGACGTTGTAGAATCTGTCGGTGATATTTCCGGAGACGCGGTGAATGTCGCTTCGCGGATTGTTCCTCTCGCCGAAGACGGGGGCGTTTCTCTCACGCGCCAGGTCTATGATCAGGTACAGAACAAGTTCGACTTGCCGCTAACGAGTCTCGGGAGCAAGAAACTGAAGAACGTGGCCGCTCCGTCAGAGGTCTTCAAGATGGTTATGCCGTGGAGTGAGAAGAAGGCATCATCTCAGGTTCAGCTTGAGCGGAACAAAGTTGCTGTTCTTCCTTTCGCGAACATGAGTCCAGACCCCAGCGATGAGTATTTCGCCGATGGGATGACTGAGGAGTTGATCTCAGCTCTTTCAAAGTTGCCTGGGGTCGGAGTAATCTCCCGGACATCGGTGATGCAGTACAAGAATCAGACCAAGAACGTTGGAGACATCGGCCGCGAACTGGGAGCTGGGACCCTTCTAGAGGGTAGTGTAAGAAAGGCCAGCAATCGTGTCAGAATCGCTGTTCAACTGATTGACGCGAACACGGACAACCATCTTTGGGCTGAGAATTACGATCGTAATCTAGACGATATCTTCGCAATCCAGAGCGATGTAGCTTCGAAGGTGTCGGCCTCGCTAATGGCAGGGGTCTTCGTCAGTCCCGCTGATGCAGACACAGATAACGTCGAGGCGTACACGATCTACATCCGCGCAATGCAGCTCTCCCATGAGAGTTCTGAACAAAATCTGAGAAATGCAATCGGACTGCTGGAAGACGCGATTGCGAGAGACCCTTCGTTCGCTCGAGCGCACGTCGGTCTCGCTCATGTTTGGGTCCGGATGGGCAATTATGGATATGAGAACTTCACAACGACGCTCAACAATGCAGTGGCTGAGGCCCAGAAGGCGTTGGAGCTTCAACCGTCGTCGGCAGAGGCTCACGCTGCGTTGGCGGAGGCTTTTCAGTACCAGGACCGGTTTGTAGAGTCAGCGTCCGAGGCCGAAATAGCGATCAGGGGCAATCCGAACATCGCTGAGGCTCACAGCGCACTTGGACTCACATACTCCACAGAAGGAAGACTCGAGAAGGGCCTAGTCCACCTTCGCAAAGCACTCGAACTGGACCCCCTCTCAGTCTATCACGCGAGGACAATGGCCCTCGTCATGGGAGTGGCGGGTAGAGCGGATGAGGCAAACGCGCTGATGTCAAGGATGCAACAACTCTTTCCAGACAACTTCCTAGTCTATCTAGGCCTAGCGGACTCATACATGTTCGCGAGAGACTTCGTAACGGCTCAAAAGATGTTGGACAAGGGTCTAGAGATCGGACCAGATGAACCTCTACTCCTGATCGACCAGGGCCTGCTCTACGCGTTTACCGGAAGGAAAGAAGAGGCCGAGGAGGTTCTTCGACGGATTCAGAGAAACAAGAGCGAATCTGTGCGACTATTCTCCCAACAATTCATTCAAGCAGCCCTAGGGAACACGGAGGAAGCCATTCAAGCGTTGATGCGGGGCCCCGAAACCCATGCGTGGCCATTTCTGATCAAGACGCTTCCAGTCTTCGAGGAACTCCGGAAGGATCCTCGCTTCAAAGAATTCAGTCTGAGGATGGGCATTCCAGCATAGCTCAGTCCCAGGCGTAGATCAGATAGATTTGTTAGGTCAGATTAGTTCCGCGAGATATGGTTGACTCGATTCTTTACAGCCTCAGAAGTTGGTAGTCGACAAAGCATGGGTGCTGGGGGTGTCAGGCACATTCTCTAAGAAGCGGTTGCCAACCACCACCCAGTTTCGGATCACCGCACTACGCTGTTTCACGGAAGCTATCCTCGTAGGCAGCTCAACCCACATCTCGACGGTTCGCACTGATTCCATCCGTGCTCCCTTAGAAGAAGAAAGCGGGCAAGCGTAGACTACGGGTGTTATCAGTATGACTTATCGGATGCCGATCAAGCTGACAAATGCTGCTGGATTCAATGTAAGGCGACCATATCTTCTGCTTTAAAGGTTGAAGGCCGTTATTACTGCTTTCCGCGTATCCGCCGCTTACAATTTTTTAGGCGAGAAAGATATGGAGACGGCTATGAGCAAAGGTGGAATCAAGAGGATTCGTGTCGGCATCATCGGCGCCAACCCGGATCGCGGATGGGCGGCGCAGGCACACATTCCTGCTTTGAAGTCGCTCTCGGATGACTTCGAGATCACGGCGCTGTCCACCAGCCGACGCGAATCTGCAGAAGCCGCCAGCAAGCTCTTTGGTGTGCCTATCGCGTTCGACAATCACAAGGACCTAGTGAACAGCGCCGTCGTCGACGTCGTCGCCGTCACCGTGAAAGTGCCGTATCACCTCGAACTGGCGACCGCAGCGCTCGACGCGGGCAAGGCCGTATACTGTGAATGGCCGCTCGGCAACGGCTTGAAAGAGGCGCAGACCTTGGCCGCACTTGCGAACAAAAAGGGCGTCCTCGCTGTTGCGGGACTGCAGGCTCGTTCTGCGCCGTCAGTGGCTTACGTGCATGACCTGATCAAGCAAGGGTACGTCGGTGAGGTGCTCTCCACAACATTGATCGGTTCGGGAATGGGCTGGGGACCAACGGTGGAGCCGTACAACGCCTACCTCAACGAAAAGAAAAACGGCGCGACGATGCTCTCGATCGCGCTCGGCCACACGGCGGACGCGCTGTGTCACTGCCTCGGTGAAGTGCGAGAGCTCTCGGCCACCATGACAGTGCGCCGAAAGTCCTTCACGATCGCGGGGACCGGCGAAAGCAAGCCCATGACCGCGGATGATCAGGTGTTGGTCAGCGGCCTGCTTGAGGGCGGGGCCGCGCTCTCGATCCACTATCGCGGCGGCGTTTCGCGCGGCACGAACCTGCTCTGGGAGATCAACGGCACCGAGGGCGATCTGCAGCTCACCGCCGCCGGCGGCCAGGCCCAGATCTTCGAGATGACCGTACACGGCGGTGAGGGCGGGCAGTCCTCGCTCGAGGTCCTGCCCGTGCCGGAGCAGTATCGATGGTCGCCGCCGCAAGGTCCGGGTCCTTCCACCAACGTCGCCCAGGCATACGCGCGTTTTGCCCGCGACTATCGCGAGGGAACACATTTCTGCCCCACGTTCGATGACGCGGTCACGCGCCATCGTATGCTGAACGCGATTGAGACGGCCGCGGCAACTGGTCAGCGTCAAACGCTCGGTTGATCGGGCGAGAAGCGTGCCCGAAGAGCGAGTAGAGAGCAAGCTACCGAGAGCTTGTTCCAGATTACACTTATCGCAGTAATCGCTTACTTAGCCATCGGATGATGGTGGTGGGAGCGTGAATTTGGCCGAATAGTTTTCAAGACTGCGTGAAGTAATGCAAGCGTACTGCGAGGCATGTCTTGCGTAGAGGTGTATCGCGATAGACCAATTGTGGAAACATGGACGAGCTAGGATCTCGACCATGGTAGTTCTCGGGACACTCTTACTAGGACTAGTCCTTCTCGGTATACGTCCAGTACCTGTCCATGCTGCGACCTCCTTCACGTTCACCGCAGCGGGGGATTATGGTAGTCTCCTAACCGGAACTCGTGGTGCGCAAGTTCTAGCAAAGATACGGACGCTCAGCTCTGATTTCCATCTTGCACTTGGCGACCTACGATACAACACGATGAGCGCGACGACATGGTGCCAGACATTCAAAGCCTCATTCAACAATGTCGTCCTAATTGGAGGAAACCATGACGACGGTGATACTGACCCGGGACCGATGAACACGTTCGACTATGCATGTCCTTTCTCAGTTTTGGCCGTGCCATTGATTTCAGGGCCGCATCAAGGCAATATTGACCCGAGTGGAAAGACTGCCTATGGATACGATTATGCTTTCGAATATCCGGCGACGAATCCCATTGCAAAGTTCATCATGGTGGATCCTCTCCTCAAATACTACTGTTGTGGATTTCCTGTTCCGACATCATACGCGTACTCAGTAGGCTCGGCAGAGTATAACTGGGTCTCGTCCCAGATCGATAATGCCAAGTCACGTGGACTGTGGACAATAGTCGGGGAACATTACAACGCCTTCAACAACAACGGGCAACAGGGTTACTCGACTAGCCAGGACCTCATCAACCTCCTTTACGCTAAGAGAGTGGATCTCTTCCTCACCGGGCACGAGCACAACTACCAACGTACCGTCCAACTGAAAGATTGCACCAACAAAAACATCACAAGTTGCGCTATTGCAAACCCCGCGGTGGCGGGACCGTACACAAGAGGTGCCGGCACGGTTTACTCCATCATCGGCACAGGAGGTGAAGATCAATTTGCCTGCTGTCCTGTGGTCAACTCTCCTTGGGCCGCGGGTGCCTACGGATCGTTCGGCGTCGTCAAGTTCGTCGTAACCGACACCTCCATCACCGGATCCTTCCAGGCCGCGATTGGATCCTACACGGATTCCTTCTCTGTAGCAAATGCTCTAGCGAGTAACTTTGCAATGTCACCCTCATCACCAGTGGTGAATCAGTCTGTGACTTTCAACGGTTCGGCCAGCGGGGGAACAGCCCCCTATTCGTTCTCATGGAGCTTTGGGGACGGTTGGGCTGGGATGGGCCAGACAATAACTCATGCGTACACGATGGCTCAAGAGTTCAACGTGACTTTAACCATTACAGACACATCTAACCCCCACCAGACAGCTACGAAAACAAGGCTGGTCATTGTAACGTCGCCACCATTCGACTATTCCCTATCCAACTCTGGAGGAATCATCGTACGGCAAGGAGGATCGGGAACGAGCACTATCACGGTCACGTTGAATAGCGGTACTTCTGAGCCTGTAGCACTATTCTGTATCAGTTCCACCCTGCCGGCGGGGGCTTCCTGCCTTTTCAATCCGCATTCGCTGACTCCCACAGGCTCAAGCATACTGACTATCTCCTCAACTCCCTTGACGCCGATAGGTTCGTACATTGTACAGGTCACAGGTAGTCCCACGGGGGGCACAACAACTCCGACTGCTTTCACGCTCATTATGCAAGGCCCGCCCCCAGATTTTAGCATCTCAGCTGCTTCACCAGTTAGTTTCATCTCCGGCTCAACAGGCACTTCGACGATCACCCCTACACTCCTAAACGGCTTCCATACGAGCATAGACTTGGCTGCGACCGTAGAACCGTCGACCGGATTGACAGTCTCCTTCAACCCAAGCAGCATGTACGGTAACACTACATCGACGGCGACGTTTAGCTCCCGCACGCAAGGGACCTACATTGTGACTATCGCTGGAACCAGTGGGTCCTTGATCCATACGACCAATGTTGCAGTTACAGTGGCCGCTCCAGACACTCCCGACTTTACAATCACAGCCAGTGTCACCTCACTAACAATAACCGCAGACAATCCCGGAATAGCAACAATTACCGTGGTTCCAGAATACGGCTTCGATAATTTGGTAGACCTGACCACAACAGCTTCACCGAAAGGTCCCGCGGTCATGCTCAGCAGAACGAGCATAAGCGGCTCAGGCTCCGCAACGGTAACTACTAACATCGGCAGCGATACCGTAGCAGGCACATACACCGTTACCATACTTGGGAAAAGTGGGAACCTGTCTCACAAAGCTCAGATAATGGTCGTTGTTAACCGTGCCACGTCACAGACACAGCCACCCAACACAGATTCTGGTAATACAAACAGGATGATCCCGGGACTCGTGTTATCGACGGTATTCTATCCGATAATGAGTGCGGCGGTAGTGGTCGTAATCGGTCTTCTTGTCACCACCCTTGTCGTTGTTAAGATGAGAAAGCCGAAACAATGAACCTAACTGGGTCAAGAGGCAGAACCCGATGTCAATCCAGAATACCATTAGAGTCCCACCAGAGATTTTGATAGCTCGCTTATCAGCCTCCATCTTCCTCCGTAGGCAGATAATTCGGACTTTTTGACAGGCTTGATTGACAGCATAGGAACCTTGCCCAGTTTCAAGACAATTGAATACGTTAAGCTCATGCTCCAGACAAGGATCAAGAGTGAATGCCAAAGGTAATTGCGATATTCGTAATCGCAATGGCAGCAGGGCAGCCGGACTCTTCGCAACAGGAGCACTCAGCGTATCAGCATGAAAGTGCTGGCTAAGGATAATACCCGCAGACTAATACTACTTCCAGTGTGCAAACAGAAGCGTGTTCGAGCCTGGAGCCGGGGGTGGGAATTGAACCCACCTCAGTCATCCATTGTTGTTGGATGTTTACTGCGGGTTGCTGCGAGCTCTCCTATTATCTGCAGCCCGCCGCCTGAACCGTTCGGCCTTCGGTGGAAAAGCTTGACAAAAGCTAGTCCAACCCCGGCACTGCGTTCGTTGGCCCCCGGCAATTTCGACGCTTCCACTATTCCCTTGTATAAGGCTTCCCGGAAATTCGCAGTCGTAAGGCTTCCACTCCGCGGCCTCTTCGTTGGATTCTGCAGTGCTAAGCCGGTGACCCTCAAGGAATTCGATATCTAGGCCGTTACGGGGGTCCCTTCCAAATGCTTAATTGAAACATTGGCGACAGCCGGTTACACGATAGTTTTGTCACAAGTGAACGAGCTTTACACATGTCCCAACTGCGCTAACCCCATCGACAACTGTAGATGCGCGTGTCCCTACTGTGGAGAAACAACTGGTTGCGACTGCGCGATCGGACACGGCAGAGCGACTGGGGGCTGATAAGCATGAGCCAATCAGAGGCGAAGATCAACGATGTCACCTGGATGACGGGTGGACCTCAGGGTAGTGGAGTTGATTCTTCAGCCAGCATCTTTGCAGGTGCCTGCGTCTCAGGCGGACTGTGGACTTTCGGTCTACGTGAATACTACTCCAGCATCAAGGGTCCCCACAGCTACTTCGAAGTTAGAGTCAATGACAACAGAATCATGTCCCACGTCAATGAGGTAGATCTTCTTGCCACATTCGACGCTGAGACCCTGATCCGGCATGCGGAAGAGGTAAGCCCAGGCGGAGGAATAATCTACGATCCTACTTTTGCCAATCTAGACGTCGACCATGTCGATACGATCGAGATACCGGTCGCATTGAGGATCAAGACTAGGTTGGAGAAGCAGGGGCTATCAGCAAACGTACAAGGCCTTCTGGAAGAAGCGAAGCGTAGAGGCATTAACATCTACCCGATAGCCTACAGCGACCTCATTGCGAAAACCGCCGCCCAAATCGGAGAGCATCAGATCAGCAAAGTATCGAGAATCATCAATGTACTGGCAGTAGCTGCATCCCTAGCCCTCTTAGGACTCGACCTGAAATACCTCAACCTCTCTGTCGAGAGAACCTTCGCTTCCAAGAAGAAAATAGTGGACATGAACGAGATAGGCGCCAAACTCGCCTATGAAGCGGCTAGAGGTCTTTTGAGACAGCCGTTTCCCTCGCAGTTGCGCCCGGTCCAAAACGAGCCTCGACTCTTGCTAATGGGTACAGAGGCTGTAGCTTTGGGAAAGATAGTTGGTGGATGCAGGTTACAGACTTACTACCCTATAACGCCGGCTGCAGACGAAAGCGAGTTCATCGAGTCGCTCGAAAACTTCGACCTGCTTGACGGAGGAGAAACCGCGAGCAAAGGGTCTGTCCTGGTCACACAGACAGAGGACGAGATTGCTGCCATAACAATGGCCACTGGAGCTGCATTGGCAGGAGCGCGATCTGCAACATCAACCTCGGGCCCCGGATTCTCATTAATGGTCGAAGGACTGGGATGGGCGGGAATGAATGAGGTCCCGGTCGTGATAACTCACTACCAGAGAGGCGGTCCCGCGACCGGCTTGCCAACAAGACACGAACAGGGAGACCTGAAGTTTGTCCTAAGCGCCGCACACGGTGAATTTCCGAGGATAGTCTTGTGCTCGGGCGATATGGAAGAGTGCTTCTACGATGCCATTCGCGTCCTGAACTATGCAGAGCGATTCCAGATGCCTGCAATCCATCTCATCGACAAGTCCCTCGCCAACAACAGCACTACCATTCCGCCCCCTAGGGCGGACGTGATTCCTATACAGCGGGGGAAGCTGATTCAGGAGGGTACTCGGATCGGAGACGGGGAGGAATATCGAAGATTCGCGTTTGTCGAAGATGGTGTTTCCCCACGAGCCGTGCTGGGAACCCCTGGATACCGCTTCTGGAATACTGGAGATGAACACAACGAAATCGGCCATATCGAAGAAGATCCAGAGAATAGGACGAAGATGATGACGAAGAGAATGACGAAGCTCGAGACAGCGGCCAAGGAGATCCCAGAGGAAGAGAAACTGAACTTCTTCAAATCAGCCAAACCAGCCGATGTAACCGTAGTGAGCTGGGGGTCAACAAAAGGACCGATCCTTGATGCCATCAAACTTTTGGAGAGAGATGGGATAGGAGTGGATTTCTTGCAGATACGACTGGTTAGCCCGTTCCCAACCGCGGCAGTTCAGCAACGATTGTTCAGCGCCAAATTGCTCGTCGATATTGAGCAGAACTACTCGGGCCAAATGGCCGCCGTGATCGCTGAAAAGACACTGATCGAGATAAAGAACAAGATTGTAAAGTTCAACGGAAGACCCATGTCCCGAGACGAAGTCTACCTTGCTATCAGGCAGATATTGTCAAATCCAGAAGCAAACAGAAGAGTGGTGTTGACCCATGGCGCTTAAACTCTCAGACCTCAAGACAGATGTCCACAACGACTGGTGCCCAGGCTGCGGAGATTTCGGAATAGAAGCAGGACTGAAAATGGCCCTCGCAGAGCTTACTGTCGACATCGACAAAGTAGCCCTCTTCTCTGGAATAGGTTGTTCCGGTAAGATCGTCCATTTCACTAACGTATCCGGAATACACACGCTTCATGGTAGGGTCTTGGCCTACGCTCAGGGTGCCAAGCTAGCCAACCCTGGCCTGGAGGTTATCGCGATCGGAGGGGACGGAGACGGCCTTGGAATTGGAGTTGGACACTTTGTCCATGCAGGAAGAAGAAACATCGACATGACTTACATCATCCATGACAACGGTGTCTATGGGCTGACTAAGGGCCAGGCATCGCCAACTCTCCAGTTGGGACTGAAGACAAAGTCCCTGCCCGAGCCCAACATTAACACCAACGTCAACCCAATCATGCTTGCACTAGCCGCCGGGTTCACCTTCATCGCTCGAACATACGCCTACAATACAAAGCATCTGAAAGAGACGATTAAGCGAGCGGTTGCGCACAAGGGCTTCGCCCTAATAGACGCACTTCAGCCGTGCCCTACCTACAACGACATTAACACCAAGGAATGGTACGGCGGCGAGGATAGAATCGATCCTGCAACGAAGAGATCTATGCCTAGGACATACGATTTGGAGACGCAGGGCTATGACGGTAGAATCACCCCAGTGATGAGCGAGGCGGATCAGGAGAAGAAACTACTCGGGGTCATTGAAAAATCAAGAGAATGGGGAGACAAAATTCCTATCGGCGTATTTTACCAGAATGAGACCATGCCAACCTATGAGGAACGAATTGTCGGAAGGAACCCGGACTATCTTAAGCAACCACCGGCAAAGCAACAGATTACTCGATCTGATGGCAAATCCAATGTGAATCTTGCAGGTCTCTCACGGGACCTGCTCTTTGAAACCCTGTTGCTGGCCCAGTAAGCTACTACACCGACGCTATGGTCGCGGGGTTTCTCCGAGAGCGCTTTTTTCCCGCTTCTAGACCGCGGGCACTTCTCTTGCTCGGGCGTTTGTTGTCAAGGTTATCCCGAGTTGTTTCAATAATCCTACCAGGTCGTAGAATAGCTTCTCTTCGATAATCTCCCCGTTCTTCCAGTGTGCTACGGTGCAGAACTCAAGTTCAAATTGTTTATTGGTCGCAGGAATCATTCGCCCATCTGGACCCATGAACGGTCCTATGTTCTTGCCCGTCCATCTTGCAACTGAACAGGTATAGTCCCCGTAACCGAATAGAATCTTGTAGGGACTATTGTCGATATGATTGTCGAAGGCCTTGAAGAAGTCAACTGACTCCTTATGATGTTCATGCCGTCCCCTGGTGGGCTGCGATTGACCGGGCCAGTACACCGCCACGTTTTCGGCGTGACGTTTCATGAAAGTCTCCCAGTCCTTCTTGTTCCAGGCGTCATCCAAAGTCTGCATCAATCGAAGATTTTCTTCTATTGTCATTCCAAAATCACGAGAGTCGGGACGACCCGAATTGGTTTAAGCTTTTTGACTATATGCAAAGTTTAGGTTCATCCTCGGCTGGCTCTTCGTCTCGGATCACTCTCGGTGTTTGGTTATGGCTGGATCCGGTATTCCATCTTTGAACTTGATACTTGCATGGCTGCCGTTGCAGAATGGCATGTTGCTTGAGGCGCCGCATCGGCAGAGTGTTACACGGTTTCGCACTTCGTAGGGGCGACCGTCATGAGATTCGATGAGTATGCCTCCTCGAACCCATAATGGGCCGCTGACGCCTAGGGCTGGGTCTTCAACAACTCCAATGGACGGCGGAAGCTTGGGTTCGATATCCTGGTGGGTCTTCTTGTCATACATGAGGAGTCGACCCGCAGGGCAATGATTTGCTTCGCGTATGGCCAATTCGCGGGCTTCCGGCGAGTCACTTTCCTGAGTAAGGCCCCAGACTCTGTCGCTGGGGTCGCAGAAGCGTGCGAAGGCGCAAAGTTGTTCGGCGTCGTTCAGAGCTAAAGTTGGTCCGTCTATCTTTTCTGCTTGTCTTGCGTAGGGCTTACGTGTTGCAGTTTCCTTCCCATCGAAGCCGATCTTTTCATGTGTCCCGTCGCAGAAGGGCTTGTTTTTTGACTGTCCGCAGCGGCATAGCTCATAATACTCTCCCTTGGAGTCGAAGGATTTTCCTTCCGTCCAGTCCCAGGAAAAGCCCTCTTTGTTGGGAGTGATTATCTGAATGCTGACTGGAACTCCCCCGTATACACGGTAGGGTCCGCCTTTCCTCACAATGACCTTCCTATGGTGCTCTGACATGACTTTTTGGCTTTCTCTCCTCTTCCCTATGGGCCTTTCGTTGAAACAATCTCTTGTGTCGCAGCGGTAACGATTCCTAGTCGCTCCAAGACTTGGCTACTCTTAACTCTCGCATCATCTTCCGATGTGACTCCCTGTATTATCAATCGTCCATTTCTGAAGAGTGATACTACCAAATTGTTTTCTCGATAAACTAGTACATTTGCAGAGCAAGCAAGAACTTCGCCCGCTCCCAATCTCAAAGAAATTCTCTCCAGGTCTAGTTTCTGCATCTTTCTAGGGATTATGTTGGCGGTATTTTCACCGCATAAGATCGATACCTCTCCATGATCACTTCCCGAGCCCTTAGCGGGGGGTGCCACCCCACATTCTCTACAGTCAGGTTTCTTAGAGAGCTTCGAAAAGACAAAGTCCGGTCCAGCCAGATCGAGCGTCAACAAGCTACTCGCTAATCTGGACGTTTGTCCGAGCAGGAATTTGACGGCTTCATTGGCTGCAATAGCGCCGATGGTCGCGACAACGCTGCTCGTCACTCCTAGGCTTTCACAGCTCTCGTTGGGTCTTGAGGCCAACGAAGGGAAAATACACTCAAGACACGCGTTATTGGGTGGTTGGAAGAGAGCAGCGTGGCCTTGGTTCGCGATAGCACTAGTGAAAAGGTATGGCACGCGGGTTCTGATCGAGTAATTGTTGAGGACGTATCTGGTCCGGAAATTGTCCAACCCGTCCACGATTAATTCCACGCTTCCAAGGAGTTCCTCGACGTTCGCTTCCCTGGCGGTATCAACAATCGCCTCTATCTTCAACCAGGGCATATTCCGAGAAAGTGCATTTGCAATAACCTCAGCTTTCGGCTGGTAAATGTCACTTGCACTCGCGCCGTGGAGACGGTGCAGGTTGGACAAGTCCACGATGTCCTGATCGATCAGACGAAGATACCCGATTCCTGACCTTGCCAGATAGTCCGCCGCGGCGCTCCCAACTCCCCCGCAACCAACCACTGCCACCCTGGCGTTTCTGAGCCTCTCTAGTCCCTCAGTCCCGATTCCCTGGACACTGGCCTGACGCAGAAAGTACGCTCTCCACTCTAACACGGGACCCATGCCTATTCCTCCACCGCATCCAGACCCTGACGGAATTACTTTTCCTTAGGCCAGACCTGCGACAAATAGATAATTGGCAGAAAGACCGTTCGGGACGGGGAAGGACTGGGGTTTATTGTTGAATCAACGCCTCGCACTCGCGCTACGGTCCACATTATACAGACCGGAAGAAATTCTCACGTTCTCAAAGCTCGCCGATGACTCGGAACAGTTCTCGACAATCTTCTTCCCAGATATCTGGGCCGGCCTGGATTCTATCGAGCTGAGCACTGCTGCTCTCTCAGCTAC
>Ga0209236_1001593_pt1 | contig 13660 bp, 12 predicted proteins | sample GraSoi013_1_40cm_FD_185819 | JGI IMG/M metagenome (GOLD analysis project Ga0209236, IMG submission 185819) | Grasslands soil microbial communities from the Angelo Coastal Reserve, California, USA - Sample 09_27_2013_1_40cm (SPAdes) (version 2) | ecosystem: Environmental > Terrestrial > Soil >... | reverse complement strand
GGTGCAAGAGCTTGAGCAGTTCTCTCCAGCCATCAGTCGAACGCCCCCATGGTCTGACGGGGTGCCCAGCCATTGTCCGAGGTCTCGTCATAGCCAGGATCTGCCCATTCACGGCCGATACTGTAGAGGGTGTTGTTCAAGACCTTGCGCTCGTCAAGGTTCATCAGGTGGAGGTCTCCGCCGAGATAGCCGTCGTGGTTGGACATGTAGTCCGCTTGACGGTAGGTCTGATCGAAGTCCTTGCCCGGGTCGCCGCCCCGGGTGGTGCCCATGGGACGGGAGGCCTGGGCGGGGTTGTAGGCGAAGTGGGTCTCGACCCACGGGCCGTCGATGGGCGTCTTGATGGTGCCCATGCCGTCTGGCCCTGCGTGCTCTGCCGGATGAATGCTCGGATTGACACCGAAGCGTGCGGTTCCTGCCTTACCTGCCATTTTAGTAAACTCCTGATCCCTGTGGGCCAGGTCCCTGATACGGGATCGACTGGCTACCGGGCCTTGGTCCTGGACCCATGCGGGTCATATCCTTGCTGGCCACGGCTGGCCTCTTACCCTTGGTCGGCGGGCGCACAGAAGGCTTGGGTCCGCCCTTCCGGGCACCAACCTTCTTAACGGCCGGAACAGCCTTCCGGACCTGGGTGATCTGCTTGGCAGACTTAACGGGCTTCTTCTTGTTGGCAGCCATTACTTACCCTTCGCCGCGTCGGCGCGGCCCTTGGCGGAGAGCTGGCCCATCTTCTTGGCGCCGTACTTCTTCCGGCCGACCGCAGCAGCGATTGCTGCGCCCTTCTTCCCACCACCGGCAGCCTTGGCCACAGCAGCAAAACGACCACCCTGGCCGAGGGGTGCCTTAGGATTCGGCTTAGCAGCCATGTCATCCTCCTACGAGGTTGCTTGAAATTCTCCACCAACGCCCGAGTTGAGGATGTTGGTGCGGTCAGTCGGGCTGATCGGCTGGTTGTTCACGAACACCTGCGTGGCAGCCGCAATTTGGTCAGTGGACTGGTACCGCTGTGCGGTGAAGGTACCGCCGTTGTTGAGCACCGTGAAGTACCGGTTGATGCGGTAGCGATACATGAGGGCGTTTTGTCCCATGGGCCCCTCTTCGATGAAGGGGGGGTTGTAGAGCTGGGGCTGGTTGTCCGAGACTGACACAGCCTGGACCATCAGGCTTCGGGGACCATCCGCCAAGACGAATGACGGCTGGTATGCCGCCGGAGCGGAAGCCCTCTGGAAGAGGGCCAGCGTGAGCCCTGCCGGGCTCGCAAGGGTGACGGACTGTACGGGTGAGGCAAGGCTGTCCGAGTCGCTCAGAGAGGCTGTGGAGCCGTTTGTGCCCACGGCGTGGAACGCCAGTTGTGAAGCAAGCTTCAGCGGTGAAGCCGGGATAGTGGTCACGGAGTCCTGTGCGGATCCGAAAGCGTTGTGCTCCAGAATCGCAGTGGAGGAGGCTCCGTTGAGGACAGCAGCAATAGCCACAGCATTTGTGCTGGGGATGTCCTTGTCACCGACCCCGAGGGCTGGTGCGGGAACAAAGGTGAAGGTGGCGGAGCTTCCGCTGTCGCGGGCATTCCAGGTGTGATACCAACCGGTGAGGGTGGAGGAGTCGGGGGCTCTAAGCCCATCGAGCTTGAACCAGGGGTTGGGTGTCGCAGTGAATTCACTGGTGTATCCCGGTTGGTGCGTGATGATCTCGTTGTCCGTGAGGAGGAATACCAGCACCAGATCCCCGACACTGGGCGTTCCGCCGAGTGGTACAGTAATAGAGGTTGCCGCTGCTGCGGTTGCCGTTGAGGAGAATCTGATGCTTGGCATTTGCTTCCTAGGGCTGCGTGATGGTAATCGTGTACGGAAGGTTGTCCACGGAGAGCGGGCAATCCCCTGAGGTCACATGCTGCGTGACATTCAGAACGACACTACCATCGTCGTAGGAGGTGTTTGCTGGAGTTGCGCCCTCTGCATGCCAGGTTCCGGCAGTATCAGTCTTCGTGGTGAAGTAGACATTACTAAGGGTGAAAACAGTAGCCACAATCTTCCTTACGCGCCGCTGTGGATAGACGAGGTTGTACGAACCTGGTAGAGTGCTGCCTGGCGGTAGATGCTCCAACCGGCCACGCCGTACCAGCCGATCGGGCGAGCCCTCATCAGCTTGTCAACCACGGGGCCGATCACCACGTGGAACTCTTCCGAGGTGGCCTCCGCCAGTGCCTGCTGCCCTGCGAAGAGGGTGTAGAAGACGCGGGTGGTGCCGCTCTGCCCGGACAGGTCCGTGAAAGCACGCGGGGTCTCAACAAAGTAAGCACCCTCGTACTCACCGATCTCACCGGCCCAGACAGAGCCAGGAGCCGAGTAGACGTGCGGGGCACGCCAGCCAGCAATGGTGCCGGTCTCGGAACGCAGGTCGTAGGAGACCTCGGGGTGGATTGCCGCCCAGTACAGGGAGCCCTTCCGGGGAAGCGCCTTGCCGGTACGGAGCTTGGTCACAGCGGCGCGGACGTCACGGGACTGCATGATGTCAGTTGCCGTGATGGAGCTGTTGGCACCGCCAGAGAGGATCAGGGATCCGCCCTGCTCACGAATGATGTTCGTACCACCGACCAGGACGTTCAGCACCACAGCGTCGATGGAGTCAACCATGTTGAACGCAACGATGTTGGCGATAGCTGGGTCGATGTCGGAGAAGCTGAACAGGTTCAGCAGGCGGGTGCGGAGCACGGCGTTACCGTACTCTGCGAGGGTGACGGACACGGTGGTCGGGTTACCGATAGCAACAGCATCGGGATCCACGGTCTCAGTCAGGGTGCTGGTTGCCTGCGACAGGTCATTGTACAGACTGAAGACGACAGAAGAACCCGGCTTGTCCTGCTGGGCAGGACGCTTGTCAGCAATCTCACGGTGGAGCGGCTGAGCACGTAGCTGGAATTCAACCAGTCGGTCATATGCAGTCTGGACAAGCGCAGCCACCGCACTGGTGGAGGTAAACGCGTTAGCCATGTTGGCTTAGTCCTTTTACATAGAGGCGAGATTGACCCCATTTTTCTGAAGCAGTGCCAGAAGCTCAGCTTCTGCCCGTGCCTGATCCTGGGGGCCATCCATCTTGATCTGGTCCATTTGGGACTTAAAGTCCTGAACGACGCGGGAATCATAGGCTTCCATGTCTTGCATGGTCTGATAGCCTCGCATCTCCGCATCAGAAAGCGTGGTTCCACGATCACTCGGAGTGTCGTTGACGGGCTGCGCACGCCCGAAGATCTCCTTGTTCTCGCTGTACCACTTGTCCACGGACTCTTCGTCCGTTCCTAGATCTGCCGGGTAGAACTTCGCCACTCGCGGATCCAGGCCACGACTGGTCAAGGCATTTGACAGCACAACACTTCGGTTCTGCTCCTGGAACTGGGCCATCTGATCCTGATACTGCTTGATCATCTTAGCCTGCTCCTTGATCTGCTTGCGCATGTTCTTCATGCCCTCGGACTCGTTCGAGTCTGTCCAGTCATTCATTCCTTGCTACTCCCATTTGAAGCCGCGCCAAGCCGGGGTTGCCTGACGGATACTTTGATATATGTAGTCCCAGACTGTAATACACGATCACGCTGCTGAGGTGGGCGTGCCGGGGTGGACCAACGGGGAATCGAACCCCGACCCTCCGGGTGCAAGCCGGATGTGCTTCCGTTATCACTAAAGGCCCAAGTTGATACACCCGAAGGTGTATCAATAGATCTAATCAAACTAGAATCCTAGGTACTGCTCCCGGGAGAAGGTACGCTCCCGATGACAGTTTGAACAAACAATATCACACTTAGCAAGCTCAGCAGCCATCTGCTTCCATGAGCACTGAACAGGCATGTTGGAGGGCTGATATAGCTTCTCTGTTCCTGGCCGGTGGTCTAGGTCCATGACATAGTGCGGGTAACTGATCCCGCAATCAGCGCAGGGGCGGTTCTTGTACTCTTTGATGAAAGCTTGCTTTCTTGCACGAGCTTCCTTATTACGAGCCTTGAACTGTTCCTTATTGTCCCGGTAATACTGTTGCATGTAATCTTTGTCATAGGCCATTTAAAATCCCGGTGCCGCACTTGTCTGCTGCTGGAAGGAGGATTTCTGAACGCCGGACTCACCCGAGAAGGCTGCGGTCTCCTGCCGCCCAAGCTGCTCAGCGGCGTACTGGGCTGCTCCGGACTGTCCGAGGTACTGCTTCTCAAGAGTCTGCTGATTGACAGGCGTCTGAGTCTTGTATATGCTCGACAGCTTCTCGGCGGTCGGGAGGATGTCAGCGATGCGCTGATAGGCACTCTGTGCCTGCTGGTAGGTGACACCCTGCTGTGCGTAGCGGAGCGAGTCAGCAGCACTGAGCTGGAGGTTCTGCTGGAGTGCTGCTCCACCGATCTGTGCCTGGTTCAACTTGAGCTGGAGTGCTGGCGTGGGGGCTTGGTCGTTCAGGAAGTAGGCTGCCAGATCCCCGGTGCCGACACCGAGCTGGTTGAAGTACTGGGTCACCTGAGGTGGTGCCGACGTGGTGGCCTGGACGGCCATGTTCACCCGGTCTTGCAGCTCCGTAGGGGAGACATCCTTGCCGATCCACTCAGAGAAGTTCTGAGGGCTGTCGAAGTGGTCGGACAGACCGCTCTGCCGAAGCAACTGCTTGTACGAAGCCTCGGTGGACAGATACTCAGCAGGCGTCAGAACCTGAAGCCCGTTCTTGGTGCGTTGCTCATTGCCCGCAAACCGCTGCTTGTACTCAGGCGTCTGCTGGAGGAGAATCGTGATGGTGTCCGACCCATAGCCGTTCTGGAGATACCCGAGGATCTTCGGGGCCAGAGTACCGAGGCCATAGGAATCGAACAGAGTCTTCAGGGCGGCGTAGGCATCACGCTCCTGGCCTGGAAGGCCAGCAAGCTCCTGTTCGAACGTCAAAGGCCCTGGAGGTGGTGCGGGCTTTCCCGGTGCAGCGGCTGCACCGCCACCACTGGCGTAGTACAGGTGTCCGTTGGACAGCACCATGTCGGGGGTGAGCGGAACTTTCCTGCCGTTGTGCTCAATCTGAGGGTTGCTCTTCAGAAGGGAAGCAAGAGGGATGCCGAGCCTCGCGGCGATGGTCTGGGGGGTGTCGCCAGGCTTGATTGTATAGAGCTGCGTGGTGGACTGCCGGACACCCGGTGTAGACAAATTGGGAGGCGGCGTCCGGAGGCTGTCACCGGGCGAGAGAGTTGCCATTGCAGCCTCCTAGTAGGCGAATCCGAAATTCACCAGAACCTGGTGAGCATTGGACATGAAGGAATCCTGTGCGTTGTCTGTGGACAGCCACCGGGGATCCTGTCGCACCTGCTTCTCGAAGTTGTACATCGGCATAGCCGTGGGCTTCCCGTCCTGGGTATACTGGAGAGCAGACCTGATCATGGGGGTCTGGATGTTGACAGAGCCGGGTCCCATTTCGAGAAGCTGCTGCGCACGCTGCATATAGGGTGACGCAATGTCAGATAGGTTCATACCGCTGTTGATCTGATTCGAGTAGGCAGGGTACATAGAGGCTGCCTGTGTGCGGAGCTGGGCGGTAACACCCTGAACTGACTGCTTGCCTGCCACGATCTGCTTGATCTGGTTGTCGAGCTGCGCCTCCGGCATGAACACACCGAGCTGCGTCATAGCCTGCCGAAGCTGATCCTCGTAGGATCCCGCCTGCCCGCCGAAGTGGTTGCCCGATGCTGGTCTCAGGAGTTCGGCCATCTTCTGACTGAGCACAGCGGTGTTCTGGTCGTACCCGTTGGTGATAGCATCCACAGCAATCTGCTGTGCCTGCTGGGGAGTCAGTGTGACACCGAGCTGGGCAGCCGTGTTGGTCATCTGCGCTTGCAGGTTGTTGATGTTCTGATGCCAGGTGGCAGGGTCAGTCTTCATAGTGGTGAAAGCCTGACGGGCTGTCCCGCTGGTTGACGCCCACCAGTGGCTGTTCTGGATAGCTGCGATGAACCGGTCCGTGGACCACGTTCCGGATACTGCCTGGTTGTAGATGTTTTGCAGTTCGGGAACGGTGGTGATCAGAGCTGCCACAGTGGGATACTCGGATCGAAGCATGTCCAACGACAGAACCGGCTGGTTCTGGAGCACGTACTGTGACACATTGCTGTTGTTCAGGCTGATGCCTGAGTTGTCCCACGCCTGAAATTGCGCGGGCGGGAGGCCGCTGTTCTGTATGATCGTGTTGGCATACTGCATACCCGCCTGGGTATTGCCCGGTCCCGCGTTGTAGGCAGCCAACGCCAGTTGGATGTTGCCCTTCTCCTGGTTGAGGAGAGACTTCATGTAGGTAACATAGGCAGCCAGCTCGTTCTTGAGATCCGTAGGATCACCACGAGCCACATCACGCCAGGTTGACGGCAGAAACTGCACGATGCCCCGCTCGCCGTACTGGCCGACTGCGTTGTTGTCGAAGCCACTCTCGTGGTCGATCTGGGCTGCCACCACGGCAACGGGAATGCCAAGCTGCTGTGCTGCCTCCTGCACCCACTGTATGTACTGTGGTGGAACGTTGACCATTACCGCTCCTGAAAGCTCGTGTCGGGGGCTAGCTCGCTGGCTGTGGGTGCCTGTGCAGGTGCGGCCTGCTGCTGCTGCCCCTGTAGGGTCGGGAAGCTAGTGCTGCCGCTCAGACCGCCCATGTTGGCCCGCGTATTGTCAGTGACCTGCCGTGGGCTTGTCTGCGGAGCCGGTCCTAGATCCTTGGACTGGAGGCCCATGTCCGCCAGAACCTGGTCAGCCGTGGCTGCCATACTCTCACGGGCATTATTGGTGGACAGCCACTTGGCGTTACTGCGGAGCTGCTTCTCGAAGTCGTATAGCGGCAGTTGGGAGGGCACGGCATCCTGGCCCTGCACAGCAGTGCTTTGCAGCGCGTTCCGCAGGGTTGGGTCGAAGAGGTCGATCTTATTGGGATCGACCTCCCACAGCTTAGCCTGGGTGGCCAGGTAGGGGGCTGCGATCTGCCCCACGGTTGCACCCTGCTTGATCTGTTCCGCATAGGCTGGAAAGGTCTGTTCCGCGATCGTCTGGATGTGTGCCCTACGGGCTTGCAGGGTGTCCGTACCGGCAACAATGCCGGATACAGCACGCTCCACATAGTCATCAGTGATGGGCACGCCCATCTCCCTGGCGTACTCCCGCACGCCAAGCTCTACCTGTCCCGCGTAACCGCTGAAATGGCCCTGCTTGGAAAGCTCCAGGTACTTGGACAGGTAGCCGTTGATCTGGGCGTCATTCATGTTGGTGACAAGCGCCAGATCTGCCAGGCTTGCCATCCCCGTTGCACTCAGGTGCACACCCAGCTTGGCAGCCAGATCGTTCAATTGAGTGGTCTTGTTCTGGATGTTCTGCTGGTAGGTCGCAGGGTCGGCCTTCTTCAGTTCCAGAATCTTGCGTGCGCTGTCGCTGTTGTTCTTCCACCAATCGGTGTTCTGCACAGCAGCCTGGAATTTATCGGTGGACCAGGTTCCTGCAACAGCTTGACTGAAGATGTTGGCCAGCTCCGGGTCAGACTCCATGAAGGAGGCTGCTAGGCCATAGTTCTCATTCAGGGTGCTGGAGTTGGGGGATTGCAGCCCCAGCGACCCGAAGAGGTCATAGGTCGGCCGAGCACTGGGAAGCAGTGCACTGTAGTCCGCGCCACTCACGGCAGTGGAGCCAGGGGCTCCCGCATGTGCCAGGCCGCCATCCCATATGTTGCTGTTGACCACGCCGCCTATGCGGCCCACACCCGTGATGCGCGCTTCCTTGGAGACAGGGACCACGTGGATGGGCTGGCTCGGGTTGTCCGCCACGAGTACCTGGCCGTTGCCAGCATACATGCCCACATGGTCTGAGCGGCCGTTGCTGTCACTGTCGAAGAAAACAAGGTCCCCGACCTGTGCCTGCTCCATCGGGATGGGGCGAAGCGCAGCGATCTGCGCATTGCTGGTGCGGGGGATATTCAATCCGAAGTGCTGCGCCCCGTACCACATGAGTCCGGAACAGTCGAAACCACCAGGCGCCTGCCCGCCCCACACATAGGGCTGTCCAGTGAACTGCATCAAGTAGTTGAGGATGTCCTGGCCTGTCACTGCTGGCATGCGTTTGGACTCCTCACTGTGGTTGGGCACTGCTGGTGCGGCATGCGGCTCTCTCGGGGGATCGCTTCTGGTGGGCTTGAGAACGGACACCGAAGGCACTGGTTCTACAATCGGTGCCCGCCCGGCAAGTTTATGGAGTTGCGTTCGTGGGTCCGGAGGGTGCCATCCCTGAAGCGGGTCCTTGGAGTGCCTTGACGAAGGCATTGAAATAGGTTGTAGCTGCCTGGTAGGCTCCCTCTTCGGGAGAGGCGAGAGCCTGCTGCCCTGCCAGGAATTCAACGCCACGAGTACCAATGCCACGCTGAGAGACGATATTGGTTTGCTTGGATGTACCACCGGTTGTTCCAGTCTGGTCTACCGGCTGGCCCGTCGCGGAATCAGTTGTGCCCACATTCGGTCCGGTTTGGGTGGACTCGAACTTGCCGGTATTCTCCTGCTCCTGGTAGGTGTATATGCTGTGCAGGAATGCGTTGTACTCACCAGGTGTCGGGTTGCGCCCCATCAGACGGAAATACGAGTCTGCGAGCGTTCCCATAGCAGTAGCGGGGTCAACAAATGACTTGTAGATTGTTTCGGACTGCGAACTTGTTTCTTGCGAGTTGTTCAGATTACCCGTGCCCGCGACCTGCACGTCGCCTGTGGCCTGCTTGGCGTTCAGGCTGTTCCAGCCTGACTGGGCTGCCTTCTCCAGAACGTCATCGGGGGAGTACAGATGCATGTCGCCGTTGGGGTCCATGATCTGAAGTGCGGACTCCTGGACAACCAACTGCCAGGCTCGGGTGACTTCATCGGCGGAAGGAGACTTCTTGGAGGAGATCAGCCCGGCTGCGTACATCTCATCGATGTACTTATGGCGCAGGGTGCTGTTTGGATACCAGTCCTGGATGGAATTCAGGGCGGACTTGACAGTCTGTAGCTTGTCCTGGCTGCCCGCACGCCCAACAGGCTGCTCGGGCTTGATGTCCGAGTTAAGCACCAGCTCAATGAGCTTGCCGTTAACGGACACGTAGGCGACTGGGAGGCCCGTGTTGGGGTCTGTCTGGATATTGCCGCTCTGTGCCAGCAGGGGCTGGTTGTTGGCAGGGGCGTTGGGGTTGCCTTGGTCCGCTGGGGTTGCCCCCAGCGAAGGCATGTTGTTCGGGGATGGCTGCGGTGGAGTCGGCTGGGTAGGCTGCGGATTTGCCATCAGTGCATCAACTCCTTAGTGAAGAGGTTCACTCCAGTCATCCTTACGTAGAAAACGATCGTAGAGCTGTGCGAACTTGGTGTCAGACCGCATGCGGTCCGCAACCTGGGAATCATACTGCTCTGCCAGATCCGAGTTGCTTGGGGCCGAGAGCTTCTTGGCCTGTCGGTTCTGCAAAGCCGCGAAGGTGGCATCCCTGACTTGAATATACGCATGCAGGGAGCGGATGTCGCTGCGCAGAGGGTTCGACAGCAGCGCAGGATCTTGAGCAATATTAGCCAAGCCCTGGATTCGGGCCATGTAGTTGTTGGGATTGTACGTCCCGTAGTTTACATAGAAATCCGGGTTGTACCTCTGATCCTGTGGATCGCCCGTAGCTGCCACGAAATTGTTGAGCAGAGCCCGCACATCTCGGGCACGCGGGTCATTAATGCTGCTCAGCCCACGCGCCTGAAGAAGAGACTGAGCCTGCGCCGACAACTGGCCATACTGTGCCCACCCGGTGTGGATGTTCACCTGCTTGGCTGCCTCTTCAGGGGACAACTTTTGCCGGAGGCCTTGGGCCACCTGCCAGTCATACGCCATCTGGTCGAAGTTGCCATTGCCCTCAGGGCCGACAATTACGGCGGCGAGTTCTGGAAACTGCCTTAGCTCAGCCGAATAGCGCTTAACAGCGGCCGAAGCACCTATAGTAGCAGGAATCCCCAGGGGGTCCGTTGCCAGGGATTGCGTGAAAATCATCCCAGCTCTGCCATACTTCTGGTAGAAGTTCTGCACTGCGTTTTTAGGGTCTGCTGCCTGCATGCGGTGGTACTCGTCGGTCAAGTATGAGTGAGATGCAGCGGGCTTGAAACCCAAGGGGGACAGGCGGTTGACAAACAAGTCCATAACAGTCAGATACTTGGCCTGGGTTTGGGCATCTCCCATGTTGGGTGGCGCGGCCCGTTGACCATTCAGGTAATCGTAGTACTGCTCCTGGTAGATGGACCACACGCTCTTCGCGTACTGCGAGGAGGAATCCGGACTCCCAGTCAACAGGTTGCTCAAAGCCAGCACATCATTGACACCGCTGGGTAGCAATTGCTGCATGCTGTTCTTATCCACCACGTTGTTGAGCATGGACCGAACAACCGCATCGTTCATCAGGGTCGGGTGATCCTTCACGATCTGGTTGGCAGGGACGGTCACCAGGGGTCCGAAGCCTGGATTGCCGATGGCATCCAGGTAGGTAGGTGAGATCAGCGTCTTTGCATCAATGGGGATATCGGTCAAGCCACCCATCGAGCCTGCCAGTGCCTTCGGCATGTGCAGTACGAAAGCAGTCTGATCCCACGGAGTGTTGACGTTAGCCTTCTGACCCGTGGTAGTGTCAATCGTGAACGGAGAATTCCACAGCACGCGCTTAGCCTGATATGCCCGACCCAGAAGACCCGGGTTCTCCATGATAAGCTTGGACCAGGAAGACATGGCATTGAACCATGCGTTGAAGAACGGGCTGACAAAGCGAAGTGTGTGGCCCATGTCATTGAAACGGGACACGTCGTACACAAGGTTTTTCAGATCTGAACGAGCACCCGCGTGAGCACCCGCAACCAACATGTCCCGGTCTGCCTGCTGGAGGGTGGCCTTACCGGTGTCCCTCATCCATGCTTGCACGCTGTCCGTCAGACGAGACTTGTACAATGTGTTGTACAGGGGATGGCGAACCAGGATGTCATCCGGCATGGTGCCGGTCATCTCCATCATCCAGTTGGAAGCCTTCTTCAGGATGTTGGTCGCATCGTCGCCGCCATGCACCAGTGCAGCGATATTGGCGTTGATCTCAGGACGCATCTTCGCGTCCGGCATGTAGTTCTCAATGGTCTTGGCACTGAACTTCCCAGCCAGCGCCTCATCCCGCATACCGTCGTAGGGAAGGTATTTCTTCACCATTGAGGCAACTTCATTGACCTTCATATCGGCATCTCCGACATGGAGGGCCTTCATGTAGGCGCGCCCCTGGGAGGTTCCGGTCATCCACTGGGCGACCTGATCCAAATCCGTACCGGCAACAATCTGCTTGGCCACAGGATCCGGCATCATCTGGTTGCGGATGTAATGAACATACGCGGGAGTGTACCGGTCGGGGTGGTCAATGGCGTTGATGGAGGCGAAGCCAGGGCCACGAAGCGCCATCTGCATAGCATGCGTCATCTTCGACGCACCGTCAACCGTGCTCATGAAGAACGGATGCGAGCTGGTTATGTGCCGGAAGTAGTCCCCGTTGGGGCCGCCGAAAGCCTCGTCCCAAAGCTCCGTGGAGCCTGGGATTCGGAACTGCCCGGTGCCCAGTCTATGGGATTCTGGGATGAAATCAAACTTCAAAGACTTCAACTGGTTGTAGTACTGCTTCTTGGCCAGAATGTCTGAGGACTTGACACGGATGTCCGGTGGAACGTTCTTGAGCCCCAGTGCCTGCTGTGTGCGGAGCTGGTTGAGCAAGCCTTCGTAGTCCGCCCTGGCAATGCCCACAGCCTGCTCATGCTTGGCCATGACATTGTTGACAACCATGTTCTTGGTTAGGCGGTTGGCATTGTTGCGCAGGAAGTTGGGAAGGCCGTCCTGGAGGTTGCGAAGAGAGGCCAATGCCCCGACCTTGGCAACACCACGAAGAAAGTCGTCACCAATGTGGTTGAAGGCCCGGTGGCCTGTCATCAGGGTGGTTGGCTTCCACACGCCGTAGATGTTGTCCAGGACATAACCAAGGGCATCCCTGGAGGATGCATAGGCGTTGCGCAGGGGCGCCAGCAAACCGGTGTCCTGCATGCGCTCCAGAGCGTTCTCAAGCTGCTTCAGGTTGGCCAGGGGCACAGCCCCGGATTCGAGCTGGGTGATGAGCTGTGGATGGGCCACAATCTGCTCATCCGCTGTGGGAAGTACCCCGTGCGCCCCCATGTCCGGAATGTTGATATCCCCGTAGGCACGCGACTTGGCGGCCTGGTAGATGGTCTGGCCCTTCTTACGCGTGGTGGTCAGAATCTTGTTCATCTGGTCCGAGTCGATGCCGAAGCGGTCACCGACGTTCTTGTACACATCGTTCTCGATGCTCGTCCAGATCTGCTGGCGCTGGGCCACGGAAGCACTGGCGTACCGCTGCGTGTAGTCAACCTTCTGCTCCGGGGTGAGCGTGGAGGACTTGTTCAGCCAGGCGCGTGCATATTCAACCGCGCTGTCCTCATTGTGGTTGATCATACCCGGAACCCGGTCGGTCAAGGACTGGTAGATCCGAATCGGGTAGTTGTAGCGGGCATTCTGGAGAACGTGTACGATCGGAACATCACGGGTGTTGGCATATTTGCCCACACCCTTCATCTCAGCCAAGCGGTTGGTGAGGGCAGAGGTCTTTGTGATCTGCTGTTGCTGGCCGAAAATCTGCCGAAGGCGCAAGGCCATTTGATCATTGGCATCGATCTGAGCCTGCGCAGCCTCGACCTTCTTCTGGCTGACCTTCCTCAGCCAGTCCTCCCTATCAGCCTCGGTCGCCGTAGTAAGGGCATAGTTCTGCTCAACCTCAAGCGGCATAAGCGCATTGGAGATCTGAGAGGCCAGGTCCTTGTTCTGCTGCGCCAGATCATCCAGCGCTTTGGCAGAGGCCTGGGGAATGCCCGCCAACACCTGACGAACCAGGTTGGACTCCTGTGCCGTCTTCACTGCCGAGAGAAGTGCTGCTGTAGTGTAGCGGAAAGGATTCGGCTTGTAGGGAGACCCCTTGACCATGGGGTGCTCAGCCAGGGCGGAAAAGTCGTATCTGCCACTGATGACATCCTGATCGAACTGCTGCCCCTCTGGGGCATTGATCTTATCCAGCTTCTGTGCCACGGTATCCGTAGACAGGATAGGGGCATTTTTCAGGTTGCGGACAACCCCCGCCACCCTGGTGATATGGTTGGAGGGGTCGGCGTACCAGTCAATGGCTGCGTCCTCACCGCCAGACGCGATCTGCATACCCGCGTGAAGCGGGTTGCTCTTGTCGTTCAGGTAACGGTCACGCTGCTCAAAATCCAGCGGATCTACCACCTGATGGCCTGGTGACCATTGCGGCTTGATGGGGCCGATAGGCTGCTGGTCATTGGCTGCGAGAACCGTGGCCCGCCCCGGGCTGATATGCGCGGAGGCATCCCAGGACTGCGCCCACAGAGATCCCTGTGACCAGGACCAGTTCGGGTGGCCCTGCGAAGCCTCATATTCATTGTGTGCAGAATACAGGGCAATAGTGGTGTACGGGCGCTTAATCAGATTGGTGAACGCCCAGTTGGTTGCATGAAAGACCGGCGAGACCGTGTGGGTCTCGACATCGTGCCAAATCTGGCCGAGGTCCTGGAAGGGATTAAGCAGCGGGT
>Ga0209236_1001589_pt1 | contig 13672 bp, 8 predicted proteins | sample GraSoi013_1_40cm_FD_185819 | JGI IMG/M metagenome (GOLD analysis project Ga0209236, IMG submission 185819) | Grasslands soil microbial communities from the Angelo Coastal Reserve, California, USA - Sample 09_27_2013_1_40cm (SPAdes) (version 2) | ecosystem: Environmental > Terrestrial > Soil >... | reverse complement strand
CTTTGGAGTTTTAGCGAGAACGATCTCAAAAAGCTTGAAAAATTCGCGGACCTGCGCACGCGTGATGATGAAGGGCGGCAGGAGGCGGAGAGTAAAGTCGTGCGTACAGTTAATTAGCAAGCCGCGGTGCATGGCTTCGGTAACATACGGCGCGCCTTCGACGGAAAGCTCGATGCCGATCATGAGGCCTTCGGCACGGATTTCGCGGATTAAAGCGAATTTGGAAGCGAGCCTGGTGAGGCCTTCGCGCAGGTCCGCACTACGAGTGCGGATATTTTCGAGAAGTTTTTCGTCGTCGACGATCCTGAGAAATTCGAGCGCCACAGCGCATGCGAGCGGCCCGCCACCAAAGGTTGTGCCATGCATGCCGGGAGAGATGCGGGAAGCAACCGCTTCGGTGGTGAGAATGGCGCCGAGGGGAAGCCCCGCGGCGAGCGGCTTAGCGATCAAAGCAATGTCCGGCTTGGAAGGAAATTTCTGATAGGCAAAGTAGCGGCCGGTGCGGCCGAGCCCGCATTGAATCTCGTCGGCGATCAAAAGTGCTCCACGCTGGGTCGCGAGAGCGCGAGCGCGATTCCAGAAAGCTTCGCTGGCGGGATAAATGCCGCCTTCTCCCTGAATGGTTTCGAGAATAATGGCGCAAACAGTGTCGTCGAATTTCGCTTCGAGATCGGCGAGATCGTTGAAGCGAACGAACTCGACGCCGGGAACGACGGGTGCAAAGGGCAGACGATATTTTTCCGTCGCCGTGACGCTGATGGCGCCGAAGGTGCGGCCGTGAAAAGAGTTGTCCAGGGCGAGGAAGCGATGCTTCTTTGCGGCGGTACCGGCAGGTTCTTCGGGCCTGCGGCCGAGAAGGCGCGCCAGCTTCATCGCACCGTCAATGGCTTCCGTGCCGCTATTGGCAAAGAAGACGCGATCGAGGCCGGACCATTCGGTGAGTTTACGAGCGAGCGGACCTTGGAACGCGTTGTGATACAGATTGGAAAGATGGATGGCACGAGCCGCTTCACGCCGGATGACTTTCACGATACGGGGATGGGCGTGGCCGAGCGCATTGACGGCAATGCCGCCGAGAAAATCGAGGTACTTTTTGCCGGTGCAGTCGAAAACAAAAGCGCCGCGGCCCTGGGTCATAACAACAGCGGGACGCTTGTACGTTGGGAGCAAAAACTTCTCGGCGTCGAGCAAGCGGGCGTCCGGCTTTGCGGAGGACACAGCCAGTTTCTTGGCTTTCGGCGCCGGCTGCGTCGTGGAAACTTTTTTGGACGAGGTGCGCATCATGCCGCCGAAGAAGCCGTCTGAGCGGCTGAAACGGAATGGCCCAGGACGCGCGTGCCGGGAACGGAGTCGGCTTCCTCCGCGTGCGAAGCAAGCAGCAGCGCTTCGGGAGTTGTACCGCCGACGATGCGGACCTCGCGGACGCCGCCTTCGATGGCGCGCTTGGCCGACTCGAGCTTGAGGACCATGCCGCCGGAAATGACGCGGCACCGAACCAGCCGCTCTAATTCCTGGCACGTGACGACAGAAAGAACTTTCTCGCCGTCCAACACGCCGGCGACGTCAGTGAGATAGATCAATTGATCAGCGTTGAGAAATTCCGCGCAAGCCGCGGCCATGTGATCGGCATTGATGTTGTAGAGCTCGTTGTCGGTGCCGATGCCGAGGCAAGGTGCCACGGGCAAAAGCCCTTGGCGCCAGAGCGACTCGAGGAATGGCAAATTCAAGCCCGTGAGGTAACCGACGTAGCCGAGGCTGCCTTCCACTTCGTTGTGAACCATGGGCTCGGCGAGGAAAGAGCGAGAGTCTGCGGCGGAGATACCGACGGCGGGCTGGCCTTCGGCGGAAATGGCCGCCGCGAGCTTCTTATTGAGCAGGCCGGCAAAGACCATGACGGCAGCATCGCGCGTTTCGCGGTCCGTAACGCGCAGGCCGCCGATGAATTTGCTTTCAATGGCCATGCGCTTGAGCGTGGCGGTGAAAAGCCTGCCGCCGCCGTGCACGATGAGAATCTCGTGCCCTTCCTGTGCAAGCGCCACGACCTGACGCGCGAGGGCGCGCACCACGGCGTCGTCTTCGAGCAATGTTCCGGCGAACTTGACGACGATTCTCATTGAAGTGAGGTCTGCTCCTCGATACCCAGCATGTGATTTAAGTTCTGGACGGCCTGGCCCGCAGCGCCTTTCCCGAGGTTGTCGAGACAGGAGATGAGCACCAGCCGGCGTCCGGAAGAATCCAAAGCAAAGCCAATGTCGCAGAAATTCGTATGCGCGACATGCTGCAACTCCGGCAGCGTGCCGGCGGGCCAGATGCGCACCATCGGACGACCGGCGTAGAAGCGGCGGAAAAGAGCTTCGACGTCTGCAGCAGTTTGAGGCGGATCGAGCGTGACGTAGATGGTGGAAAGAATCCCACGCGCAAGCGGCAACAGATGGGTGGAAAACACGACTTGCGATTCGCTTAAGCCGGTGTGTTCGAGGATTTCCGGTGTGTGGCGATGAGTGAAGAGACCATAAGCCTTGAAATTTTCATCCACTTCGACGAAGTGTAGATCGCGCCGCGGATCCTTGCCAGCGCCGCTCGCTCCGGACTTGCAGTCGCAAACGACGGTGGAGTACGGGGCGATCCAGCCGGATTCGGAGAGGGGCCGAAGCGCGAGAATTGCGCTGGTGGCGTAACAGCCGGCATTGGCGACCAGACGGGCGGCGGCAATTTCTTTGGAATACAGTTCCGGAATGCCATAGACGGCCTCGCTGAGCCATTCGGCATGCGGAACGGGCAGCTTGTACCAGGAAGTGAACGTGTCCGCGCTGCGAAGACGGAACGCGCCGCTCAAATCCACAACGCGAAGACCGGCTTGGAGAAGGGCCGGCGCCAATTCGGCCGAGACTTCATGCGGGGTGGCAAGGAAGACAGTGCCGGCGGAACTGGAAGTGATGGCCTCGACGGAAAGTGGGCGGAGAGGCGCTTCGCCCCAGCCGCGAAACTGCGGAAAGAGTTCGGCCAGGCATTTTGCGCCATTGGCGTCCCGCAAATAGAACACAGGAGTCTGGAGCGCGGGGTGGCGCAAGAGAATACGCGCCAATTCCAGGCCGGTATAGCCAGTGACACCGACGACGGCGATTTGGTGGGGATTTTTCATTTCACCAGGGCTTCGATCTCTTTTTGGAGGGATGCGCGTGTCTTTTTGCTGGGAGTGATAATCAAGACGGTGTCGTCACCTGCGATCGTTCCGGCGACTTCGGGAAATTTTGCGGCATCCACAGCGGCAGCAAGAGGCTGCGCGCCGCCCGGAGGGGTTTTCAGAACGAGGAGATTCTCTGCGGGGCGAATGTCGAGAAGAAATTCGCCCAGCGCGTGTGCCAGCGGAGGCAACGGCGCGGGTTCTTCGGGCAGAGCAGAGGGCTGCTTGTAGCCTTCATGCGTCTTCACGAGGCGCAGTTCCTGGAGATCGCGGGAAAGCGTGGCCTGCGTCACACGCATTTTTTGCGCGGCGAGACGGCGGCGCAACTCTTCCTGGCTGGCGATGCGCTGACCGGTGACCAGGCGGAGAATCTGGCCCTGACGAAATGTCTTCCCACCGCTCATGATGTATGCCGTATACGTGCCTCTGCATTTTTATACATTGGCGCGCACACCTCTGTCAATGGAATTTAGAAGGTTTTTGCGAAGTAATGCAGGAAGAAGCAGGAGAGGGAGGAGAGCGGGATCATGTCATATTCAGCGCATCCGCGCGATGCGTGCTGGATTTTCGGCGCGGGGAGTGTTACTTATCGAAAAGCCACGGGCCCATGGGAACGACCTGCCAAATTACGGGATGCAAGAACGACTCACCCCCGGCACTCGCCGAACAGCGACTGTGCGTCCTGCACTTTACGCTGGCGCTGGAATCGAGCTGCGGGGAAATGCGGCGGGAGACAGCGCTGGGCAATGCACCGCAGGAACGGCAGCGTGAGATCATGGGATTCATCACCGAACACGGGGAGAAGCTCGCGCGCGTGGCGACCAGCGGCCTGCATTTAACGGATGATCTGAAGGCCAGAATCCTGAGCACTTTTCTGACGCTGATGAATCTGCGTGAAAACCTGGATCGCTCAAACATGCGCAGCTCGTTCGGGCGCTCTGGGCATCCCCGCTGAAGTGCACTTGCTGGAAATCGCACTGAAAAGAAGAATCAGGCCCCCAGATAGCGCGCGTAAAGCGAGCGCGCGACAGCAGGATCCTTCGTGCCTTTGAGGATGGCTCGGCCGTCGGCAAAAACGGTCATTTCGTAAGGCGTGACGCGGAAGCGAATCAGAAAATCATTCTGGCGCACGTCCTCGACGACGGGCTGCAAACGAAGAGCGAGCGCCGCGAGGTCGAGCGCCCGGTTGCGTTCGTGAATCTGCACGGAATCCCGGCCGCAAAGGCTGATATGCGGCTGGGCTTCTCCCACGAGATACGAGTAGTTGTGTTTTGCGCAGGCGCGGCATTCGGGATTGCGGGCCACGCGGATGGATTGCATGTGCCCGGTCCAGACGTCGCACGAAAGCAGGCGGCCGTGAAGAGCTTCGGTGCGGCCAGCCAGAATCTTGAGCGCTTCCGCCACCTGCCAGGAAGCGATGAGGCTCACGATGGGACCGAGCACGCCGATCGTGTCGCAGGTTTCTTCGAGGGAATGGTAGGCGTTTCCGGATTCGAGAAGACAGGCAAGGCAGGGCGTAAGGCCGGGACGGATGGTCATGGTCAGGCCGTAACTGGCGACACCAGCCGCGTAAACCCAGGGCAGGCCGGACTTCACCGCAAAGTCATTGAGCAAGAAGCGGGTCTCGAAATTGTCGGTGCCATCGAGAAGGAGGTCGCAGCGGGAAAGAAGTTCCACGGCATTTTGAGGACGAAGATCGGCGACGACGCCTTGCACTTGGACGCTAGAATTGATGGAGAGCAGCTTGCGTTCGGCGGCGACGGCTTTGGGGAGCGCTTCGCGGGCGTCGGATTCGTCAAAGAGCGTCTGCCGCTGAAGATTGGAGTGCTCGACGAAGTCGCGGTCAATGATTTTGACCGAACCGACGCCGGCGCGAACCAGCAGGTTTGCCGCAGCGGCACCGATGGCGCCACAGCCGACCACGGCCGCGCGAGAAGCAAGCAGGTGTTGCTGGCCTTCGGGACCGATCCCGGCAAAGAGCATCTGGCGCGAGTATTTTTCCTGGAGAAAGTCGGTCACGGACGGTACGGCCTCGGCAGGCCGTGCGGCAGCGCCTGCTACGTAACATGATAGCGCCAAAGTGCAGAGGGGAGGCAACGCCCCTGTGCTACGCTTCGTCTGAGCGAAAGGAAGCATGAGATTGAGCCGGGCCAAGCGGATGGGAGGGATCATCGCGCTCGCACTGCTGATGGGAGCAGCGCCGGCGCGGCCGCAGGCTCCGGCTCAGCAGGAGAATCCTTCCGGCAAAGTTGCAGAGGAGCAGCCCAAGGTCGCGGCCATCCGGATCGTGCGAGAAGATGGCCAGGTTTTGGCGGAATCGCCTTCGGGAATCACCGTGGAAATCGGGAAGCCGCTGGACCGGGGAAAAATCGCGGAAAGTATGCGGGCACTTTACCGAACGGGGGATTACACCGATCTACGGGCAGTGGTGACGCCCGAAGGGGATGGGGTGAGGCTGGATTTTGTAGTGTGGGAGAATTTGTTTTTCAACCAGGTGCGACTCGAGGGATTGGTGGCGCCGCCGAGCGAGGCTTCCGCAGCGGCGGCGATGCAGATCGGACTGGGGCAAACGTACCGGAGAGTTACAGTGGATGAAGCGCTAGAGCGGCTACGGGAGACCCTTCGCGAGGAGGGGTTGTACCGGGCGGAAGTCTCTGCGGAGACGGTGCCGCACGCGGAGACGCACCAAATGGATATTGTGGTGCATGTAAAATCCGGGCCGCGCGCACACGCCGAAAGCATCCAATTAAAAAATGATACGGCGTATCGCGAAGCCCAAATTCTTTCGCGGTTCAAGATGAAAGCCGGCCAGCCCATCACTTCGGCGCGCTTACAGCGTGGGGCGGACCGCGTGCGGAAGTTTTTGGTGAAAAAGGGGCATCTCAGCGCGCGGGTGACGGTGCGGCGCGGAGATTACGACGTGGCGAAGAACTCGATTCCGATCCAATTGGAGGTCACACAGGGGCCGCGAGTGCAACTGACGGTAAGCGGCGCGAAACTCTCCAGCGGGGAACTTAAGAAGTTGATACCGGTTTATCAGGAAGGCGCGGTCGATACAGACCTCCTCGAAGAAGGAAAACGGAATATTCGAGAGCGGCTGGAGCGCGACGGCTACTTTGATGCGGATGTGAGCTACAAGATCGAGACGCACGAAGTGAAAACCGGCGGCTGGCAGGGAACAGAAGAAGTCATTGCGTATACGGTGGAGCGTGGCGATAAGCACAAACTCGTCGGAATTGAAATTTCAGGGAACAAATACTTCGATACGGAATTGCTGGAAAGCCGGCTGCAAGTCTTCCGCGGGGCTTTCGGTTCGCCGGGGCGATTCAGCCGGCGGCTCGTGGACTCGGATGCGCAATCCATGCGCAACCTGTATCAGGCAAACGGGTTTCTGGACGCGAAGGTCGAGCCGCAGGTAGAGGACAATTACAAGGGCAAAGAAGGAGACGTGTTCATTCGCTTCAAAGTGCAGGAAGGAAAGCAGACGCGAGTAGCTTCGCTGACCATTGAAGGGAATCATGCGTTCAAAGAAGAAGAGTTACTGGGGGTCATCGGCTCGACCCCCGGGCAGCCCTATTCCGATTTCAGTGTGACGACGGACCGCGACAATATTCTGGCCCTCTATTTCAATGAAGGATTCCCGGAAGCCAGCTTTTCTGCAGCGGCCGAGCGCGTGACCGCAGATGCTGGAGCGCAAAAGGCTGCTACCGATGCAAACGGCAGTCCTGCTTCAAAAAATGAAAAGAGGGAAGAGAAGGGAAAGGAATCCAAGTTCGCCACGGAACAAGCCGACGCGATGCGGCTGGTGTACCGGATTCAGGAGGGTCCGCAAACGCGAGTGCGCAGGGTTTTCATCAGCGGATATGAACACACGCGGCCAGGAGTGATTCGAAGGGAGGTGCATATCAAAGCGCAGGAGCCCCTGCGCGAAGGCGACGTCGTCGAATCTCAGCGGCGGCTGTACAACCTCGGAGTCTTCAACCGCGTGACGATTGAACCGCAAAATCCAACGGGGACCGATGTGGACAAGGACATCGCGGTTCTCGTGGAAGAGGCGAAACGCTACACCCTGGCGTACGGAGGAGGATTCGAAGTGCAGCGGCTGGCCAGCACAACTAGCCCTACAAGCGGGCAGGTGCAGGCCGCGCCGCGAGGCATCCTGGAAATCAGTAAATTAAATCTGACCGGGCGCGCTGATTCGCTATCGCTGAAGCTCCGGGGCAGCACGATCGAGGACCGCGCGCTGCTGGGTTATTCCATTCCGAACACGTTTGGAAATCCAAGGTACAGCACCCAGGCCACAGCATATACGGAAAAAACGCAGGACATCAACACCTTCACTGTAATGCGCTATGAAGGTTCCGTTCAGTTGACCGACCAGGTCACATCGCGCACGACGCTGCTCTACCGCTATACCTTCCGGAAAGTCCTGGTATCGAACCTGAACTCGCATATTGCCCCGGAAGAGATCCCCCTGTTCCAGCAGCCGACGCTGGTGTCGCAATTTGGCGTCACGTGGTTCCGGGACACCCGCAACAATCCCGCGGACGCTTCCAAGGGCAGCTTCAACAGCGCGGATTTTGGCGTAGCCGACACCTACTTTGGCTCCAGCGCGAGTTTTCTACGGTTGTTCTTGCAGAATTCCACATACCATCCGATCAAGCGACGGTTCAGTTTCGCGCGATCCATCCGCTTTGGAATCCTTGCCCCGTACCGGGATACTGTTTCGCTGACTTTCCCGGCTCCCACTTGCCCGACAGGAACCACCTGTTCGCTTCCAACCGTGATACCACTCCCGGAGCGATTCTTCGCCGGTGGTGGCACTTCGCTACGCGGTTTTGCGCTGAACCAGGCCGGGCCACGCGACTCGATCACAGGCTTCCCCGTGGGCGGACAGGCCATGCTGGTGCTCAACCAGGAGTTTCGTTTCCCTATGCGCTTGCCATTCTTGGGAACCTCGCTGGGTGGCGCATTTTTCTACGATGGTGGCAACGTGTACAGTCGGCTGAGTCGCATCTCCTTTCGGAGAATGTTGCCCAGCCCCACCTTCGCGCTACAGAATGCAAATGTGCCGATGTGCGTCACCAATTGCTCGAATGAACTAAACTACTTTGCCCACACCGCAGGCCTTGGCTTTCGTTACAAGACCCCAGTCGGCCCGATCCGCATCGATCTCGGCTATCAGCTCAACCGGCCTACCTTCGTGATTCCCATCCCGTGCCCGAGCAATACACCGACTTGCCAAGTTGGTTCGCTCGGCCAGAAGGGCACACGGCTGCCCGGGTTTCAAATCTTCTTCAATCTGGGGGCAAGCTTCTGATGCGCCGATTGGCGATTCCAATATTTCTCGTCGCGACAGTCATAGCTGTAACGGGACATCGGCTTGCAGCACAAGAGGTCGTGGATCGCATTGTGGCTCGCGTGGAGAACGACGTGATTTTGCTGAGCGACATCCGCGTGCTCAGCCGTTACCAGCAGTTCCTCGATGGAAAGTCGGAAACCGATGCCCAGATTCTCGACCGGCTGATCGATCAATGGATCGTGCGAACGGAGGCGGAGGTGTCCCGCACGCCGCGTCCTTCGGAGGAAGACATCGACCGAAGTCTTGGCAGCCTCAAGAACTCATTCGTTTCAGAGCAAGAATACGAAGCCAGGAAGAAACAAGCTGCACTGAGTGACCAGGACATACGGGCCATGGCAGCCACGCAACTGTACCTGAGCTACTATCTCGATTCGCGCTTCCGCCCCGGCGTCCAGATTGATCCCAAAGCGATTGAAGATTTCTATCAGAATACCGTCTTGCCACGGGCGAAGGCCCGCGGCCAGGACCCGCCCACGCTCGAAGCGGCACGCGATTCGATTCAAGAAGCGCTTGTCCAGAATGGTATCAATGAACAGGCAGAGCGGTGGCTGAAGGAGAGCCGGCTACGGCTGCACATCGAGAAACTCCTGGAAGAGGGGGCGAGGTGAAGCCGAAAAGCCGCCACCCGATCTGGAGCTGGATCATTCATACTCCCTGGGTCCTGACGGTCCTTGCAATTTTGGGCCTGCTCATCTTTTTCGGGAGTGGCGCGGGCAATCCCTTGCTTCAGCGGCTGATGGTAAGCCGTCTGGAAAGAGCGACCGGCGGGAAAGTGGAATTGCGAGCGATGTCGATTCGCTGGCTCGCCATGCGTTTAACCATAACTGGCCTGGTAATTCACGGAAACGAGCCGGCCGGCACAGAGCCTCTGTTCACGGCGGATGAAGTGCAGGCCGGTTTGCGCATCGATTCTGTTTTGGGTCGAAGAGTCTCGCTGAACGAGCTTCTGGTTCAGAAGCCTCATATTCACATTCTGGTCGGAAAGAACGGGGCGACCAACATACCGACACCACCGAGTTACGTTGCGGCAAACCGGCGACTCAGCGACACGCTATTCAAACTGCATGTCCGCCGCCTCTTGCTGGAGGATGGATGGATTCTGTACAACGACGTGAAAACACCGCTCGCCGTTCATGGAGGCGACCTTCAATTTTCGCTGGAAGCGGGCGGGGCCCTGGACCACCCCCTGTATCTGGGCAACGTCGAATGGCAGACGGTGCAGTTCACCTCGAAACGGTACGTGCCTTTGGCCGTGGGTTTGACCGCAAAGTTCACCCTGTGGCGCAATGGCTTCGCCCTGGAACAAGGGGTGCTCAACGCGGGGCATTCCCGTATCGACGCTCAGGCAGAAATGAATGGCTTTGCGAATCCGAAGTGGAGCTTTCGTTACCGCGGATGGATCGAGCTCCTCGATTTTCGCGAAACGTTACGAGATCCGTATGTACCCACAGGCCGCGTGGATCTTCGAGGGGAAGGCGAGTACGCCGCAGGTCATGTGAGCGGGAGCGGAAGCTATGCCGGGCAAGACATCGACTTACCGTATGAAATCTTTCACGCCAGGAGACTCACCAGCCGCAGCAGCTATCGATTCGACAGTGTGGGTCTCGACATGCCTGATTTTTCTGCCGACGCGTTTGGGGGCAGGGTTACCGGGCACGTGGCCATGCGCTTCGAGGGGTGGAAATTCCAGGCCGAGACGCACGTGGGAAACATGAGGCTGGCTCCCATCTTGCCCTGCATCGAACATCGCGATTTCCCCATCGATGAATTGCACTGGGATGCGCGCATCACCGCAGACTCGGTGGAAACCTGGACCGGTCCGTTCCGGCATTTTGAGATAACCGGGAAATCTGTGTGGGATACACCGGAGCAAACCGCGCAGCACCATCTGCCGGTGCGCGGCGCCTGGCAATTCCGTTATCGCTTCGACGTCCGCGCTCTTTGGATCGCAACTGGAGAATTCGAGACGCCCTCTTCCCGCGGAACCGTCGACGGCCTGCTCTCTCAATCCAATTCCGCGCTCAATGTGAAGTTCGAGACCGGAGCGCTGGAAACGTACAAGGAGTTTATCGATGCTCTGCGCGGCGCTGCTCCCGGCTCACCCGAGGCCGCAAAACAAATTTCGGGAAGCGCGAAGTGGGAAGGCACCCTGACCGGATCGTCGAAGATTCCCACGTATCAAGGACACGTGCGCGCCGAACGAGCGCGTTACGGCGGCATTTTCGTGGATTACCTGGAGGGCGATCTGACCTACTCGCCTTCGCGACTGGCACTGACACACGGAACAGCACGCCGTGGTGAAATGGAAGCCGCCCTGGAAGGGAATCTTTCACTGACCAAATGGAATTTCCTGCCTTCCAACCAGTGGACCGCTGAGGTGAGTTTCGAGAAAGTCCCTGCCGAAAATCTCGAGCAAGCGTTGGGATTGAAATATCCCATCAGCGGCTCCCTGACAGGGCAATTTCACGGACGAGGAACCCGACGAGAACCAAGCGTTACGGGCCTCTTCGATCTTGCTGGTGGAAAAGTGTATGGACTTTCCTTCAATCGCCTGCGCGGGCAGCTCAATATTTCGCCGGATGAATTTCGCATTGCCAATGCAGAATTGAGATTTTTCCCGCCCGGGAAAGAAGGCGGGCGCGGCGCCGGAATTGTTACCGGCGCCTTCGACTACCAACCCGATGATCAAACACTTTCTGCGGATCTGGTGGGTGCGGGCCTGCCGCTGGAAAATTTTGAAAAATTGCAGTCTCGGCGCCTACCAGTGGGCGGCCAGTTGAGTTTCCGCCTCAGGGCCAACGGTCCGATTCGAACGCCTCAGGGGGAGGGCACTTTTCGGGTGGTGGATCTCAGGGTTGGGCAGGAAATCATCGGCAGTTTCGACGGCAATCTCAAATCGGACGGGGCGAACGCGCACCTCGAATTGGGCTCCGCCATGATCACGGGGGAAATCTCCGGAGGTTACACTCTGGCGCTTGCCGAGCCTTACTCTCTGAGCGGAAAGGTGACCATCAAAAACATTGCCTTGGACCCCTTCTTGCTCACGGCTCTGCATCTGGAAAAATTCACGGGGCATGCGAATGCCGATGGCGATATCGCCTTGAACGGTTCCCTGCGGCATCCGGAAAGCATCGTAGCCGATGCCAATTTTTCGCGGCTGACGATGAATTACGCCAACGTGCGTCTGGAGAATACAGGGCCGGTGCATTTCCGGTCAACGAAAGAGACGCTGGAGATCGAACCTGCCACCCTGCGAGGGACGGATACGAACCTTCAGATTGCAGGTTCCGTGCAGTTTGCCGGGCGCCGCACGTTGGGACTGCGCCTCAACGGAGCATTGGACCTCCGTCTGCTGAGCGGCTACGTGCCGGATCTTGATGCACGCGGCCCGGCACAGATTAACGCCTCCTTCGAAGGGACGCTGGACCGGCCGCGCATCACTGGACGCGTGCACATTGAAAACGCCTCGGCGCGCGTCGCGGATTTTCCGACGGGACTCAACGCGATACAGGGCGACATGGTTTTTGACGCGACGCGCCTTTACTTTGAGAACGCGAGCGCCGAATCGGGCGGGGGAACGCTGCATCTGTCGGGCAACGTCAATTATGCGGAGAGTCCGCTTCGGTACGACATCAGCGTCCGCTCCGACCGCGTGCGCATCCGCTATCCCGAAGGCATGAGCTGGCTCGCCGGTGGGACGCTGCGGCTGACAGGTACGCCAACGGCCGCAGTGCTCTCGGGCCGGGTGCTGATCGAGCGCGTCATTTTGACCCAGGGCTTGCAAGTCGCGGGCATGCTCGTATCGGTGAAAGAAGGAATCAGCGGTCCTTCGACCAGTTCACCGTTCTTGAGAAACCTGCAGTTCGATGTCGAAGCGCTTTCTGCGCCCGACGCGCGCATGGAATGGCCTGGCGCGGAACTCCAGGCTGACGCAAATCTCCGCGTGCGAGGAACTTGGGAGCATCCCATCCTGCTCGGACACATCCATATCCTTTCCGGTAATTTGTATTTCGCGGGCAACCGGTATCGCGTGTCCCGGGGAGATCTAAACTTCTCGAACCCGTTCCGTCTCGATCCGATCCTGAATGTGGAAGCCACCACGACCATTCAGCAATACGAGATCACTTTGAATTTTAACGGGCCGGCCAGCAAACTCACGCTGGCATACCGCTCGGATCCTCCGTTGCCGACCAACGACATCGTTACCTTGCTGGCGCTGGGGCAGACGACTTCGGAGGCCACCACGCGCAGCGGCGGCACTTCACAAAGCGGAACAGCGGGCGCTTCCGCAATTCTCTCGGAGGCCATTTCCAGCCAATTGGGCGGGCGGCTCGAGCGCCTCTTTGGCATCACACGTTTTCGCGTGGACCCTGGGCTGGCGGGAGTGGGCTCGACCGGCTCCGAACAAAACGCTGCTGCGCGAGTGACCGTGGAGCAGCAGATTGCCCGCAATCTCACCATCACCTACGTCTCGAATGTGAGCTCGACGCAGCAGCAGGTGATTCAGGTGGAGTACAACGTGGACCGGAATGTCTCGATCGTGGGTTTACGCGATCAGAACGGCACCTTTGGTATCGACATCAAAATCAAAAAGCGCTTCCAATGAACGGGAAGCGCTTATCGAGTTGCGGTTAGGTTGGTTTTATTGCGGATCTTGTTGCTGTTGAGCCGTTTGCTGCTGAGCTTGCTGCCCGCGGCGCTGCTGCCAGCGGCCCTGGCCCAAGCCGAGGCGGGCCGACTGGCCGACCTGCGGATTCTGCTGTTTCACTTCGACGAGGGCTTCTCTGGCGGCTTTGGTGCTCGCGGCGCGGGCAGCGGCCTGTGTCTCACGCCCGATCTTGGGCATCTCCGCGGCTACTTTCTGGCCCAGCGGCGAACCGTAAAATTGCAAGAGCCCCTTGATTTCGTCTTCCGTGAAGTGCTTGTCGTAGATCCCCACGAGCTGTTGCGTCACCTGATCGGCGTCGAATTTATTCTGGTAGCTTGCTGAGAAGGCATTCACAAAAGCCTGGCCTTGGTCATTGTTGGGCACCGTGGCGATGAGCTTTTCCCGGGATTGTTCGATCGCATTGTTGGCGGCGTCTTGCACGAGGTCGCGCGCGCCAACGAGTTCCATAAGAGAGCGG
>Ga0209236_1001585_pt1 | contig 13691 bp, 8 predicted proteins | sample GraSoi013_1_40cm_FD_185819 | JGI IMG/M metagenome (GOLD analysis project Ga0209236, IMG submission 185819) | Grasslands soil microbial communities from the Angelo Coastal Reserve, California, USA - Sample 09_27_2013_1_40cm (SPAdes) (version 2) | ecosystem: Environmental > Terrestrial > Soil >... | reverse complement strand
TCCGAGACCGAGCCCGCGATGATGACGTCGTCGCCCTGCTTCCAGTTGACCGGGGTCGAGACCTTGTGCTTCGCCGTCAACTGCAACGAGTCGATCACGCGCAGCACTTCGTCGAAGTTGCGGCCCGTCGTCATCGGGTAGACGATGATGAGCTTGATCTTCTTGTCGGGCCCGATGACGAACACGTTGCGCACCGTCTGGTTATCGGCCGCGGTCCGTCCGCCGCACGTGCCTTCGAGATTCGCGGGAAGCATCCCATACAGCTTGGACACCTTGAGATCGGTGTCGCCGATCATTGGGTAGTTCGGTGCGAACCCTTGCGTCTCTTTGATGTCGTTCGACCAGCGGGCGTGATTTTCCACCGGGTCGACGCTCAGACCGACGATTTTCGTGCGCCGCTTGTCGAATTCGGGCTTGAGCTTGGCCATGTAGCCGAGCTCGGTGGTGCAGACCGGCGTGAAATCCTTGGGATGCGAAAACAGCACGGCCCACGAATCGCCGACCCATTCGTGGAAGCGCATGCGGCCTTCAGTGGTTTGAGCTTCGAAATCTGGGGCGATATCGCCGAGCTGGAGCGCCATGGAGTACCTCGAGGAATGTTCGCGGACTCCCTGAACCTACGCCGAGACAGGCGATCCGCTAGAATCAGTCGCTCGTCATGATACCGACGAGGCCGACGTTGAGCATGCGACAGATTGTACATCGAAAATCCGGCGCCGCTCAGCGAGTGAGCCAATAACTCACCTTGACGAGCAGCACGTTGGTGGGCCTGTCGCGAAACAACTCTCGGGTGAAATCTCGCTGCAGGTCGAATTCCGCATCATACGGCACATAGCCCGAGCGGCTCTGCGTCCACACGACGAACAGCGTGGAGCCGGGGCGGTACTCCCAGCGCAGCACCGCGTTGACCTTCACCGCGCGGGTACGGAAGTCGGGGTCCGTGAACCGGAGGGTGTCGCCCGCGACCGCGCCGTCAGGCTGCACCACGTACGTGTTGCCCGTGCGGCTGATGGTCGAGCCGTTGTCGCGTCCGTAGGTATTGAACGCGAAGGTTTTGCGTGCCCGCAATTCCTTGAACTCCGTGTAGTCGCCCGCGAACGTGAACGGCTGAGCATAGAGCTGGAAGCTCAGCGTCGGAGAGAACGTCGCGTTAGCCCGCAGCGTCACGTAGGCCTGGCGCTGGGACAGCGCCGCGAACACGTAGCGCGTACCGAGCGTCGCGGTCGCCGTGGAGTCGGTGGCTTTAGTGACGAACTGCGCCGCCGCCCGGCCAGTGAAATAGCCCGCCGTCGCACTCAGCGACAATGCCGCGCTGGGCCGCAGCGTGAGCTGGGGAATGAGGTTCACGGCCCAGCCGCCCGCCTCGTCACCCTGCACCGAAACGAACGCGTACGCGCCGAGCACACGCCGCGTGTCGGTGCTGAGATCCGCGCTCGTGAACCAGCCCGCCGGCTTCATCGCCAGCGGCCCGCCGCGTGTGAGCCGGTCATCGACGACCCGGGGCGTGTAGGATGCGGACCAATCGGCAAACCAGAAATTCCGGAACTGCGCGTAGCCGAACGCCCCGATCTTGCGATCGATCGGATCGCCGTCGTAGTTCCAGCTCGGCGCAACCTGGAGATAGGCGTTCGCCTGCCGCAACGTCCTGCCTGATTTGGTCCACTTGTAGCCCAGCGCGGCGGCGGCCGAGATCCGATCCACGCGATTCTGGAACCCGAGATCGTTCACTTCGAACCCGGGGGAAGTGGTGCGGCCCGCCACCCCCCAGCGCCAGTTTCCCGCCACCTTATTCAGGTACAGGTCGGCGCTGACGCCAGCGAGCGACGTGCGCGTGGGATCGTAGCGGAAACGCTGTGCGTCGGGGCGCTGGTAGTAGCGGTTGGACGACCGCTGCACCTGCTGGAGCGCCGCGGGCTCTCCGCTGAGGTAGGAGCCGCCGATGCTGCCCGCCAGCGTGTAGTGCTTGTCGGCCCAGCGCTGGAAGAAGTCGAGGCCAGCGGCGTACGCGTCCCGCGGCAGCATATCGAGCGCGGGCGTCGTGGGGCGCCGGTCCATCGCCGTGGCGAGCAGTCCGATGCTCGTGTTGCCGCCGTTCAGGTCCCGCTTGACCCGCCCAGCGAAATAATTCGTGGCCGGCTCGACCTCGTCGCGGTAGCTCGTCCCCGTCATCGTGTCGAGCACGGTGGCACGCTCGCGGGCGGTCAGCGCGTCGAGCAAAGCGACCGACCAGCCGCCGGCCGAGCGTCCGGTGAGCTTGGCGGCGCCGAGGATCGTCGTGCTCTGGGGGACATCCTTGAACGCACCGCTCGATGACGGACTCCCCTGCGGCGGTCGTCCGATGCGCCGCGAATAGAAGTACAACGCCGGATCGCTGAAGCGGGTCACACCGCCGCCGTTCCCCCCGAAGTCGAAGATCTGCGTGCCTTCGGTGAAAAACGGCCGATGCTCGGGGAGGAACTGCTCGAAGGCTGTGAGGTTCACGAACGTCTCGTCGACCTCCACTTGGCCGAAGTCCGGGTTCACCGTCGCGTCCAGCGTCTGGTTCGAGCTCACGCCATACTTCAGGTCCGCACCGACCTTCTGCGCGTACGCGTTCGGAGTTTCGAACGGATTGCGGATCACCGTCGGCTGGCGGTAGGTCGCGCGCCCGACGGCATAGGGCAGGACCTGGAGGTGCTGGCGAGTCTCGAGACCCGAGAGCCCGACCAACTGGGCAAAGCGGGAGGCCATGCCGCTCTCGGTCCGGGCGACGAAGGGATACAGGGCCAGCTCATTCTTGCGCTCGATCCAGCGGACGAACCGCACGCCCCATACCTGCGTCTCGGCCCGGGCGAAGCGCAACTGTGTGAACGGGATGCGGATCTCCGCCGTCCAGCCGAGTGAGTCCACCGCGGTGACGGCTTCCCACACAGGATCCCACGACTTGTCGGAAAAGCTGCCGTCGCCGCCGTAGAGCACGTCGGTGAGGACACCGGCGGCGTTCACGGTGAACTCGAACGCCGTGCGGTAATCGTGATAGCTGTCGAGCAACACGCGAAACTCGTCGCTGTGCGACGACGCGTCGCGCCGCGCGAGCCGCCGCACAATCTTGCCGGGCGCGCCGTCGAACAGCCGGGCTCCGACGTACAGAGCGTCCTCGTCGTACACGATCCGCACCTCCGTCGATTCGGACACGGGGCGCCCCTCGTCAGGAACGCTCTGGAGCAGGTCGCGAATCGGCGTCGCCTGGGACCAGGCCGCATCGTCCAGGCGGCCGTCGAGCTGGGGCGCGCGATCCACGCGCACCGCCGTGACCGTCGGCGTCTGCAGGGCCAGTACGGCGAGCAGAGCGATCATGAGGCCGCCACCAGCGCTGCGCCGTGGCGCGCCCGCTCCGCTGCGCCGAGGATGTGCTGCGCCAGCCGCGCGGGGGCGTCCGGGACGCCCTTGTAGCCGGGAACGCTGGCGACGTCTACCACGTACGGCCGGCCCCCGCTCTCGATGATGTCGACGCCGTAAAGCTCCACGCCGAACGCTTGCCCGCAGCGCCGCGCAATGTCCGCGAGCTCGCCGCCGACGTCGAAGGGTTCACCGAGCTTGTCGGCGTCGGTGCGTCGCGGAAAGATCTTCTTGACGCCGAATAGTTCGGTGCCGATGGCGTAGATCTTCCGGTCGCGCCCCTGCGGCGGATGGTAACGCTGCGCGAACACCGGCTCCCGCGGGTTGACCGGCACGGCAGCGAGCTCGACGGCGGTGCGGACGACGTGCACGTGATGCCCTCCGGCGCCCAGGTAAGGTTTGACGATCAGCGGACCTTCGTCGAGATGGGGCAGTAACTCCCGCGGATCGCACGCGACATAGGTGGCCGGCGTGGGGATCCCGGCCTCCTGGAGGACGCGGCTGGCAACGATCTTGTCGCGCATTGCGGTGGAGGCGGGATAGGGATTCAGAATGGCGGCGTCCAGTTCGTGCAACGCGCCGGCGAGGCTGAGTGCAAATCCGCTGAGCTTCCGCAGGACATAGAGATCGTGGCTTACGCGGAGGGTCGCGAGATCGAGAGCCCCGCGCGGCGGATGTACGACGTCGACGACGGCGCCCGTGTCCGCGAGCGCCTGGGCGACGAGCGGCCAGTAACTGTGGCTCCGCGCCGAATAGTGCGGCATCAATAATCCGACGCGGACCGTCATTGCAGCGCCTCTTGCAACAGGCCGGCCAGCACGCGCTTCGCGTCGAAGTACTGGACCGCGATTTCGCGCGCCGCCCGGCAATGATGCTCGTAGGCGGTGTTGATGGCATCGAGCGAGGCCGCAGCTTCGTCCACAGTCTTGAACCGAAACATCCCCTCGCCGTGCGGCAGATAGGCGCTGGGCCCGGTATGCTGGACGACCGCTGGCTTGCCGCTCGCGAGGTAGCAGACGGTGCGGTCGCTGACCCACGCGTTCTGGAGCTTGACGAAGAAGGGCTTCGCGCAGCTCCACTCGCCGCGCGAGCCCTGGATGTAGGACTGATATTGCTGCGGAGTGCTGGCGATCTCGCGCGCGTGACGCACCCGCCAGTGCCGCTGCTCGAGCAGGCGCCGGTCCGCACCGTCGCCTTCGGCTAGATGCAGGGCCAGTTCGAGTGGCTGCGCGGTGAGGGCCGGCAGCTCGGCGAACCCGAGAAAGGCAACGCGCTTGTTGTTGTCGATGCAAACCTCTTTGCCATTATCGCGCAGCTTCACCCATTTCCCCGACCACCACCCCGCCACTGTGGTGAACGACTCGCAGGTCGGGTCGTGGACGTAGGGCCACAGCTCCAGGCACACGGGGGGGCGAATGTGCCGCCACGCAAGACCGCAGTCGGGGAACGGCGCCGCCGCCGTGCCGACCGTTTCGCCGATCGTGAAGTAGACGTCGTGAGCAGGAACGCGGATCTGCCCAGAGCTCATCCAGATCTGCGTCAGGCCGGGATCGATGTCGACGAGCGCGCTGCGGCGAGCCTCGCCGAGGATGCGCGGGTCGATGCCGTAATGGAAGTTGAGCAGCAGATCGGCCCGGCGGAACACATCGCGGGCCGCCGGCTCGCAACCGTCGAGCCACTCGATGGGGGCATCGTCTGCGGCGTCCCGTGCGCCGTCCCCGCGCGTGTACAGCAGGGCGCGCTGCGCCATGCCAAAGCACTCCATCCGCTCGCGGAACGTCGCGAGCGCGCCCGAGTCGCGATGCTTGCCGCGTTGGACCTGCTCCAGCCAATACACGTCGCAGCCGAGGCGCCGCAGGCCTTGCACGTACTGCATGTACACCCAAAAATGCCCGGCTCCGTCGGGAAAACTCACGACGTCGAATGGCGATACCACCACGGTCGTCATGGCTCAGGCAGGACGAGCTCCAAGGCGTCGAACCAACGCTCGACCTCGGCGAGCTGATCGAAGCCCCAAGCCGCCCGCTCCTCCAGCAACGCGACCGCGGGCCAGATGATGCGACTCGCGTAACGCGCGTACTCGGCGGTCTCGAACATCGCGTTCAGCTCCCGCACGGACGGCAACCGCCACCCCGCCCGACCCAGGGCGCGCGCATACAGCTCCAGAATCCCCGAGCGCTGCGATTTCGGAAACCGGTACAGGAACGTGGAGACATCATACGTCACCGGCCCGACCGCCGCGTGATCCCAATCGATCAGGCGCGCGACGCGCGTCCCGTGCGCCTGATCGGAGTGCACGAGCGCGTTCGTGGTCCAGAGGTCGCCGTGCAGCAACGTATCGGGCCCACCCCACGCCTCGAGGAGGGCGGTGCGCGCGCCGATCTCACCGCGGAGCCGATAGAGACGATCGAGCAATCGCCCGCGCAGCTCGCCTTGCTCGGGCGTCGGCTCGATGCGCGGCGGCGCCAGGGCTTCGAGAACGGCAATGGCGTCGCGCACATTGGCCGCGAAAAAGCCCGCGCCCAGGGAACCGCAGAAATGCCGGCATTGCGGGACGACGGCGTGGTCGGGGGCGCGTGTGTGCAACGTCGCAATCACGTCGACGACCGCTTCGACCTGCAGCGGATCCGGGTCCCGGGGATCGAGCGGGTCACCAGCCAGGTCCTCGTACACGTGCCACACCCAGGCCCCGCCGCGCTCGACCGCCGTAGCGAGAAGGCGTGGAGCACGGTCGCTCAGATCCAGCGCGGGCAACCACCGCCGCAACACCAGCTCGTTACGCCGCGCCAGCCACGGATCGTAACGCTTCACGACGAGCGAGCGTGCGGTGCCGTTCTCTCCCGCCCGGAGGCGGTAGACGCGCGACTTCAGGCGGTCGAGCTCGATCGGTCGCCCGTCGGCGCTCGAGCCATCGAGGACGTCCGCCAGGGCATCGCACAGCTCGCGCCAGCCCGGCTCGGCGGTTCCGGGGACGAGGTTGCGCAACGTGGCGATGGCGTGGCTCATACCAGGCCGCGCAGCGCGCGCGCAGCCACGCCGAGTTGTCGGTGAAAAACGCGTAACCATGACATGGGACGCACCAGGTAGAGAGGCGTGTCGAAAGCCAACTGCGGGCTGACCCAGCTGATCGCCGCTAGCTCGAGGAAGATGCGACCGACGGCCGCGAGCCGCCGCAGCACCTCTGGCCGAGCATCCGGCCATGCGCGACGCACCACCGATCCGTATGCCTTCAGGTCGATCTTCGTCAGATCGACCGCCGGAATGCCCCACCCTGCGGTCTCCCAATCCATCGGGAACAGCTCGAGTCCGTTCGCTCCGACCCGCACGTGCGCGTTTTTCGTGCGGAAGTCGCCGTGCGTCAGACTGGCCGGTACGCCCGTGCAGGCGGCTTCGATGCGAGGCCAGGCGAGCTCGAGACGCTCGAGGCGCCCCAGCAGCCGCTTCAGGAGTCGCACATCGAGCGCGGCCAGGGCGGGATTCGTGAGCCGAGGACGGATCGTCTCGCAGGCCGCGTGGAGGTGCTCGCGATACCGGTTGGGACCTGCCTCGGGCAGCGCCCGCGCCGCTGGAATATTGCTCGCGCCGACGTGTAGCTGCGCGATCCACCGCCCTGCGAGGGCCAGATGCGCGGGATCGGTTTTCGAAGCGCGCTCGCTGCCCACGTCTTCGAAGAACAACCACACGAACCCGTCGCGATCCTCTCGAAACCCATGGTAGCGCGGGGCTGTGACGGGCACGTGCGGCAAGACGTGCTCGTGGATCGTGCGTTCGATCGCCGCCCGCGCGGCCGTGCAGCGTTGCGCGATGACGGCCTCACCGCGCGGGCCGGCGCCCGTCAGCCGATACGTGGCCGATTCTTTTCCACCGCGCAGCACCTCGATCGCTTCGGGGGCTCCGGCGTCACGGCAGACGGCGCTCCAGGCCTCAGCGGCCGCGTGCCACCCGAGGTTGCCCAACAGGACCGCCCCGCGGGCGAGGGAGCGGGAGGGAGTCGGCCGGAGGGCCGGGGGGGGGCTCACGGTGTCGGTCATGGCATGGCCGTCGCGTCGGCAAGCAGGCGTCCACGCTCGAGCTGCAGGCGCAGATCGCATGTGCCGAGCGCGCGCTCGCGATGAGTGATGAGGAACGCGGTGCGCCCTTCCATCAGGCGGTCCATCGCGTCGAGGATGGCGGCTTCGGTCCTGGCGTCGACCGCGCTGGTCGGCTCGTCCAGGATCAAGAGCGGCGCGTCCTTGAGGAACGCGCGCGCCAGCGCGACGCGCTGCCGCTCTCCGCCGGAGAGCTGCAGGCCGCGTTCCCCGACGGGGGTCTCGTACGCCTTCCGCAAGCGGACGATGAAGTCGTGTGCCCCGGCGGCTGCCGCCGCACGCTCGATCTCCGCGGTGGTCGCTCCGGGCCGCCCGTAGGCGATGTTCTCGCCGATGCTCGTCGAGAACAGCACCGGCTCCTGGAGCACGATCGCGAACTGATTCCGCAGATCCGCAAGGCGATACTCGCGGAGATCGACACCGTCGAGCAGGATCGCGCCCTCGGTCGGGTCGTAGAAGCGGGTGAGTAGGTTCACGAGCGTCGTCTTCCCCGCGCCGGTCGCCCCCGCTACAGCGACGCGCGCAGCCGGCGGCAGCTCGAACGACACCTCGCGCAGCACGGCGCGCTCGCCGTCGTAACTGAAGGAGACGTTGCGGAACGTCACGGCGCCGTTGGCGCGCGGCAGCGGTCGGGCGCGCACGCGTTCCGGGACGTCCGTGGGCTCGTCCAGCAGCGCGAACACACGCTCGGCGCTGGCGAGATACGCCTGGATTCCTGCCGCTTTGCGGCTGATCGTCTTGAGAGGATCGTACAACTGGGCCAGGTATCCAAGGACCATCAGCAGCTGGCCCAAGGTGATGATGCCGCCCCGGACGTGCTGCACGCCGATGAACAGCACCGCGGCCGTTCCCGCCGCGGTGGTGAGACCGACGAACACACCGAAGCGTCCTTCGAGCAGCGCGAACCGAAGCCGCGCGATCATGCCCTCGCGCGAGCGCCCCACGAACCGCTCAGTCTCGCGCGCTTCCTGCCCGAAAGCCTTCACTACGCGCAATGCCCCAAGCGTTTCGTGCGCCACGCCCAGCGCCGCCGCCTCCAGCTTCTTCACGTGACGCGACTGGCGCCGCATGCGCCCGCGGTAGAGACGCGACAGGACCAACAGCACGGGGCACACGCCGAGCGCGACCAGCGCGAGGGGCCAGTCCAGACGCGCCGTGGCGACGATCATCGTGCTCAACGTGATCGTCGCCGTCACGAACGGAATGGCGCCGTCCACCAGGATGTTCTGGATCGCCGGTGCGTCGTACTGGATGCGGTACAGCGAGTCGGCGGTGCCACGCGAATCGTGATACTGCAGCGAAAGCCGTTGCATACGATCGACCATCCGGGAGCGGATGTCCAGCGCCAGCCGCTCACCGACCCAGGTGCGCAGCAATGTGCCCCCGAGCTGTTGGGCCTGATTAGCAGCCGCGACGAGGATCAGGAGGCACAACGCCGCGAACAGGAGCGCAGCTGGCGTGCTCACAGCCGCTGCCGGAAGCACGGCGCGCAGCAGCGGCGGCAGCGGGCGCGCGCCGATCACGTTGTCGACGACGACGCGGAGCGGCACCGGGGTGAGCAAGGCGATCGGGCTCGCCAGCAACCCGACCGCGAAGAGCGCGACGAAATGCGGGCCGTACGGTCGCGCCTGCTGCAGAACCCGCCGGTACAGGACGACGTCACGCACCGGGCTGCGCCTCGGCATCTCGCACGCGACGCAGGGCATTGAGCACCGACGCCATTGCGGCAACGGTCTCCTCGACGCCCTTCATGATCGGCACCAGCGCGGCCAGCCCGATCACGGCCGCCACGCTCCAGGCGTGATCGTGCAACGCCGCGACCGCTGCAACCGCGAGCGCGACGCTGACTAGCGGGCCGCGCGCCGGGATCACGGGCCACGCTTTGACTCGCACCAGTTGGCAGCCCCCACCGTGCTCTTCCACCGCCATCAGCACGCGCGCCTCCGAGGAATCCGCCCCGGACCTCGAGATCCCAGCGATCGTGGGGCCCACCGTGCAGCACGCAGGCGCCGACGGCGCGCAATGCTGCAGCGATCGTCTCCACGCGCGCGCTCGGCGCGAGCCAGCGCTCGCTCCACACGCTCGTCGTCTTCGGCCACAGCGGGGCTGGTCCCCGGGCGCCGCGGCTGCGCCACGGCGTGAGCCCCTCCCTGAACCGCCCGCGCAGGCGCGCGATCGGCTGCAGCAAGTGCAGCGCAGCGGTGAGGAGCCGCCGCCGGACACGGGACCAGCGGCCGAGCGTGGCGGGGAACGACGCGCGCGCTGCGCTCACGCCAGCCCGTGCCAGCGAGATCGACACCCCAACCCCAAGCAGCGGCAGCGTCCAGCGGAGCGGTGGCCACTCGAGCCCCAGAACGGCGACGCCGGCCAGGATCCCCAGCGTGAGATGCCAGTCGGGCATCAGCGGGAGTGCGCCGAGCACGCCGGGCGGTGGCTCGTACAGCGATTGGTAGGGCGCGACGCCCCAGATGCCGTGGTAGACGCGGGCGCGGCGCCACGGGGGCGCTTCCGGGCGCCCGGGCCCGTACAGCCGACCCGCCCAACGCACGTACCCCGGCCCATTGTACTTCTCGGGCCACTTCCGCTCCAGCATCGCCTCGGCGCGCCCGTAGCCGAGCTGCTGCCTCCAGTACGCGCGGATGGAGTTGCGGCGATGATGCCAGACCGTCGCGGTGGGGTGGAACCCGATCGTCCAGCCACGCTCCTGCAGACGCCAGCAGACGTCCACGTCATCACCCGCCACTCGGAACTGCAGGTCGAAGCCGCCGATCGCCTCGAGGCACGCTTTGCGGAACGCCATGTTGCAGCCGGGGATGTGTTCGGCTTCGCGATCGGTGAGCAAGACGTGCACCGGACCGCCGGGTGAGCGCGCGACCGCGTCGGCGATCGCTCCGTCGCCAGGAGGCGCCAAGTTGGGACCGCCCACCGCCGCGTGCGACGTGCCGAGGAACGTCGAAGCGAGATACGAGAGCCAGTGTGGATCGGGCCGAGCGTCATCGTCCAGGTACGCGACGATCTCGCCGGTGGCGGCGGCCAAACCGATGTTCCGAGCGCTGGCGAGCCCACGGTTCGGGGTTCGAATGAGACGGCACTGGTACTGCCGCGCGATGGTCGCCGTCTGGTCGGTCGATCCATCGTCGACGACCACGACCTCATAGTCCGGGTACTCGAGCCGCGTGACACCGTCGAGGCAGTCGGACAGGGTTCGCGAGCCGTTGTACGAGCAGATCACGACCGACACGCGCGGCCACGGCAGCGTCGGGGCGAAGGGGACGTCGACAAACGCTTCACGCACGGCGCTGAGCGCCGGCTTGGGCCGGCGGTCCCGGCGCGTCACGCCGAAGTCCCAGTCGCGCACGTCTTCGCCGGACCGATACCACTCGTCGGTCCAGGCGTAGACGAACGCCCCACCGCACCCCCCAGTGAACGCGCTGCGGACCTGCCAATCCAGGGTGCGCGCCTGCTGGTGCTCACCGTTACGCCGGCTGTCCAGGCCGAGCTCGCTCATCACCACCGGCCGCTCACCCGCCAGGGTGTGCAGCCGCGCGAGGTAGGCCTGCAGCCGTTGCTGCGACTCGAGGTACACATTGAAGCAGAGGAAGTCCAGGAAATCGAGCTGCAGGTACTCGGTGGACGGATAGTTGACGTAGGTGACGAGGCTGTCGGGCGCTTCGTCTTTGGCGGCGCGATACAACCGCTCCAAGAAGCGCTCGACGCGGCGGCGGCCGAACCAGCGCGCGACGGGCGCGGGAATCTCGTTGCCGATCGCATAACACAGGACCGCGGGATGGTCCGCGCAGGCGCGCACGCCGGCGCGCACGATCTGCGCAAGATCGGGCGCGTCTTTCCGCTTGTCGGCGAGGAACCCGATGTAGCGCTCCACGGGCAGGCCGACCATCACCCGCAGGTCGTGACGCGCGGCGGCGTCGAGCAGCCACCGGGGCGGGACGGAATAAACGCGCACCGCGTTGAACCCGTGCGCCGCCATGCCCGCGAAGTCGCGCTCGACGACGTCCGGCTCCGGAACCTCGCTGCCGTCGGCAAGCGGGCGGAATGTCCCATACGTCACGCCGCGGAGATAGAGCTTCTGGTCTCCGGCGAAGAAGAATTTCCCGCGCACGCTCGGCCGGCCCACGATGGGTGGCGCGACCGATGACGCCACCGGGCGCCTAACGTCGACCGGCAAAACCGGCGACGTGTCGAGCGCGTCACGAGACACGACGGGCGCCAACGGTCCAGAATCGCGCTGCACGGTGTGCTCTTTGCGGTTTGGCGTGGGGTTGAACAGCGTTCGCGACTACTTCCAAAAGCAGACGCGCAAGGCATATGCCAGCCCTGGCATGCCGTGCGTGCGTTACGACGTAGGCAGGTATGTCGTTACAGGTGACCTACTAGGTCCTGACCTAGGAATCCAAGCGACCCAAGTAGCTGTGCGCTGTTGGTAACAACGCGTAGACCGTGCGCAACAGCGGTTGTGCAACATATTTCTACTCGCGTTACCTCAGGCCCCCTTGGAGCATCTCATTTTCCAGACCGCTCGCTCCCCCCCTGAAGTCTGCGGAAATCAGTCGCTCGTCATGATGAACAGCGGGGCCCCGTCGAACTGGTAAATCGGCCGCAGGCGCCGTGTGTTGTAGTACTTCGATACGTCCACGATCTTTTTGTCCGACGTCACGCTCGACAGCGGCACGGTGTCGTAGAACCCCTTATGGATACTCACCAGCCGGCCGTACTGCTTCTTCACCACCAGGTCGAGCGCCAGATTGCCGAACGCCATCGGCACAATGGAGTCGAGCGCGTCGGGATCGCCGGAGCGCACGAGATAACCAAGCCGCTGGTTGACGACGTCGATCTTCCGGCCCTTGTTGAGCTTCGCCGACGACTCTTTGAGCGCCGTACCGATCTGGTCGCCGATGCCGCCGAGCTTGCGGTGCCCGAACATGTCGGTTTCTTCGCCCTCGAAGCTCATTCCTTCGTGCGAGGTGAGGCGCGCGCCTTCCGAAATCAGGACGACCGAATAGCGGCTCGGGTTCTTATTGCGGTCCTGAACGAGCAGCTCGGCCAGGTGCTCGACTTCTACGGGGTACTCGGGGATCACGCAGCGGTCCGCGGCCCCGGCCATCGTGGGAAGTAGTGCAGTGAACCCGGCATAGCGACCGAACACCTCGATCACGAGGAACCGCTCGTGCGAGCCCGCCGACGTGCGCAACCGGTGGGTGAGCTCGATCGTCCGCGTCACGCACGTGCTGAACCCGATGCAGTAGTCGGTGCCGTAGACGTCGTTGTCCATCGTCTTCGGGATCGCGACGACTTTCAGCCCCTCATCGTGCAGCCGCTTCGCGTAGCTCAGCGTGTCGTCGCCCCCGATCGGAATCAGTACGTCGACGCCGATGTGCTCGAGGTTCTTGATGACGTCCTTGGTGATGTCGTTCGTCTTCTCACCATAGCCGCTGAGATGTGCCGGCACGCGCTCTTTGGGTAGATGACTCGGCCGCACGCGCGAGGTGTGGAGGAACGTGCCGCCGGTGCGGCCCGCGCGATTCACGATCGCTTCGGTGAGGGGGAGAATCTGCTCGCTATTGTCCGCGCCCTTTTCCCGCGAGTAGTCGACCAGGCCGCCCCAACCGTGACGAATACCGACGACCTTGTAGCCGTCGCGCAGCGCGCGAATCGTGATGGCGCGGATGGCCGGATTGAGCCCGGGGACGTCGCCGCCGCCGGTGAGGATGCCGATAGTGCCTTTGCTCATTGGGGCAGGAAGATAGAGCCGCCTTGCCGCCGAATCAGCTTCGGGATACTTTCGGGTTTATGCGTCGGATTCTGCTGGCCGATGCTGATGCGTTCTACGTCGCCGTCGCGCGCGCCGTCGATCCCGACGGCGCCGGAAAAGCGCCGCTCCTCATTGTCGGCGGCTCGCGCGACAGCCGAGGCGTCGTCTGCTCCGCGTCCTATGAGACCCGAAAGTTCGGCGTCCGCTCGGCGATGCCGATTGCGCGCGCCCTGCGCCTCTGCCCCGATGCGGTCTGCGTGCCGGTTCCCTTCAAGGCGTGCATCCAGAAAAGCACCGAGATCCGCAAGCTGTTGCACCAGTTCTCGCCGGTGGTCGAGGGCGCGAGTATCGATGAATGGTATCTCGACCTGACCGGAACCGAGGGCGTCTATCACCACGAGCCACTGGCAACCACTGCGGAGCGAATCCGTTCAGCGCTGCGGGACGCGACTGGG
>Ga0209236_1001581_pt1 | contig 13704 bp, 13 predicted proteins | sample GraSoi013_1_40cm_FD_185819 | JGI IMG/M metagenome (GOLD analysis project Ga0209236, IMG submission 185819) | Grasslands soil microbial communities from the Angelo Coastal Reserve, California, USA - Sample 09_27_2013_1_40cm (SPAdes) (version 2) | ecosystem: Environmental > Terrestrial > Soil >... | reverse complement strand
TGTTGATGGAATCGTTCGTGGGCGTGATGGCGATGGTCGCCGCGTGCACGCTCGATCCCGGCGTCTACTTCGCGATGAACACCACCCCCGTCGCGCTCGCCCAGGCGTCGGCGGTGCTCCATCAAGCGGGCTTCGTCGTCAGGCCGGACATCATGCAGCAGCTCGCCGGCCAGATGGGGGAGCAGACCCTCGTCGCGCGCGCCGGGGGCGCACCCTCGCTCGCGGTCGGCATGGCCCAGATCTTCGCGAGCGTGACCGCCGCGCTCGGCGGCAAGACGCTCACCGCGCTCTGGTACCACTTCGCCATCATGTTCGAAGCCCTGTTCATTCTCACCACGATCGACACCGGGACGCGGGTGGGGCGCTTCATGCTGCAGGAGATCGTCGGCCACGTGTGGCCGAAGTTCGGCGAGACGTCGTGGTATCCCAGCGTAGTGGCGGCGAGCGCGGTCATCGTGGCCGGCTGGGGCTACTTCCTCTACCAGGGGGTGGTGGACCCGCTCGGCGGGATCAACTCGCTGTGGCCGCTGTTCGGGATCGCGAATCAGCTGCTCGCGGCGGTGGCGTTGTGCGTCGGCACCACGATTCTCCTCAAGATGGGGAAGGCGCGCTACGCCTGGGTCACGCTCGCGCCGCTCGCCTGGCTAGTCGCGATCACCATGACCGCGGGCTGGCAGAAGGTGTTCTCGGCGGACCCCCGGCTCGGCTTCCTCGCCCACGCCGCCTCGCTCGCCGGCTCGGCCGCCCTCAACGCCGGCAGGCTGATCTTCAACGACCGGTTGAACACGCTCGTGGCGTTGCTGTTCATGACGGTGGTGGCCCTGCTGATCGTCGTCTCGATCCGGGAGTGGTGGCTAGTGCTCTCCAAGCGCAAGCCGGCCGTGACGAAAGAGGCGCCCTTCATTGAGCGAGCGTATGCGACGGGAGACTAACCGGGAAACGGGAAGCGAGAAACGGGACACGGTCGTCCCGGGCTTCGCTGCCCGGCTGCTCCGAGTCGTCCGTCGTATCGTCGGAGCGCCCGATTACGAGGCCTACCTGGAGCACTGCCGGCAGGTAGGGCATCCCCCGCGGCTGACGGAGCGGGAGTACGTCGCGCAGTTCTTCGAGTCGAAGGGGAACGGCGTACGGTGCTGTTAGCCGGGGCCCGGCGGCGAATTGGCACGGGCTGCGGGCGATTGATTCCTGGTGGGGCCGAGCGTAGCGTTACAATTGTCACCGGACCAACCTGAGCGATCCATGCTGGTGACAGCCAAGCTTTCCCGAATGTTCTACGAGAAACTCGGGGACGAGATCACCAACGAGCTGGTGGAGTGGTTCAATCAGGTGGACGCGGCCTATCGCACGGAATTCCGCGAGCTGTTCGAAGTCCACTTCGCCCGCTTTGATGCGAAGCTGGAGCAGCGCATTGCCGAGGTGAAGGCGGAATCCGAGGTGAAGTTCGCGGGGTTGGAGGCACGTCTCGCCGCGCTCGAGGCGCGGTTGATCAAGTGGATGTTCCTCTTCTGGGTGGGGACCCTCGGCACGCTGATCGCGCTGCAAAAACTCTAGCCGCTCAGCTCCCCACCGTCGCGATACACTCGATCTCCACCCGCGCGCCGAGCGCCAGCCCACTGCCCGCGACCGTCGACCGCGCCGGCGGGTCCTTCGGGAAGTAGGTCGCGTACACTGCGTTCATCGCCGCGTAGTCCTTGATGTCCAGCAGGAACACGGTGCACTTCACCACGCGCTCGAGGGAGCTCCCCGCGGCGGCCAGCACGGTCTTGATGTTCTCGAAGGCCTGCTTCGTTTGGCCGGCAATGCCCGTGTCCGCCAGCTGCCGGGTGCCGGGCGTGTTGCCGATCTGGCCCGACAGATAGAGCATATTCCCGACGCGCACCGCGCTGGAGAACGGCAGGCCCACCGACGCGCCCGGCGGGTTGATGACCTGATGATCCTGCGCCGCCACGGTGGCGGCGCCTCCCCACAGCAGCGCCGCGACAACGATCGTGATCCGCATAACTCACTCCTTGTTCGACGTGACAGCTGCTTCGATTCGTTGAGATACCATCGGCCAGGCGAGCACAAGCGCGGCGCCGCCCGCCGCGCTGACGCCGAACGCCAGCGCGGCGCCAAGGCCCTGGAACAGCCAGCCGAGCACCACCCCGCCAGCCAGGGCCGCGAGGCCGGTCAAACCGTGGTAGCCGCCGAAGCCGCTCCCTTGGTGGCCACCGGACGCCCGAGCGACCAGGGCACGCTCGGGGCTTTCAGTAAGGCCGGCGACGAGACCCAGCGCCAGGAAGAGCGCCCATGCCTGTCCCGGCCCCCGTGCCAGCGCGAACCCGGCCGCGATCAGCGCGTACGCCACCCACCCCAGCCACATGGTGCGCGCGGGACCGATCCGGTCCGACAGCGCGCCGCCGGCGAAGCTCGAGGACGACCGCACCACGTGCAGCGCCGCCCACAGCAGCAGCACCGACGCCACCGAGACGCCGAGCTGCTGGGAACGCAGGATGACCAGGGTCTCGGGCATGCGAAGCAGATAGAAGGCAACGATGGCGTACAGGGCGGTTGGGCGGACCGGCGGACCGGCGGTCGGTTCCGCCGCAGGGTGGGCATCGGGGGCGCCACTGTCCGCCCGACCGCCCCACCGCCCGACCGCCATCATCGCCAGCACCAGCACCAGGATCCCCGGCACCACGCTGGCCGTGATGACGCCACGCACGTCCGTGCCGCGCGACGTAAGCAGCCAAAAGGCCACGAGCGGCCCCAGCACCGCCCCCGCGTGGTCCATGCCGCGCTGCAGGCCGAACGCCCGCCCCCGCAGCTCGAGCGGAGTGACGTCGGCGATCAGCGCGTCGCGCGGCGGGGTGCGTATCCCCTTGCCGACTCGGTCAACGACGCGCAACCCGATCACCTGCCACGCCGCGGCGGTGACGGCGATGACGGGCCGCACGACGACCGCGATCACGTAGCCCAGGACGATGAGCGGCCCGCGCCGCGTGGAGCGATCGGACAGCCGGCCCGACCCGAATTTCACGAACGCAGCGGCGAACTCCGCGGCGCCGTCGAGCGTGCCGAGGGCCACGGCTCCCGCCCCAAGCACCCCGGTGACGAACGCCGGCAGCAGCGGGTACACCATCTCGCTCGCGAAATCGTTGAGGAGCGAGACGAACCCGAACAGGGTGACTTGGCGCGGCAGCCTACTCACCGACTCCCAGGCCCCACCGGATCAAGGTGACGGGGAGACCCCCATACGACAGGATGGCGTCATGGAACGTGCGGAGGGTGAAGGCGGCCCCGCGCGCGGCGTGGAAATCCTCGCGCAGCCGCAGCAACTCGCGCCGCCCCACCGCGTAGCAGAGCTGGTAACCCGGCGACGCGCAGTAGCGGCGCACCTCGTCCTGCGCGTTCGCGCGCTCCAGATGCAGCTCGCGGACCATCATGTCCACGGCCTGCTCGACCGTCATCCCCCGCGTGTGCAGCCCGACGTCGAGCAACACTCGCACCGCCCGCCACAGCAGGTGCACGCGCTGGAAGAACCGCTCCTCTTCGCTGGCGTAGAACCCCTCCTCCGCCATCATGTCTTCGCAATAGAGCGCCCACCCCTCGATGGTGAGGGGCGTCGTCAGATTCTTGCGCACGTGCGACGCCTGGGCCTGCGCCTGCACCAGGTGCAGGTGATGGCCGGGAAAACCCTCGTGCAGAGCCGTCGCCGCCAGCTCGTGCCGGCAGTGGTCCCGCAACAAGCGCTCGCGCTGGACTGCGGGCAGGGCCGGATCGGGCACGGTCACGTAGAACCATCCCGTGCGGTTGCGCGAGTAGGCGCCAGGGCTGTCGTAGGCGGCGAAAGGAATCACCGGCCGCATGAACGCGGGCGTCGGCACCACTTCGAGCGGCGCGTCGGGGACCCGAACGAGGCCGCGCGCCGCCACGAAATCCCGGGCCCGGCGCATCTCGGCCGTGTACGCCGCCACGAGCTCCCCTGCCGCCGGGTGCTCGGCCCGCAGTCGGTCCACCAGGTCCGGCCACGACGTCCCCGCATCGAGCCGCCGCGCCCGCTCGGTCAGGTCCGCCTGCACCTCCTCCTTCAGGCGGTGCCCGTAGCGCCACAGCTCGGGCGCGGTGTCCCGCAAGGCATGCTCGTAATGCAGGCGGAAGTTGAAGCCCTCCTCGCCCAGAGCGAAGTGCTCGGAGCCCGTCTCAGTCCAGCGCTCGAGGTCGTGAGTGAAGCTGGCCAGCGCCGCCACGGCGGCCTCTCCGGCCGCCTGCAGTCGCTCCGCGAGCGCCGGCACGTGCGCCCCGCCCCCTCCCCCCGCGCCGGCAGTCGCTTCACGGATCAGCGCCAGCCCGCCTTCGGCCATCCGCAGCCCCGTCTCGGCGAATACTCGGACCGGCTCGGTCAGCGTGGCGCGCGCGTCCTCGATGAGTTGCGGCACCTGATCCAGCCGCCCGACCAGCGCCACCGCGCGCGCCTCCGGCGCGCCTTCTCCCCCCTGGTCGGCCCGCAGCAGGAGTTGGTGCAGCCCGCCCAGCAGGTGCGACAGCCAGAACTCGGGGCTCCGAGCCTGCGGCCGCTCGACCTCGTAGACCCGTAGCGTCACGCGGATCTCGTTCAGCAGCGCCGTGCGGTCGATTTCGTCATCGACGAGGTCGGAAGTGGTTTCTTCGAGGGCCGTGGCGAGCGACTTGAGAGCAGAGAGGTGGGCGGCGAGGGCGGGGACGGTGTACTGGCCATATCGGTCGTCGTAGGTGGTGACCCCCGCCTGGGTGGCCGCCACCGGATCCATATGCCACCGCAGGTCGAAATAGGAGCGCTCCAACTCCCGCAGGGTGCCTACCGCCATGCGGGAGGCAGGGGGGGGGGAGGGCTTGCTTCAGCAGCCGGTGGCACTCCTCGTCGGTCAGCGCGCGGTCCGTCTGTTTGGCGGCCTCGAACAGGGCTTTGCAGGCGGCCTCGTCGTCCGCGTCATAGCCGTGGGTCTCCAGCCAGAACTTCACGTTGGAGAGACCGGAGACGGGCGAGATGTCAATCTTCTGCTCGAGCCCGAGCTCCTGCGCCGGCACCGAGCTGTACACCCGGTCCGCGAGCCAGGTATGGCCCTTTTTCTTGGCCTTGATAATCGCCGCCGCATGCACGCCGGTGGCCGTGCGGAAGGCGTCGGTGCCCATCACGGGATAGTTGATGGGAATCGGAATCCCCACCGCGTCCGCCACAGTGCGGCAATACTCGGGGAGCCTGGAGAGGTCGTGCCGGTAGGCGCCGAGCAGCTTGAGGTTGACGATCAGCAGGTCCATCTCGGCATTGCCCACCCGCTCCCCTACGCCGAGCGCGGTGGCATGCACGCGGTCCACCCCGGCCTCGATGGCCGCCAGGCAGTTGATTAGGCCCATCCCTCTGTCCCGGTGACCATGCCAGTCGATCTGTACGTCTTTTTTCCCTACGATTTCTCTCTTTACGAATTCGACTAACGCCTTTACCCCATCCGGCGTTGCATGGCCAACGGTATCCGCGAGGCATATGCGCGTGGCGCCGCAGTCGATGGCGGCGCCGTACAGCCGCTGCAGCGTTTCCGGTCGCGCCCGCGTCGTGTCCTCGGTGACGTACATGACGGGCAGGCCGTGCCGGACCGCGAACGTGACCGCCTCCTCGGTGGACCGCAGGATCCGCTCGACGGTCCAGTCCTCGGCGTACTGGCGGATGGGCGAAGAGCCGATGAACGTGGCCGCCTCGATGCGGATCCCCACCTCCTCGGCGATCCGCACGACCGGCTCCACGTCGGCGATCATCGTGCGGGCGGCGCAGTTCGGGAAGATCGGCAGGTTGTGGTCGCGGATCTCTCGGGCGAGTACCCGCACCTGCTCCACCACCCGCGGCCCAGCGCCCGGCAGCCCGATGTCCGCCGCCACGATGCCGAGGTCGGCCATGAGGTGGAGGAGCCTCCTCTTGACCTCGAGCGAGGGATCGCGCACGGAGGGCGACTGCAGCCCGTCGCGCAACGTCTCGTCATTCAAGTCCACGCGGGCGCGCGCCCAGTCGAACCTCCCCCCTCCGGGCGCCTTGTTCCAGTCGTAGATCAGCTCGCGCTCGTCCATGGAACCAAGCTAAGAGAAAGGAGGCTAAGGGGCTAAGAGGCTATCGTTGAGCTATCTTAGCCCCTTAGCCCCTTAGCCCACTAGCCCCGTGAATCTCGACTACCTGCTCTCGCATCCCCGCATCCAAGCCGCCCGCGCCCACCTCGAGCGGACCGACGAAGTGACGCTGGCGCGCCAGGTCGAGCTTTCCGGCCTCGCCGCGCCGACGGGGGCCGAAACACGCCGCGGCGCGCGCGTCGCCGAGCTATTCCGTGAGATCGGCCTTCGAGACGGGCTGATCGACGACGTGGGGAACGTGCACGGGTGGTTCGGGGAAAGCGGAATGGGGAATGGGGAACGGGCCGTGGTCTTGTGCGCACATCTCGACACCGTCTTCGGGCCCGACGTGGACGTCGCGGTCCGGCGCCCCAGGGGAGGGGAGGGGGGAGGCGGGGGAGGACGGCTTGAGGGCCCCGGCATCTCCGACAACGCCCGCGGTCTGGCGGCCCTCGTGGCCGTCGCCGAGGCGCTGTGCCAGGCCCGCGTCGCCTCGACACGGCCGGTGCTGTTCGCCGCCACAGTAGGTGAGGAAGGCTCGGGCGACCTGCGCGGAGTGAGGCATCTCTTCGCCCGCGACGGGCTCCGGCCCGCCGCCCTGATCGCGCTCGACGGCGCCGGGGTCGAGCGCATCGTGCACCGGGCGCTCGGCTCCAGGCGCTACCGCGTGACCTACCGCGGGCCCGGCGGACACTCCTGGGCGGCGTTCGGGGTCGCCAACCCTGCCACCGCCGTCGGCCGCGCAGCCTCTCTCCTCGCCGATCTCCCTTCCCCCCGCTCCGCGACCGCGGAGCCGCGCACCACGTGCGCGGTCGTGCGCCTCGGGGGCGGCACTGGGCTGAACTCGATCCCGCAGGAAGCCTGGCTCGACCTCGACCTGCGCAGCGAGGACGCCGGCGCCCTGGCCCAGCTCGACGCCGCCGTCACGTCCACGCTGACCCGCGCGCGGGACGAGGAGAACCGTCGCCGCGCCCCCCACACGCCGGCGCTCACAATGCAGCGCCAGCTGCTGGGCGACCGTCCCTCCGGTATTACGCCGCGCTCGCATCCCCTGGTCCAGGCCGCCATCGCCGCGAACAAAGCGCTCGGCAAGCCGCACGAGCTCACCTGCGCGTCCACCGACGCCAACGTCCCCATCGCGTTGGGCGTGCCGGCCATCGCGCTCGGAGCAGGCGGCAAGGCGGGCGACACGCACCTCACGACGGAGTGGTTCGAGAACAGCGAAGGGGCGCTTGGACTGGTCCGCGCGCTCCTCGTGGTGGCGGCGATGGCGGAAGTGGTTTAGGCCGCGGTCAGCTCGATCAGGGTGATCTCAGGCGGCGCGCCCAGCCGCAACGGCGGCCCCCAGTAGCCCGTCCCCCGGCTGACGTAGAGCCACATCGATTCCAGCCGGTGCAATCCCGCCACGAACGGCTCGAACAGCCGGACCAGGAGGTTGAACGGGAAGTACTGCCCGCCGTGCGTATGCCCGGAGAGCTGCAGGTCGAACCCGGCCGCGCGCGCGGCGAAGGCGCTCCGGGGCTGATGGGCGAGCAGGACCCGCACGTCGCTCGCTGGTGCGCCCCGCAGCGCCGTGGCGGGGTCCGAGGGCACCGAGAGGTCCGGCACGCCAGCGACCAGCAACCGCGCCGTCCCCTGCCGCACCATTCGGTGGGCGTGGTCCAGGACGGAGAGACCCAGCCGCTCAATTTCGCGCGTCCACGCGGAGGCGTCCCAGTAGTAGTCGTGGTTGCCCGACACGTAGAACTTGCCGTGGCGCGCGGCGAGGCTGGCGAGCGGCGCCACCTCGGCCCGCAGCTCCGGCACGAAGCCGTCGGCCACATCCCCGGTGAGGGCGACCACGTCGGGATCGAGCGCGTTCGCCGTCGCCACGACCCGCTCGATGAAGGGGCGCTTCAGCGTGGGCCCGACATGCAGATCGGAGAGCTGCACGATGCGGAACCCCTCCAGGTCCCGCGGCAAGTCAGTGATCGGGACCCTCACCCGCACCACGCGGGGCTGGCGCGCCTGCAGAACCCCCGCCACCGTGACCACGGCGGCGAGGCCGAGCACCGTGAGCGGGGAGACCGGTAGGCGCAGCACGTCCGACACGAGAAAGAAGACGATCAGCAGCGAGGAGAGGCCCATCGCCGTGAAGCCGATCCAGCCCACCACCGCGCGCCGCGGCATCCAGCCGCGCCGCGCCGCCACGAAGGCGACGAGCGGCGCAGCGGCCACCGCAAACACCGCCGCCCAGACGAGCACCCGTGGCGCACCGGCAAGCCCCACCGTGAGGTGCCGGCCTATGTACAGGTGCAACAGGGTCCAGATCGTGCCGACGATCGCCATCCACAGGGCGAACGCCTTGGTCACGTCGGCCGCTCCGCGAGGGTGGCCAGCACAGACAGGGCTTCCCGGCTGTGCCGGGTGGCGAGCAGCTGCGAGGAGTACACCTGCCGGACCACGCCCGCCTTGTCGATCACGTACGTCACCCGCCCCGGCACGAGGCCCAGCGTCCTCTCGACGCCGTAGAGCTCGCGCACGGCACCGTCACGGTCGGACAGCAGCAGGAACGGCAGAGCGTGGCGCTCGGTGAACCGCCGGTGCGACCGCACGGAGTCGGAGCTGACCCCGACGACCTCAGCGCCCTGCGCGGTGAACTCCTCATAGCTGTCGCGGAACGCGCGCGCCTCCAGCACGCACCCAGGCGTCTCGTCCTTGGGATAGAAGTACAGCACGACGGTCTTGTGGCCGAGCAGGTCCCGCAGCCAAACGGGCTTCCCCCCCTGGTCGGGCAGGGTAAAGTCCGGGGCGATGTCCCCGACGCGAACCTTGTTCCGCTTCCTCTTCATGCGTTCCCCTTTCGCTCCGTCAATGCGCCATGTCACCACCCGGCATCCCCTTGCTCTTGTGCATGAGCAACAGCAGCGGGAGCGACAGCACGAAGCACGCGCCGAACAGCAGGAACAGCTGCTCGAACGAGAGCATCAGCGCTTGCCTGGTCACGAGCCCGTCCAGCACCGCCAGCGCCTTGGTCTGGGCGAGCGCGGGAGGCGTACCGCGGGCCAGCAGGCCGCCGGTGATGGCCGCGACGCGCTCGCGCGTGATCTCGCTGTACTGGGTGACGTTGGCGATGAGGTCCGCTCGGTGGATCGCGGCGAAGCGCTGCAGCAGCGTGGCCGACAGCGCGATGCCGACGCTCCCGCCCAGCTGCCGCATCAGGTTGAAGAGCCCGGTGCCGTTGGGAATCTTGCTCATCGGGAGATCGGCGAGGGCGAGGTTCGTCAGCGGCACGAAGATGAGGCCCAGGCCGACCCCTCGAAAGATGAGCGGCCAGAAGAAGTCCGCCATCCCGCTGTCGGTCGTGTAGTGCGCGTGCTTCCACATCGACAGCGCGAAGATCCCGACGCCCGCCGCGATGGACCAGCGCCCGTCGAATTTCCCCTGCTGGCGCCCCATGACCGCCATCGTGAACGCGCTCGCCAACGCGCCCGGCAGGATCACGAGGCCCGTCTGGTTCGCGGTGAAGTTCTGCAGGTTCTGCAGGTAGACCGGCAGCACGAACACGGTCGCGTACAGGCACACGCCCAGCACGAGCCCGAATACGACGCCCACGGCGAGCTGCCGGCTCTTCAGGATCCTGAGGTCCACGACGGGATGCGCGGTGCGCAGCTCGTGCCAGACGAAGGCCACGAGCGAGACCGCGCTGACGATCGCGAGGATCGTCACTTCACGTGAATCGAACCAGTCGAGCCGCTCGCCGCGCTCGAGCATCGTCTGTAACGTCCCGATGCCCGCCGCGAGCAGCAGCAACCCGACATAGTCCACCCGCTCGGCCTTCTCCTGGTGGAGCGAGTCTTGGATGAAGGTGAGCGTCAAGGCCAGCGCCAGCATGCCGAACGGGATGTTGATGTAGAAGATCCACGGCCAGCCGTAGGTGTCGGTGATCCACCCGCCCACCGTGGGTCCGAGAGTGGGGCCGACCATCACGCCGACGCCGAAGATCGCCATCGCCGTGCCGTACTCCTCGCGCGGAAACTCTTCATAGAGGATCGCCTGCGAGGTCGAGAGCAGCGCGCCCCCGCCCAGCCCCTGGATGATCCGCCAGATCACGAGAGACACGAGCGAGTGGGCGTTGCCGCACATGAACGAGGCGATCGTGAACAGCGCGATGGAACCCGCGAAGTAGCGACGCCGCCCGAAGTAGGCCGACAGCCACCCCGTGATCGGCAGCACGATCACGTTGGCCACGATGTAGCCGGTCGACACCCAGGCGATCTCGTCCAGCGTCGCGCCGAGGTTCCCCATCATGTGGGGGATCGCCACGTTCACGATGCTGGTGTCCAGCAGCTCCAGCACCGACGCGAGCGAGACCGTGATCGCGATCAGGTACCGGTACTGGTAGCGGTCCTGGGCGGCGCCGAGCGTGGCGCCACGGGGCAGCGCGGCGGTCGTCACGGGTCCCTTACTTGGTCGTGATGGTGACGTTGACGCTCATCCCCGGCCGCAGGGGGTGGGCGGCCTCGTTCGGTCGATCCAGGCGGATGCGCACCGGGACGCGCTGCACGACCTTGGTGAAGTTCCCCGTCGCATTGTCGGGCGGCAGCAGCGAGAACTTGGCCCCAGTCGCGGGTGACAGGCTTTCCACCCGCCCGGCGAAGTGACGACCAGGATAAGCATCCACGGTGAAATCCACGGGGTCCCCGGACGTCACGTCCGCGGTCTGGGTCTCCTTCAGGTTCGCCACCACCCAGACGTCGTCCAGCGGCACGACGCTCATCAACGGCTGGCCGGGTTGCACCAGCTGGCCCACCTCGACGGTCTTCTTGCTCACCACACCGCTCGTTGGCGCGAGCAGCCGCGTGTAGGAGAGCTGCAGCGCAGCCTGGTCGCGTGCCGCGCGCGCGGCGGCGACCCGGGCGTCCGCCCCCACGAGGGCGGCTTGGGCCGAGGCGAGCTGCGCGTCGGCAGCCACCGCCGCCGCGCGGACGGCGTCGAGCTGCTGCTTGCTCACGATGTCCTGCTGCGCCAGTGGCTCCAGCCGCTCCAAGTCGGCGTGCGCCTTGATCGCGTTCGCTTGGGCCTGGGCCACGGCCGCTTCCGCCTGCCCCACGCGCGTGCGCGAGCTCACCGTGGCGAGCAGCGCCGCGAGGTCCGCCTCCGTCTGGGCCAGCCGCGCACGGAAGTCCCGGTCGTCCAGGACGACGAGGGTGTCCCCCGCCTTGACGTTCTGGTTTTCCTGGACCCGCACCTCCGCGACGAAGCCGCCGACCTTGGGCAGGATCGGGATGATATGGCCGTCCACTTGCGCGTTGTCGGTAGAGACGTGGCTGCGGGCGAACCACCACTTCTTGGCGCCCAGGCCGATGAGCCCGAGGAGCGCCAGCCCCAGCACCGCAAAGACGATCCGCCGCCGGCCGCCAGGCGCGGCGGCGGGGCGCTCGACCGCCTGTGGAACGCTGTGCCGGGGGCCGGCGGCAGCAGGTTTGGTGGTCTCAGGTTCGACGATCGTAGCCATTGCTCAAGTCCTCTTCGCTGTTAGGTTGTCGGTCCGACTGTCCGACCGTCCGACAGTCCGTCTAGTGTAACGTCCGCGCCACGCCGGCCGCGCGTGCCAGGGAGACCCGCGCCGACGCCGCGGCGAAGCGCGCGTCGATGTCGGTGTCCCGGGCGCGCAGCAACGAAGACTGCGCGTCGATCACCTCGATGTTACCCGCCACGCCCGCCTTGAACCGCTCGCGGGCCTGCGCCAGCTCGTCGTTGGCGAGCTTCAGCCGCTCGGCCGCGATGCCCTGCTGCGCCGCCGCCGAGGCGAGGTCCAGCAGCGCCCCGTCCACGTCCGCCACGATCTGCTGGTGGAGATCGCGCACCCGCACCTCGCTCTCCCGCACCTGGGCCCTCTGCTCGTCGGCCCGACGCTCGCGGCGGAAGCCGTCCAGGATGGGCAGCGACACTTGCAGGGCCACCTGGCCCGTCCCGATGGAGGAGCCAGGGGTCGGCCCGTTGCTGCCGTAGTCGGCTTCCACACCGATGCGTGGGAGCCGCTCCGCGGCAATCGCCGCTTGCGCCGACCGCGCCGCATCCCCGAGCGCCACCTCGGCCCGTAGGTCCGGGCGGCCCTTGAGCGCGAGCGCCACGATGGAATCCCGGGACGCGGGCACGTCGGCCCCGGGCAGCGTCGCGCTCAGCGTGTCGGCGAGCTGGAGCGGCGCGGCGGGGTCGAGCCCCAGCGCGCGCGCCAGATCGATGTGTGCGCGGTCCAGTTGGTTGCGCACGACCAGCAGGGCGCCTTCGGCGGCGACGAGCTGCGTCCGGGCCCGGGTCACGTCGATGGCCGCGCTCACGCCGGCAGCCTTCTGAGCCTGGGCCAACCCGACCAGCTCGGCGGCAATACTGGAATCCGCCACCCGGGCCGCGACGACGGCCGCCGCGCGCGCTGCGCGTAGGTACGCGGCGGCTGCCCCGGCCGCTGCGCCTTCGGAGACCGCGCCGCCCTGGGCGCCGGCGCTGGACACCTGAGCCCGCGCCGCCCGAACCCGCCCCATGCTGGAGAAGTCGAGTAGCGTCTGCGACAGCTGCAGCCGCGTGTCGTAGGTGTTGAACGGCCCGATCAGCTCCGGCAGGCTGAACCCGCCGAACGCCGGGAACTTGATCCCCAGCGAGTTCTTGTTGAAGGTGCGGTTCACCCATCCCGCGCTTGCGGCCAGACTCGGCAGCAGGGCGGCGCGGGCTTGTCCCACACGGGCCGACGCTTCGTCGGTGCGCAGCCCCGCCAGCTCGACTGCCGGCGCCGTCCCGGCCGCGCGGCGTACGGCGTCTGCGAAGGTGAGGCGCACGGGGGCGGGAGCGGGGGCAGGCGCCTGCGCCGCGAGCGGCGCGGCGACGAGCCAGGCGAGCACGGCGACCAACGGACGACTAGTGCTTTGCGATGCCATGGAGATACAGGTCGATGTGGGTGTCGAGGTACTTGCCGACGTCGAAGCCTTCGGGCATGCAGGAGGCGAAGGCCCGCCGGACCACCGTAGCGTGCATGAGCGGCGACATGGCGAGCTTGGCGGCGATCATGACGTCCACCTTCCGAAATTCGCCGTTCTTGATGCCCCGCTCGATCACGCCGGCCATGAGGCGGTGCCCGCGGGTCACGACTTCTTCATAGTAGAACCGCGTGAGCGCGGGGAAGTTCGCCGCCTCGGCGATGATCAGCTTGGGGATCCCGGCAAGCGCCGTCTCCCCGACCAGCCGCCAGTACTCCCGCACCAGTCGCTCGAGCAGTTCGCGGGCGCTGCCGGTGAATGCCTGCGCCAGCGCTTCGCCCTGGGCGATCGCTGGGACGATGGTCTGCCGCACCACCGCTTTGAACAGCGCTTCCTTGCTCTTGAAGTAGAGGTACACGGTGCCCTTGGTGACGCCGGCGCGACGGGCCACGTCTTCCAGCCGCGCTCCGGCGAAGCCATGCTCGACGAACACGTCGAGCGCGGCCGCAACGATCTCCTCGGGGCGGGCGTCCTTGCGGCGCTGCCAGCGGGGCTTGGGTTTGCGCGGACGGCGTGCGACAACGGGCATGCGATTCCTCCGGATTAATTACTGAACGGTCAGTAAATAAATCCGGTTCCC
>Ga0209236_1001578_pt1 | contig 13726 bp, 7 predicted proteins | sample GraSoi013_1_40cm_FD_185819 | JGI IMG/M metagenome (GOLD analysis project Ga0209236, IMG submission 185819) | Grasslands soil microbial communities from the Angelo Coastal Reserve, California, USA - Sample 09_27_2013_1_40cm (SPAdes) (version 2) | ecosystem: Environmental > Terrestrial > Soil >... | reverse complement strand
CGACCGTGGCCCAGAACGTGATGGTCGTCGTGCATTCCGGTTCACTTTCGGGCAACGGGAGCGGGGCTCCGACGGATGTGACCGGAGAGACGGTCCGGTCTGCGATGGACGCGATCAAGACGATGGCACGGGCCTTGGAAGGGTTCACGTTCGAGCGGCCGCGCGAGGTGGCCGACAAGATGGACAAGGTCCTCCCGGGCAACCCGTCGGTCAAGGCCGCGATCGACATCGCGGTGCATGATCTCGCCGCGCAGCACGCGGGCGTCCCTTTACATCGCTATCTCGGCGCGACCCGGGATCGGATGGTTACGGACATGACGATCGGGATCATGGACACGCGAAGCGCGGTCGAGCGAGCCCAGCGGTGGGCCCAGGCCGGATTCCGTGCGCTCAAAGTGAAAGTCGGCCGAGACCCGAAAGCAGATTTGGATCGGCTGCGCGCGATTCGTGGGGCCGTCGGTACCCGGATCGAGTTGCGGATCGACGGAAACCAAGGATACACCTGGAGTCAGGCGCTCGGCTTGGCCCGGGCGGCGAAAGACCTGAACATCTCGATCTTCGAGCAGCCGGTGGCCACCACGGACGTCGAGGGAATGCGCGTCCTGACGGAATCCTCGCCAATTCCAATCATGGCGGACGAGATGGTCCTCACGCCGGACGATGCCAAGAAGGTCCGGTGGGCGAACGCCGCGAAGGCCGTGAACCTGAAGCTCATGAAGCATGGCGGGGTATGCCGAGCGATCGACGTGAACACGATCTGTGAATCCGCCGGCTACCCGACGATGGTCGGTTGCATGGGGGAACCGCAGATCTCGATCGCCGCCGCGCTGGCCTTCGCCCTCGGCCAGAAGAACGTTCGGTGGCTCGACTTGGATTCGCACTTCAACCTCGCCGAGGATCCGTCCACGGGCCTGCGGTTCGAAAACGGGGAGCTCATCGCACCCGACCGACCCGGGCTCGGCATTGCCTTGTCTTGACGTCTTCTAGGGCTCGGCCGGCGGTCCCGCGTTCAGGGCGCGGTCCTGTTCCTCTTCCTCAATCACCCGAGCGACCGCGACCACCTCGTCCCCGTCGCCGAGACGCTGGAGCCTCACGCCGCGAGCCGCGCGGCCCTTCACGCTGATGTCCGTGACGGCGCAACGAATCACGACGCCTGCCTTCGTCGTCACGAGGAGATGCTCCTCCGGTTGGACGACCTTCACCGCGACGACGCGGCCTTTCGCGTATTTCGCGCTCGTCGTGCGGACTCCCTTCGATCCCCGCCGGGTCTTCCGGTATTCGGAAGTCGTCGTGCGCTTTCCGTATCCGCTCGAGAGGACCGTCAAGAGTTCGGCTTCCGGGTTAGTCGATAGGGCCATCGACACGACCTCGTCTCCTGCTCGGACCCGCATGCCCGCCACCCCCGCCGCGGGTCTCCCCATCGGGCGGACTTCGTCGATCGGGAATCGATTGGCATATCCACCGGAGGAGGCGAGGATGACCTCCTCGTTGCCGCCGGCGATCTGGACATCGATCAACTCGTCCCCCTCGTTCAGCTTGATTGCACGGATCCCGCTCTCGCGGATGTTCTGGAATTCCGCGAAACCGGTTCGCTTGATTCGTCCTCGTTTGGTCACGAAGACGAGGAATCGGTCCTGGGGGAAATCTCGAGTCGGGATCATCGCCTCGACCTTCTCGTCCGGATCGAGGCGCTCCAAGAGGTTCACGACGGGCTTCCCTCGCGCGTATCTCCCCGCCGCGGGCAGCTTGAAGGCCTTTCGCTTGAACACCTTCCCTTTCGACGAGAAGAACAGGATGAGATCGTGAGTTGAAGCGACGAAAAGGTCCACGACGTAGTCTTCCTCTTTAGTGTCCATGCCCGTGACCCCCTTTCCGCCGCGACGTTGTTTCCGGTACACGCTGACGGGGAGCCGTTTGATATAGCCCGTGTTCGTGATGGTCACGACGTTGTCTTCCTCGGGGATGAGGTCCTCGATCTGCATGTCGTAGGCTTGGAGCTCGACGGTCGTCCGGCGGTCGTCCCCGAACTTCTCCTTGATTTCGCGGAACTCGGATTTCAAGATGTCCAGGACCCGCTCTCGGGACGCCAGGATCGATTCGAGGTTCTCGATCTTGTGGTTCAAGTCGGTCTTCTCCTGGCGCAGCTTTTCGATCTCGAGTCCGGTGAGCTGGCGCAACGTCATCGCGAGGATGGCCTTTGCCTGGTTCTCGCTCAGGAGATAGCGATTCATCAGGCCCGCCTGCGCCTCGTCTGCGTCCCGCGCGCGGCGGATGAGCCGAATCACGTCGTCGAGGTGGTCGACCGCGGTGATGAGGCCCTCCACGATGTGAAGGCGCTCCCGTGCCTTCCTCAGGTCAAACTCCGTGCGGCGCCGCACGATGATGACCCGGTGGTCGATGAACGCCTGCATCGAGTCCTTGATCGGCAGAACCCGCGGTTGTCCCTCGAGCAGGGCGAGGTTGATCACGCCGAACGTCGTCTCCATTTGCGTGTGGTGGTAGAGCTGGTTGAGGACCACGTCCTCGATGGCGTCCCGCTTGAGCTCCAATACGATTCGCATGCCGTCTCGGTCGCTCTCGTCCCGGAGGTCCGTGACGCCCTCGATTTTCTTCGACTTCACGAGCAAGGCAATCGACTCGACGAGGGACGCCTTGCTGACCATGTACGGGATTTCCGTGATGACGATCCGGGCGCGGTCGTGGCCCGCCTCCTCGAACTTCGCCTTCGCACGAATCCGGATGAGCCCACGCCCGGTCCGGTACGCGTCCGCGACGCCATCCGCGCCGTATAGGATGCCGCCCGTGGGAAAGTCGGGGCCACGAATCGGACCCGTCTCCGGGTTGTACAAGTCGATCAACTCGGCCTGAGGGTTGTCAATCAAGACGATGAGCGCGTCGACGATCTCTCCGAGATTGTGAGGCGGGATGTTCGTCGCCATTCCGACCGCGATTCCGCTGGAACCATTGACCAGGAGATTCGGGAACTTCGAGGGAAGGACCAGAGGCTCCTTCAGCGTCCCGTCGAAGTTGTCCATCCAGTCGACGGTGTCCTTCTCGAGGTCCTCGAGCATCGCCTCCGCGGTCTTCGCAAGCCGGCACTCCGTGTACCGCATCGCGGCGGGCTCGTCCTCCGTGCTCCCCCAGTTTCCTTGTCCGTCAATCAACGGGTACCGGAGCGAGAAGTCCTGAACCATCCGGGCCAAAGCATCGTAAACCGCGAGGTCCCCATGCGGATGCCACTTGCCGAGCACTTCCCCGACCACGCGCGCCGCTTTCTTGTGCGCGGACCCGGAGCCCATCCCGAGTTCGTTCATCGCGTGCAGAATCCGGCGCTGGACGGGCTTCAGCCCATCGCGCACGTCGGGCAGAGCCCGGCCGACGATGACGCTCATCGCGTAGTCGATGTAGGAGCGATGCAGCTCGTCCTCGATCGGCTGGGGCGAAACGCGCGGACGGGACTCCTGGGCTTCTTCCGGCATGGTGCTCCTAGATGTCCAGGTTCACGACTTCCTTCGCGTGCTCCTGGATGTATTGCCGGCGGGGCTCGACGGCCTCCCCCATGAGGATCGAGAAGAGCGCATCCGCGGTCGCGGCGTCCTCAATCGTGACTTGCTTCAAGAGACGACGGGCCGGATCCATCGTCGTCTCCCAGAGCTCGTCGGCGTTCATCTCCCCCAGGCCCTTGTACCGCTGGTACACGACCCCTTTGTCGCCGAGTTTCTTCGCCAGGTCTTCGCGCTGCTTCTCCGTGTACGCGTAATGGAGATCCTTGCCTTTCTTGATCTTATACAAAGGCGGCTGCGCGATGTACACGAACCCGCTATCGAGGAGCGGTCGCATGTACCGGAAGAACAAGGTGAGCAGCAGCGTCGTGATGTGCTGTCCATCGACGTCCGCATCGGCCATCGTGATGATCTTGTGGTACCGGACCTTCTTGGGATCGAACTCTTCGCCGACCCCCCCGCCGATCGCCGTGATGAGCGTGCGGATCTCCTCGTTCTTCAGCATCTGATCGAGTCGCGCCTTCTCGACGTTGAGGATTTTCCCGCGAAGGGGGAGGATCGCCTGGAACTCGCGCCGACGGCCCTGCTTCGCCGATCCGCCGGCCGACGGTCCTTCCACGATGAATAACTCTGACTTCGCCGGATCCCGCTCCTGGCAGTCCGCGAGTTTTCCAGGGAGGTTGAAACCTTCCAGGAGGCCCTTCCGTCGCGTGAGCTCACGGGCCTTTCGCGCGGCCTCGCGCGCATGCGCCGCAAGGACCGCCTTCCCGATGCAGATCTCGGCGACCTTCGGCGTTTCCAGGAAGAACTCACTGAGCTTCTCATACACGATGGACTCGACGATTCCCTTGACCTCGGAGTTTCCGAGTTTCATTTTCGTCTGTCCCTCGAACTGCGGCTCGGGGATCTTGAGACTGAGAATCGCCGTTAATCCCTCGCGGGCGTCGTCGCCTTCAAGGCTCTCGCCCTGCTTCAGGTACTTGTTGTCCTTCGCGTACTTGATGAAGGCTCGCGCCAGCCCGGCCTTGAATCCGACGAGATGGGTGCCACCCTCGATCGTGTCAATATTGTTGACGAACGTGAAGATCGACTCGTTGTAGCCGTCGTGATATTGCATCGCGACTTCGACGAGCGTACCGTCGGATTCTTTTGCGAACCGGATTGGATCCGGATGCAGCGGGTTCTTCGCCCGGTTGATCCATTTGACGTACTCTGCGATGCCACCCTGAAATTGGAAGACGTCCCCGCGATCGTGGACCTTGTCCACGATGATGATCCGAAGGCCGGCGTTGAGGAACGCCAGCTCCCGTAAGCGCGTCGCCAGGATGTCATAATCGAATTCGATGGATTCGAAGACCTCCGAATCCGGAAGGAAGGTAATGATCGTCCCCGTGCCTTCCGCGGGGCCGACGACTTCCAGATCCGTGGCCTTCTTCCCGCGCTCGAAACGCATCCGGTGCTCCTGCCCGTCGCGCTTCACGCGGACCTCGAGCCATTCGCTCAGGCCGTTGACAACCGAAAGCCCGACGCCATGTAGCCCGCCGGACACGCGGTACATCTTCCGCTCGAACTTCCCGCCGCTGTGCATCCGCGACAAGACGATTTCGACGCCCGGCGCGCCGTACTTCGGATGGATGTCGACCGGGATCCCGCGGCCGTCGTCCGCGACCGTCACGGATCCGTCGGCGTTCAAGGTGACCTGGATTTCCTTGCAGAAGCCGGCCATCGCCTCGTCGATCGAGTTGTCGACGACCTCGTGGACGAGGTGGTGGAGGCCGCGCGCGTCGACCGAGCCGATGTACATCGCAGGGCGTTTTCGGATCGCCTGCAGGCCCTCGAGGACCTGGATCTGCGTGGCGTCGTAGGCGGTCTCCTCTACCATCTATTTCGTGACCTCTCAGAGCGTGTTTCGGTGCCCTCTAGCAGCCCATCCCGAAGGACGCCCCAAGTATACGGAGGGCGTTTATAAACGTTCGGAGGCCAGTTTCTATGGAGAAAACAGACCTCTGCGACCGGGGTTTCTTCCAGGTCTCCAGTTTAAATACTGTAGCACGGTCGTTTTCACGCCTATATTCTCGATTCGGAGAACGTCGGATGGACGGGTCGAAATCCGACCTCGGCGGGGCCTATTTCCGCTTCCACCGGACCCCATCGTGGGTATCCTCGAGGACCACGCCGACCGCCGCGAGCGCGTCGCGAATTCGGTCCGCGGTCGCGAAGTCCTTCCGCTTGCGGGCGTCCTCGCGGAGCGCAACGATCAGGTCGAGGAGGCCGTCCACGAGGCCCGCCCCCTCCGCGGCTGGCTCGAGGATCCCCAGCACCTCGGCGAAGGTCCGATACGCTTGGGCGGCGTCGTCGAGGGCGCCGCGACCTACCCCCGTTTCGAGGGCCTTGTTCACGACGCGTCCATACTCGAAGAGCACCGCGATGGCCTCCCGCGTGTTGAAATCGTCCGACATCGCCGCATCGAAATCCGCGAGGGCCTTCGATGTCGCGATCTTCAGAGAATGATCCGCTTTCCCGGCGTCGGGCGCCCGCCGGCGTTCCGCCTCGACCGTGCGCGTCGTCTCCCGAAGCCGCTCGTACGATCGCTTTGCCTCGTCGAGGAGCTCCGGCGCGAAGTCGATGGGTCCGCGGTACTGGAGGTTGATCAGGAAGAAGCGGATCACCTCGGGCTCGTAGAGCTTCAGGGCCGCCTTCACTGGCCAGTAGTTGCCGAGGGACTTGTGCATCTCCTCCCCCTTCACCGTGACCATGCCGCCGTGCATCCAGTACTTCACGAAGGGCGTGATCCCCGTGTACGCTTCGGCCTGGGCGATTTCCGCCTCATGGTGCGGGAACATCAGTTCCGTCGCCCCGCCATGGAGGTCGTATTGCGGTCCGAAGTGTCGGATGGTGATGGCGGTGTCCTCGATGTGCCATCCCGGCCGGCCTTTGCCCCACGGGCTGTCCCACGCGGGTTCGCCGGGCTTTTGCGCTCGCCACAGGACGAAGTCGGCGGGATGTCTCTTCCGCTCCTCGATCGTGATGCGCGCCCCGGGCCGGAGCGCCTCCACCTTCTGTCCGCTCAGCTTGCCCCAGCCGGAGAACGTGGTCGTGTCGTAGTACACGCTCCCGTCCTCGGCGACGTACGCGTGTTTCTTCTGGATCAGTCCTTGAATCTGCGCGATGATGTCGTCGATGTAGTCCGTCGCGAACGCATACACGTCCACCGAATTGCAGCGGAGCGCGTCCATCACCTCGAGGTACTCGCCGAAGTACTGATTGACGATGTCCCTCCACTCGCGTCCGGTCTTCTGCATCTTCTCGATGATCCGGTCCTCGATGTCCGTGACGTTCTGCAAGTAGAACAGGTGGTACCCTTTGTGGCGGAGGAAGCGCGCGACGACGTCGAATGCGACGTACGTCTTCGCATGGCCCATGTGGGTCTCGTCCTGCGGGGTGAGTCCGCAGACGAACATCGACACGCGGTTGGCATGGAGAGGAACGAACTCCTCCTTCTTCCGGGAAAGCGTGTTGAAGACTCGGATGGGCATCGCGCGGTCCGCATGAAGGCGGCGGGTATTAAGGTTCTTGAGTGACAGGGAGCGCACCTCCTGTTTTCTCGAGTTTGTCAATCGCGAGACACGTGATGCGCAAGCCTTATGGACCCCGGGCCCGCAATGATGGCCGGCCATGGCGGGTCTCCTCCCCTCCCGACCTGCGGCGACCAGCCGCGTCTTCTGGCCCCGCGGACTCCGGCGGGCCGCGTTTCTTCTCGCCGCGAGCGTCGCAATCTTCTGGTCCTCGGTGGCAACCGGTCGTTGGAGCATTCCGATTCCGGAGTCCGGTCCGATCTATGGAGACCTGCTGATCGCCTGGGTCGCCGTCCTCGTCCACATCTCCGCATGGCCAAACCTCTGGGCCGGCTTGCGAGACCTCCGGGCGCGCGAGCCGAACGAACCCAGCGTCCTCGTCGCGTGGAGAGCGTTCCTGCTCACCGTCGTCGTGGTCGTTGCCGCCTTCGCCATCCTCCTATTCGAGTACCGGGCGATCGTGTCGCCGGACGCTTGGATTTTCATCCTGTACGTGACCGTCTTCCGGTACATCGGCTGGTCGTTCGTGCCAATCCTCGCTCTCCAGGGCGTCCTCTTCGGCCGAGTGGCGGGCTACCTCGAACCGCGGTTCCGGTACCTCGCAGATTTCGGCGCGTTCGTCTTGTTCGCCGTCGCAGCCACGACCACCGGCGTCGTCCTCCAGAGCCCCGGGGTGACCGCCTTCTCGCAAGCCTGGAATCTGGGCTTCGGAATCCTTCCGGCTGCGGCGCTGCTCGGCTACGTCCTAATCGCTCTCGGGATGACCGGGCACTTGGCCCCGGTGACCTCGCGGTTCCTCCGGTCGACCCGACCACGTCCGCGCGGGTCGTCAACCGAGCGCTCGCTCCAGGTCTTCCGCTAGATCCTGAACGTCCTCGAGCCCGATCGAGAAGCGCACGAGGCCGTCCGTGATCCCCTGCTTCTCCCGCTGTTCCTTCGGCACGCTGGCGTGGGTCATCGATGCCGGGTGCTCGATCAACGATTCGACTCCGCCGAGGCTTTCGGCCGGCACGATCACTTCGAGCCGTTTGAACCGCTCGACGATCCGGGACGGATCGCGAACCTCGAAGCTGAGCATCCCGCCGAAGCGGCGCATCTGTTTCTTGGCAATCGCGTGACCGGGATCGTCCGGGAGGCCGGGATAGTGGACCTTCGCGACGGCCTTGTGCGCCTTCAGGAATTTCGCGATGGCTTCGGCGTTGTCGCAGTGTTTCTCCATGCGGATTGCGAGGGTCTTGATCCCCCGCAATGTGAGCCAACAGTCGAACGCGCTCGGAATGGCGCCGAGCGCATTCTGGGAGAACTTGAGCTTCTCGTGCAGGTCGTCCCGGTTCATGACGAGCGCGCCGCCGAGTAGATCCGCGTGCCCGCCGATGTATTTCGTCGTGCTGTGGACGACCAGGTCGACCCCGAGGCTCAGCGGATTCTGAAGGGCCGGCGACGCGAACGTGTTGTCGCACACGCTAATCGAGTCGTGGGCTTTGGCGATGACGGCCAGCTCCCGGAGGTCCACGACCTTCATGAGGGGATTCGTCGGGGACTCCGTCCAGAGCATCCGGGTCTCCGGTCGGAATGCGTCCTCGGCGTCGACGAGGTCTCGCAGGTCGACGAAGGTCGATTCGATGCCGTAGTTGCTCATGATTCGCGTGAAGATGCGATAGACTCCGCCATAGCAGTCGTCCGTCACGACGACGTGGTCTCCTTTCTTCAGGAGGGTGAGGGACGTCGTGATGGCGCCCATGCCGCTCGAGAACGAGAGCGCGTACTTCGCGCCCTCGAGTCCGGCGAGGCTGGTCTGGAGCGCGTCCCGCGTCGGGTTCGCGCCGCGCGCGTACGCGTACTGGTCCTGTGTCTTCCGGGAGTATGTCGAGGTCAGATAGAGCGGCGGGGTCACCGCGCCCGTCCGAGGGTCCGGTTCCTGCCCGACATGGATGGCCTTCGTGGCAAAACGCATGGGATCGCCGGGGACGGAGTCGCGGGCCCGGCGTAAATAGGCTTGCTACGCGCGGCCCGCCAGGTACTCGATGACGTCGATGCGGGTGATGATCCCTTCGAGCCGGTTCTCTTTGCCGATGACGACGGCCGGATTGCCGCGCATCAAGAGTTTGTACACCTGCTCGAGGTCCGCCCCCGGCTCCACGATGGGGAATGGTTTCTCCATCACCTTCGCGACGTAATCGTCGTACATCTTCGGATTCTCGAGCAAGGCCTTCATGAGGATCTCCTCCCGCAGGCTCCCCACGAGGATGCCCGTGTCCATGACCGGGAGCTGGGAGACGTTGTACTGGCGCATCATGTCGGCCGCCTCCCGGACCTTCGCGGCGATGTCGATCGTGATGACGCCGGGGATCGTTCGCTCCTTCGCCCGGAGGATCGTCATGAGCGGTGCGGTCGGTTCTTCCAGGTAGCCCTGCTCCTTCAACCACTCCTCGTTGTGCGCCTTCGACAGGTAGCGCTCTCCCGTGTCGGGCAAGAGGACGACCATCACGTCGTCGGGCCCGAGAGTCTCTCCGATCCGTCTCGCGGCGACGACCGCGGCACCGCTGGAGCTGCCCGCGAGGATCCCTTCCTCTCGAGCGAGGCGGCGAGTCATCAGGTACGACTCTTTGTCGCCCACCTTCACGATTTCATCGATCGTGTCGAACCACGTCGACTCGGGCACGAAGTCCTCCCCGATGCCCTCGATCTTGTAGGTGTGGGCCTTCATCGTTTCCTTCTTGTAGAAGTAGTCCTTCAAGATTGATCCGAGCGGGTCGACGCCGATCACCTGGACCTTGGGGTTCTTTTCTTTGAGGAACTTGCCCACGCCGCTGATCGTGCCGCCGGTCCCCATGCCGCACACGAAGTGCGTGACCGTCCCATCCGTGTCCCGCCAGATTTCCGGGCCGGTCGTCTCGTAGTGCGCCCGCGGATTCGCTTGGTTCGCGTACTGGTTGGGCAAGATCGAGTTCGGGGTGTCTCGATGGATCCGTTCCGCGACGCGGTAATAGGAATCCGGGTGTTCCGGCGGGACCGCGGTGGGCGTCACGACAACCCGCGCCCCGAGGGCCTTCAAGAGATCAATCTTCTCGCGGCTCATCTTGTCTGGCATCGTGAAGACCGTACGGTAGCCCTTGATCGCGGCGACCATCGCCAGCCCGAGGCCCGTGTTGCCGCTCGTCGGCTCGATGATCGTCCCCCCGGGTTTCAGGAGCCCTTTCGCCACAGCGTCCTCGATCATCTTCTCGCCGATTCGGTCTTTCACGCTTCCGCCGGGGTTCATCATCTCGAGCTTCGCGAGCGCGAGGCAGGGGACGCCCGCCATGATTTTCGGCAGCTTGACCAGGGGCGTGTTCCCGATCGTGTCGAGGATGCTCTCGAAGTATCGCATTCCCAGGCCCGCCCCTTCGCCGACGTTCGATGAAAAGGATGGTCGCTATAAGAACGTGCGCGGGTCGATCAACGGCCCGTGTCGGCGAAAGCGGATTTGGGTTCGTACGCATCGACGTCGTTCGAATGCGGATTGGGAATTGACCGCCGGGCTTCGCAGTCGCGGATGCCGGGGGAGGGAGTCGAACCCTCTGGAAACCGATCTGCAGTCGGTCACATTAGCCGCTCTGTCACCCCGGCGTCGCTCGCCCAACCGACGCGGCGTAATTGAAACTTTGGAGACGCACCCGCGTCCTCGCCGAAGGAATCGAGCGACGGGGATCTGGAACACGATCGCCGGTGTCTCTGAGGCTCCTTGCGGCACAACGCACCTCCATGGGTTCGAGCTTCGTCTGATAAACTATTAGAGTGGACTCTCCCTTTCCACGACTTCCGGCCCGGAAGGGAGTTGTATGGAGCCCGAGACGGACGCGGAGCGAGGACGCGTCGATGTTCCGCCGGGCGGCGACGGTCCTCACCGCCGGCCGTGGGGCCGCATCACCGCGGTCCTGGTCGTCGCACTCGTGACGATCACCGCCCTCGCCATCGCGGTGCGACAGCCGAACCGCCCTCCTTCTATTCTTGACGTGTCCGTCAGCAGCGATACCGCGACCCTGGCCACGCCCCCCATGGCGCTTGCCTTCACCGCTCACGCGACGGACCCCGACGGCGACGCGCTGGCCTATTCCTGGGACTTCGGCGACGGGCACCAGGGATCGGACACCGAAACGAGCCACGTCTACGCAATGCCGGGTTGGTACGTCGCCGTCTTGACCGTGAGCGATGGAAAAGGCGGGGTCGCTACGAACGATGACCGCTTGCTGTTCATTCACGTCCGATCCGATCCGTCTGATGGAGCGATCCCTCCGAGCCCCCCATCGCCGCCGACTTGCCCGGTCACCTGCGTCTCGGCGACGGGACTCGCCGTGCTCGCGGCAAACCGTTCTCTGGCCGCCGCGGGTTCCGAAGTCCGTTTCAGCGGGAATGCCTCCTGGGCGTACGTGTGGACGTGGAACAACGCATCAAACCCGTCGCTCGGCGGAACGTACACCGTGGTGAGTGCCGCGGAGAACGCATCGTTGTTTTCCTTCGATTACTCCTGGGGGGACGGGACCGCGAACACGACCGGCACCGCGCTCGCGATCGGTCAGACCGCACACCGATTCTCGTCGCCGGGGAGCTACTTCGTTCGCCTGAGCGTGTCGTCGGGCGCATTGAAGACGTCCGCCGGCTACACGGTGCGCGTACTCGCCGGGGTGCCGACGGTCCAGCTGAAGTATCCGGAGAGCTTCGCCGCCGCGACGGCACGGGAACCGGATTCACTGGAGCCGGCCATCGACAACGAGTCCGCCGGTGGTGAGGTGCTGCAAAACGTGTACGAAACCCTCGTCGCATTCCCGTCCGACAGCGAAAGCGTCGATCCGCTCGTGCCCCGCCTCGCCACGGACGTCCCGTCGATTGCGAACAACGGCACGTCCGCGGACGGGAAGAACTACACGTTCCAGTTGCGGCAGGATGTGATCTTCCACGATCTCACCCACATGACGGCGCGGGATGTCTCGGCCTCGTTCCGGCGCCTGCTCGCGATCCACGCTCCGGAGGGACCGCCGCGGATCCTGGAGCGCCTCATGACGAATCTGATCAGCACCTTCGCCGACGCAGACTGCAGTCCCTTGATCCCCGGCAGGCAAAACTGCACGATCGGAGACTGGGCTAACGCGACGTTCCCGGCCCGGGCCGACGTACCGGGGTACATGCGCGCGGCCTTGCCACCGGAACCATCGTGGGATACGAGGGCGCTGAACATCTCGACGGCCTGGGCTGTGAGTAATTCGACGACGGTGCCAACCGGGAACTATTCCGTCGTGGTCCATCTCCTGCGTCCTTATCCCGCCGTCCTGCCGATTCTCGCCTCGACCTTCGGCTCCATCTTGTCCGAATCGTGCGTCGGGAGAAACGGTGGCGTCCGATGGGGAGTCCCGAATTCGTTCCTCGCCGGCGGCGGTGAGTGCGGGAGTGGGCCGTTCACCCTGGCGACGTGGTCCTCGAACCAGGCGATTGTGTTGACGCGGTTCGACCCGTACTGGCGAGGCGCGGCGAAAGCACCCTCGGTCCAGATTCTTCCCGTGCGGGATGTGTTGAGCCGCGAATTCATGCTCCTCGCCGGCGACGTGGACTCCGCCGCGATCGACCGCGACCATCAGTGGGACGTGATGAACCCGGACGGGACACCGAGGTCACCGACGTTGCGAATCGCAAAAGACCGACCCGAGTTCGACATGTCGTTTTTCGGGTACAATCAGAAGATCAACGCCTCGGCGGCGCCGAATCTGATCGAGGTGCCCACCACGTTCTTCGCGGATGTGCGGGTGCGGAGGGCGTTCACGTACGCGTTCGACTACGGCGGCTTTTTGATGAACGTGACGCATGACGCGGGCCTGCAGCCCCGCGGGCCGGTCCCGCTGGGCCTGCCGGGGTACAACGCCAGCATCCCCCTTTTCCCGTTCGACTTGGCCCAGGCCGCGGTCGAGCTGAACGCCACGCCGTACTGGGCGTCGGGATTCAATCTCACCTTGTTCTACCGCGCCGGGAACGGATACGAAGAACAGGGCTGTCGTCTGATCGCCCAGGGCCTCGAGGCCTTGCACTCTCAGAAAGGTTCGCCCGGAGCGATTCGAGTCGACGTTCGGCCGTTGGGCGCCTCGGCATACGACCGAGCGTTGCGCTCCGGGGGCCTCCCGATTGCCCTCCTCTCTTGGGCCCCGCGCTTCGCCGATCCGCTCGATTCTGTCGGGCCATTCCTTCGGACAGGGAGTCCGTTTCCGACGTGGATCGGATACACCAACGCGACCCTGGACGCCCTCATCGACGCCGCGGCCAGCGAGCTGAACGAGACCACGCGAGTCCAGGACTTTCTCGATCTGTCCGCGCGGGCCGTCCTCGAGGACGCCCCGTACCTGTGGGTCTTCCAAGCGACGAGCTTTCACGTCGAGCGCGCGTGGGTCACCGGCTATTACTTCAACCCGATGCTGTGGGGTCTCGACTACTCTCGTTTGTCCAAGGCTTAGACGGGTCCGCGCCGCGCCCGGATCGCGCCGATCCATCCACGACGGCATCCGACAGAGGGTCCATCGAACGGTCTCGCCGAATCTATATATGCGGGTACGGGCTGGCGCGTCGGATGGCGGATCTGAAGACGATTACGGACACGGTTCATGGCACGATTCGCCTGGATCCGCT
>Ga0209236_1001565_pt1 | contig 13794 bp, 15 predicted proteins | sample GraSoi013_1_40cm_FD_185819 | JGI IMG/M metagenome (GOLD analysis project Ga0209236, IMG submission 185819) | Grasslands soil microbial communities from the Angelo Coastal Reserve, California, USA - Sample 09_27_2013_1_40cm (SPAdes) (version 2) | ecosystem: Environmental > Terrestrial > Soil >... | reverse complement strand
CGTAGCCGCCTCCGCCTCGTCTGCCGCCTCTGTCTTCGTCCATTCACTACCTACTGTCCGTCCCTTGGTGGGCCGGACAACCCGCCGAGAGGGTCCCCGCCTCTTAAAGGTGTGCACTACATCATCGGACGGGGGATTGACGGGAAGCGGCGGCCATCGGCCGAAATTGGTCAGGGACGGAGGGCGGCGATCGCGGCTCGGTTGGCGACATGTTGGCGGCGGAGTTCGTCCCCCTTGCCTGCGAAGTATGAATCGAGCGCCGCCTCCAGACGGCGGGCCGTATTGGAAGATCGCCGGGGGCCCATATATTGGTACACCTGACGGGACCGCCCGCCGCGATCCTCGTAGTGCCAGAAGTACACGTAATCTCGGCCCTTGATCTTCTTGATCCGGAAGCCACAGCCAATCTGCATGACCGGATGATAGAGTTACCCTTACATAAGGGTAACTGTGGGGTGGGCGAGTCGCGCTCGCCCTCGGTCCGAAGGTTTGCCCCCCGGTGCGGGAAGAGGATGGAGGATGGCTCCTCGGCGCGAACAACTGGCCCTCCGGCATCCGGCATCCGGCATCCCAGTGGTATCTATCAAAGGAACTTCTTCGGCTTTCACGGTACGCCGATGGGCCACAACGACCTCCGGATGAGCTGGTTGGCCTCGTCCCGATGTCCGGATTGCCGCCTCCTCCTCGCGCCGTATTGAGAACCTGAAATAGACCGACTCCGTTCGGTCGCCGGATGCGTCTCGCGGTCCTCTCCGATGTCCACTCGAATCTCCCCGCGCTCCAAGCCGTGCTGGCGGACGTCGACCGCATCGCCCCGGACGGGATCTGGGTGGCCGGAGATCTCGTCGGATACAATCCGTGGCCGAATGAAGTGCTCGAGATCCTGCGTGAGCGACATGTCCGGGCGATTCGGGGGAACCACGACCGCGGGGCGATCGGCGGCGACACGTCGTGGTTCAACGAGCTCGCAGCCGAGGGGGTTCGGTGGACGCGGATCCATCTCGCCCCCGCGGGTGTCGGCTATCTGAAAGACCTCGAGGACCGGACGCGCGGCACGATGCCCGAAGGCGTCGTGGCGATGTACCATGGGAGTCCGCGGAACGACGACGAGTACGTCTTCCCCTGGGCCGCGGACGAATCGATCATCCGCGCGGCCGGCGCGCCGTTCGTCATCCTAGGCCACACGCACCTCCCGATGGTCAACCGCTTCCGGTCCGGACTCCTCGTGAATCCCGGTTCCGTCGGGCAGCCGCGCGACGGGAATGCCCGGGCGGCGTGGGGAGTCCTCGATCTCACGATGCACTCATTCGAGGTGCGCCGCGTCCCCTATGACGTCGATACGGTCGCCTCGGAGATCCGCAAGGCCGGCTTGCCGCACGAACTCGCGGACCGCCTGTACGGCGGCGTGTGAGCCTCGGCGCACAGCGCTGTGCATCCTTGCCCTTTTCGGGGCACGTTGATTTGGGGTAGACTTTCGACGTCCGTCCAAGAATGTTTATCGACCTCCCAGCCACAGGCGTTCGTGAGGTGGATGGGTATGCGACGTGCACTCATCGCACTCGTGGTCGCCGCCGCCGTCGCGATCGCCGGCGTGGCTGCCTACGTCTACATGTATGAGGGCAGCATCGACGTCGCGGTCCAAGACGCGTCCGGCGCATGGTCCCATGTCTACGTGACCTTCACGCAAGTCTGGGTCCATGAGGCGGGCAAATCCGAAGATGTGGGCTGGCACAACCTAACCGTGGCTCAGTCGTCGATCGATCTGGCTTCCCTCGTGAACGTGTCCGAGCTGCTCGCGAGCGCGCGGGTCGGGCCGGGCAAGTATACGGAGATCCGGCTCGTCGTGATCGCCGCGACGGGGCAGCTGCTCGATGGCACGAACGTCGTGTTCAGCGTGCCCTCCGGGGACGTGAAGGCCGTCACCCCGTTCGAGGTTCGGTCCGGGAGCACGACGACGCTGACGGTCGACATCGACCTCGTACGGTCGATCGTCATGAACGGATCCGGCTGGACCTTCACGCCGGTGTTCGGCCAGGTGACCGCCGCGTGAACCGAGACCCGCATCGTCGCGGGTCCTCTCCCTGCCTCTAGGGCCATGACAGGACCGGCTCGGGCCTTGACGGTGGAAGCGGTAATAACTTGGTCCCGTGAGCGACCTTGGATTGCATCGAACGTCCAGGTCAGGAATAGGACTCCCGAGTTTCCACCGCCGCTTTGGAGGACGGCGCTGACCGCTTGAACGTGTTGCCTCTTGATCACATGGAGCTAAGGAAGAGAAACACAGGCTCGCCAAGCCTTGCGACCGTTAACCCCTTCTCCGTAAGTGAATAGCGCGCGCCCGGAGGCCTAGAGTCTACGAGAGTCCTCTGAACAAGCGCCTGGCTCTCCATCATTTTCAATTTCCCAGAAAGGACCCGGGGGCTTATCGATCCGAGATCCTTGCGGAGTTTCTCGAATCCGATCGGTCCCTGCTCGTATAGGATCACGAAAATTTCGATGCACCATTTGCCGAATACTGTCCTGGCAATTTCGAGATTGGACCCTGCCAGAGTCGTCCTGTCTTTCTGTCCCGGGACAGTGGAGCCGATCGTCTGGCGCGTGAAGCTTGCGGCCTGGTTGGCGAACTCCCGAAATCGCCTTTCGAGTTCCTGCGAGTCCATGTTCTCAAGCATCCCGTTCGCAATCAGAGTTGACAGCGAAGTAACGCTTCGCCTATCTCCCCAGATATTCCGTAACTAGCAGACTATGCCGTATCTCAGGAGATACGTCCCCCCTCTTATAGACGGCGTCACATTCGCGCTGCCGGCCGAGAACTCGCCACAAAGACGAGCTCGCCGTAAGGAAGCGCATCGAGGATCGGGGAATCGGTTATGAATGAGGTAAGTGTGCTTCGGAGAGCATCCCCCCGTCGAGTTTCAGGAAACTCGCTTCACCTTGGGCGGAGGAGGGTAATGAGGAGCCTCGTCCTCGCGCTTGTTGCAAGTCTCGCGCTCATCGCCGCAACATCGTCGAGGGCCGTTGGGGACACTAGCCTTACCGTGGTCCGGCTTAGTTGTAATGATGGCCACAGCGTGACGATTGCAGTCGATCTGGCCATGCTGGCGAATTTGGCGGCGGACGTCCAAGCAATCAACAGCGGCATCACGGGTTTGAGCTGTACATTAGATACGCTAGACCCCTCGACGGAGACGACCGCGTGGACCGTGTACGACTACAACCCGTCAGGCCAGGCGATCGCACCGCGGAACTCACCAAACTCACTGCCAGCGACCACATCCGGCAGCACGACCACGTTCCAATTCAAGCCAGATGTCTACACGGCGCTGCTCACCACGACTGATCCAAGCTTGACCGGCGATTTATCCACAAAAACGCTGAAGGATATCATCACCCTGAGCGGCGACGCCATAAGCTTCATGACTCAGCATGGCGGCGGCAACTGCGCGGACAACGTGCCTGCTACCGTGCGGTTCTATTTCAGGTCCCCTTCGGCGTCCGGCCCCGGCGACCCGCCACCCGGTCAGCCTGTGGACAGGCTACCCCCCGCCGGTTTCTACACCCAGTTCTGGTGGTCAAACCCGGTGAGCCTGCACCTGCTCACCGGAAAGCAAGGGCCGAATCTGATAGCCGCGAACATGTTTGACCCGACGGAGTGGTCGGATTGGGATGGCAAGCCAGCGACTGATCCGCTCGTCGCCGCGGCCTTCACCAAGGCCACTCAAAATGTCCAAGCGGTAGGTCTGTCATTCGGAGGAGATTGCTTCTTCGAAACCGGCGTCACTCCTACTCCCGACACCTTCACGAGCGAACAGTTCTCGAGCACATTCACTGAGGACACCTAGGACTTAGACCCCTTCTTGTCAACCTTGGCAGGGCAAACTAACAGTGGACCGGCTGGGGGTTGTACTTGTCGAGGTTCAGACCCATAGCGACGGAAGCGTCCTTATGTTCGGATTATGTTCTGACGCCCTCGTTCCCCAACAGCGCCCGCCCTTCACCAGGCTGGCATCTTACCCTTTCCGCCCCACTCGACAATCTGGTGGTAGGCGAGGTCGAGTGCCGCCGCACTCGCTTCGCTCCTCGGGAAGAACCAGCCGACGTACTCGAAACTCGAACGATTCTCGTCCTCAACGATCCGGCGTACGAAGTCAGGGGCGGATTGGCGAGTCCAACCGTCCTGAAGGAGGATTCCAGCGGGAGACTCGTCACCCGGCGTGTTCCATCCTCCCTCAATGTAAGCCTTGCGATTCCAAATGTCGACGAAGACAGCTGGATGGGTACAGTTTCTGGGTAGTACGGCATCGGGTGGGATGGGGTGGCTCCGGGCGTGATCGTAACCATCCTGACCCAGTCGGACTTCGGCGCCACATGAAGCGCAAATCCCTGTCTTCGAGCCCATCGGAATCTGTCTCCGAAGAAGCGCTCCACGAGCTAAAGCTTCGCGCGGAGGACGCCCCCTTCTGTTCGGATTACGCTGTCATAGCCCTCGTTCCCCACCACGCCCGCCTGAAGAGGGTTCCATGGCTCGTGCAGGGCCAAGCAGACGATCCCAAAGCCTAGGTCCGGGACGGTCCTAAAATAGATTTGAGCCTCGGCAGGTATGGAACTGGAGTGGACCGGCTGGGATTTGAACCCAGGACTTCCTGCTTGCAAAGCAGGCGATCTTCCGCTGATCTACCGGCCCCGACGCGCGCACAGCGTCGCGACGCAGATGAAACTTTCCGCGAGGATTCGAGCCCTGTCGCGGCTCAACGCTTATCCGCTTCTCGGAGATGAAGGGGCGATGGGTCGTGTCGCGGAGCGAGCCCTCCGATGGTTTGTTGGGCTGAGCCTCTTGGCCGGAGGCCTGGTCCTCCTAGCGGGTGCGATCCAGTTCGGCACCCTCGGCGGGCCGATCTGGGTGATCCCGCTCGCCGGCGTCGTCGCGGCGGTGCTCGCCATCCTGACCGGCGCGACGGAGGGTGGTCCACGATCGCCGATCCTTCCTGCGTCCGCTTGGATCGTGTCTGTGTTGCTCGGGATTCTGTGGGCCCGTCTCGATTCCGCGGGTCACGCGTTCCTGAGCGGTTACGCGGCGATCGTCGCGTTCGGGACGGGCATCGGAATCTTGCGGCGTCAGTTGTGGGCCTGGCCCGTCGCGCTCGCCTCGGTCGTCGGGTTCGGACCGATCGTGCTGGTGCTCGCAACGCAACTGCCGGCGGCGGCCGTGGTCGCGGGATTCGTCCTGTTCCTCATCGACGCGGTCGCGCTCCTGGCAATTCACCGTTCGTACTTCGGGCCGCGCTGACTCGTTTTCTCTATGCGGTGATCTCGTGGAGGCACGTACGGGAACTAGACCTGCCGGATGGCGGGACGTCGGCCGCGTCGCCAGGGGACCACCATGAGGGCCGTTCCAATCCCGCCGGCCACTAGGGCCACGACTCCGAAGGGAGCAACGTCCGTTCGGATGTCGTAGAACGTCGTGCGCGCGTCAGGCTCCCACCCGCCGACCCGGTAGCTCGAGCCATCCTGGTACTCGACGGTCAAGTTCAGCGCGACCGCGAGGAAGAAGCTCGAGCCGGCCACATCCGCGTTCGGCGAGATGTACATCGGCGTGTTCGCGGTCGTCCATCGGCTCGGTCCCGCGGCGGTCAGGGGTTCGAGATCCCCGGTGAGCGTCGTCCGGATCCCGGCGTCCCACCGTTGCAGGTGAACGGACAGAGTGGTTGGCTGGACGAGGCGCACCCCTGGTCCCGGCTGTGCCGTCAAGGCGATCGACAGGGCCTGGACCTGGCCTCGATACCAAGGCAGCATCGTCGCGATCTCGAACGTGAAGGCGACCCGGTTCGAACTGTTCGACCCGAGGCGGCCACCATCGTAGTCGGGGAACGTTCCCTCGATGGTCAGCGTGGCGGGGCGTGGCGCGGTGGTTGCCGTCAGCAAGAGCGCGAACGCGCCATCCCCGAGGAGGAGGGCGATTGCCGCGACCGAGAGGATCGTCCTGGCACGAACCATGAGTCAACGAAAATACGCGGTGCAGGTATTGAACGTTCTCGAAGCCCGTGGCGCGGGCCGATCAGCTTCGCAACACGATTTCGATGTTCACGCCGTCCGGCACCTGGATGCGCATGAGTTGTCGTAACGCGCGTTCGTCCGCGTCGAGGTCGATGAGCCTCTTGTGGATCCGCATCTCCCAGCGGTCCCACGTCTCGCTGCCCTCCCCGTCGGGGGACTTCCGCACCGGCACGACGAGCCGTTTCGTCGGGAGCGGAATCGGGCCCGCCATCGCGACGCCGGTGCGCTCGCTGATCAGCTTGATCTGTTGGCACACGTTGTCGACCTTCTTCGGGTCGGTGCCGCTGAGCGAGATGCGGGCCTTCTGGGGCATGGTTCAACCTGGCGAGCGGAAACAGAAGGCCACGGCGTCAGCGCTTCTCGACGTCGATGACCTGACCCGCCGCGACGGTCTGTCCCATGTCCCGGACCGCGAAGCGCCCCATCTGCGGGAACGCCTTGAACGCCTCGATGACGAGGGGTTTCGTCGGTCGGATCTTGACGCGGGCCGCGTCGCCGGTCTTGAGGAAGTCGGGCTTCTCGGCCTTCGGCGCGCCCGTCTTCGGATCGAGCACCGCGATGATCTCCTCGAAGGTGCCTGCGACCTGGGCCGTGTGCGCGTGGAAGACCGGCGTGTACCCGGCCGTGATGACGCTCGGATGGTTCAGGACGACGATCTGCGCGGTGAAGGTCTTCGCGACCGTCGGCGGGTTGTCCGTCGGTCCCGCGACGTCGCCCCGGCGGAGGTCCTTTTTGTCGACCCCGCGGACGTTGAAGCCGACGTTGTCGCCCGGCTCCGCCTGCGGGATCTGCTCGTGGTGCATCTCGATCGACTTGACCTCGCCGACCTTGTCCGAGGGCATGAAGTGGATTTTCATCCCGACCTTCAGGAGGCCGGTCTCGACCCGGCCGACCGGCACGGTGCCCGCGCCCGTGATCGAGTAGACGTCCTGGACCGGGAGGCGGAGCGGGAGGTTCGTCGGCTTCGGCGGCACCGTCAGGTCGTTGAGGGCCGGCACGAGGGAGGGGCCCTTGTACCACGCCAGCTTGGACGAGGGCTTCGTGATGTTCTCGCCCTTGTACGAGCTGATCGGGATGAAGGGGATCCGGTCCACCTTGAAGCCCGAGACCTTCAGCAAGCCGGTCAATTCGGTCTTCAGCTCGGTGAAGCGCTTCTCCGAATACTCCGGCTTCGTCGCGTCCATCTTGTTGATCGCCACGATGAGCTGCTCGACCCCGAGGACCTTCGCGAGGTAGATGTGCTCCTTCGTCTGCGTCTGCACGCCTTCCGCCGCCCCGACGACGAGGACCGCGGCGTCCGCCTGGGACGTGCCGGTGATCATGTTCTTGACGAAGTCCCGGTGGCCCGGGGCGTCGATGATCGTGAAGTAGTACTTGTCCGTGTCAAAGCGCTTGTGCGCGACGTCGATCGTCAGGCCGCGCTCCCGCTCCTCCTTGACCTGGTCCATGACGAACGCGAACTCGAACGTGGCCTTGCCCATCTGCTCGGCGAGCTTCTTGAGGTTCTCGAGTTCGTGCGGGTCGATATTCCCGGTGTCATAGAGGATCCGGCCGACGGTCGTCGACTTCCCGTGGTCGACGTGGCCGATGAACACGAGGTTGAGGTGGGGCTTCGCGGGCATGGTTTCTACCCTGTGGGTCGCACCCTATCATCCTGTCGTATTTATGCTTATCCCACGCGGGCGATTTTCTCCATAGGAACGAATCAGACGGAAGGCTTCACCCGTCGCCAAATCGGAGGCCCGCCGACTCAATCACATCTTCATGGGACCGCGCGATCTCCGCCTTGCTCGTGCGGCGCAGGTCGACGAACGCCAACTCCGTCCACGCGGAGGGATGCGGGGCGTCCGTTGCCGCGAGCTGTCCGCGGAACAAGAATTCGATATCCCAGTGGTGCGCCGTACCGGGGAACCGTCTCGGCGTGTACACCTCCGAGACCACGTTAGGACCGGAGAGCGCGAGGTCGGGCAACTCGAGTTGCTCCCGGGCAATGCGTCGGGCGGCTTCGTCGGGCGACTCGCGGAAGATGAGATGAGAAGAAGGAAGCATCCAGCCGCGCGAGTGCGCCTCGACGCGCGACGGGTCGAGGGCACCGATGTGGTCCCACGGGGCCTTTGGGTTCATGTGGCCCATGAGGACCCTTTTTGGATCGTGGGCCTCGGTCACGATGAGGAATGCCGAGAGACACACGCCTTCCTCCGGGATCTCGGTGACGCTGAAAGCCGCCGTGGCGGGAGATTTGCTGAAACGAGAGAATCGTCGGTCCGTCGTCATGGCCCACGCCGGCACGCATACGCCCGAAGAGGGTTTATGACCTCTGCATTCACGCCGCGTAGTACGCTTCGTCGTACGGCTCCGGCGGCAGGCCCTTGCGCGTGCGAATTGCTCGCACGACCTCGGACTGCAGGTTCGACGGCACCGCTTCGAAGCCGCTGTTCTCCGTCGACCAGAGAGCGCGGCCTTGCGTGGCGGAGCGGATTGCGGACGCGAACCCGAACATCTCCGCGACGGGCGCCTTCGCGTGGATCACCGTGATCTCGCCCTCCTGGTTGATGTCCTCGATCACGCCGCGGCGGCTCTGGATCTCCCCGAGCGCGGCCCCCATGAAGTCCTGAGGTACGTTGATGAAGACCTTCTGGATCGGTTCGAGCAAGATGCGTCCGCCCTGGACCATCGCGCCGTAGATCGACGATCGCGCCGCAGGAATGACCTGGGCCGGCCCGCGGTGGACCGAGTCCTCGTGGAGCTTTGCATCACCGAGGCGCACCTTGAGCCCCATCGCCTTCTCGCCCGCGAGGGGTCCCTTGCTCATCGCCTCGATGTACGCCTCCTTGATGAGCTCCATCGTCTCGTGCAGGTACTGGATTCCCTTCGTCGCATCGATCAACATGTTCGTGTCGTGGATCCAGACGACGTTCTTCGCCTCGTTGCGGTCCATGCCGAGCTCCTCGAGCTTCTTCGCGAGGGCCTTCGAGTCTTTGATCCGCTGGCCCGAGGCGATCTCCCCCGCGCGGATCGCATCGACGATCTTCTCCTCGAGCGGCTCGACCTCCATGTAGAACCGGTTGTGTTTGTTCGGCGACTTGCCTTCGAACGGGCCGCCCTTGTCGCGGACGCCCTCGCGGTACACGACGATCGGCGGGCTGGTCGTGACCGGGATCTTGTAGTCGTTCTGGACGCGGTAGATCGTGATCTCGAGGTGGAGCTCGCCCATCCCGGAGATCAGGTGCTCCCCGGTCTCCTGATTGATCTCGACCACGATACTCGGGTCCGCCTTCGCAATGAGACGGAGGGCCTCGACGAGCCTCGGGAGGTCCGACGTGGATTTCGCTTCGACGGCGATCGTCACGACCGGGTCGGAGTAATGGACGATCTTCTCGAACGGCTGCATTTCCTTGTCGTCGCTCACCGTCGAGCCCGCGATCGCATCTTTCAGACCGACGACCGCGACGACATTGCCGGCATCGATCTCCTCGACGGGGATCCGGTCGGGGCCGACGATCATCGCGACCGTCTGAGCGCGCTGGGGCTTCGGCATGCCGCTCACCCAGAGCTCTTGGCCGCGGCGAATCTTGCCGGAGAACAATCGGCCCGCGGCGACCTCTCCGGCCTGCGGATCGACGATGATCTTCGTGACCATGAACCCGACTGGGCCGTTTTCGTCGACGGACAGCATCGCCTTGCCGACGGGGCTCTCCATGTCGCCCTTCCAAATGATCGGGATTCGGATCTTCTGCGCCTCGAGGGGGTTCGGCAGATGGCGGATGACCATGTTCAGCACGACGCTATGGAGGGGCGCTTTCTTCGCGAGCTCCTTCATCGTGCCTTCTTGGCAGTGCTTGTAGACATCCTTGAACGTGATCCGCGATTTCTTCATGAACGGAACGGACAGGGCCCACTTGTGGTACGCGCTCCCGAAGGCGACGCTGCCCGCTTCGACGTGGACCATCCATTTCTCGCCCATGTCCTCGGGGAGCCACTTGCGGATGCGGTTGTTGACCTCCGTGATGATCTTGGTGAATCGTTGCTGCATCTGGTCCGGCGAGATCTTCAGCTCGTTCACGAGGCGGTCGACCTTGTTGATGAACAGGGCGGGCCGCACCCGCTCCTTGAGCGCTTGGCGGATGACGGTCTCCGTCTGCGGCATGATCCCTTCGACCGAGTCGACGAGGATGATCACGCCATCGATCGCGCGCATCGCGCGCGTGACGTCGCCACCGAAGTCCACGTGACCGGGCGTGTCGATGAGGTTGATGAGGTATTGGCCGCCCTCGAAGTCGTGGACCATTGAAGCGATCGCGGCGTTGATCGTGATGCCGCGCGCCTGTTCTTGCTCGTCGTAGTCCATGAAGAGCTGCTGGCCCGCGAGTTCCTCGGAGATCATTCCGGCGCCTGCGATTAGCGAATCAGAAAGGGTCGTCTTGCCGTGATCGATGTGTGCGGCGGTGCCGATGTTCCGGATGCGGTCCTTCAGGTGAAGAAGGGCTTGGGCTTTCTTGATGTTCTCTTCTTTTCGTCCCATCGGCGTGACACCTATGCAGGAATGCCAGTGAGTGAGGTCGCACCCGACCGAGGCTAATTAAACCTTCGGTCCACGGGAGGCGAATCATCGCGCGGACGAGGCGACTCGCTCCAATTCTTCCTTCTTCGCGATTGCGGAACTCTGCATGTCGCCTTTGGCCGCTAGCAGAATTTCGTCGGCCAGACACTCCTCGACGGGTTTGCGGTTCTTGAATGTCGCGCTGACGGTTCCCTGGCAAATGCTCCGGAGGGCAAGATCGAGTCGCCGGGACGGTGCGACGTCCACCGCGCGCGGAACCGAGATCCCGCCGAACCGAAGGCGGGTGACTTCTTCGCGAGGCGCCGCCTTCTCCAGGGCGTCCACGAGGACCTGCACCGGATTCTTTTGTGTGCGCTTCTCGATGATCTCGAAGGCGCTCCGTACGACCCGGTACGACTTCGACTTCTTCCCGGTGTAATTCTCCGTGCGCATCATGTTGTTGATCAGCCGTTCGACGAGGTTCGCCTTCGCCTTGCCGAACGGTTTGTTCGCCCATCGCCCGCCCGTGTGCGGGATCACGATCGGCGAGAGGTTCATGTATTTCGCCAGACCGGCGTCGTGGACGACGACGTCGTTCAGCTCGTACTTTTCGAAGAGCTTCATTTCATAGCTGGGCCGTTTCTTCGGTTTCTTCGGCTCCCGTTTCGGCTTCTCGACGGCCGGGGCCTCTTCCCCCGGGACCGGTTCGCCCGGGACTTCCGGCGTGGGTGCGGCTCCCGGTGCAGCCGGCTCCGGGGGTGGCGGAGGAACTTCGGATTCCGGCGGCGGTGGTGGCGGCGTCTCGGGTTCCACGGGCCTACCTCACCGGCTTCTCTTTGCGTCCCCGGACGAGCTCGTCGAGGCTTACGCCGTTCACTTGGATGACCTTGTATCGCACCCCGGGGATGTCCCCGTACGACCGGCCCATGCGGCCGCCGATCCCTTCGACCAGGACCTCGTCGTGCTCGTCGATGAAGTTGATCGCGCCGTCGCCCACGGCGAAGGCCGTCACCTGCCTCCCGTTCTTAATGAGCTGGACTTTCACGCACTTGCGGAGTGCCGAGTTCGGCTGCTTCGCCTCGATCGCGACCTTCTCGAGGACGATCCCCTTCGCCTGCGGGGAACCCTCGAGCGGGTCCGATTTCTCTTTGAGGTGCAACACACGTCGCTTGTAATATCGGTCCGACCACCGTCGGGTCTGGCGTTCGCCTTTCAGTTTGCGCGCCGCGAAGAGACCCCGTGCCAACGATCGACCCCGGTAGAGGGCGCTCTAAAAGTCATGTGCTATATAAGGGTCGCGTCCCGCCGAAATCACGCATCCGCAGGAAGGGCGATGGCGCGTTCACAGTACGGGCACGTGACGCGTTCCTCGGGGAAGTACCACATGTCGACGTTGCCGCCGCAGTTCGGGCAGGTACCGACGAAGTGCTCCTGCTTCACGGCATCCTGGGAGACGAACTCGTCCGTGGTCCGGTCGATCGCGCCCTTGACGAGGCCCTCGCTGAGGGCCTTCCCGAGGAGCTTCTCCGTCTCGAAGCGCGTCTTCCCGAGCCGTTGCGCCATGACCTCCATCGGGATCCGCCGCTGGGACTTCAGCCAGTTCGCGAACTCGACCACCGCCCGTTCGCGACGCCATTGTCGTACGCCGACGGCGATCGCGATGACGCCCGGGATGACGGTGATCGGCCCGCACACGTACAGGAAGAGCGGGATATCATAGAGCAGGACGAAGAAGAAGAGGCCGAAGAACAGGGCGAAGCCGCCCATCGCGAAGTACGCGATCGGGTCCAGATTCAGGAGGCTGGACGTGCTCGACGCCACGCTCCGTCCGACGAAAGCGCGGGTACTTCAATCCGGCGCCGTCAGAATCAGGAACGCGGGACGGATGCCCTCATCGGGTCTCGGGAGGGATCGGGCTCTCGGGAGCGACCGCGGTCCGCGGCGTCTTCAGCGGCTCGCGGATGAACAGCACGCCGGTGCCGGAGATGCCGATGAGCCCGAGGGCAATCACCGCGAAGGCAATTGGCCCGAGCGCCTGTGTAAGGGCGCCACCGAGGACCGGGCCGACGATGAGCCCGGACCCGAAGATGATCGAGTAGATCCCGAACGTGGTCCCGGTGACGGCGTGTTCGACGATGTCGCCCAGGTATGCGAGCGCCGCGGGCGGAAACGTCCCGGCACCTGCCGCGAGGACCACGATCAAGGGCCATCGGGAGACCAGCTGCTGCAAGTCCGGACTGCCGGCGCCGGTCGCGAGGGCGAGGAGGATCGCGAGGCCGCCGAAGCATGCGAGACCCAGGGCCATGAAGGGCCGTCGCAGGCGCGCGCGATCCGAAAGCCGGCCGCTCACAGCGAGCGAGAGGCCGAGGGGAATCCCGAGGGACGCGACCACGATCAGCAGTAGATTGGTCTTCCCGGGCCCTCCGGTTCCGGCCCCGAGCAAGTTGTCCGTGAACGTGAGGACGTAGCCGTAGAGCGCGACCACGGGGATGTAGACCGGGAGGAGGCGCTGGATGTCCTTGTTCCGGAGGACCGTCCGCAAGAGGTCGACTGTTCCCCGCTGCAGGTCCGGAGTGAAGGGGGTCTCCTGGACGAGGAACTGGACCATGATGACGCTCACGGTCACCCCGAGCCCGCCAACCGCGAGGACGACCGCGTCGGCGACGCCGAACGCATGGAGGGCGAGGAACGCCGCCCCGAAGCCCGCGACCAGGCCGCCGAAGGTCACGAGGTCGAAGAACGCCATGAGCTGCGCCCGATTCGCGCGGTTCGAGTGGTCGTTGATCATCGCGAGGGTCGAGGCGACCTTCGCCGCCGCGCCGATCCCAAACATCGCGAAGAAGACCGCGACGAGATACGGCCGCACGCCCGGATCGACGCCGATGCTCAGGATGAACAGGAAGACCGCGGCGGCCGTCACGAGGTGCGCGAAGACGAGGATCCGCTTGCGCCCGATGCGGTCGCAGAGCGCGCCGAGGTAGCCGACCGTCGCGATCTCGGCGAGCGGGTAGACCGCGAAGAGGACGCCCCGCCACAGGGGGTCCAGCGAGTGCATCACGTCCTGCATCACCGCGACCCCGGCGAACGCGGCGGCCCGCATGATGAACGTCGCGAAATACAGGAACGCTAGGTTCCGGACGTCCCCCGGGCCGAGGTTGAAGAATGCCGTCAGCTTGCGGCTCGCGAATCCGGCCAATGGT
>Ga0209236_1001563_pt1 | contig 13794 bp, 15 predicted proteins | sample GraSoi013_1_40cm_FD_185819 | JGI IMG/M metagenome (GOLD analysis project Ga0209236, IMG submission 185819) | Grasslands soil microbial communities from the Angelo Coastal Reserve, California, USA - Sample 09_27_2013_1_40cm (SPAdes) (version 2) | ecosystem: Environmental > Terrestrial > Soil >... | reverse complement strand
GGCCATTCTCCTTGAGTACGCGGATCCCAGCAAAGATCCCCATGATGCGGCGGCGCTGGAGTTCATGGTCGGGGACAAGAAAGCGCATTTCGCGCATGGCCAGCCCATGGCCCAGGTGGAGGGCGGCCCCGTCAATATCTGGTATTGGAAGAACGTGAGCGCCAAGGTTCTGGACATGAATGCCCAGGGGTTCGGCACCCTGAAAGTCCAGGCCCAGCAGGATGTCAAAGGCAAAGGCGTCTATCAGGACGGCACGTGGAAGGTCGTGTTCGCTCGCGCCCTCTCGACCGGCGATGTGGAGCATGACGTCCAGATCAAACCCGGCGAGTTCATCAACGTCGCGTTTGCGATCTGGGATGGAAAGAAGCTGGAGAGCGGCGATCTGAAAGAGAAGGGATCGGAAAAGGCGGTGTCCTCGTGGTGGTATTTCCGCGCCGAGCCGCCGCCGGACTATTCGGGGTATCTCTATGCCGCGCTGGCCATCGGCCTTGCGGTGGGCTTTCAGTTCGTGGTCGTCCGGAAGCTGAAGAAAGGGCGGTCTGCATGAGGACGACAGGAGATGTTCGAAGGGTCTGGCTGGCCGGCGCGCTCGTCGGCCTCTCGGCGCTCGTCGTCGGGGCTGGCTGCGCACTGTTTCAAAGTGAGCGGGTCTCCAAGGGCCAGAAACTGTACGCCCATTATTGTATGCACTGTCACGGTGAGCACGGCCGCCAAAACGAGGGCTATAACTGGAGCTCGATGCCGGATCCCCGTCCGAAGGATCTCTCGGCCAAGGAGGAGATGTCCACGTTCAAGGACGAGGAGCTCTTTGCGACTGTCTCGCGCGAGATGAAAGATACCACCCCCGAGGTGGGCGACAAGATCGGCGACGATGAGTTTGCCGTGCCGACCATGCCGACCTTCAAGTACACGCTGTCCGAGGAGGAGCTCTGGGCGATCGTCGCCTACGTCAGGACTCTGCACGGAACGAAGTTGCAGTACGACGTGGACGGGCGGAAGAAAGGGTTGCAGGACCAGCTTCAGGCTGCTCAGCAGCAATACGATCGGGCCAAGCAGGCCCTGGAAGCGGCCGAGAAGAAGGCTGAGGAGGAAGCCAAGAAGAAGCGAGCTGAAGTTGATGACTCTGCCACCAGCAAGGAGCAGGAAGCCCTGGCCGTCGCAGCAAAGGAATTGGAGAAGGCCAAAGCGGCGGAGGCGAACTTTTCCGCCCGGCCGAAGTTCGCGGCCGTGGCCAGACCGGATCTGACGATGAAGCCTGGGCAGGCCGTGAAGCTGTCCGACGATGGAAGGCGCCTGTACATGAATAAGTACGGCTGCCATGCCTGTCACCGGGTCGGAGAAACAGGGGGGGTGGTGGGTCCGGCGCTGGATCGTGCGGGCTTCCGGCTCAATTCCACATGGGTCTATCGCTGGATCAAGTACCCCCAAAGCATGAAGCCGGACACGCGCATGCCGAATCTCGGCCTCACTGATTCGGACGCCAAAGCGATCGTCATGTATGTGGGGACGCTGCGGGCGCCGGGGCCAGACAAATCCGAAGCCAAGGCTCAGGCTAAGGTTGAGTAGCCTCAGCCTCAACCTTCACAAGAATCCCACCCAGATCCCGGCTAAGATCGCCCATCCAACCCAGACATGTTGTCTGAACATGCTGAAGGCCCGTGCGGGGGAGACCGAGCCCCGCAGCGTCCAGACCTGTCTGGTAAAAAACCCGCCGACGACGGCCAACATGGCATAGAACCCGGGTCCGAGGCTTACGATCCATCCGGTGAGGCCAAGCATGATCAGCATTCCGCCCATCGAAACGCCCACCGCGATCCAGGTCCGAGCGCCGAACAGCAGCGCCGAGGACTTGACTCCAATTCGTGCATCGTCCTCGCGATCCTGCAGCGCATAGATGGTGTCGTAAGCGACGGCCCAGAAGATCGTGCCCGCATAGAGCAACCAGACGGGGATCTCCAGCCTGTTCCGAGCTGCCGCCCACGCCATGACGACCCCCCAGCCGAATGCGAAGCCGAGCACGGCCTGGGGGAGATGCACGAACCGTTTCGAAAACGGATAGATGGTGGCCAGGAGGAGCGCCACGGGGCTGAGCAGGATCGTCAGCTCGTTGGTGAAGCTCAATAAGCCTGCTGCGGCTACCATCAGCACGGTCGCAGTGCCCAGCGCTGCGGGGACTCCCAGGACACCACTGGCCAGGGGGCGCGTGCGCGTGCGCTCCACGAGACGGTCGAAGGACCGATCCGCGAGATCGTTCAGAACCACGCCCGCGCTCCGCATGAGGAACGAGCCGGCCGCGAAGACGGCCAGTAAGCTCCAGTCCGGCGTGCCTCGCGAGGCGAGCAGCAGCGCCCACAGCGTGGGCAGCATCAGCAGGAGGGTGCCGGACTGGTTTGAGAGCCGAATGAGGCGAGCCAGCGTCGACCAATGCAGGCTCCCGTGAGGAGTGCTGGCACGCGAGAGCCCTGCCCCTGCAGCCGAATCCGGCATGGTTGGGACCTTAGCGCACTGGGGAAAACCGTGTCAATCCGGGCTTCGGATCGCAAGGAACCTTGTCCTCGTAGTTGCCTTCTCTCGTCATTTTCGGTATATAGGGTTGGCCGTGTTGGCGAGACCTCCCCACGCTGCGCCTCCACCCTTCCTTCTCAGCCGGATGACCGGGCTGACCGTGGCACTGGTCCTGCTGGTCGTATTCCCGGGCTGCAATGAGATATCGTCCAGGTGGTTTACCGGGGCAGGTGCCTCGCAGGGCTACTGGCTTCCGTTGACGGTCGGTCTTCGGCTAGACCCAAGCGTGACGGAAGCCGCGCTTGCCTACACGGACTCCTGCCGTCAACCCCGGACACTTCCGTTCGGCGATCGTCTCACAGAGGCCTTGAAGCGCGACATTGGTATGGTGTTCGAGCATGTGCTCGCCGACGCACAACCGTTGGGAAGCCGCGTGGCGACGGCGTCCGATGGTGTCGTGGAGGTCGTTCTGGGGTTGAAGGAGGTCGAGCTCTTCATCCATCGCCAGTCGACCAGGAGCTATCCCGCCACCGTCACGCTCGGCGCCACTGTTTCCTATTTCGACGCCGGTGGCACCCTGCTCTCGACCCGGAACCTGCGTACGGAAGCTCGCGGCAACATAGACACGGAGGGTCAAAGCTGCGAGGTGCGTGGCCTCGCCGAATTGGCAAACGACGCGATCACGCGTTTAGCGCAAGGGCTCAACCAACACCTGGGCACCTCGATCAAGATCCTGCAGGCCGCGGAGGCGAAGCAGCGTGAGGGGAAGCCGCTCGTATCGGGGTTGCAGACGGGGGCGGGGAGAGGGGGGAGCGCCGCCTCTCGTCCCGCCCAAGCGGAAGCCTCGCAGGCGCGCAGCATCGACGTCGATCAGGTTCCGGAGCGGGTCCGTGGGTACGAGCGGCGGAACTCTGTCGGAATCGCGATCGGGATCGGTGCCTTCCGCGATCCCGAGGTGCCGGTCGTCAAATTTGCCTCCCACGATGCCGAAGTCATGGCGAGGTATCTCCGGGCGGTAGGAGGAATTCCGGCCTGGCAGGTCAAGCTGGTGACGGACGACCACGCCCTGAAGGACGACCTTGTTGACGTGCTCGAGAACTGGTTGCCGCAGCATGTCGAGTCGGGAGGAGATGTGCTGGTCTTCTTCTCCGGTCGGGCGATGGTGGATCCCGTGACCGGTGCCGTCTCGCTGTTTCCCTATGAGGGGACTCCCACCTCCCACGTTCGGTTGTTGTCCTTGCGTCGGCTCCAGGCAGCCCTGACGCGGTTGCCGCTTCAGCACGCGGTGCTGCTGCTCGATGTGACGATGACGGTACAGCGCGACTCGATCCGCCAGAAGGGGCAGAGTCCGGTCTGGGACGCTGCGGTGCCCACGATGGGAACCGCCAAGCTCGTGCAGATACTCGGAATCAGCGAGGCCCAGAATGCCCATCAGTATGAGCGGGGCCGGCATGGCCTGTTCACCTTCCATCTCCTCAAGGGGCTCGGCGGCGAAGCTGAGGCGGATGGTGACGGGCTGGTATCGTTGGGAGAGCTGTTCGACTACGTGCGGACGCAGGTACCCAAAGCCGCCAGGGCGGAATACGGGCATGAACAAGAGCCGATGAGCGTCCCTCCGCTCGATGCGAACGCCCAGGTTCGGAGCCTTCCGCTTGCCCGGGTCAAATGACACCTCCTAATGCTGTCACTCGATTGACACGTAATGGAAGTGCTGAGTATGATGCCATCAATTCCACGTCCTATCCATCCTGTTTCCTCGCAAGACATTGACGGCCGGCGTAGCTCAGTTGGTAGAGCAGCGGTTTCGTAAACCGCAGGTCGGTGGTTCGATCCCACTCGCCGGCTCCATCCCAAGCTCCCCTTTGGCGCGAGAGAAACATTCCGACAGCATGCTCTTGGGCAGTGCCGCGCCAGCCCTACCAACCGGCAACGAAGTTCTGCGCCGAAACAGGGTGTCGCTTGCGCGACATAATCATAATCTTCGCCACAACTCTGGCAGATCGGGCGAAGCTCATCCCTGCCGCCGGCGGAGAAAACCCTCCAGTGTTTTGCAGCTCGTCTTTCGTGTGATCCGCGGCGTTCGATCACATCGCCGCGGATAGTTCTTTTGCCACCAGTAAGCTTAAATTCTTTGCTTTGCTTGATCCGCCCGCTTCGATCACATGCGGGCGGAGAGTTATTTTGCCTCCAGGAGGCCGAGATTCCTTCCCGTGAGCCGAGAACCTCACGAGCCCGTCTGCTTGACACCTCAATTGGCCAGACGATATCCTCCCACTGCCTAAATCTCAAGCGGGCATGAGCAACAGCAGCCTAAGGAGCTCGTCTCCTCCGGGGAGGTGTGGTGAACACGTCTTTCGATCCAGCTCCTCTCCTGATCTCGCGGTCACTCGCCACCGCGCTCTTGCGTTTGTATGACTATCCGGACCCGCGCCGACCCGGCCGAATGATCCCCGGATATGACCGCCCACACGCGCTCCGGACCGCGCGTATGTGCGTGGCTGTCGCGACGCGGCTGGGGCACCCGCCGGCTCGAGTCGCCACGTTCCAAGTCGCCTGCCTGCTGCATGACCTGGGACGCTCCGGCCTAGACCGACGGCTCTTCGGGAAAATCTGGTCTTGGGCGAGGAGGCAGGGCATCCCGACCCGGCCGCGTGAATGGCGGGCGGTCCACCCGGAGACTTCCAAGGGACGAGAGACCGAAGCCTTTCTGGCTCGGTATGCCGTTGAGTTGCGGAAGGCCGGCATTCCCGTGGATGACTGGGGTCGAGAACAGGTGGAAATGCGCCTCGGTTCCGCACGTCGCTTGGCGCGACGGCTTCGCGAAGTCACGCCCCACCTGGCCAAGCTGGGCGTGCGCTGGGCCCCCTGGATGAGTCTGGTCATGCTCTACTACTACTATCCGGAGAGACTGAAGGGGGCGCCAGGCTGGGTCCGCCAACTGGCCGAGGTGTTGGTGGCGTGCGAGCAGTTGGAGGCGTATAACAATCGGCAACGCGGACGAGACTATTATGCGCGCCGCCGTGAGACCTTGGCCGAGGCATTCGCCTATTTGGAGAAGCTCCGAGTGGAAGGGATCCTGAGCGCGACGGTGGTAACGGCGCTCCATGACTTGGCCGCGGAGGGCGCCTTCGACCGCATTCTGTCCGAGGCGCGCGGTGCCGCCCTATCCCCCCGCGAGGTACGCTTCCTCAGGGGCAGGGGGTGGGGGAGAGACGCATGACGGTAAAGAGCATCCCGCTCCGGCTTGAGATGAAGGGTAATACGCAGGTCGAGAACATCACGACACGCGTGCAGAACGCCCTGGCCGGCACGGGACTCAAGGCCGGAGTCGTGACCGTCTTCATCAAGCACACCACCGCCGCCGTGCTGATCATCGAGGATGAGCCCGGCATCCGAGCGGATACGGTGGCGCTCTGGAATCGGTTGATCCCGGCCGATCCCGGCTGGCAGCACAATCTGCGCAACGCCGGTGAAGACAACGCCCACAGCCATCTGCGTGCTCAAATCCAAGGCGCGTCCGTGACAATTCCGTTTACCGACGGCGCGCTCTCGCTCGGAATGTGGCAGCAGCTCGTCGTGATGGATTTCGATACCCGTGCTCGCGCACGCGATCTGGTCGTCCAGATTCTGGGAGACTAGGCCGAGAGGCAGACCGTATCCCCTCGCCGTCCTGAGTCAACGGGCCCCATCCTGATTGACGATGAACTCGACCAGCCGGTTTTCTGCCCAATACACATCCTCACCGACGCGTGGGCGCTGGATGAATCCGCAATGGCCTCCGTGGTCGGGAGTCCACAGCCGAATCCAGGAATTTGACATGATCGCTTGCGTGTTGAACATGCTGTAGGGAATAAACGGATCGTCCTGAGCGGTGATGATCAGGGTGGGAACCTCGATCCCCGCGAGCACATGCCGCGCTCCGGCTCGGTCATAATAGTCGTCAGCGTTCTGGTACCCTCCGTCAGGGGCTGTATACACCTCGTCGAACTCCCGCAGCGTTCTGATCCCCGAGAGCCGCGAAAGCTCAAACTCGCCCGGAAAGAGACTGGCTTTTCTCCGTAACCGCGCCTTTAACCGCTTCAAGAAATAACCGTGATACATCCAATTCGTCGGCCGCTCCGATGTCTCCGCTTAGTCCGCTGTGATAGAGAGTGGGCGTCAGGTGCTCGGTTCCCCCGCAGTTGCGCTGATTGAGTCGGATCACGTTGAGCCCGGCCTGCCACGCTTTCCGGGCGATGCCGCGCATGTAATGCGAGTCGCTGCAACCTTCCAGGCCATGGATCAGGATGAGCGTGGGATGCCCGTGAGCGTGAGGCTGCCAGTGGCAGTGGCCGAGGAGCTGGGACTGCGGCGCGACTGAGAACAGCCGGGCCGTGGTCGGAACTCCATCCAGCACTCCGCGGCGTGGCCAGAAACGCGGGAAGACCGTCATGCAATGGGGGTGCCGAAGAAGCGGGTGCGGCTCAAACGTTGCCGCGGCAGTATTCAACGGTATCATTCTGCCGAATCCGACCCTGTTCCATCAATGTTGAGAAAGGGTCCCGCGCTTGCAATCTGAAGCCTTTGCTATACTATACGACTCCAAACAAATTTCAGCGTGTAAAGAAACCTATGCTCTCAACGAGCGAGCGTCATGTGGATGATCGCTGTGATTCTTTCTCATCCTGCCAAACTGTTATAAATATCAACTTGTTAGGAAGAGAAGCTAGATAAAAATCGGCAACAGTTTGGTGGTTGGCTCAGGGGCCATGGGTTGCAAAGTTGACTCATTCGCCAGATGGGAGGAGGTGGCTCCAGTGTCATAAAGGAGACAATGGGCACGTTACGGAACGAGCTCGGCTTCACCTTACTGGACAATTTGCTTGCGCTCGTTATCTTGTCGGTGGTGCTCCTGGGTCTCGTCGGTCTTGCAACAACGGTCATCACCGGCAATGCGATCAGTAAATCTCGAACCATAGGGCTGACGTTGGTTCAGGACAAAATCGAAGATACTCGAAGGTCTGGTTACAATTACGCGCTGACGGGGAATCAAACCGTCGCAGAACCATATGGCTTCATCAGCGTGTATCCGCTCTTTAGACGGGTCACCGTGACACAGGTGAACACCCCTGGTCTAGGGATGCAAACTGTGACCGTCACTGTGTATTGGAGCGAGGATGCGCATTCTGCCACTCTGAGCACGCTTCTGGCTCGATAGGCGCGCATCGGTATGGTCTTTCAACCTTTGAATGAGCGCGGGACTGTCACAGTGGCTGAGCTCCTGGCCGCAATAGTGATGACCGCAGCTGCAATGGGGGCGATGTACTCCATGATGGTCGCCCAAAATCAAGTCTTTTCGGCGCAGGACCGTGCCGTTGAGATAGAGCAGACTGCCAGAACCATCATGACCATGATCAGCCGGGAGCTGAGAATGGCCGGATATAATCCCGTCCAAGGGACCAGCTTCAACGGGATCACCTATGATCCGGTGCAGCTTCGCATTCAGGCGGATCTGAACGGCAACGGCGTGCTGACTGACACAAACGAAGATATCACGTATTCCTTTGATGCCGCGAATCTTCGGCTTCTTCGGACGGCACCGAACAGCGTCATCGTCCTCCAGAACATTCAGGCCTTTACGTTCTCGTACCTGAATAGTAATGGGGCTTTACTGGATGGTAGCAGCAATCCCGCTCCCACCTCAGCCGATATCCGCGAGGTTTCGGTGAAAATAACGGTCAGAGCTGCCTACCCCGATCCGACGTATCCTGAGAACAATGGTTACAGGACTCTTACCCTTCAGTCCCGTGTTACTCCAAGGGATCTGGGACTATGATCGCGAGGCAAACGCGCAGACTGTTCCTGCGAGGCATTCCGGGCAAACGCTGAGCGACTCTTCTTCCTCGATCGGAGAGACAGCATGTTACTGGTTGTCTTGCTTGTCTTAGCGATCCTGACGGAGCGGGGATCCATCGCTCTTACGGCGACTATCACCGACTTGACCCAAACCTCGACTGAGAGGACATCGAAACAGGCCTTCTCTACTGCGGAGGCGGGCATCGAGGAAGCGAAAGGGAGGCTCATAGGGAAACCCGCGAGTAACCCCAATTTTATCGCGGATCCAGCAGCGGCTCCCAATCCACTCTGGTCGGCCTACATCCTGACGTCCGGTTCGTGGACGACTGCGCAGGATCCGGACTACAACGCCGCCTACACGAACTACTTCCCCACGACGGGTTCGCAGACCAATACCACGAAGGTGGTCAACGGTCTGCAAACGGCGATTCCCTATTGGATCAAAATCCGCCATAAGCGGGAATACGACGCGGAACTCGAAGGTCATACCCCGGCGACACCCCACTACGTGGACGGCGATACAAGCACGCAGGGCAACCATACCGCCGCCAATCCCGGGAACATTATTTATTATGGATACCATCCGGCAAGCCCAGCCACTGCCACTGAGTTTACGACGGCGACCGCCACCAGCTATCAACCAGTGGAACTTGTCAGGGCCTACGGGACCGGTCCCGGTAAATCGAAGGGTATCGAGGTTGAGCTCGTGCACAGTATCGATAAGGTCGGTGCGCCTATACAGGCGCCCATGTATGCCAGGGGCGATACCCACTTCTATAATAGTACGACGTCCGTGAGTGGAAATGACAATTGCGGCGCGTCTACCAAGCCGCCCATGTTTGTCAAGACTCCGGCTGAAGTCTTCGGGAGCCCCCTCTACTTAGGCAGTCCTGCCACGCCGCAATATGGGGCCCTGGATCTGAATATCTCCAGTCTGATCAATAGCCTCCGCGCCGGGGCCACTGTCGTGACGACAGATCAATCTGATTCAGTCTTCGGAAGCTCAAACAACTACGTGACCGTCTACTCGGATACGTCGAACCCGGTCAACGTGAACGGTCTCCATTTCGATGATGGGACCGGCTATGGAGCACTCTTGGTGGAGGGAGATGTTAAGTTGGAAGACTTGGACTGGTATGGGCTTATTTTGGTGACGGGCCATCTCAGCTATCAAGGAGAATCTGGTAACCCGGTGAGGATCAGGGGAGCCGTGATCGCAAACCAGATAAGCGATCTGACCGGAAATGTGGACATCAGGTACGACAGCTGCCAAGTGGCCAAGGCCTTAGCCGACCAACCGTTGCAGGTCAAGAAGTGGAAGGAGCGTTCCTGAGATTATTGGGGAACCTGGGCCGGAGAAGCTGGCGGTCGTCAAGGTGAGCGGCTAATCCTGTCTTCGAGCAGGTCAAGAACTTTGTCCAGTTTGAGGATGAGCGGAGCGAGCTGCTGGATCTGATTGGTCTTCAACATCTGGTCTTTCAGCGCGACCCCCTCAACGGCCAGCGCGAACAGCTCTTTCTTCTTCAGGATGTTGAATTGTTGGGACACCTTCCTGTCGAACGCGGTCACCCCCGCGTCGAACTTCTGGTACATCGCCGTATCGGTTGCCACGTGGTCTGGACTGTTGGGCGGATCTTGCCCTTGTTTGGGCGACGCGGCCTCCTCGGGGGTCTTTTCTACGGCATGCGACTGTTTCCGGCCCGCAACTTTTTTGATTCGTTTGACTTCCCCTTTGGGAATCCCCAGGATGGCCCCTTCGCCGATCTCGATCTTGATCTCCCCTCCTTCTGTCCAATAGATAGAGGTTTCAATCTCTCGACCATCCGTTGTCTCGATCAGGTACGAGGTGGCGCTCGCAGACGAACAGGCGAGCATGAGGATCAGCAAGGCGAGGGGGATCGTTTTGATCATCGGCAACCAGCCCGTCTCGACCAGCCTCCCTGGCTGGTCTCCCGGTGAGTGTACACCAACAGCTTCCTGGATTCGCGATATTTGCGAAATGAAGAACGATGCCGAACGAGAGCAAGCTGGCCGGCAGGTACGGTACGCCAAAGCGGTGAGCGACAGTCACGGTGTGGAATGAGAAGAGGTTGGCTCCCCGGGCAGGACTCGAACCTGCGACCAATCGGTTAACAGCCGACCGCTCTACCAACTGAGCTACCGGGGAACGAAATCAGTGGTGTCCAGTGACGTTGACGGGCTTTCGGTGCAAGTCAATGCGGAAGTGTAGCATAAACGAACCGGGGGCGCGTCAAATTTGTGAGAACAGAGGGTTGGCTCGCTCCGGCCAGGCTCCGCCGGCTACTGGCTCAAGATCTCGGAGGCGACAAGCTCCGCGGGGTCTGTGATCTCCTCCAGGCAAGTCAGGCAGGTTAAGGAGAAAGCCTCCTCGGTCATGAACGCCGGCGGGTGGTCGGGATGGATATCGTCATCGTCCACGGCCGGCCCACCGCATTCTCTATGGGTCACGTGTATCCTGCTCATCGGAGTGCTCTCCCCGCAGTCTGGGAATACAGAATCAGGGCGCCAGGTGCTGGTCCGGCGGCCACGAGCTCCCCTCATCAAGCAACTCGTCAGGTTCTGATTCCTCTGCCGCTGCATCGGTCCCTCCCGAGCGAGCGTAGTGTTTCGCCCAGGCGAGATAGATGTTTCCACTGTCGCGCATGGCATGGGTCGCCGTCAGCCATTGTGTGAGCTCCTTGGCATCCCCCGCCTGTCGCAGCGCGTCCGCACGCTTTTCAAACGCCTGGTTAAGACGTTCAATCGCGAGGGCCGCGGCGAGAACCGATTGTCGGATCTCCTCGTTCATACCGGTCCCGTTATGTCCTCCGAGCGCTCTCGAACCCCCTGAGAAGGAGCGAATCGACCACTGCGCTGAAGAAGCTGGTTTCAAAATTTTGATGCGACTGCAAGAATTTTTCCAACACGAAGCGACCTCGCTTGACGATATCCTTATATTCCCCGGGGTCGGTGCTCCCGAGGAAGGCCTCCGCGAGCTGTTCATACCGGGTCAACCCGTCTCTGGTGAGGAGGTCGATGCGGCTGCCGTTCAAGGTATTATGGTCCTCCACACCAACCTCATCACCGGATAACGTGATCGTCACCTGCTTCTTGTCGATATATCTGCCTTCTATCTGCAGGTAGTTGGCCTCCCCGGCTGCCGGGGGACGACTTCCGATCACAAAGGCGCCGTCTCGAAGACGTCGCATGAGACAAAAATCTCTTCCGATCGTGGTGTCCCGGATGGTCACCATCCACACCGCAGCCTTGTTGTCCCGGACGAAGAACAGGGAAAGCACACCGATATTCAGCCGGAAAATCGGGGATCGGAAGCGATAGAGCGTGTTCCCCATCCCTCCGAGAAAGGCATGCTCGATGTTCTTTTCCTCTTTGTCAAAGAACAGCCGCGCCTTGAACGATCCAGCACCGATTTCGACGGCGTGACCCGCCTCGACGAGCTTGCGCAAACCGGTCGTCATCTCCTCGATGGCTTGAGACTTCTTCTGCGGATCTTTGGCGGCCTGAGGAGTGAGGGACCGGGCCACCTCTTCGGCCGTGTAGGTGCGATGTGGTTCGGCTTGGAGAAATTTTAGCACTGGATCCTTCTGCTCGGACGCGGCCGGCGGAGAAGTGTGCGGCTCAGCGGTGTGTGCCATACTCTCCACACGTGAAGGACCAGGAATAAAAAACCCCCATCGCGAGCAGGCATGGGGGCTTGGTGTCGCTGGCGGGAAGTTAGCCTTGGTAGGCCTGGCCCAAGGCCGCTGCCTCTGCCTTTTGCTTGTCCAACATGATCTCGCCCGTGGCTCCGTTGACGGGGGCCATCAGGATGGCCTGGTGTTTGGCGGCGTTGCAGACGACCACACACAGCTCGCAGCCCTTGCATCGGTCCACGACGACGAACGCCTTCATCTTCCGGGTGTCCAGCCGGATGCAGTCAGCCTCCGGACAGAACATGATGCAGAGCCGACAGCCCTTCTGCGCGACGCATTTCTCGTCTTCCACGAACGCGACGTTATACATTCGGCTTGATTCCCCTCTGTTACACCGCGACCGCCAGCTTCTCACTCTCGGCCCAAGCAGCCGCCAACTCGTAGGATTTCCTGATCGTGGCCATGTTCTTCGCGAGCAACTGCTCCTTCTTGGCAAACTTCTTCTTGATCGCTTCATCCAGTGAGGCCGTTCCTCCGGAGGCGACAAACTTCTTTCCAAAGCGTTCCTGGATGGCCAGGTCTAAGCTCTCAAGCGTCACCACCTTGGAGATGCCGGCTACCGCTCCGATCATGGCCATGTTGGAGGAGAGCTCGGTGCCCGCGATCTCTATGGCGAGGGAGGTCCCATCAAAGGTATAGACCGATACATTGAGGTTGGCCAGATACGCCTTGTCTTCCTCGGAGAGAAGCTCCGAATTCGAGTTGATGATCAGAACCCCGCCCTTCTTTATCCCCGAATAGAAGGGCGCAGTATAGCTTTTCTGTAACGTGATGACCTGAGGGTGGAACACCATAATAATGTCCGGGTACACGAGCTCGCCCCGATCATAAATGCGCTCCGAGCCGATCCGGCAATAACTCTCAGCAGGGGCCATCCGTTTTTCGGCGCCAAAGAACGGGTTCGAGATTGAAAACTTCCCATCCTTATTTGCCGCCATGGCCATCACGTGGGCTGCCGTGACCGCACCCTGACCGCCCAGTCCGGACATCCGAATATTCGTGCGCTTCCTCATGTCTTCCCTCGTCTATGAGTGGTGGACCCTTCCAGCAATAGGGTCAGGCCTCTATCGCCGTGGCTGCCGTCTGTTTATCCTTGGCTTCCAAGTCCGCCAAGAACTGCTTCGCCGAATCCGTGACGTACTCGTAATACCGGAACCGCTCCCCAGGCTTCTCGGAGTCCCGCATCTCCTGGAGGCCCTCCATGCTGTTCTTTCCGATTTCGAGAATGCACGGGGTGTACAGCTGCAGGTAGGTCGGTCCGATTTCCCGTGCGATCAGCACGGCGTTCCGGATGACCTTCTCGACCAAGTTCGGCTTACTCACGGTGCAGTTGACCACGTAGGCGCACCCGGATTCGCGAGCGATCTCCGGCAACCTGACCTTTTCAAACGTCTTACCCACCGGGGCCATCTTGGCCACGAAGCCCTTTCGCATCAGGCCGGATTCCTGTCCACCGGTGTTGGCATAGAGTTCATTGTCGAAACAGATGGTGGTGAATTTCTCCTGCCGGAACCAGGCCTGGAGCGTCATGTCCAGACCAATGTCCACGGTCGCCCCGTCACCGGCCAGAACCACGACATCCTTGATTCGACCGGGAAACCGGACGCTGAGGGCACGCTTCAGTCCGCTCGCGACGGCATTCTGGTTTCCGAAGAGGGAGTGGATGTTGTGCACCGCCACCATCGGAAAGACCAGACTGGTGCAGCCGGTCGAGCCCACCATCACGGTGTCTTCCGGGTTA
>Ga0209236_1001561_pt1 | contig 13801 bp, 13 predicted proteins | sample GraSoi013_1_40cm_FD_185819 | JGI IMG/M metagenome (GOLD analysis project Ga0209236, IMG submission 185819) | Grasslands soil microbial communities from the Angelo Coastal Reserve, California, USA - Sample 09_27_2013_1_40cm (SPAdes) (version 2) | ecosystem: Environmental > Terrestrial > Soil >... | reverse complement strand
GGCGGAATCACAATCGGAGTAATAGCTGCCAGTGCAGACTTCCTCGGCGCCTTCGGCACGGGAACAGGAATCCTGCTCACCGTAGGCATTATACAGCAATACTATGAAATTCTTGTAAAAGAAAGAATCACCGAGATATACCCGGGAACGAAAGGCCTCTTGGGATAGTGAGAGGCCAAGCCTTGCAGGCAACAATCATAGTCGCCGGCGTACCAGGGGTCGGCAAGACAACAATCCTCCAAGAGCTAGAGGCTGTGGCCAAGGAGAGAAAGGTCCCGCTCAAAATTGTCAATTTCGGAAACGTCATGAACGAGCTTTTCAAAAAGCGTGGGGTTGAGATTCACCGGGACCACATGCGCAAGGAGGACATCACCCTCCAAGCGAGGATACAGGAACAAGCCGCACGAATGATCTCCAAGACTCCCGGAAACTCCGCCCTCGTCGTTGACACTCACATGTTTGTAAGAACAAACGATGGCATATGGCCCGGCACTCCCAGAAAGGTCCTCGAAGCCTTGGACCCCAGCATGATCATCCTGATAGAAGCAGACCCAGAAGAGGTCGCTAGAAGGAGAGCCGCTGACACCACCCGTTATCGCGACAGCCAGAACCTGGAAGATGCCAAGGCCGACCTCCAATGGTCGAGGAACATGGCCAGCGCAATAGCCGTCCTGGCCGGAGTTCCCATTCAGATATTGCAGAACCAAAACGGCCAGCAGCGACAATCAGCTGAAGAACTCCTCAAGATTATCGAGAAGCGTAACTAGCATGAGCTTCATAGACGACATCATCCACTTCCTAGGTGGCCCCGTTCAGAACCTCTGCAACCCAAACCACGTCTCACCAGCCCCATCCTGTGCACCCCTCTCAGCTTTCATTGTACTTTCTGCCGCTCTCATTCTCTCTCTAATCGCGATGCTAGCCAACAGGTTTCTGGTGAACTACAAGATGGTCGCAAGCTACAGACGAGAATATATGAACTGGATGAACGCCGTAAGAAAGGCCCGCAAAGACGGAGACGAAAAACAGCTGGACAAACTGATGAAACGCCAATCGGCAGTGATGAAAATGAGTTCTAGAGCGACACTCGAGCAGCTCAAAACGTATCCAATCACAATCGTCCCCTTCTACCTGATTTACGCAGTCCTAGGCTACGCCCTATCATCGACTCCATACACAGCTTACGCCCCATTCCTTTTCCCCTTCGCCACGATCATTAGCAATGGCGTCGCGGCGGGATTACCCCTCTTCTTCTGGTACCTCGTCTGCTCATTCACAATCAGCATCCCCCTGTCGAGAATCTTCGGCGTCTCCGCCGCGTTCTCGATGTCACCAACAACTGGAGACACAAAATGACAAACCCACATCAGAGAACTCACGGCCGGAGAAGGTTGCCTGTGAGGTTACCGTCCGGGAGGAGGACTCTGCATTTTGAGCCAAGAGCCCCAGCGAAGGCACAGTGTTCCCGTTGTGGAACGGAACTACATGGGGTCCCGACCTCTAAGCCCCTGGGATATTCGAGGAGCGCTCGCGCCCCATCGAGGCCGTTTGGTGGAATATTGTGCCCGAACTGTCTCTCCACTGAAGTTCGCACGCTCGTCCGTTCCAGCGCCTCCACATGATCATTAGCGTCAGCGGGCCGCACGGTACAGGCAAGTCAACCTACGCTGCACGACTGGCTAAGGCTCTACGCATCCGGCACGTTTCAGCCGGCGCCCTATTCCGACGAATTGCCAAGGAGAAGAGGATCTCTCTTGAGGACCTAGGCAAGAAAGCTCTGGAAGATTCATCCATCGACAAACTAGTTGACGAGCGAACGATTGCCGAAGCAGACAAGGGTAATGTTGTCGTGGATGGCCAACTCGCAGGCTGGATTCTGAAAGATCGGACAGATTTACGAATCTATCTCACGGCTCCCGAACATGTCCGTTTGGAACGAATCGCCAAGCGCGACAAACTAACCCTCGAAGAGGCTCGCTTGCAGACCGAGCAGAGAGAATCTTTTCAGCGAGAACGATATGCTAGGCACTATGGATTTCAGGTTGAAGATCGCTCCATTTACCATCTTGTTCTCGACACAAGCCTCGGCTCGATTCGGGATACTGCCACAGTACTAGTCTCAGCGGCGATAATGGTTAGAAGAGCCAAGAAGGCCCACCAAAAATCGACGAAACCTTAAATGAGGATTTCGACCGCGACAGTCCTCTAGGAAGATTGTCCCGATGCCCGCCATCGAAGTCGGACGCGTCTGTGTTAAACTCAACGGTCGGGAAACGGGACAGAAATGCGTCATAGTCGACGTGATCGACAAGAACTTCGTCCTCGTCACCGGGCCACAAAAGATCTCGGGTGTACGCCGTAGAAGAACAAACGTAAAACATATTGAACCTACTGAAGACACCATTGATATCAAGAAAGGAGCCTCGGACGAGGATGTGGCAAAGGCCATCGGCAAAGGAAAGAAAGCCGACGCTTTCAAAGAAGCCGTTCTGCCGAAGCAGGTTCTCGTAACAGCCTGACCGGTGCCCGGCAAAAACCTGGGATTCGTCTCTTCTCGTCAACCATCTGTTTTTTTGGTTGAGATTCTTTAAGAGACGCGGGATTCCACTGTTGAAGTGGAGATGATGAGTGTCTCAGCGGGCTCCCTGGGAAGAGCAGAGAAAGCTACTGGTCAAGCTTGAAGAGGAAACCGACCCTGCCCTGGGCCGTCCGCCGACGAAGAGGCCTCTCGATCAGCATCTTCGTTTCGGACTGATCAACCTAGACAAGCCCTCCGGGCCGTCCAGCCACGAAGTTGTGGCTTGGGTCAAACGAATGTTGCGGATGAAGCATGCTGGCCATGGCGGAACTCTAGAGACCTTCGCCAGGTTGGAGCAATCCGATGGTTACAGGCGTGCTTCCTCTAGCTCTTGAAGACGCAACAAAGACAATACAGGCGTTCCTGCTTACCGGCAAAGAGTACGTCTGTCTGATGGCGCTCCACGGTGACGTGGAGGCGAAGAAAGTCCAAGCAGTTCTCGAGGAGTTCGTCGGGGACATTCTTCAGAGGCCTCCTGTCAGAGCCGCAGTGAGGAGAGACGTGAGAAAAAGGAGAATCTACTACATTCGAGATGTCGAGATGGGTGGCCGCGACGTTCTGTTTAGGGTCGGATGTCAGGCAGGAACCTACATCCGGAAGCTCGTCTATGACATGGGCGAGGTGCTTGGGGTTGGTGCGCACATGCGCGAGCTTCGGCGGACCCGGGCGGGAAGCTTCACCGATGAGGAATCATTCTCATTGTACGACCTGATGGAGCTGTCTGAGGCTAAGACTGAGGAGAGAGAAGTGTTGGCGAGGCGAATGGTGAAACCGATGGAGTCAGCCTTCGAGTACGTCCCACGGATCTACATTCGTGACTCGACCGTCAGCTCAATTTGTCACGGAGCAGAGCTGGCAGTTCCGGGAATTGTCCGTCTGAGCGAGGGTATTGTTCCGAACATGTCCATTGCGTTGTTTACTTTGAAGGACGAACTTGTCGCCTTGTCGAAGGCGCTAATGTCGAGCGACCAGATGATGAAGGAGGATCACGGACTGGCTGCGAAAACGGTGAGAGTCATAATGCCTGCTGAGACGTATCCGCGCTTGTGGAGAACCAAGACCGTCACAGTTCAGGCTTAGAGTTGACTCTCTAGTGACTGAGAGTCAAGTCTCGTTCGTCTGCAACTGTGGAGAAGAGATCGTGATGGACGTTAGGGCGGAAGAGGAGTACAATGTTGCATGTCCCAAGTGCGGCCAGGAGTACCGTTTCTTTGGTCAAAGTGTCTTGAGATGGAAGTCCGAGTAGCTAGGATAATTGGAGAATGAGCGCGGCCGCGGTTGCCAGCCAGAGGGGGACAGTGACCAGTGCCCAGATGGCTCGGTTCCAAGTTAGGACTTTTTGCCCGTCGAGTATGAAGAAGGGTATCATGTTGAAAGCTCCCAGCCAGAGATTGATGAAGATGGCCCATGGTAGGAAATTGAAATCGTTGATGACGAATGCTCTGATTCCAGCAGCTGACAGCACGGTGTACGCTAGACCGAAGATGGCTGCGGCGGCTATGTTGACCAGTGGTCCCATGAGCGAGATTATGCCGTTGGCTTTTCGATTCGTCGAATCGCCAATGTAGCTAGATCTAGATGCGATGTAGACGGCGCCTGGGGCGGCGAATACGAAGGTTCCGGGTGGTATGGCTGCAAAGACAAGGGCCATTATCGCTCCTATGGTCCAGAGTCTGAACTCTGCCCACGCGCCATATCTCTGCGCGGTGAACTTGTGGGCTAGCTCGTGGCCAAGAAATCCTGTTCCAATTACGAGCATGGTGAGGAGGAACACTTCTAGAAATGCGATTGGAGTTGCGAACCAGCCTGAGAACATGTATCTCGTCGAGAAGCTTATTCCAAGAACAATCCATGCAGTAGTGAGGGCTACGAGCTCGCGTCTGGGCATCATGCCCAATCGTGGGGATTGAAGGAGTCTTAGGGTCGTTCCTGTCCGACGGCGTTCCATCACGATGGGTTGCTTAGGGGCGCGGGCCTGCTGGATGTTGGGGCATTCATGGTTCTCAGGTAAGCGGTGGAGGACGCAGTGTGTACGGCCGCAGTATCGGCAGACGTATGGGATGAATTCTTCTGCTCCGCATACTGCACAGCGTTCCAAGATTGCCTCATCTTGGAGGGTCTTGGTCACTTAAAATCGTGCCTCCAAAGTAGCTGGTGATAGTTACGAGCGCTTGGGAATCCGGGTAACGCCAGGCTTAGAATCATTATTCCTCACGTTAATATTTCAAGGGTGGCGTCCCCCGGGCGCGAGCACTGCCATTCGCCCGTTAAGGGTTGTTGGCTGGCTCGCTCCCATCGCCACTCTCGTAATTCTTCTCGGAACCATCTACGGCTTGTCGTGTTCGGACGCGATTCTTCCGCGTCGAGTTTCGAGTTCTATACGTGGCGCGTCCCAAAAGGGAAAATAGTCGTTAGAACGGTTGCATGTTCAGCCGGGATTCCGGAGCCTGGTACCGGGCAGTCTGCCTTGCACGCGGGCCCATGTCTGGAATAGGCTCTACTGTCAGCCTGTGCCCCTTCGGGGCGCGTGGGTTCAAATCCCACTCCCGGCGCCAACAGTCGGACACTCTGTTCTGTAAAGTGTGAGAGCTTTTTTTGTTTAGACATACCCCCGGGAGGGTCGAGAAATAGTTAGTAGAAAAAAGAAAGATAGGAAAAATGCAGTCCGGAAACCCTGGGATATAGATACAAATCCGGCATTCTAATAAGCGTGGCAGCGTTTAGTCAGGCTAATTCCTAGAGGAAAAACAGTTGTCCGGGAATCCGCCTGATAATACCGTAAGTAGCGAAGGTCCTTCATCTCCAGCGCAACAGCCACCGACTCCTCCACCCAACACCATGCCAGCGCAACAACAACAGCTGGGCTGCCCGAACTGTTACACCCTTGTCCCGATGGGCACTCGATACTGTCCCCAGTGCGGAAACGCGATCCCCCCTCCAACCTGGACGCCAGTACCCTCGGCACCCCCAGCCCCCAAGCGGAACACCGATCTGATCGTGGTGGCGGTGGTTCTTATTGCCGTTCTCGTCCTCGGCGTCGCAGGATACGCACTCTACCAGAATAATCAGCAACAAGTACTTCAAGCCGCCAAGAACTCAGAGGCGAATGCTGCAAACAATTCTGTCAACCAGCTAACCTTTACGTGCTTCTCAAACCGAACTGACACTTCCAACATATCAGGCACGCCTGGATCTTTCTCCGGATACTTTGTAGTCTACGAGACCTTCGGGATCTCTAACCCCTCAAGCTTTGTAATCGACGCAACATGGACGATCGCACTGAACTTTCCATCAGCAGGATGGCTCCTGCGAAACACTCAGACGTTTCACATGTCCCCCAACGGAGTCGCGTACCCCCAGTTCGCATTCACGATAACCGCGAACCAGCTGAACAATACACCCACCAACGCAAACTTCACAATATTCAACGTGACCCTTGATGGAAGCTACCTGGTGACCGGGACCTACGCCACCTACACGCCTACGACTCACTCAATGTACGATAGCACAACAAGCAGCGGCAACGGAAACCTCGGCTCAGGCAACGGACTGCCGAAATGCTGAGAGTCTAGTGAAACCGCCCGAAAGACAGGACCCTGGTACCCTGGTTTCTGTCACGGTGGACCGGTCCGAAGATTCATTCTTAGGATCTCAATATGATTGAACTCCTGTGAATTCAAGCCCAACCGCGTTGAGAATTCAGCTCAGACAACCAACTGCTCGACACTGCCCAGATAGCTCGCCCGGAAACTCTAGCCTTGAAGATGTTGTCTTGCGAATTCTCTTTCGAGTAGCCCTTATACCAGGAGAGCGAAGACTATACAGTTCGAAATGGCAAACGGTCTCGACCTAACCACCATAACCTCCGTGCTCTCCGTTACAACATTTATCATCGGAATCCTACTAGGCGTGATTATCAAGAGAGCGATCAAGCTCGCCCTGGCTATCGTAGCATTGGTCTCATTACTCGTCGTCACAGGCTACCTCAATCTCGCTTGGAGCATGCCTTCCGCAAATACAATCTACTACGTCTTCAACGGGGCACAACCAGTAGCCTCACAAGCCATAGGACTGGCTAGCTTGTTACCGATATCCTCAGTCACATTTCTAGCAGGGTCCGCATTAGGACTATGGAAAGGCTGACCCCGTCCACGGACATGCCTCGCCGCTGAGTCCAAAGGGTTGTGGCTGCAGTCACAGAGGCTCGGCAGGCCAACGTCGGACTGATCTTACTTTAGAAAGGGCCAAACGTATTTCCAGGCCAAGTAGGCTATCGTCAAAACGCCAGCAGCCGCAATGAAGATTGTAACACGCCGACCCCTTTTGCTCCGATTCTGTTTAGGGCGAAGATGCTGTTTTGGTTGAACGGCCGGTTTCTCTTCAACTGCTGTTTTCAGCTTGGGCTCAACTATCTCGATAGGTGATTTCTTCCCGGGCTCGTCCGCCTCGACAGCTAGTTCTTGGGAGGTCTCGCTAGATCCAACGTTTCGCATCAGCCATTTTGACGAAACTGAGGGACGTGGAACACGGAAGACTCCGGAGCCGGTTTTTGCTACGAAAGCGGTCCATGCAAGTTCTTTCCTGTCCCGTAGCGCGTCGACCTCATGCTGGCGCATAGCGTAGTACACGACCTGGCCGAGCATCTTCTCGACCCTGTTCGCGTCAAACGTCCCAGGCGTACCAGTGCTTCGAACAAGTAACAGGTCCGCGTCAGCCCGCAGATCGATATCGCCTCCATAGAAACGGTGGAGGCCCGCAACCATGACCACCAGCCCCTGGCGCATTCCACGCTTGAAGAGTTCGCCTCTGATATCGTACCACTTGTCCAGCCAGTAATCGATCCTCCGCATCTTCTCTGACTGTCCATTGGAATTTTTCACCGCGACCGTCCCAGAAAGCTTCCTCAGAGCTTTCGTCATGTCGTCAGCAAACAGCAGTATTGCCTTCGGAGGTTTTCGGAATCGGCCGAAGAGTTTGTCAATATTCTGGAATAATGCCGGAAGGTCCCGGGTCGCCCGCAATGCCTTCATGTTCCTCTGACCGTACCTACGTGCTAGCGCTTGAGTAATCGATTCAGCAAGGGTCGTTTTTCCAGTGTTAGGTTTCCCGAAGATTATGATGTTCAAATGATGAATAGCATTGTCCTTGCCGCCTGATTCTGGAAGAGGATCAGGAATAAGACCGTCCAAGATTGTATCTAGGTCGAGCTTGTAGTAGGTCACCTTCGCGAGCGAGTCCCGGCTCGGGATCACTGGCTTGGCCAGGGATGAAGTCACAGTAGTAATGTCTGTGGGCGCACGTACGATACTCGTTCGCGCAGGGATAATGTCAGTGTCTTCCGATTCTGACATTGTTATGCTACCTGGAGCTTCAGGGCCTCAATCCGGGTAGTTACGCACTTCGTCGGGCCCCGCCATATCGGATTCAGAAAGAAATCCGTCCCGGACTTGGCCGATAGTATTCATAGATCGCGATGGGTCCGGACCGATCAGAGCGAAACTATTCCGCGGAGACGGGGGTCCATAATTCTCTTCTGGTCTTTGACTCATTACGATGAATGATAGACATCGCTTAATTCTCTCGAGCGACACTACACAGTTTAGTATCGGCAACAAGAAACGATCCCACACCCTGCGCTAGCCTGTAGCCGCAAGAAACGATCGCCCGTTATCACGGGTGTTCTGGAAAACTCTTGGACTACGGGACGGGACGCGCGGTGCGGGGATGTTTGCTTGCCGACCCACAAGAAGAGAGATAGTGTTTGAGATTGACGGAAGAAGTTGCGAGAATCGGCCAGCGCGATGAGTTGCTGGCTAACATCCGACGGCTGAGCCGTATCGTACTGGATCGTCTGGAAGAGGGGTCCAAAGAAGGAACCCTAGACCAGGCACAGATCAGGCTGCTGGGAAGCATAGCCATCAGATCCCTTGGACTCTGGCAAGACGCGCTGAGTCCCAGACAGAGACGGGGTCTGAGAAGAGAAGTGCTAGCAATGGAAGAACGACTTTCCAACCAGACAATCAAGAAGAGTGTGGAAGAATAATGGACGCGTCAGAGCGTGACGAGAACGAGCTTCGGTCCCAGATAATCGACCAGCTTGAACAGAGCCTTGCAATGTCGCGTGAGATGATGATGAACCAGAAGCTTGATCCAAAAACTCGCGAAAAATGGACCCAGTTGCACACGAACACGGCCCAAGTATTGAACACAATCTTGCGTGACAAACAGTACCAGGAATGGGAGAGGCGACTCAAGGAGCTGGAAGCCGCAGGGCGGATTCCGCGAAAAACCGCTGGGTCCGCAGATGCATGGACTGGCGCTAGTAGTCGAAGAGTGAGCCCGTAGAGATTAAGGCACAGATGATACCGTCGCCTGGGAGAAAGATCAACCGATACTACGATAACTTTCAGAGTGAGAATGAACGGGACGAAGCCAGCCACAGACCCTTAATCGACGAGACCGATATGGTCGAGTTCTTCAAACATCTAGGCTTCCAAGCCACTGATTATCAGGAGAAACTTCTGCGAGACAAGAGCCAGTTCATCCTCGCTCGATGGTCCAGGCAGAGCGGCAAAAGCATAGCCATGGCAGTCGCCGTCCTCTTCAACGCTCTGACGCGTAAAGGGTTCAGAGCGGCGATTGTTGCTCCGAGCAAGCGGCAGAGCATCAAGATGGTCGACAAGATCTCCAGACTCTTGTCGAGGCTCGGACGGGAGGTACTTGAGGGCCCGCCTCGAAAAGGGAGGCTCGCGTTTCGGAACGGGTCTGTGATAGAGGCTCTGCCTAACAATCCTGATACGATCCGGGGCGAGACCCTGAACGTGGTTGTGTTGGACGAGTTCGCGTACATCGAGCACGACAAGGAGTTGTATGACGCCATCATCTTCGCATTGAGCACAACCAATGGAAGCTTCTACGGGACCAGCACTCCAGGGTCCAGGGACACTCTCTTCTACGACATAGCGACAAACGATGAAAAGTTCGCAGACTTTTCACGCCACCACGTCAGCTACAAAGACGCGCTGAAGCCGAATGGACCTATCGATCCAGAGTTTCTAGAAAAGATTCGTAGACAGTATCAGACAGACCCAGGGCGTTGGAAGCGTGAGATGGAGGCAGATTTCGCGGACGATGAGGATGCATACTTGTCTCTCGATCTCATCGAGAGCTGTGTAACCGAGGGTCCAGAGACCTTCACCAAGGACGACGTGATCAGCGGCCGACTGTCGAGGACCGGGAAGTTCTTCGTAGGTGCTGACCTAGGTCTGAAGATTGACCGCTCCGCTGTTGCCGTTGTCGAAAAGATTGGGCAGGACCTGTACTTGGTAAACGACACGGCCTTCCCGCCAAGCACTGTCTTCTCCGCGGTAACGGGATACCTGAATCTCGTGAACCAGAGGCTGCAGACCGTCTCACGAATCTACATTGATGAGACAGGTCTCGGTGGATTCTTTGTCCAAGACGCTATCAAGTCAGGACTGAAGAACGCGCACGGAGTCTTTCTCTCACTACCGAAGAAGCAGGAGATAATGGACTCTTTCAAACGGCTGATGCAAGACGGTCATCTGCACTTCCGACGCGACCCTGAACTGACGAACGAGATGAGCGCAGAACGATTCCAACTATCAAAGACAGGCCAGCTACAATTCTCACACCCCGCCGGGACACATGACGATCGACTCTGGGCATTTGCTCTCGCGGCATACGCCTCAAGATTCGAGACCCCAACCTACCACCCTGTCGCTGCCATAGGTAGAAACCCGAACAGTCTCATGCCAAACATAGACCGACGACTCCTAATCCCGGGCGGGAGACCCAACACTCCAAGATCCGGGGACCCGCCTGGAATGATAATCCACGGCCAACTATGGTGCTGGGCATGCGGGAAAGCAGTGATCACCCGCCCACATATCTGCGACCGACAGCCGACAATCAACGGGAACTGAGTGAGAAGTTATGGGGCGCTTCCTCTTCCCTCACCAGCCAGCCCCAAGAAAGCCGTACGATAATGAACCCGCCGGACCACCTAGACGAATCTGTCCAATCTGCGGACGAAAGTATCTACCCGAACCTGGAAAAGACAGCCCATGCGGACATACGAAGAAAGACGGCACACTAGTGCTCAAGTGGAACGCCTAGAAAGAGATTCCTCGTTCATTCCTCACGAGACTGTTGGTTACGCTATCCTATTCGAATACCGATTGATCAATCGCAACGTCTAGTCGAATGAACCCCAACAAGATCGCATCCAGAACCTTAATTGCCGTAGGAGTAACGTCACTTCTGGTCGCTCTCGTGCTCCTGAGTCAGGATTCAGGCTCTTGTCCCCTTATCATCACCGGAACGAACGGAACCTGTGATCGTACCTTTCCAGGAACTGCAATCTACATAATGCCCGTGGTCACAGCTCTTACGGTTCTTGGCACTCTAGCGCTGGGATTTGGGTTTGGAATCCTATTTCTCTCAAGACGTCGTAGACGCACAACGCAACCTACACCGTCACAAGCGTGTTGATTCGGAACGCCCCATCGTCACCGGCGGCTTTAGGAGCCTCGTCGACTACGGCACAGTTCGCCAATACTCTTATCATGTTAGAAATGTAACAGGGGCCGTTGCAATCGTCCAATCCGATGCCCCAGAGGCCCCTGGGGATTACCATAATCGCGATCGTTGCTGCCGCGGGTGGTCTGCTCTCCCTCTTTGGAGGCGCCTCGCGTCTTGCCGGAATGGGCACAGGTCCCATCGCGCTCGCATACATAGTCATCATATTCGGAATCCTCGGCCTCGCACTCGGCGCCGGATTCTTCACGGGAGCCAATTGGGCTTGGGTGACGGGCATTGTAATCTACGTCATCTCGATAGGGCTGGGAATAGCTGAGATCCTCTACGGCGGCCAGGTTGGTTTCATCGGCGGCATCATCAGGACCCTTGCAGGAATAATCATCCCAGTCTATCTTATGAGACCCGGGCCGAAGAGCTTCTTCGGCAGAGGCTCAGGCTCTCCGAGCACATAGACTACCTTCCAGTCAGAACTCGAACTCGAAAGAAATTAGTTTTAGCCTACTCTCCAAAGTAACTCATCTCAACCTCCAGCATCGCCTAATCAGGGAAAGACCAAAAGAACAAGTGATCTATATGACTGACAGCACCTGGACTCGGTCAACAAATACAATTCTTTCGTGGAAGGAGTTCTGAGACCTTGGAACAAGTAACTGAAAATGCTGGAAACACTGTCCAGCATGCCCGACTCATTTTCGCGCTAATCATCATGGCGTCTTTTCTTGACATAATCGATTTCTCAATCGTCCAAGTAGCCCTTCCTACCATTCGAACTCAATTCCTCGTTACACTGGCTGACAGCCAGTGGATTATTGGTGCCTACGGGCTGACCCTAGCCGGCTTTCTCATGCTCATGGGAAGAGCGGGAGACGTCTACGGTCAGAAGAAGATCTTCACTGCGGGGATTGTCCTATTCACCATCGCTTCGATGGCGGGCGGTCTTGCTCCATCGCTCCTAGTTCTGATCATCTTCAGGGCATTGCAAGGAATTGGAGCGGCAATGTCAACGGTTACGGCCTTTGCGATTTTCATACGAATATTCCCCGAAGGACCCCAAAGGAATCGTGCGCTCGGGGTTCTCGTAGCAGTGCTTTCAGCCGGATTCGCTGCTGGGGCAGTCGCCGGCGGGGCTCTAACCGTTGCTTTTGGGTGGCGTTCAGTTATGTTCGTCAACGTTCCAATTGGGATTGTAGCAGCCGCGCTTAGCCAGAGGTTTCTCCCGAAAACCGAGGGCTGGCTCAAGAATCAACGTCTCGATGTGCCCGGCGCCATAGCCGTGACCCTTGGAACGATCCTCCTAGTATTCGGACTGACCAACGCGGCGACCTCGGGCTTCGATTCATTAGATACAATCGTCCCGCTGAGCCTATCGGTGCTCGTGCTCGCATCATTTCTCGTCATTGAATCACGGTCTAAGTCGCCGTTGATACCCCCAGCATTCCTCAAGCGCGGGTCCGTACTCACTGCGAACACCCTTGCTCTTGTCCTCACTTCGACTGTAGGAGGAGTCTCGTTCATAATCACGATCTACCTTCAGAACATCCTTGGCTACTCACCCCTCTACGCGGGTCTCGGAACCCTTCCTAGCGCAGTAATCTTCTTCCTAGTGGGCGGATGGGGCGCCTCCCGAGTCATGAATCGACTCGGTGCTAGACGTACCCTTCTAGTGTCAACGGCTCTTGCGACGGTGGGGATTGCCCTTCTTACCGTGATATCAGCACAAGGGAGCTATTTTCTGGTACTACCCGGCATGATAGTCTGGACCCTCGGCGCGAGCATTGGGTTCCCCGCTGTCAACCTCGCAGCAGTTGCCGGAACGAAGCCGGGTGAAGAGGGCCTCGCTTCCGGAGTAGTCAGCACATCTTTCCGCATAGGCTTTCCCCTCGGCTTGGCTGTACTCTTGACGATCGCCGGAGCTTTTGATCCTCCTGCCGCTGCCGGCGTCGGGTCGTACGCCGCTTTGGAAGGTGTAGTGACTGGGTTCCGCTACGCCCTATTTGCTGCAGTGCTGTTGAGCTTGCTGGGCTTGGCACTTGCCTCCCGCATCAAGGACGTAAAGCCCCCCTGGCAGAAATGATCATTCCGGTTCACCTCATATCATCGAAGCGCAATCTAGTTTCTTGGTCTGAATTACTTGCTGTCGAGTTTCGTTCGACGAATAAATGGACCATAGCTTGTAGGGACTAGCATCCGTTCCTCGATGACCCCGACTAGGTCACCATGCTGAGTATTCGTAAGCTTCTTGATCTTCTTCCATTCTTCATCGGCCCTGAACTGTCCCCAAGCTCGAAGCATCGTCCGCTCGTCGGGCCACGCCAACAGATATACGAACTCTGTGCGGTCATTCGTTTTGATTCCCACGTTGCGATGATGTCAAAGCCGTAGGACTTCATTATCCTCGCCGCGTGGTCGCGAAATCGGTCATGAAACGCAGCCTTGTTCTGCTCGAAGATTTCGTAAATTCTGAGTTGATGGATCATCTCGGCACCTCGGTACGATTCACGCTTGGCCTCATTAATCACGCATGCAAACTGGCTCTCTCTATCAAAATAGGATTTATATGCACCATTATGCATATGTATTCACATGCATACTGCCGTGTTCGAGATACTGGCCGACCCGACACGCCGGCGCATCGTCGAGATGCTCCGCAACGGCGAACAT
>Ga0209236_1001559_pt1 | contig 13812 bp, 10 predicted proteins | sample GraSoi013_1_40cm_FD_185819 | JGI IMG/M metagenome (GOLD analysis project Ga0209236, IMG submission 185819) | Grasslands soil microbial communities from the Angelo Coastal Reserve, California, USA - Sample 09_27_2013_1_40cm (SPAdes) (version 2) | ecosystem: Environmental > Terrestrial > Soil >... | reverse complement strand
TGTTTTTTCTGCCCGGCACTGCAGCTAGCATGGATACACCGATGCCCACTGCGATTCCAGCAACGCTACGTGAGTTCTTGAAGTCCTGAGTGATGGTATGGAACGCGATTGAAATAGAAAGGACGTGTGCGGCTTGCAGAGCCACGACAACACCTGCAATCAATACTAATAGTCTCATTGAGGACGACCAAGTTCCCATTCTCGAATTTCACCTTCCCTCTGGGACAGAGCCTTCCGTAATAGCTCAACACAATTGAACAATGCCTCATGAGGACTGGGAATTATTACCCGAAAACGCCTAGAAAGAGTAGATTGTCCTGTTGCTACCCTCTAATAGCCACCGGGCATGAGTCACTTCACGAGCGAAGCTCCGGTAACGCCTGCCAATTGCCCTACTATCTCCTGGGTATAAGTGGTGCTATCAGGGTTATCGACCGAGGAAGAGCCTAGAGACCTGGACACCGAGAACGAAGAGGTTCTCACTCTCTATGACGACATCAAGAAAATACTAGAGAAGTATACAAAGCCTGAGGTCAAGGCCAAACAAGAACAACCTAGCATACTAAAAGAAACAAAGAGCATATTGCCGGTCAGTAGAATTCTCAAGGTGGAATTCGAGCGCAAGATGGTCACCGTCACTGTAATGAAATCAGACGGTGAGATTTACCAAGTGAAAATACAAGCCACTGAAGAGTGACATTGGCCCGCATTTAGAGGAAGCTGGCGCACTCTTCGCTACAAGCGTACCTCTTGCGCAGGATTCCTTTTTCGACGGTGCACTTTAAGCAAATTGTCCTGCCGCAATGTTCACAGTCGCGTCTGTGCAACTGGCACGCATAATGACCGCAAGAATTCAATCCACATTTCATGCAAATCTCTTCAGTCCCGAGCGAACATTTCGCGGTATGTTCGACACACGCCACATGCCCACATGAAAGATCGGGTCGACAAGTTCCACAATAGTGCTTCATACATGATAGGCATGCGCGCAAATGCTCCGAGCAGGCCGCATGTCCACATACTGTTGCACTGACACTTCCCGACAGTATCTTGTGTAGCGTGGCCGAGCACATTGGGTACTCAATTCCGAGAATCGTTCCATCGGTTCCCGAAACGATTTTTCGAAACGACTCCTCTGTCCCATCCACTCCGAATATGGCGGTCCAGACTGGATGGCGGACAAGTCGTGTATTCGCGAAATGAATGTCTCGGGCTGATGGCTTAATGGTCGCTTCTCTCGTCGTTCTTACTCCGACCAATTTCACTCTCTTCTCGTAACGATCCGAGACATACTGTTTCATGGTACTCTCTACCTGACGTTCATCTTTGACAGCCTCCAAACTCTCGGTTGTGAGATGGTCATGGCTCGGCACATCGACGATTCCCAATTCTCCGGTTGTCAGCGTCTTCGTCAAACCTGCCGACAATTTCTCCTCCTCGGTGGGAGCATGTATCGGATGGTCGCCCGATGATAGGAACCTCACAACCTTTCCGTTTGCCGCATCAACCAGTAGTGTCCCTTTTGCGTTGATCCGCACTTCCTTTTGGTAGTGTGGAAATTGCTTCCAAGTGCTGACATCATAGTCCATTACATAGTAGGAGTCGAAACGGAGCTTCAATCGTCTCAAGGAGACAGATCCGTCTAACGGCGGCCTGGACGCCTTTTCAGTATCGACCTTCAAGGCTAGGCTGTCCGAAACGACCGTCAACTCCCTCGTACTTCCGTGCTTACTGGCCCCTCTGTTTCCTCCTTCCAGAAGTGCGGGGTCTTCAACAGTCCAGCCCTCTTTCAAAGGCTGCATAAGCTTCCTGACATCACTCAACTCTAGGGGACCGCCGTGCTGAGAGATTAGACGCCCGGGGACTGTCAAGAAGCCCTCGTTTCTGTCGAATATCTGACAGTAGAACTCCATCTTCCTCAAACTCGATAGCGTGTCCATCGCGTCCGCGCCTAGATCCAAACCCAACCTGACTCTTTCAATATCCTGTCTCATCGGCAAGCTGCCAATGAATCGAATATTCGCGTTCGACAGGACCTTGTAATCCAAATCACTGGGGTTCTGCGTTGCCAACACCATGCCTAGGCCAAAGGCCCTCGCCATCTTCACCAAGCGAATCAGGATCTTCTTTGAAGCTGGGGCCCTTACGGGGGGACAGAAACCGTGAATCTCATCAAAATAGAGGAGATACTTCAGGGCCTGGCTGCCCTTCTGTCGTATCATCCAGAAGAACAACTGTTCTAGCAAGTACTCGACAAAGACCTGGCGTTCAGCTTCCCCGGCTACACCTCGCAAGTCCACTACGTTGATTGGCACTTTCTTATCGATCATGAACCACCGGTCGAAGTCCACTGGTTCGCCAATGAACCACGACTTTATCCCCGGATCGGTCAACAGAAGGTTCATTCTAGTAATGAGATCGGCTCTCTCCTTCCGCTCGAAAACATCCTCCGTCTTCAGCTCCCCAAACTTCTCGAAAGGTGGATTCCTTACACCTTCAACCAGATCCCGTATTTCGACTGCCCGGCCACGTGTCCAGTAATGCTCCAGTATCGCCGCAACAAAGGCCAACTTCACTTTCTCTTCTTCACCGAGCCCCACGAGTTTACCAATAGTCGAAGATGTAATCTCGAGCATCTCGTATGCCAACGGGGGATCCTCGGTCAATATCGTCTGAAAGTTTCCTGGAGCCTCTAGCCTAGGCGACAATGAGACCGGTATGCCCATGCCAGATCTGGGTGTGAAAATTCGGACCTCGACGTCATCGCTGAATCTCGCAACGTCTCGTTGGTTATGGCCCGATTGTCGAAGTTCCTCGATGTACGATCCAAAATCCAATGTTTCGGGCCGGACTGCAAGGCTTCCTATGTCACCTTTCGGATCGATTGCTAAAACTGGAACACCGGCGAGCGCGGCTGCCTCAACAATCGACTTTGACAACACTGTCTTTCCAGATCCTGTTGCTCCGAAAACGACACAATGCTTCGTAAGACTACTCGAGTTGAGAACGTACTCTCCTCCGCCTACTTTGTTCAGACGAAGGAGGCTCTCAATTGGATGCGACAAGGAAGAACACGCTACTGCGTAAACGGAATCGAACGAGTGCCTATGGGGTCGAACAAAAGGGTTTGCAGCCGAAAGTGAGAGAGAACCGGGCGTTCAGAACCCTGCTCTGCTTACTCCTCAGCAAGTTTAAACTCTCGGAACCAGTAGGGAACGCTTGAGACGGTCCGTCTTGGACCAGAAGATCCAGTTCTGCATAACTCCCGACCATTTGCGCATAGCATACTCCACAATCGGAACCGGACGAGCACTGGTCAAAGTAGCAAACTGGCTCGGACACTTACAGTACGATCTGGATAGCCCAGTCCTCGGGCACTGGACACGGGAACTATCGAAATATCGTCGGATAGTACGATATGATCAGCGAGGCGTTGGTTTGTCAGATCGAGATATCAACTCCTCGACGTTCGCGGAATGGGTTGTTGACTTAGAAACAGTTGTCGACAGTGTCGGAGTGGACAAATTCGACCTTCTAGGAATCTCGCAGGGCGGAGCGATAGCGGTGGAGTACTCTTTGCGTCATCCTGATCGAGTTAGGTGTCTGATACTTTACGGGGCGTCTGCTATTGGTCCTTATCATTACCCTCTCACACCCGAACAACTTCAAGCGTTTCAAGCGATGCTCACGTTGACAAAGTTTGGTTGGGGACAAGACAACGCTGTCTTCAGACAGCTCTTCACTTCTCGATTCATTCCAGAAGCAACTGCTGAGCATATGCAACACTTCAATGAGTTCCAGCGCATGTCCAGCTCTCCTGAGAACGCCGTAAGATTTCTCGAGGAATGGGCAAGGATAGATATCCGGGACCGATTGTCGAAAGTCTCAGTGCCTACATTAGTTCTCCACTCTCGGGGTGACCTCATTTCTAGATTTCAGGATGGCAGAGAGCTCGCAAGCATGATTCGAGGAGCTCGCTTCGTACCGCTTGAAAGTCAGAACCATCTCGTCTTGGAGAATGAGGAAGCATGGGAAAAATGCCTCGGAGAACTACGTAACTTCCTCGGCGTATCCGATTCATCAATAGAACAACTTTCGTTGTCACGAATAGGGACCCCTCAGAAACTGTCCCTCCAATTCCAAAACCGAAAACTCATCAGCTTAATCGAAAACATGACTAATATTCCCCTATCCCGTTACCGAGTGGTCGGCAACTACTCAAGATATCACGAACCGGCGCGGAACCTGTTGAAAGACCTCAAACAGAAAATAATCTCCGGTCTGGAAGTCCCATCCGAGAAACATGAGAACATCATCATTTGGGCTCCACCAGGCAGTGGCAAAACGTACTTTGTAAAACAGGTAAACGATAATCTCGTACCATCCGTTCACTATTGCGGACTGAACCTAGCCGAAGCGGACGAGATGAAGTTCCGGTCTGTTCTCTCCGAGTCCGATCGTATTGTTGGTCCCAGTCTCTACTTCGTAGATGAGATTGACAGCAAACCCGAATCTTCATGGCCCTATGAAGTGCTCCTTCCATACCTCGAGGCGAATAACACGCCGGGTAAGTCACGAGTGTTTATTCTCGCGGGTAGCACAGGACCAAGTATGGACAATATGAAGTCCAGTATTGCAACTCGGCCCAAAGGCCCTGATCTCCTGTCTAGAATACCTGCAGGCAATGAATACACGATACCTCCTTTGACACCTGAAGATAGAATACTAGTAACTCTGACGACGCTCCGTGAGGCGGGAAGACAGGCTAAGAAGAGCGTAGCCGAGATCGAGAAGCTCGCACTGTTCTATGTTGCCCAGCGCCCCGAACTTGATAATCCCCGTCAACTCCGAGAGTTCGCTCTTAGATGCATAGAACGAATGCCCAAAGGGGAAGACCGAGTGAAATATGACAACATGTTTAATCCCGGCGAAAATGTGAACAAGGAATTCTGGTTAGAAGCACGCACAACAGTCCCACAGCTCATCAACAGCTATCTCTCAATTGAAGAATGATAACAAATCGGAGCCCAGATTACAGGGAACATGATCCTCGACTCTGTCGATAGGGTTAGACAGTTCCTCGAACACTCTCAGATAGATGCTCTTGTGAAGGTTCTTCCGCCTGAGAGCACAAAGACCTCGGCGCTAGCTGCTCATTCGCTCGGCTGCACAGTGGCGGAAATAGCCAAAACAATAGGATTCGTCTATCACTCGAGCGAACAACTCAATCCAGTGCTGATAGTCCTGTCCGGAGCGAGAAGAGTAAATCCCAACAAACTAAGCGCGCATCTCAACATCCCAGAGGCAAAACTCCACAAAATGTCCGCCGAAGAAGTAAAGACTTACACTGGCTACTCGATCGGGGGCGTGCCGCCGTTTCCACATTATCCAAACGTCCAAGTGTCGGTCGACAAGTCTCTATTCAGCTTCTCGGATGTCTGGGCAGCAGCTGGAAGCAATAATACGGTCATGAAAATCAAACCCGAGGTTCTAACTAAGCACTTGAAAATACCGGTTGTTGAGGTTTCGGAATGAAAACGACGACTAACAAAGCAAAATTGATTAAGATTGATCCACGATTTGAAAAGGTCGCTGCTGAGTACACGAGCGATCCCCAAGTCAAGCGTGGGAGAATGTTCAGCTCCGAAAACGTCCTTTCAGTGAACGGCAAGATCTTCGCAATGCTCAACAAAGGAAGATTCGTGCTCAAACTCCCGAAGGAAAGGGTCGATCAACTCGTGAGCCAACGGTTGGGCGTAAATTGGGGTCCGGGTCCCGGGCGGTTGATGAAAGAATGGGTCGCGATAGAATCTACAAAGCCATCATGGGTGGAACTCGCGAGGGAGGCATATGAGTTCGTGAAGGAACCAAGGTCCTGAGTTAGGCTTGGCAAACCTGAATTAGAGAGCTCGAAATATGGCGGGAGCGTCTTCCGATGATATCCTACGCCTTCAAGAGGATCATTCGCTCGTGGAAGTTGTTCGCCGCCCTCCTCCTTGGAATGACACTCGCCACCACCTTCTTTGGCGGCATCAACGTAGCCGCTGATACGATAGGGAAACAATTTGTCGACCAACAACTCTCCACAAGCCCAATAGATTTTACACTGAATCCTAACGGTCCACTACCCTCCATCACGTCAATCAACAATGTTCGGTCCAAGCTCGTCGCACTGGATGGAATTTCCCATGTCGAAGCCCAAGGAACCTTAAGCGACGTTCGAAACTTTACGCTCCCTCAAGTAAGAGCGATTGAGGATAGCTCTCTTGCATGGAATCACATGAGTCCTAATATCCAACTCGCGAAGAGTCAAGCGCTTGAGTTTGAGAACGGCAACTATGCCGTTGGACAGAATCTGACCTATACAATCTCCGGGTACCCTCCGCCGCAAAACTACAATATTACTCTAAAGATCGCGGGTATAGTTCATCCAGACGCTTATGCTCAGAGTTTCCTTGGACTCGGTTCCTTTGGATCTCGGGTACCTACTCCCAGCGGAGGTTTCAGCAGCGGTGGGTACTATCAGAATGTATTGATCGTAAGCTGGGAGCGAACTTTCGTTCCCATACTTCAATCGACCTCCGGGATTATGAATCCTTCCGGAATGAGCAGTTACATTGACGTGTTTCTTGACCGGAACCGTTTGATCACTCCGTGGGACGTGAGCGGAAGCGCAACCACCGTAAAGGGAATCTCGGACAAGGTCGCGAACATTGCATCCCAAAACGGTTTCGCGGAGAACGACCTCATAACCAATCAACTACAGGGGCTCGGTCAAGAAATATTCTTCCTGAGGATTCCTTTCCTCATATTCTCGATACCGGTGATCTTCATCGCCTGGTACGTTGGAAAGACAGTCTCACAAGCCTCGTACAATCTTAGACGAAAAGAGATCGGCCTGCTAATGACTAAAGGATTCTCCAGAACACAACTCTATCGTCACTTTATCACTGAAGCCGTGCTAATCGGGTTGATAAGCGGAGCCATCGGCCTCGCACTAGCCTACCTGCTGAACCCGTTCTTCATCAGCGTCTTGAATGGCAGCTACAATGGAGGAGTCTTTCTCAACCTAACAACCGCAGCGATGACCGTAGTCTTCGCCCTGTTTCTTACATTACTCGCGATCCGCTCTCCAGCGAGCCAAGCAGCAGCCATGGATCCTGCTCAAGCCTTACGTGAGTATGTATACTTGGAAGATGTTCGCCCGTCTAAGAAGCGTGGTGCGATAGCTGCTTTCTCACTGGGACTCTACAAGATCATACTTCTAACTTTGGGGATCAATTTTCTCGTTCTCGGCGGAAGAGGATTCAGCTACGGATTTCTCATAGCAATATTGTTCGCCGTCCTAGCCATTCTCGACCTAGGACTGACGTTTGTTGGTCCGTTTCTCTTCCTTTACGGCGCCGTAAATCTATCCTCCGGTTTGGCCTTCCGTTTCCACCGCCTCTTCTCCAAGATATCCCAACGATTGATCGGAGACATCGCAACCCTTTCGTCTAAAAGCGTCTTTAGGAATCCACGCCGTGCCGCCTCCACCGTCTTCCTCGTCGCTCTGATTGCGGGGTATTCCATCTGGGTAATCGGCGACTTAGCCAGCATGGAAGACTATACTGCTCGACAGACACTCACACGCGTAGGTGCGGATATCAGGATCAGCAACCTTTCCGGTCTTAGCAACGCTACGGCAATAGTCCGTCAGATAACTGGATGGACGAATGTTACAGCGGCGACACCTGAAGTCGAGAACTGGTTCAATACTCCCAGTCAAGGGGCACAGATGCGAGTACGCGCGGTAGATCCGACCGCCTGGCCAAATACTGCCTACTATGAAAACGGATGGTTCTCCACAAGTCCTCGCACGTTATTCGATATTATGAAGGGTGACAATTCGACCATAATACTGGAACGAGCCGTGGCAACGCACTACGACATTAAGGAAGGGGGAAATGTTACGATACCTGTTTCCTCCGGAGCTCTTGTCAACCTGCGTGTTATCGGCTTCTTTGGCCCCGACTACTCATCATCCTCTTCGGCATTTACGAGTCCTTTCGGCAGTTCGTTCTTTCAACCTATAGGCTGGTCATATGTTCCCCTTGGAATCTTAGGTCTCCGTCCCACGTTCTTTGCAGCACCTCAATACTCTCTCCTTGTGAAAGCAAAGAATACTTCGACCGACAAACTAGCGAGCAGTATCCAAACGGCCTACCCGGCGACTTCTGTAGAATCCAGCTCTTCCAACTCTGCCTCCCAGAATGGAGCCAACTCAATCTTCAGTGGACTATTGAACGTCTTGCGGCTCGGAACGATCTTCGCCGCCGCTGCAGCAGGTATTGGTGTGGGAACGGTCGCCTATACTGGCTTCAAAGAACGCGAGAAAGAAACAACAATGGTCTCAATACGAGGATTATCTTATCGACAACTCCTGGGACTCTTGATTACTGAAGTCTTGCCTCTCGTCATATTCGCGCTGGCCTTGGCCGCCGTCGTTGGGATCATCACGGTCCGCGGTGATACTCTCGCGCTCGATTCGTTTTCAAACCAAGACTTTTACGCGCTTCTCTCACCGAGAAGAATAGCATTCCCCTTAGCGGAACAAATGATTCTCAGCTCGATAATCGGGCTACTTTTGCTCGGCGTCTTCCTACCAGCTATATTCTCGGCGAGGAAAAACTTGTCCAAAGTCAGCAGGACGGTTAGATTCGCATGACCGGAAAGGCGGTAGCTGTCACAGTTGATTCGCTTGTGAAAGCGTACAGGCTGGGTCACGTGGAGGTCCAGGCCTTACGGGGCTTGAATCTCAAAGTCGATGCTGGCCGAATGGTATCGATCATCGGCCCCAGTGGCAGTGGCAAGACTACTCTTCTCAACATTCTAGGCGGGCTCGATCGGGCAACGGCAGGAACAGTTAGCGTAGGTAATACTCAACTCACGAGTCTCCCACCTTCTGAACTTGTCTGGTACAGGCGAGACATTGTTGGGCATATCTTCCAGGCGTTGAACCTCATTCCGACACTGACGGCCGCGGAGAACGTAGAACTTCCCATGATGGCGGCCAAGGTCAAATCCTCAGCAAGGCGGTCGAGAATCAAGGAATTGTTGGATGTTGTTGGGTTGTCTGATCGCTGGGAACACAAGCCTGACGAGTTGAGCGGCGGCGAGCAGCAGCGCGTCGCCATCGCTGCCGCACTAGCCAACGATCCCCCATTGCTCTTAGCGGACGAGCCGACTGGAGAACTTGACAGTGTCAACGCCAGGATGGTGACGGAATTTCTTGTTAAGGTTAACCGTGAACTCGGAAAGACGGTCGTGATGGTTACACATGATCAGAATGTCGCACGCGCCGCCGACAGCATCATGAGAATCGAGGACGGCACGATCAAGGCCGCTCTAACACCCAGCCAAATCGGCGGCCAAGAAACATCCATATCATATCTAGAACAGTTGAGAAATCGCATGTCAGAATTAGACCTGCAATTGCGGAACCTCGACCAGGACTTTAGGGAAGGCAAGATTAGCGGAGACGATTACGCCGACCAACGCCTACGTCTCCGTCAGGTAAAGGCTGGCTTACAAGATGAGCTGCAAAGGCAGGGCGTCGTGGGATGAGGCTAGAACCTACACAATCAATCGTAGAGCTGCCGACCAGAAGATCGCCCTGAACGTTATCAGAGTTCTCAAGGGGGTCGGATAGGATGAGAATGGGCCCTGATTCGCGGTCAAAAGAGAGACCGCCGCCCCAGTGTTCACTGCAACTGAAAACCTCTTGAGCCTTGAGCGAGTCGCTCACAGGGGTCTTTTAGAAAATTAGACTCCTGCCAGGTGGTGAAGGGTGAACTCGCTCATTTTGAGCCCTGATCGTCAATTCGAGCTCGCTTTTTCTGGCCCCCGATGCTGTCCTCGTGATTTTCCGCTATGTTTAATGAATAATACCGTTTCCGCAAAATGCTATTCTCGCATTTTGAATGATTTAGAGCAGATCTCTCCCAAAATGAGGGGCAGTAGAAAATATAATTGGAAAAAAGGGGGGGTAGATTGTGAAGTTTCAAGACGTGAAAGAGACATTCCGAATGCTCTCGGGACAGTCACACGGTCAGAAGATCGAGGGATATAGAGGCTAAGAGAATTTGAATGGGACAGAGATGTCTGTTAAAGAAAGGCGCCTAGAAGCTCCACTCTCATAGAAACGCTTATTGTGCGATTAGGCAAGGATCAACTATTGGGATTGCCAAGAACACAGGGACTATCGGGACCGGTCTGGCGAAAGATCCAGAAGTTGGGAACCGAGCTTGGCCTGATGAATTGTCTCTTTTGCAAAGGTGAGCAGAACGCAAAGGGCACGATTGTTAGTCGTTCTTACAGAAAGGAGGACTGTACTTGTTATCGTATGTGCGGCTTTCGGGAGTGTCAAGGCCGAGTCGTCGCGTTCTGATGGTCATGCGACTGACCGGGTCGACAGACTTCTAGAAGAAGTTCTCCGGATCTTTAGGTATTACAAAGGGGCTTCAACGTCGTTAACGAACAGTTTGAAAGTCATCTTGGTAGCCTTCTTCAGGGTTGCATGAACCGGGCATCTATTATGAGTCATTCTTGCTACCTCGACCGCTTTCTTAATGGGACCATTGGTCCTGACTCTAGTCTCAACAAGGATGCTTCGGAAGGATGGATTAGCTGATCCGATCTCGAACAGTCCCTTCATGTCCCAATCGCCAGAGGCAGTCGTCTCTAGTGCTTGAATGTCGAGATCGTTCAGTACGGCGTTTCATGCAAAGACCACGTTCTCGCAGAACGCGACCGACGCGATAAGAAAATCGGTCGGTGTAGGTCCGGTCCCCGTGCCTGCTACAGATTCTGGCTCGTCCTAGATCAAAGTGAATCCGCGAACAATCCCCTCTGACCTTTGATTACCGATTAGTTTAGCGGTTGCCTTGTTGGTAGCAATCGCCTCGGTTTCCTGGGCCTTGAGATCCTGGAAACGTTTTGTAAAAATCGTCTTTACAATCGATGGGACAATTGACATTATGCTCTCGTCGATTGAAGAAAAAGGGATGTTAAGCTTTCCGAGAGGATCCTTACGGATTGCCTGCCAGTCTTCCACCGTCGATAGGGACGGTAGCGCCAGTGATGAAGGATGCCTGGTCACTGCAAAGCCATGCCGCGAGAAACGCAACCTCTTCAGGCGTGCCGATTCGACGCATCGGGACGGCTTGTTCGATCTGTGACCTGTCCTTCACCTGTCTTATCCGGTCGTTTAGAATAGGACCTGGCGCGATCGCGTTGACTCTAATGTTCATCTGTGCATAGTCGAGCGCTGCACTTTTCGTTAGGCCTATGATACCGTGCTTCGCAGCCGAATAATCGGCTAGTCCTTTGACACCGTTCAAACCAGCGGTTGAGGACATGTTCACGATTGCACCACTATGATTCTTCAACATAGCCGGAATCTCATACTTCATCGATAGAAAGACGCCTCTAAGATTTGTACTTACTACCCTATCAAAATCATCAATCTTCAGATCCGCCAACGCGGTAGGTATGTGACTGTCGCCGGCATTGTTGAAGGCAACATCTAGACGAGCGTAAGTTTTCAGGGTCTCCTGGACAAGATTCTCCACTGAACGAGGATTGGTTACGTCTGTGGGAATGACGATTGCTTTGCCGCCGTTTTCAATTATGGTGTCCGCGACTGACTCCATTTTCTGTTCGTCACGCGCTGCGAGAACTACCATGGCACCTGCGTCTGCAAAGATGTGACTTGCAGTGGCCCCGATTCCACGGCTCGCTCCAGTGATGATGGCGACCTTTCCTCGCAATAACGCCTTGAATCCAACAGGAGACGGCAACGGATACTCTTGTGTTTCTTGCAATACCGATCTGATCAACCCTATTACAAGGGTGGGATTTAGCTTGATTGCTTACTTTCTTGACATCCACAGATGGAAGAGGATAATGGATAGCCCTTCTTTGGCATCAGTGAGGCTTAGGATGATCCGGGTCGATAATCACAGCCACATAATCCATGCAACGATAAAGGAGATGGTGGCTGCGGCAAAGGCGAACAATCTTACAGAGTACTCCATTACCGAGCACGTTTCACAGTTCACAGAGCTTAGAAACTCGGCCGGGTTCGGTTCGGTGCATGACAAGGGCAGAATGTTCGAGAGCCTAAACGAGTACACGGCAGAGTTCGGAAAGATCGACAGAGAATCGCAGGAGATGAGGATCAATCGAGGTTTAGAGGTTGATTATTCCCCACGCTACGAAGTAAAGGTAGGTGATTTTGTGAATCAGGAGGATTGGGATATTCTTCTTTGCTCAATTCACGAGTTCGAAGATGGTAAGGATATCGAGAGAACTGGTAGAGAGATTGTTGACCGGTTGGTGGCGTATGCACGTTGGTATGATTATTTCCGGTTGGAGCAGATGGCTCTTGAGAGTGATTTTGTCCCGTTCAATGTGTTGTCTCATCCTGTGAGAATGTCGAGGGCGGTGAAGCTTGTGCCTCCTGAGATTGATGATCTATTGATAGATCTGGCGACCACTGCTAGGAGAAGGAAAAAGGCGTTGGAGTTGAATGGGAATGATATTGACTATGCGCCGGGACTTGTGCGTAGGCTTGCGATGGCCTGTTCAAAAGCGGGTTGTAAGGTAAGCCTTGGCTCTGACGCTCATTATCCTAAAGACGTCTTCCAGAACATGGATGTCGCAATGGATTTAGTGCACCAGTTCAAGCTGCAGTCCTTATGATGGGAAGGTGCCAGACACCCATTCAACAGCCCAAGTTGCGAAACTGAACATATGGGAGAGGTTTCTGATCCAAAAGAATTGGATAAGGCATGGAGGCAACAGTACGAAAACCTGGCAAGAGAATTTGCAAAGTTAATCGGAAAACGTAGAACCATTATTGAGATCGGGTGTGGAAGAGGACAGCTGACGATTCCGCTCGCCAAGCTTGTGAGGGGTCGATTGTTGACGGTTGATTCGTTCGATTGGCCTTACAGCGCGGCTTATCACTCAATTCTCAATATGGTGTCGAAAGAGAACCTCATAGGACGGATTTTAGTCTTCAAGGAAGATTATCGGAATTTCATGTCAAGGCAGGATGATGCTAGGTTTGAAGCCGTTATTTCGAGTGAGTTTCTTCCCGAAATAGATTCTGCTCGAACACGCGAATTCCTGTCTGAGTGTCATCGCATTCTAAAGAGAGGTGGTGTATCGGTTCACTCATTTCTTTCACCTGTCCCCAAGAACCTTAGACAGCGACTCCTGATCGAAGCCGATACAAATCCGAAATGGACCAAGACTCCACCTGACGAGTGGTTTTCTCCAAGTTGGAACCTGATGAATAAAGAACTCCGACGTGTAGGATTCAAGGGAACCAAAGTAATTAGGGTGAAGAGCGATCTTATTGTCAAAGGAGACGCCGCCAAGAAGCTGTTAAGGGAATGGGAAGTCAGGGAAACTTTCTGGAAAACCCACAAAACATTCCTAGTTTCCCAAGGGCTGGAAATTCCAGACTGGATTATTTGCGTTGGACGAAAGACGTAGCAGATTAGCTTGCGACCAACTTGTAATGATCTGCTATCAATCTCGCAGATTTCTCAGGCGAATTGCGGGTTGTGTCAATGCTCAGACTCGCAACAGAGGGAACCTCCGACAGAAGATCGAACTCCTTGAAGAGACCATCTAGATCCCGCTTACTCGCGAGTTTGCCCTGCTTCTTTCTAGACTTGATCGCAACTCTTCTGGCGAGTTCTTCTCGGCCGCAATATAGCCGGACAAAGAGAACTTTTCCATTATGAGACTCGACTCTTC
>Ga0209236_1001557_pt1 | contig 13824 bp, 9 predicted proteins | sample GraSoi013_1_40cm_FD_185819 | JGI IMG/M metagenome (GOLD analysis project Ga0209236, IMG submission 185819) | Grasslands soil microbial communities from the Angelo Coastal Reserve, California, USA - Sample 09_27_2013_1_40cm (SPAdes) (version 2) | ecosystem: Environmental > Terrestrial > Soil >... | reverse complement strand
GCTAGCTTGCGCCACATGCGACTCATCGGCGCCGCGCTCCTCGTCGTTGCGACCGGGGCGGCAGGAGGCGGCTGCGCGTCCTCCGTCGCACCGCGTCACCCCTCCGTCGCCGTTCCCCGCGAGCCCGTGCATATCACCATCGTCTATCCCGACACCGCCGAGCCGATTCAGGCGCAGGATTCTTCGTTCCTGTTCGGCAGCGTCGGCCAGGGTCGCGGCGATGTCGCATTGTCGGTGAACGGATTCCCCGTCCGTGTGTCCGCGACGGGCACCTGGCTCGCGTGGATCCCGCTGCCGAGCGACACACTGGCGCGATTTCAGATCGTGGCGCGCGCCGGCGCCGGGTCCGAGCAGCAGGAGACCACGTTCGTCGCGCGCATCGCCCAGCCGTTCCGGCCGCCGCCGGGCGCCATCGCCTGGATCGACACGACGAGCTTCACGCCGACCGACTCGCTCGACTTTCCCGCGGGGGAGGGGATTCGTCTCTCCGTTCGCGCGACCCCAGGTGCGCAGGTGCGACTGCGCATGGAAGGCAGGAAGACTCAAGTGCTCTTCGTCCCGGACACGCTTCCTGCGGAGCCCGCTTGGGGCGTCCGTGCCTTCGGTACGGACACTACGGCGTTTCGCCTGCCCCCGGCCGCCGATCGCTACGTCGCGTGGCTGCCCGCCGAGCCGCTGTGTGACGCGATCGTCGAGGTCATCGTCGGAATAGATACCGCCCGCGCCGTCTGGCCGCTGGTGCTGGACACGCTCGATCGCGCCCACCCGGGCGTGATCGTGCTGAACGATGACACCGCGCATACCGGGAAGAGCGACAGCCTCACCATGGGCAAAGCCGTGCCGTACGGCACCTACAACTGGTTCTTCCCACTCGGCACCGTGTCGGTGGCCACGGCGCGCTGGGGCAGCCAGACGCGGCTGCAGCTCTCCCGTGGCGCGGTCGCGTGGGTAAACAGCGCGGACGTGGTGCCGCTGGCGCCGGGGACGCCGCCCCCTGGTGGGATCGTGGAGTCGGTGCGACTGGTGGCCGGACCGCGTTCGCTGGTGCTGCGTGTGCCGCTTCCCGCGCACGTTCCCTTCAAAGTGGAAGAGGACGAAAAGAGTCTCACGCTCCGGCTCTACGGGGTCGCTTCCGACGTGAACTGGATGCAGTACGGCGGCACCGATCCCTACGTGATCCGCATGAGCTACGCGCAGCCCGCCGCGGACGAAGTGACGCTGACCCTGTCACTCGCGGGCCCCGTCTGGGGATATCGCACGCGCTGGAGCGGCCGCGATCTCTTGCTCGAGATTCGCCGCCCCCCGGTCGTCGATCCGCGCCGGCCGCTTGTCGGCCGCACGATCGTGATCGATCCCGGTCATCCGCCCGTCGGTGCGCATGGTCCATCGGGTCTGTGGGAGCCGGTCGCGACGCTGGCGGTGGCGCAACAGGTCAAGACGCTGCTCGAGCAGGCTGGGGCGACGGTGTTGTTGACGCGCACCGACTCGAACCCGGTGGACTTGTTCCCGCGGACGCGTTTCGCGGAAGAGCACGACGCCGACGTGCTGGTCTCGATCCACGCCAATGCGCTGCCCGATGGCGTGAATCCGTTCATCAATAACGGCACCAGCGTCTACTACTTCCATCCGCGCAGCGCCGCCCTGGCGCGTGACCTCGATCGCGCTCTCGTCGCGGAACTGGGGACTAGGGATTTGGGAATGGGGCGCGGTGACTACGCACTTGTGCGTAATCCGTGGTTCCCCTCCGCGCTCACCGAAGGCCTGTTCATGATGATTCCCGAACAGGAGGCGATGCTTTCGAGCACCGAAGGCCGGTTGCGCTATGCGCGAGGCGTGGCCAAGGGGATCGAAGAATTTCTGCGGGAGATGGCGCGGTGATCACGACGCACGACGCACGACGTGCGTTGCTTTTGCTCGCGCTCTTGCTCTTCCCAAGCGTAGCGTCAAGCCAAGTCGATCCGTCGGGTACCTGGCGCACGCTCCACACTCAGCATTTCCGCATTCACTTTCGCCCGAGCTATCGCGCGCGCGCAGTCCTCGCGGCGAACGAGGCCGAGCGAGCGTACGCGTTGCTCTCGAGCGAGCTGCATCCGCCGCGCGGCATCGTCGACGTCACGCTGTCGGACGACGTCGATACGCCGAACGGCTTCACGAACGTCTTTCCGTCCAGCCGCGTCACGGTTCTGCTCGTGCCGCCGGTGACCGATCCCGCGCTGCAGACGTACGACAGCTGGGAACGGCTCGTGATCGTGCACGAGCTGACGCACGTCTTTCATCTCGATCGTTCGCGGGGCCTGTGGAAGACGCTGCAGTCGGTGTTCGGCCGGGCGCCGGGACTCTTTCCCAACCAGTACCAGCCGACCTGGGTCACCGAGGGCCTGGCGACCTACTACGAATCGCGCTTTACGGCCGGTGGCCGGGCGGAAGGCAGCTTTCATCGTGAGGTAGTCGCCGCCGACGCCGTCTTCGGGCACGCGCGCTCGCCGTGGAACGCGTTGCTGTTCACCCGCTGGCCGGACGGGCTCGCTCCTTACGCGTACGGCAGCCGCTTCTGGGAGTTCCTGTCACGCAACGGGAATGACTCCATCGTGCCACGCTTCGTCGAGAAGACGGCCGGTCAGTTCATTCCGTTCCGCGTTGGCCGCCAGCTCGGGCATGCGGGTGCGACAGAAGCGCTGGCCGCTGAGTGGTCGCGCGCGATCGCGACGGCGGTGCCCGTATCGCAACCGGGTGCACGGGCTCAGCTGATCGCGGGCCGGCTGCGCTCCCAGCCCGTGCCGCGCGTTTCCCCCGACGGCCGCAGTCTTGCCTACCTCTACGACGACGGGCGCGGCCCCAGGCGGTTGCGCGTCGTCGACCGGAAGAGTTGGTCCGTGCTTCGGTCGCACCGCGTCAACGGCGGCGTGAGCTACGATTGGGTCGGGGATACGCTGATCGTGGCGCAGCTGGAATTCAGCAGTCGTTGGACGATTCGCAGCGATCTGTGGCGCTGGGCGCCCCCCCCGCCCCCCCGCGGCGGCGCGTGGACGCGCCTGACGACGAACGCGCGCCTCATCGAGCCGCGCGCGGGAGGCGGCACGCTGTCGGCGCTCAAGCTGGCCGGCGGCGGTGACACGCCCACGATTTCGGCTGCCCCGATCGACGGGACGTGGGGACCGACGGTGCCGTCGCCGGACGGGCGGTGGATCGTGGCGGCGCGCAATCAGAAGGGCCACTGGGAGCTCGTGCGCTGGCCCGCCGGGCAGCCGCAGTCGGTGACGGTGCTCGCGCAAGCGTCGGGCGAATCCGCGATCGCCGATCCCGTCTGGACCGACGATGGCACGAGCGTGCTGTTCGTGACCGACGCCGGTGGGTTTCCGCAAGTTCATCGCTGGCGTGAAAGCGACGGGATCTCGCAGCTGACCACTGAGCCGCTCGGCGCGCGCGCGCCGGCGCCGCTTTCCGATGGCCGCATTGTTTTCACGACGCTGGGAGACGAAGGTTGGGAGCTGCGGGTCGCCGCCGCGCGCCCGGTGCCGCTGCCGCCGGCCAAATTGGCGCTCGCCTCGTTCGATTCCGCCCCGCGCGTCGCGATACGCGAGACAGGATACTCGTCGTGGGGGTCGCTCCGTCCGCACTTCTGGATTCCATTAGGGATCAACGCCGGCCGGGCGGGACACTTCTTTGGCGCCGCGACGGCCGGCGCCGACGCGATCGGACGGTATGCGTATTTCGCCGAAGCTCAGCTTTCGCCTTCGCCCGCCCGGCTGCAGGGCTCTCTCTTCCTTATTAGTCAGGCGCTCGGCGATCCCACCCTCGATTTCTACGTCTCCAATCGCTGGTCCCTGGTCGGCATCGACACCACTGGCCACGTCGTGTCGCAGAACCGTCCCGAGGGCGCTATCGGGGCCACCGTGGTCGCCCAACGCTGGCGCAGCTTCGTTTCCCTGCGGCTCGCGGCTGAATATGAAGGAAGGAGATTCGTCTCGATCCCCGATACGAGCCTCGCTGCGATTTGCAACGGCTGCATCGACCGCGACCGTGTCGGTGGATCGGCGATCCTCTCGCTCGGCTCGGTGATCTCGGCGCCGCTGACCGTCTCGTTGCAGGACGGTGCCACCGCGTCGCTGCTCTACCGCCGCAAGGAAGAGCAGGGCACCGCGCGCTGGCTCAACGAGGTCCGCGCCCGCGGGAACGTCTACCTGCGCTTCGGACCGCGCGTCGGATTCGCGTACTCCGTGCTGGCCTTGCGCGGCGCGGTCGGCGCGCTCGATGGACCGATCAACGACGTCTTCTCGGTCGGCGGCGCGTCGTCGGGCGGTGTCGAGTTTCTGCTTGGGCAGACGGTCGGTGTATTGCGCGCATTCCCGGTGCGCGGTTACGCGGCGGGCGTGTTGCATGGACGCCGGGCCGCGACGCTCACGGCCGAGTATCGCATGCCTCTCGCGCTGCTCGGGCGATTGATCGGGCACCTGCCCATCGGCGCCGACAAACTCGCGTTCGCGGTTTTCGGAGATGCAGGCGATGCCTGGGATGCCGGTGAGCCCGCGCGGCTCAATCGTCTGCGTTCCCTCGGCGCGGAGCTGATCGCGGACATGACCGTCAACTACGACGTGCCGTTGCGGCTGCGGCTCGGCGTCGCGCAACCCGCGACCGGCGGGACAACGGTGTACGCGGCCTTCGGCGCGGATTTTTGACGCGCACACGACGACGCCAAGTCGTTGAAGGGCTTGTCTGTTGCACCTGCTCCGTGCGAACCCTAAGTTAGGCCGTTCACTCGGAGACCGAATTGTATTGCTCCCGCTGTGGCACCCAGAATAAGGACACCGCGAAGTTCTGCGATTCTTGCGGCCTCGACCTGACCGCGACGACGCCCACGGGCGTGCGCGCCGAGGCGCCGGACATCGCGGAAATCGACATGGTGCGCCAGGAGCTCAAGGAGGAATACGAAATCCTCGAGGAGCTCGGCCGCGGGGGCATGGCGATCGTCTTCAAGGCGAAGGAAAAACAGCTCGAGCGCGAAGTGGCGATCAAGGTGTTGCCGTTCTCGCTCGCGTTCGATAAGGAATTCGTCGAGCGCTTCCAGCGCGAAGCGCGCACGTCCGCCCGGCTCGAGCATCCGAACATCATCCCGATCTACCGCGTCGGAAAATCGGGCCGGATCATTTACTTCGTGATGAAGTTTCTGCGGGGCAAGCCGCTCTCCAATATTCTGGCCACGCGCGGCAGCCTCCCACCCGCCGAGATCAAGAAAATCCTCGCCGAAGTCGGCCGGGCGCTCGCGTATGCGCACAAGAAGGAAATCGTGCACCGCGACATCAAGCCCGACAACATCATGTTCGACGAGCACGGGCACGCGGTGGTCACCGACTTCGGCATCGCCAAGGCGGCGTCAGGCGGCAAGCTCACCGGCACCGGGATGTCTATCGGCACCCCGCACTACATGAGCCCCGAGCAGGCCAAGGCGCAGCCGCTGGACGGCCGGAGCGACCTCTATTCGCTCGGCGTCGTCGCCTATCAATGTCTTACCGGCGGCGTGCCGTTCGACGGCGAAGATTCCTTCTCCATCGGTTACAAGCATATCATGGAGGAGATCCCCACCCCACCGCTCGAAAATCCCGAGAAGCGGCAGCTCTTCGAGATCGTCAGGAAGATGATGGCGAAGACGCCGGCGCAGCGCTTCCAAAACGCGGACGAGCTGGTCAGCGTGCTCGAGAGCGGCCGCTCGGTGTCGTTCACGACCGATGCCACGATGGCGATGCCGTCGCTGACCGGCGCGCGCCTCGCCTCGGCGCCGCCGACGCCACTCCCGCGCGCGACGGGGACCCGCCCACCCGCGACGGCCGACGAGGCGCCGCGCCGCTCGGTGCTCTCCGGATTGCTGCTGTGGCTCATCATCGTCGGCGCGGTGTTCGGCGGCGGCGGGTTCTACGCGTACAAGCAGGGACTCATCTTCGCGAAGGACAAGGGCGGCACGGGCGACTCGCCGGTTGTGCCGGGCAACACCGCGAGAGATACCACGCGGCTCGCGGCGGGCGACACGAGCAAACAGGGTGGAGACACGAGCCACGGCACCCAGCCCCCGCCCCCGCCGGCGCCGGGGGAGCCCGGTAAGTTGGTGCTCCAGAACGTGCCCGCCGGTGCACGGATCAGCATCGAGGGACAGCCGGTGCGCGGTACCCAGGTCGATCTGCCCCCCGGCGTCCATCGTTTGACGGTGCGGGCCGCGGGATACCAGACCTACGAGCGGCAAGTCATTATCACCCCGGGCGAGACATACAGCGTTCGGCTGGATATGCAGACCAGCGAGGACGAGGGGGGACCGTGCGACCGGTTCGGTCCCGCCTACAATCAGGACAACCTGTGCTTCGATACGCGGCCGGTACCGCTGTCCACCACCGTCATTCCCGTCGCCCAGGACGCGCCCATTTTCCCCCGCCAGGCAATCCTGCTCATACGCGTCTCGCGCGACGGCACGACGCTGGAGGCGCGGGTATTCGTCCCCTCCAATGTCGACACCTTCAACAACGAAGCGCTCGACATGGCGAAGAACCTGCGCTGGAATCCGGCTCAGAAGAACGGGGAGCCGACCGAAGCGTGGGTGCAGTGGCGATTCCAGCCGGTGCGGCAGTAATCCACACGTCCAAAATCCATCCCACCGCCTTCATCGCGCCGACTGCCGTCGTGCTCGGCGACGTCACGCTGGGGCCGCGCTCGAGCGTCTGGTACCAGGCCGTGCTGCGGGGCGATATGGCTCCCATCGTGATCGGCGAGGCGACCAACCTCCAGGACGCGACGATCGTGCACGTGGACGAGGGGAAGCCGGCCCTGATCGGCGCGCGGGTCGGCGTGGGGCATCGCGTCATTCTCCACGCCTGTGTGGTGGAGGACGACTGCCTCATCGGGATGGGTAGCATCCTGCTGAACGACGTGCGGGTTGGCACCGGGAGTGTGATCGCCGCAGGGGCTGTCGTGCCGGAGGGGATGCAGGTACCGCCCGGCTCGCTGGTGATGGGAGTGCCCGCGCGTGTCGTGCGTCACGTCGACGATGGTCTGCGCGCGCGGATCAAAGGAACGTGGGAGCATTACGTCGCGGAGGCCGAGCGACACCGTCGTGGGACGTTTCCAATCGAGAGAGCAACTTTGTGATGTTGATACTCGGAGTGCGAGACACGACAAGCACAAGTCCTCAGTCTTGCCCGGCTCCACACAGACATCTACCTTGGGCCTCCACGTTCCATTAACTTCCGAAATTCACCTCGCTCCACCATGAGATTCGCATGACCGCATCTGAAGCCCGCCATCGTCTCGACCTGAACGCCAACGCGCTCACCGTCCTCGAGCGTCGGTATCTCGTGAAGGACGACCACGGGAAGCCCGTGGAGCGTCCGGAGGACCTGTTCTGGCGAGTGGCCCGGACCATCGCGGCTCCGGATCGGACCTATGGCGCCTCGGATCGGGCTGTGGAAGGTCTCGCCGAGACGTTTTTCGAGCTCATGGCGACTCGGGTGTGGATGCCCAACTCTCCCACCCTGATGAACGCGGGCCGTCCCCTCGGCCAGCTGTCGGCCTGCTTCGTGCTCCCGGTGGAAGACGCGCTCTCCAACGGCCGGTCGGGCATCTACGACACGCTGCGGGCGATGGCGCTCGTGCATCAGTCCGGCGGCGGGACGGGGTTCTCCTTCTCCCGCCTGCGCCCCAAGAACGACGTGGTCCGCTCGACGATGGGTGTCGCCTCCGGACCCGTGTCGTTCATGAAGCTGTACGACGCCTCGACGGACGTGGTGAAGCAGGGTGGCACGCGGCGTGGCGCCAACATGGGCATCCTGCGGGTGGATCATCCCGACATCCTGGACTTCATCCACTGCAAGGACGACCTGACTCAGGTCACGAACTTCAACATCTCGGTCGCGGTCACGGATGCCTTCATGCTCGCGCTCGAGGCGGGGAGGTCCTACGACCTGATCCACCCCCGCACCGGCAAGGTGATCGGTCAGCTCGACGCCCGCGACGTCTTCAAGCAGATCGTGCACGGCGCCTGGAAGACAGGCGAGCCCGGCGTGTTCTTCATCGATCGCGCGAACCACTATAACCCGGTGCCGCGCCTCGGCAGCTACGAGGCGACGAACCCCTGCGGCGAGCAGCCGTTGCTCCCCTACGACGTGTGCAACCTCGGCTCGATCAACGTCGGCCTGTTCATTAAGAATGGGGAGGTGGATTGGGACGGGCTGCGCACGGCGGTGCATCTCTGCACCCACTTCCTCGACAATGTCATCGACGCGAACAAGTACCCGCTCGCCGAGATCGACGATTTGGCCAAGCGCATCCGCCGCATCGGCCTCGGGATCATGGGCTGGGCCGATCTGCTCGTACGGCTCGGCATCCCATACAACTCCGACGAAGGGGTTACGCTCGGCCGCCGGATGATGGAGTTCATCGATGAAGAGTCGAAGGTCGCGTCCGAGAAGCTGGCGGAGCGGCGTGGCACGTTCGCCGAGTGGGAGCGGTCGATCTGGGGCCCGGACGCGACCTGCGCGCGGAACGCGCGCGGTGAGCGCATCCGCCCGATGCGGAAGCTCCGCAACTGCAATCTCACGACCGTCGCGCCGACCGGCACGATCTCGATCATCGCCGGGTGCTCCTCGGGGATCGAGCCGCTGTTCGCCGTCGCGTTCATGCGCAATCAGGCCGGCGTGCTGATGCCCGACGTCAACGAAGACTTCGTGGCGATCGCCAAGCGCGAGGGCTGGTATTCCGAAGACCTGATGAAGCAGATCGCCGAGGCGGGTCACATCCACTCCGACGCGGTGCCGGAGAAGTGGCAGCGCGTCTTTGTGACGGCGCACGACGTAACGCCTAAGTGGCACATCCAGATGCAGGCCGCGTTCCAGGAGTTCACCGACTCGGCGATCTCCAAGACGAGCAATTTCCCGAACGAGGCCACCGAGGAGGACGTCGAGCAGATCTACCGCTACGCCTACCAGCTCGGGTGCAAAGGTGTGACGGTGTACCGCGACGGCGCGCGCGAGAACCAGGTGCTCTCCACCGGCTCGACCGCGAAGAAGGTCCAGGAGGGGGCAGGGAAGGATGCGCTCGCCGAAGCGCTTGGCCGCATCGCGGAGCTGGACACGGAGCTGCATTTGACCAAGGAGCGGCTGCACGACGTCGAGGCCGAGAACCTGCAGCGCCGCGCCAAACGCTCTCGTCCGGATCTGCTCAAAGGCTCCACGCGCCGCGTCGAGTCGCCGCTCGGCACGATGTACGTGACGATCACCGAAGACGACAAGGGTCAGCCGTTCGAGGTCTTCATGTCGCTCGGCAAGGCGGGTGGCGCGCTGATGGCGGACGTCGAAGCGATCGGCCGGCTCATTTCGCTCGCGCTGCGCTCGGGCGTGCCACTGCCCGAGATCTATCGGCAGCTCCGCGGCATCTCCTCCGACCGCGCCGTCGGCCTTGGTCCGAACAAGGTGATGTCCGTCCCCGACGCCATCGGCATCGCGATCGAGAAGTGGATGCAGGAGAAGCAGGGCGTCCAGCAGGATCTGCTGGAGAGCTCCGGCACGACCGCCCCGGCGCCGGCGGAGGTCGTGCGGGGGGCCGCGGGCGATGCTGCCCTGCGGGCGGCGCGTGGACCCGAGCAGGATTTCATCGGCGCGTGCCCCGATTGCGGCTCGCAGTTGGCCTTTATCGAGGGATGTGCTAAATGTCACGTCTGCGGGTTTTCCGAGTGTGGGTGAGCCCTGACGCGACCGCGGCCCCTGTGACTCCAGTCACGACGATCCCTTGACGATGAGGGTAGTCTAAAGACCATGGAAAGTGCTAACCGAATGGTCACGCCGACGCGGTTGCAGGTGAAGGGTTGGGCTCGCGTCGGTCCGGCGGGCGCGCACACGCTGCGGCGTGGCGCATGGTATCCCGTCGTTCGCATCTCCTCGAGCAACATCGTCGTGCTCGACGTCAACCGGCACAACGTGCCGGTCGATCGTCGCTTTCTCGAGATCCGCTATCATCCGCCCGAGCGGTGGACGATCGTCCGCTGCGAGCCGCGCGTGATCGAACGGCTCGGGCGAATTTTCCCACTGACGTACGCCGTCTGTCCGGCATGCAGACATCGGCAGGGCATCGAAGCCCGGACCAATGACATGACCTGCGATCGTTGTCACAAGTCGGCGGGCATGGCATGGGACGAGCTCTCTTAAAGCAAAAGCGGGGACCTGCAACGACTAGAGGATTGCGATCTGATCACCCAGGGAAACAGTGCCAACCCCCTCACCCACGCAGTAGAACCCTCTCATCCCATTGTCGAGAAACTGAAGATGCCTTTTTAGCTCTTCGGGCTCGACCTGTTTTCCGAGTGCCCATCCGGTGAATGGTCTGCATGGATGGGCGACCTGGAGCACTTTCAGCCGCACACGTTCTTTCCCTTCGGGGGACAGAATCGCCACGCCGGCCGCGAGGTCGTCATAACTGAATTGCCGATCGCTGGTCGCGATGATGTTCTCGCCGGCGCATCCCATCACCAGACGGTCCCCGAAGTGCTCGCGCATCGCGTCGTAATGCGACGTGAAGCCGAGCGAGATGCCGTGCACCCCGTCCTCGTTTTTGGTAACGGGGTGCGACCGATGGTGGACGTCGACGACCCACATGCCGCCGGGGCTCGCGCCGAGTGCGCCGTCGGGTGAGACGTGCAGCGCGGGCACGGCGAGCAGGGGCGTGGGGTCGTATGTCCGCGTGGGCTTCTCGCCCGTCTTGAGCGAGTCGCGTTGGATCTGCAGTCGAGTGACCGTTCCGATCGTGCGCATAACGAAATCTAGCAGGATGTGCTACATTGGCCCCCGCTCATGGCTCCCTCTCCACGCGGCTGGGCGCGATGCCTGGACAACGTCGCGGACGTTCTGCGGCGCGGGGCGTGGTACCCGATCGTCGATGAAACCGACGACGGCAAAGTGGTCATCGAAGTGCGCAAGAAACCGGTGCGCGTCAGTCGCATCGACGTCGCCGTGCGCGAGTCGCCCCCCGACCGCTGGAGCATCGTGGTTCGGACCGGTCTGCTCCGCCCTACCCTGGGCGGCAGGGAAGGGGAGGAGGTCACCCAGACCTACGCCGTCTGTCCCCAGTGCCAGGAGCGTCAGGACTTCAGCGGCAAACCCGACTCGCTGAAATGCCTCCGGTGCAAGACGGACGCGAAGGTGGACTGGTCGGAAACCTGCTGAGACTTCCCTAAAAACCGCAATGCTTGCGGGCATGAAAATATTTAGTATGTTAACTATCAACATGTTAACAACTAACGAGCGCTAGCCGACCACGATGTCCGATCGCTCCGAACTGGCCCTGCAGCTCACTGACGCCGTGATCGCGGCGCAGCAGGCCATCGAGCGGGCAGGGAATCGCGCCTACAAGGCGTTTGGGCTGTCGCAGCGGGCGCACGCCGTCATGCAGGCCGTCGACCTGGGCGGCCCTGATGGCGCCCGGCCGAGCGACGTCGCCAGCGAATTGGGTGTGTCGCGGGCCGCGGCGACCACCTTCATCCAGCGGCTCGAGGCGAAGGGCTTTGTCGAGACCACGACCGACCCAGACGACGATCGCGGTGTGCGCGTGACCATTACCCGGCACGGGCTGGAGGTGCTACTGCGCGTCGGACAGCTCGAGCGGCGCCTCGCCGCCCGCACGATCGAGGGAATGCCGGCCTCGGCCATGGGGCGGACCATCCACGTGTTGCAGGAGCTGAAATCTCGGCTGGAACAGAAGTCGCTCGAGGTGGTCCGCTGAGCGCGTATACAGATGTGCGAATCTTTATGCAGCGCACCGTCCCCTTTCGAGGGCACGGTGTCGCTTCACGTAGTACTTCAACGTTTTTCAGTAGACGTAGTCAATTCAACGTATTCACTTCGATGTTGGTGAGCGCACTGTCACTTGTTTTAGCGCTTCTGCGGTCTGTTTCAGTCTGCCTAGTTTTCCACATCTCCAACGCCGCGTGCATTTGTGGATAACCGAACGAACGGCGTCCCGCAGATCCGCCGCACCAAGATCGTGGCGACCCTGGGCCCGGCTACCGGCAACGAGCCTACGATCGCTGCCCTCCTCCAGGCCGGTGCGAACGTGCTGCGCATCAATGCCTCGCACGGGACGCCGGAGTTGCGCGCCGAGTGGATCGACGCCGCCCGTCGGGTCGCGGCGCGCATCGACTCGCCGGTCGCCGTGCTGCTGGACCTCCAGGGGCCTCGCATTCGGGTCGGACACCTGCCTGCGCCGCGCGAGCTGAAGCCGGGGCAGGAGGTCGTGTTCGCTCCCGAAGAGACCGCCCGGGGCGACGAGCTGCCGACCACCTACGACGGCCTCGCCAACGACGCCCGGGTCGGCGGGCGAATCCTGCTGAACGACGGGCTCCTCTCCGTGGAAGTCACCACGGTCAAGCCCCCGCGCGTGCACGCCCGCGTGATCGACGGCGGCATTCTGACGGCCCATAAGGGCATGAACCTCCCGGGCGTGCAGGTCTCCGCGCCCGCGCTCACCGAGAAGGACCGCGAGGACGTCCAGGACGCCCTCAAGATCGGTGTGGACTATCTCGCGCTGTCGTTCGTGCGTCGTCCGGAGGACATCGAGGAGCTGCGGGGACTGGTTCGCGGCGCCGCCACCAAACTCGTGGCGAAGATCGAGAAGGCCACCGCACTCGACAATCTCGAAAAGATCGTGGCGGTATCCGATGCTGTCATGGTCGCGCGCGGTGACCTCGGTGTCGAGCTGCCGTTCGAGCAGGTGCCGCTGGTGCAGAAGCGGCTCATCAGCGAGGCGAATCACCAGGGCAAACCGGTGATCACCGCGACCCAGATGCTCGAGTCGATGGTGCACAACCCGCGCCCCACGCGCGCCGAAGCCTCCGACGTCGCCAACGCGATTCTCGACGGGACGGACGCGGTGATGCTGTCGGCAGAGACCGCTGTGGGCCAGTACCCGGTGGAAGCGGTTCGTGCCATGGACCGGATCATCCGTGAGATGGAACGCCACCCGGCGCGGCGTGAAGAGCGGCGCAGGGAGACCGGAAGCGTACACACGGAAGATGCGATCGCGTGGGGGACGTACGCGGTGGCGCGCATGCTCAAAACACCGCTCATCGTCACGCTCACGAAGGGCGGATTCACGGCGCGCAAAGTCGCCGCGCTGCGGCCACCGGTCCCGATTCTCGCCGTCACGACCGAGGCGCCGACCTACCGGCAGCTCGCCCTCGTGTGGGGTGTGACGCCGATCGTCGTGGATCACGTGCCCGGGTACGATGCCATGCTGACCGTCGTGCGCGATCTCATTCTCAAACGGCAATACGCGAAGCCCGGTGATTGCATCGTGATGACGGCCGGCGTCCCATGGGACGTCTCCGGCAGCACCAACCTCATCAAGGTCGAGGTAGTGTGACGTGCGGCTGATCTTTCTCGGCACCGGCACGTCGTTTGGTGTGCCGCAGATCGGCTGTCGCTGTGCTGCCTGTACATCCGTTGACCCCCGCGACCGGCGTACCCGGACCGCCGCACTGATCGAGACCGGGGGCAAACGGCTCCTGATCGACACGCCACCCGAGCTGCGGCTGCAGCTCGTCGCGGCCGGCGTCGATCACATCGACGCGGTGTTGTTCACGCACGCGCACGCCGACCACGTGCATGGCATCGACGACCTGCGCGCACTCTCCGTCCGCCAAGGCGCGATGCTGCCGGCCTATGGCTCGCGCGGCACGATGGCGGAGCTGGCGACGAAGTTTCCCTACATCTTCGATCCCTCGATTGTCGTGCCGGTCGGAACGAGCAAACCGGAGCTCAAGGCGCATGTGGTCGAGTCGGGAAAGACCGTGTCCATGGC
>Ga0209236_1001552_pt1 | contig 13842 bp, 9 predicted proteins | sample GraSoi013_1_40cm_FD_185819 | JGI IMG/M metagenome (GOLD analysis project Ga0209236, IMG submission 185819) | Grasslands soil microbial communities from the Angelo Coastal Reserve, California, USA - Sample 09_27_2013_1_40cm (SPAdes) (version 2) | ecosystem: Environmental > Terrestrial > Soil >... | reverse complement strand
GGAGTTCCGGCAGATCGAGGGGCGCGACGCCTGGATCTACGTCTTGAACGTGCCCGGCCTCGCCAAGATCCGGTTCGGGATCGAGGTCAAGAGCGGATTTCTCGTGCTGAGCAACATCCCGTGGTCTCAACCCCTGACGGTGAAGACCGTCGAGCGGCGCGAGTTGAACGGAGCGGCGGCGCAGCTCGCTCCCGGCGCGGTGAAGCAGGGCCTGCCGGGACTCTTCGCCACGCAAAACGAGCAGAACCAGCTGGCCGCAGTGAAGGGCATGGCCGCCCTCTATCCCCTGCTCCTCACGGTGAGCGCGACGCCCGAGGAGGCGGCCACGCGCTACGCGGCGATCTTCGGGTCCCGGCCGCTACACCCGGGCCCGGGCACGTGGCTCTGGAAGAACGGAAAGCTCGCGAGCAGCACGTACGGCACCGCCACCCAGTGGAAGGAACCGCTCTACACGCCCGACCTGGGCGACTTCGGGCTCTTCGAGGGCGTGACCAACCTGTCCGTCAACATGCAATTCGAGGCGGGTGGGCTGCGCGCCGTCGCGCGCTGGCTGTGGAAACGGCCGTGAGCCGCGGCTAGCTCACGCGATACTTCCGCACCATGGCCTCGTCCAGCACGAGGCCGAATCCCGGCCCGGCGCCGACCTCGAACATCCCGTCTCTCACGCGCGGCCGGTTGGCCCACATCGTCTGCCACACCGGGTCGCGCTCGGGATCGGCGAAGCACTCCGCATACGTGCCGTGAGAGATCGCGGCGAGCAGGTGGCGCGAGATCTGAGACTCCTCGTGGTGCGCCATCTCCACGCCGGACGTCGCGCAGAGCGCGGCCGCGCGGCGGCGCCACTCGGTGACGCCGCCGCACTCCGACGCGTCGAGATTGACGAAGTCGACCGCCTTCGCGTCGAGCATCCGGCGCACGCCGTGGCTGGTGATCTCGCTCTGGCCGGCGGTGACGGGAATGCGCGTGGCGTGACGGACGCGCGCCATCAAGGCGACGTCGTCGTACCAGTGGCACGGCTCCTCGAACCAGCGGATGTCGAGCGGCTCGATCAGCGTGGCGAAGCGGATCGCGTCCTGAGCTGACCAGCCGCGGTTGGCGTCCACGGCCAGCACGAAGTCGGGGCCGGCTGCTGTGCGGGCGGCCGCCACGCGGCGCGCGTCCTCTTCGGGAGCGAGCCCGCCCACCTTGAACTTGCAACCCGCCATCCCGGCCTGGCGATACGCCTCCATCTCACGGCCGATGTCGGCCAGCGTCTTGCCCTCCATGTAATAGCCGCCGATCGAGATGATGGGCAGGCGCTCGCGATGGCCGCCCAGCAACGTGCACACGCTCTTGCCGCTGGCCTTTCCGACGAGATCCCACACGGCGCAATCCACGCAGGCGATGGCTTCCATGAGTGTCTTGCGATCGCGATTCGTGTGGCTGAGCGCGAACAAGCGTTCCCAGATTCGCTCGGTCTCGAGGATGCTCACTCCCCGCACGCGCGGCGCCAGCTCGTCCTGGATCAGCCGCTCGATGGCGAGACCGTGCTCGCGGTTGTCGCCGTTGTAGACCTCGCTGACGAGACCGTCCTCAGTGCGCATCCGCGTGATCACCGTGGAGCGTTTGAGGACCGCGTAAGTGCTGCCACCGAAATTCTTGCCGAGCGGGATGTCGACGGCGATGGCTTCGATGCTGTGGATGCGCATGACGTTGGCCGTGATCTTCTCACACGATGGGCCACGCGGCGCCTTCCGCATCTATAATGCGGGCCGGTGGCGGCTCCCGCTTCCGTTCCCGTGGGTGCCCGAACCCCGAAGGGAGAAACCACGATGACTCTTGCCGACCGCGTCGCAATCGTCACGGGAGCCGGCAACGGAATCGGAAGCGCGACCGCCCTGGCGCTGGCCCGGGCCGGCGCGGATGTCGCGGTGGTCGACATCGACAAGGCGGCGGCCGAGAAGACCGCGGCGGACGTCGCGGCGCTCGGCCGCCGGAGCCTCGCGCTCGCCACCGACGTCGGCGACGTCGCCGCCATCGACAAGATGGTTCACCAGGTGGCCGACGCCTTCGGCCGGATCGACACCCTCGTCAACAACGCCGGCGTCACGCGCCGCGCCTACATCATGGACCTCACCGAGGCCGACTGGGACCGCATCATGCGCGTCAACGGCAAGGGCGTCTTCTTCTGCCTGCAGCGCGTGGCTCGCGAGATGATTCCGCGCCGGAGCGGCGTGATCGTCAACATCGCCTCCATCGCGGGAAAGGGCTACGCGGGCGCGTCCAACGCCATCTACGCCGGCAGCAAGGCAGCGGTGATCGGCATGACGCGCATGGCCGCGCTCCAACTTGCTCGTCACAACATCAACGTCAACGCGATCTGCCCGGGCACCACCGTGACCGCGCTGTCGAACGACAATCTGAAGACCCGCGCCCGCGAGGAGGGCCTGACCGTCGAGGAGATGGAGCGCCGACGAAACGCCGGCATCCCGCTCGGACGGCCCAACGACCCCGAGGACATCGCCGCGCTCGCGGTCTTCCTGGCGTCGCCGGGGGCGCGCAACATTACCGGGCAATCGTTCAACGTGGACGGCGGGATCATTCTCGACTGAGGCGCATCTTTTTCGGAGGTACACATGGCCAAGCAAGGCTTCCGCGTCATGGACAGTGATCTCCACGTCATCGAGCCTCGGACGCTGTGGGAAGACTACCTCGACCCGAAATTCCGCGGCCGCATCGTGACCGTGCCGGGCGATTACGGATCGGTGCGGGCTCACATCGACGGCAAGGTCCTGCCGCCCTTTGCGGACCGGCCTGAGCGAGAACGGGCGTGGTCACTCCGCATGCGCCGCCCCGGGACGGAGCGCCTGCATCGCGGCACACTCGCCAAGGAGGCGCTCGAGGCCATGGACGTCGAGGGCATCGACGTCGGCATTCTGTTCAGGACGTGGGCGACGCAGGCGATCAACATCGATGGCCTCGAGCCCGCCTTCGCCGCGGCGATGAGCCGCGCGTGGAACCGCTGGATCGGAGACTTCTGCCAGGAGAGTCCCGAGCGGCTCAAGGGCTCGGCGCTGATCCCGCTGCAGGACATCGACCTGGCGGTGGCCGAAGCGCGCTTCGCCGTCCACGACCTCGACGCCATCACGCTCGTGCTCCCGTCTCACATGATCAACGGCCGTCCCATCTACGATCGCTACTACGATCCCCTGTGGGCCGCCGCGCAGGAGATGGACGTCGCCGTATCCTTCCACGGCAACCATGCCGTGTACTCCGAGCACCTCGCAAAGCGCTATCTCGACAATCTCGTCCTCAGCCACGCGTGCGCGCAGCCCGTCGAGATGATGCTGACGCTGGGAGCGGTCGTGACGGGTGGTGTGCTCTCGCGATTCCCCGGATTGCGGATGGCGTTCCTGGAGGGCAACTGCAGCTGGCTGCCGTGGTGGCTGTGGGCGCTCGACGAGCGGTGGGAGGCGTGGGGCGATCGCGAGTTGTTCCAGCAGGACGCCAAGCCATCGGAGCTGTTCCGGCGGCAGTGTTTCGTCTCCGTCGAGCCTGAAGAGGAGCTGTGCAAGCACGTCGTGACCGAGGTGGGTGACGACAACCTGGTGCTCTCCACCGATTGGCCGCACGACGACTCGCGCTTCCCGCACGCTCTCGACGCGTTCCTCGGCCAGGCGAGTCTGTCGCAAGCGACCAAGCGCAAGGTTCTCTGGGACAACACCGCGCGGCTCTACAAACTCTCGGGACGGGGCAGCTGACCGCGCGCATTGTCTTTGCGGCTGGCCGGCGCTAGCATCCAGCCGCAACACGTACACACCCAAGGGCGAGAGGGGAACGATGCCGAACCACTCGGTCCTGATCGTGGGCGCGGGAATCTCCGGGATGCGAGCGGCCCTGGCCGCGAAGGAACGGGGAAGTGATGTCGCGCTGATCTCGAAAGTCCATCCCCTGCGGACCCACGCGGGGACCAGCCAGGGGGGAATCAACGCCGCCGTACGCGAGGAGGACAGCGCGGCGCTTCACGCGGAGGACACGGTCAAGGGCGGCGACTATCTGGCTGACCAGAACGTCGTCGAGCTTCTCACCGCCACGGCACCGCGCGCGGTGATCACGCTGGACCACTGGGGCGTCCCATTCAACCGGAATGGAAACGGCCGTCTCGATTCCAGACGCCTCTGTGGAGCCACTCACCCGCGCGCGTGCTTCGTCGATGACATGACCGGCCACGCGATCCTTCAGGTCCTCCACGAGCAACTCCTCAAGGCGGGCATTCGGACCTACGAGGAGTGGGTGGTGACGAGACTGCTCCTGGATGACGGGGCGTGCGTCGGAGTCGTGGCGCTCGAGCTGGCCTCTGGCAAGGTCGAAGCCTTTGTAGCGAACGCCGTAGTGCTCGCATCCGGGGGGTGTGCGCGGGTCTACGAGCCAACGGGCGCGGCGTACGGAGTCACGGGAGACGGCATCGCACTGGCGTACCGAGCGGGCGCCCCGCTGATGGACATGGAAATGGTTCAGTTCCATCCGCTCGGGATCAAGGGAAGCGGGATGATCCTGACGGAGGCACTCCTCGGGCTGGGAGGATATCTGGCCAATGGCAGCGGGGAGCGATTCGCTCTGAAGCACGCGCCCGCCGTCGGCGAGCGAGCGCCACGCGACATCGTGGCCCGCGCCGCTGAAGAAGAAATTGTGAGCGGTCGGGCTGAGTTCGTCGCGCTCGATCTGCGCCACCTCGACGGCGACGACTTGAAGCGCCGCCTTTCCCTGACCAGTCACGTCATCAAGACGCAGGCCGGAGTCGATCCGGCGAAGGAAACCGTTCCCGTGCGTCCGGTGGCGCACCGCACGATGGGCGGACTTCAAGTTAGCCCCGATGGCGCCACCGGCGTGGCGGGACTCTTCGCAACGGGAGGATGCGCGGCCACCGGCGTCCATGGCGCCAACGGGCTCGGGGGTAACTGGCTCCTGGAGGCCTTGGTGTTCGGCGAGCGAGCCGGGCTGGCGGCGGCCCAGAAGGAGCCGCCGTCCGCGAAGGGGATCGAAGCGCAACTGGAGGACGAACGGCGCCGGATCGCCGGACTCGGGGACCGACCGGCGGGTGCGGAGAGAGCGGGAGCCATTCGAAGCGAGCTGGGACGCCTGATGCGCCGGCACGTCGGCCCCTTGCGGGACGCGTCCGGCCTCAAGGAGGCCGCGAACAAAATCAGCGAACTGTCGGCGCGGTACCGGCGGGTCGGTGTCATGAACAAGGGGCAGCGCTACAACTACGAGCTGGCGGCGTTCCTGGAGCTGGAGTCGTTGCTGACCGTCGGTGGAGTCATCGTGGCTGCCGCGGGCTTCAGAGACGAGAGCCGAGGCGCCCACCGCCGCCAGGACCGCCCGACCCGGGATGACGCCCGGTGGCTCGCGCATACCGTCGCGTCCTTCCGACCCGATGGCCCCGCGATGACCTCGAAGCCGGTCGTGATCACCAAATGGAAGCCGGAAGGGAGACGCTACTGATGCAAGCGACATTCAAGGTCCATCGGTACGACCCTGAAGCGGGCGGGAAACCGACCTCCCAACCGTACACGCTCGATCTCCCTGAAGATGCGACGGTCCTGGACGGCCTCTTCAAGATCCGGGAGGAGCTGGACGGGACGCTCGCCTTCCGGGCCTCGTGCAACCGAGGGTTCTGTGGCGAGTGCACCCTCCGGATCAACCGTGGTGGCCGGCTCGCGTGCATGACCCGCGTGGCCACCGCCAAGAACAAAGACGGCGAGATCACGGTGGAGCCGACTCGCTTCGTGCGCGTGCTCAAGGACCTCGTCTACGACGTGGACCGGCAGCTCTGGCAGAAGATCAAGGCGGTGGAACCGTGGCTCCAGCCGAACGGCGGCGTCCAGCCGGAACACGAGCACATCATTCCCGACGAACAACTTCGGGCCGTCCGGAACGCGATGAAGTGTTACTACTGCGGGCTCTGCGACGAAGGGTGCAGCGTCATCCCGTTCGACAACACCTTCCTGGGCCCCACGGCGCTCACCAAGGCGTACCGCTTCATCGCGGATCCCCGTGATCACGCCCAGGCTCATCGCCTGCGGCTGGTCGGCGAGCCCAAAGGGATGTGGGACTGCGTTCACTGCTACGAGGCGGACGAGCACTGCCCGCGAGGCATTGACCCGACCGCGCGGATCATCGACATCCGTGAGAAGGCGGTCGCCATGGGCGTCAAGTCGGGCGCCACGAATCCGCAAGTTGCCCGTCACTACGACAGCTTCGCCGCCTCGGTGAAGAAGACCGGGTGGCTCGACGAGGGACGGCTGGCGCTGGAGACCTGGGGCATGCGGCGGATCTTCGGGCTCCTGCCCGTCGCCTGGCGGGCGTTCCGGCGAGGGAAGCTGCCGATTCCCTATCGTCATCCCAAGCGGCCGGGGGCCGAGAGGATCAGACGAATCTTCGAGAAGGCCGAGAGGAGACCATCATGAAGGTCGCCTTCTATCCCGGGTGCGTGTCACGGGGCGGCTGCCCCGAGCTCTATCCGTCCGCCGTCAAGGTGGCGGCGCAGTTGGGCCTCGAGCTCGAGGAGCTGACCGACGTCGGGTGCAACGGCGCCGGCGTGCTCAGCCGGGAGGTCTCCGATCCCATCAACGCGCGGACGTTCGCCAAGGCCGAGGCGCGGGGATTGTCGACGGTGATGACGATCTGCAGCACCTGCACCGGCGTGATGGGCCAGGCGAACATCAAGCTGCGCGAGGATGCGTCCTATCGCGAGCGGATCAATCGGGAGTTCCTGGCGGACGAGGGCCTCGCGTACCGCGGGACCGTCGCGGTGAAGCACCTGCTCTGGATCCTTCACGAGGAATATGGGCTGGATCGGCTCAAGACGGCCGTGAAGCGTCCGCTTCGCGGCCTAAAGGTCTCGCCCTTCTACGGCTGCTACATCCGCCGGCCCGACGCGATCATCGAGGGCAAGCCCCAGCGGAAACAATACCTGGAACGCGTCATCGAGGCGGTGGGCGCCGAAGTCGTGGACTTCGGCGGCAAGGGCAGGTGCTGCGGGTTCCCGATCCTCACAGCCAACGAGACGAATTCGATGGCCATGGTTGCCGCGCACACTGGCGAAGCGAAGGGCAAAGGCGCTGATTGTATGGTCACGCCGTGTCCGCTGTGTCATCTCAACCTCGACGGCGCCCAGCCAAAGGCGGAAGCTCAAACGGGCGCGCCGATCGGCTTGCCGATCCTGCACCTCCCCCAACTCATCGGCCTGGGTCTCGGCTTCAGCTCTGAAGAACTCCACCTGAAGCGGCACATCGTCCCTACCGCGAACGTGGCGGAGAAGGTGCAGCTCCTGACCTGAGCGATGGACGAAGGGGTTCGGTCGCTCCTCGAGAGATTTCCAAGCGAGCGCACCTGGTTGCTACCGGCCCTCCAGGCGGTGCAGGAGATCGAGGGCTGGCTGAGTCCGGAGGCGCTGACCGCCGTGGCCGACCACGTTCACGTGCCGCCGAGCGAGGCGTCCGCGATCGCGACCGACTTCGACGACGGGCTCCGCCTGATCAAGCCAGGAAGCCACCTGATCCGGATCTGTACGGGTCGGAGTTGCCGGCTGACCGGCGCCACAGACCACCTTCGCGTCCTCGAGGACCACCTGGGAATCGCCTGCGGGCGAACGACATCTGACGGGCGAATCACGCTGGAGGAAGCCGACTGCCTCTCGGCCTGCTCACTCGCTCCGGTCCTCGAAGTGGACGGCGCGTGTCACGGCTGCGTGACCTCGGCTGCCATCGAGCGTTTCCCGATGTGGTTCCGCACGCGGCGGGCGTGGCATGTCGATGTCGACGTCTCCGACTTCCCCAAGGTTCACGCCGAAGGCCAGACGGCTCGAGAGCGCCTTGCGGATCTCCGCGCTCAGGCGGCCGCGCGGATGAGTGGACGGCCCGCGTTCCGATTTCTGGTCCAGGGCGGCACGTGCGGCGAAGCCCTGGGGGCTGGGGAGCTGGTCAGGGCGCTTCGGCTCATGGCGGCCATGCGAGGGCTCGCGGCAGAAGTTCTCGATGGGGGCTGTCACGGAATGTGCTCCGCGGGACTCGTTGTGGAGGTCCAGCGTGCCGGCTGGCCGCCGCTCACCTTCACTCATCTGACGAAGGACGACGTTCCCGACCTGCTTGCTGAAGTCGCTGGCGGCGAGTCGCCGTTGATGCGATTCGCGGGCGTGGCCTGGAACGACGAGGGTTGGCGTGGCCTTCCTCCGGCATCTCGCCACCCGTTCTTCGCGGGCCAGCGCAGGTTGATCATGGAGCGATGCGGTCATCTACTTCCGGTCAGCCTCGATGACGCCCTCCTCAGCGGCGGCTACTCGGCACTCGCGGACGTCTTGGATCGTCACACCCCAGACGATGTCATTAAGGAGCTGAGAGCGTCCGGATCCGAGGAGCTGAGCGCGGCCGCGACGGAATGGGAGGCGTGCCGGAGGGCCTTGGCCGCACCAAGATACTTCGTCGTGAACGGCGAAGCGGGAGCGCCTGGCCTCTTGACGGACTGCCACCTCATGGAGGGAGACCCGCAGCGTGTGCTCGAGGGGTTACTGATCGCGGCCTATGCGGCCGGAACGAACCAGGGCATCATCTATATGAACGGAACAGCGCGTTTCGCGTTCGACCGGATGGCTCGGGCCCTCGCCAAGGCTCAGGCGGCGCGCCTGATCGACGACCGCATCCTCGGCTCGGCGTTCTCCTTCCATGTGGAGATCCGGCGGGGGCCTCGCGGCTTCGTCCGCGGCGAGGAGCACGCGCTGCTGGCGTCGCTCGAGGGCCGGCGAGCTTCGCCGCGGACGAAGCCTCCGCTTCCTGCCGAATCGAGGCTCTGGGGGAAGCCGACCGTGATCAGCAACGTCGAGACCCTCGCCGCGATTCCTCCGGTGTTCGCCTGGAACAGTAGCGGACGGGCGGGCCAGAGCTGGAGTGCGACCAGGATCTTCGCTGTTTCGGGTCCAGTGAACCGTCCGGGGATCGTGGAGGTCGAGAGCCACGTCACGCTCCGCGAGCTTCTCTTCGAAGTCGCCGCCGGACTTCGAGACGGACGCACGCTCAAGGGAGTGTTGGCGGCGGGACCGTCCGGTAGCATGCTGCCCCCTGAGTCGCTTGATCGCTCCCTGGAGGCCCTGGCGACCGGAACCCGGGGCGTCATCCCGATCCGCGACGGTGACTGAGTCGCGGCTTCGATCGCGCTGATCTTCGGCGTGGGTCGTCCACATTCGAGGGGGCGAGACGTCCCCTCCGATTCCTCCCCAAGTCGGAGGATTGCGCCGGCAAATCCGGCGCTCGAACGGTGGTTAGAGGACCACTGCAACTGATGGGTGAGCGGTTGTTCGGCGCCAGCGTGCGTCGCCGCGAGGACGGACGACTGGTCAGCGGCCGCGGACAGTTCGTCGCCGACGTGGCGCTCCCGGAGATGCTCCACGTCGCGGTCCTTCGCAGCCCTCACGCCCACGCGCGCCTCGTCAAGATCGACCCCGATGCGGCGCGCAAACGTCCCGGGGTCGTCCACGTCGTCGTGCCAGCCGACGTGGCGGCGCTCGGCCGTCTGCCGTTGCTGGTGCCGCACAAAAGCCTTGTGGCACCCGCGTGTCCTGAGATCCTGCCCCAAGAGATCGTCTCCTACGCCGGTCAGGCCGTGGCTCTCGTGGTGGCAATGAGCGCGGAGCTCGCTGAAGACGCCCTCGCGAAGCTCGAGGTCGAGTACGAGCCACTGCCGGCCGTCGCCATGGCCGACGCGCTCCGGCCCGACGCGCCACGCGTTCATCCCGGCGGAAACGTGGCCGCGCGCTTCACCCAGCGGGTCGGCGACCCCACGAGCGCGCTGGTGCGAGCCGACCTCGTGCTGCGTGAGCGGTTCACGCTGCACCGGGGCGCCGGGATGGCGATGGAGACGCGCGGGATCGTGGCGCGCTGGGATGCCGACCTCGGCCAGATCACCGTGTGGTCCACGACGCAGGCGCCGCAGATCCTCCGCCGGCTGCTCGCGCGTTATCTGAAGCTGCCCGAGCACGCCGTCCGCGTCGTCACGCAGGACATCGGCGGCGGCTTCGGCCCCAAGGCCATCGTCTACTCCGAGGACATCCTGATTCCGCTCCTGGCCCGGGCGCTCGGCCGGCCGGTGAGATTCATCGAGACGCGCCGCGAGCACTTGCTCGCCGTCACCCAGGAGCGGGATCAGTGGCACGACGCCGAGCTCGGGCTCACCCGCGAAGGCACGATCCTCGCGCTCCGCGACTCGTTCGTCCACGACTGTGGCGCCTTCGTGTCGTGGGGAATCATCGTGCCGATCATCACGTCGGTGAGCGTGCCCGGGCCCTATCGTGTCCCCAACTACGAGGTGACGCTCACCGCCGTCTACACCAATCGCGTGCCCGTCACTCCGGTCCGAGGCGCGGGACGGCCGCAGGCGGTGTTCGTGATGGAGCGGATGCTAGATCTCGCCGCCGAGCGCCTCGGCCTCGATCGCATCGCCATCCGCGAGCGCAACCTGATCCAGCCCGACGAGTTCCCCTACGACGTCGGCCTCGTCTCGCGCGACAACAGCCCTCGGCGTTACGACAGCGGCAACTACCCGGAGTGCCTCCGGCGAGTCGTCGAGGCGGTCGGCTGGAGCGGCTTCGCGAAGGAGCGCGAGCGGGCGCTCGCCGAAGGCCGGGCGATCGGCCTCGGAGTCGCGCTCTTCGTCGAGGACACCGGGCTGGGGCCCTACGAGGGCATCCGTGTCCGCATCGATCCCGACGGCCGCGTCTTCGTGTTCTCGGGAACGTCGAGCCAGGGCCAGGCCCACGAGACCACGTTCGCCCAGATCGTGGCCGACGCGCTCTCGGTGCCGCTCGAGCACGTGACGGTCGTGCCCGGCGACACCGCCGGCGTGACGTACGGCGTCGGCACGTTCGCCAGCCGCGTGGCCGTGCTGGCGGGAAGCTCGGCCGCTCACGCGGCCGCCGAGGTGCGGAAGAAGGCGCTCGCCGTCGCCGCCGATCACCTCGAAGCCGCCATCGAGGACCTGACCATCGAGGACGGCCGCATCAGGGTGCGCGGCGCGCCGGGAGCCGGCCTCGCACTCGGCGAGGTCGCGGCCATCGCAACCGCACCACGCCCCGGCTACGCGCTGGCTGGGGGAATGGACCCAGGGCTCGACGCCTCCGCGTACGTCCACGTCACGCAGTCGACGTACTCGAGCGGCGCGCATGCCACGGTCGTCGAGGTCGACGTGGACACCGGCGCGGTGCGTGTGCTCCGCTACGTCGCGGTCGACGACTGCGGCACGATGATCAACCCGATGGTGGTCGACGGCCAGATCCACGGCGGCGTGGCCCACGGCATCGGCAACGCGTTCCTGGAAGAGATCGTCTACGACGACGCCGGTCAGCTCGTCACGGGCACGCTGATGGAGTACGCGCTGCCGCGCGCCGCCGACGTCCCGTCACTCGAGGTCGGCCACGTGGTGACGCCGTCGCCGCTCAATCCACTCGGCGTCAAGGGAGCCGGCGAGGGTGGCACGCTGCCGGCGCCGGCCGCCATCGCGAACGCGGTCGCCGACGCGTTGCGCCCGCTCGGCGTCGAGCTGACCGAGATGCCGCTCACGCGCGAGCGCCTCTGGCGCCGAATCCAGGCGGCCCGGTAAACGGCGCCGTCTCCAACGACCGGGCGCTGGCCCTGCGCGGTCGCAAGCCATGCTCCCGTTATCCGAACAGCTCTGGTCGACGTGCCGCCAGCCCCGCATGGAGGTTCGCGTACTGCTGTTTCACGCATTCAGGACATAATCCGTGACTGAACGCGGCCTCTGAGTGTTGTTCGATATAGGTTTCAAGGCGAACCCAGGCGTCCGCCTCGTTGCAAATTTTGTTGCAGCACGAGCAAATGCGCAGCAGGCCTCGCAGCGTCTTGATGTTGTCGGCGGCATCTTTGAGTTCACCGATCACGGCTTCCCGCTGTGTCTCCGCCCTGCGTCGTTCCGCAACGACGGCGCAGATTGCCATCGTCGTGACCGCCACCGTCGCCATAAACGCCTGCAGCAGCAGGAGTGACTCGTTCTGAGTGTCGCGGACGAAGGGGCCGGAACCGCGCAATGTTCCCCACAGCGCGAGGGCCGAGAGCGCCACGCTCGCGGTTGCGGCTTCCCGCTGACCGAATCGGAACGCCGCCCAGACAAGCGGCGGGATACAGAGGAACTCCAGCGGGTGATTGTGGACGTCAGTCGGCAGCCAGCCTCCGAACACCGCCTGGCCGACAACGACGAGACACAGGACAAAGAACAGCGCCTCCAGCGCGCGGCCCCGCGGCCATCGGATGCGACGGTTGGCGCTCCACAAGAGGAGGAGAGGCGCCACGATGAGCGCGCCGGCGGCGTCGCCGAGCCACCATGTCAACCAGATCGACGCGTAGTTGCTCCAACTCGCAAACCCGCCGAGGGCAAGGCTCGTGACTCCAAACGTTGCGCTCACGGTGGTGCTGACGACGCCGGCGAGAAGAGCGAATTTGAAAACGTCTTGCGCGCGATCGAGTGTCCTGGGACCGTTGGCGAACCGTCTGACGAGGAAAGCGCCCAGTAGTGCTTCAAGCGTATTTCCCACCGCGATGCCAATGGAGGTACCGACGGAGCCAGCGGTGGTCACGTTGACCAACAATGCGCCGAGGAGAATGCTCGGCCAGACGCGATAGCCGCGAACGAGAAGAGCAGCCAACGCCAGGCCGGTGGGCGGCCACACGGCGGTGGCATTGGCATGCACAACCGCCAGCCTGAGGCCCAGTTTGCCAGCGATGCTGTAGGCGATGGCGAGTATCGCGAGCGCCACCAGACCTCCGAGAAGCCTGGCCCACATCCGCTTTGCGCTCTGCCGCTCCGTGCCTCTCATGGGGGGCGAGGTCGTGGTGAGGTGGAGCCGCTCTTCACGAGCAGCAGCAGCGATGGGGATCCGCGCGCGGTAAATCCTCACGTCGAAGGTCCCGGCACTGGTAGCAGTGGACGTGCCAGGCTCCGAACTCGATCTGGCTCCCAGTACTTGTATCGGAAAACTTTTGCCACCCATCACTTGACGCAATCAGAGTCCGTTGATCGCGAGGTGCAGGGCGTTTCGACAGAGCGGTGCCAGAACGACGCCGTTTGCCGACACCTGATCGGGTCTGTTGACGCGGCTTTCACCGGACCCGTATCCTGGCCGCCTCCGGAGACGAGACTCGCAGGAGGAAACAACATGGACGCGAAAAATCGAGTGAGCCTGTGGACTGGACGCGTGAGGCTCGTCGTCCTTGCCTTTCTCCTGCTGACGTCAGCAGCCCTCGCCCAGACGTCGAAGGAGCCGATCAAGATCGGCGTGCTCAACGAGCTCACCGGTCCCCTCGCCGTCAACGGCAGCGAGGTCAACGAGGGCATCAAGCTCTACTGGCAAGACGAGATGGCCAACCAGGTGGCCGGCCGACCGGTGAGGCTCATCGTCGAGGACTCGGAAGGCAAGCCGGACGTGGGGCTGACCAAGGCCCGGAAGCTGGTCGAGCGTGACGGCGCTCATCTGATCCTGGGCCCCGTGTCGAGCGCGGTCGCCGCGGCCTTTCGCGATTACCTGCACGAGCGGAAAGTTCCCACGATCATCACGCAGGCGACGGCCAACCAGCTCACGGCCGAGCGCGCGAGTCCCTTCGTCTTCCGCAGCGCGATGAGCAGCTACCAGCAGGAGGCGGCCGGTGGCTGGTACGTGTCGGCCAAGCTCGGCTACAGGCGGATCGCCGTGGTCGCCCTCGATTACGTCGCCGGTCACGAGCAGGCCGACGGCTTCGTGAAGACGTTCATGGAGGGTGGAGGCCAGTCCGTCGAGAAGGTGCTGATGCCGCTCGGCGCCATCGA
>Ga0209236_1001547_pt1 | contig 13865 bp, 11 predicted proteins | sample GraSoi013_1_40cm_FD_185819 | JGI IMG/M metagenome (GOLD analysis project Ga0209236, IMG submission 185819) | Grasslands soil microbial communities from the Angelo Coastal Reserve, California, USA - Sample 09_27_2013_1_40cm (SPAdes) (version 2) | ecosystem: Environmental > Terrestrial > Soil >... | reverse complement strand
TATCAAATAACTCCTTAAGAATAATGGGCTTAGGTGCGGAGAGCAGCGGGCACTTACGCTCTGGCAAGACGTCACATCTCATTTGACCGTGTGAACGACAGCATTTTACATATTGCAACGGAGAGAATGCGCTGTTTTTTTAGCTAAGTCCTTATTGTTCTGTGTTATGTGCCAAAGTCAGAGGTCAGCCTACCGCGCAGCAGGGAATAACAACAATTTCCCATGAGAGCAAGTCGTTTCCGTGGAAGAGAACTTTCGAGGCCGCTCCAACGCCGGATCAAGTCGAGAGCAAGACCGTAACTATATAAGAATAAATAGCTTATTGTAGCTGTCGTTTTTGAAATCTGTGGCGCACTTTTGGACAGTCAGTTGCCTACTCATATGGAGCCCTACGTGGCCGGCACGAAACGGGTAACCCAATTGCGCTCTGTGATTCTCACCGCAGCGGGAACCCCTTTGGCCTTGAGCTCATGAACCAGGCGTCACTAGCGTAGCTCTCCGAAAGAACCCATGCTGAAAATCGGTGGCCAAAAGATTCCGATGACGACCAAAGTCCTGGTCGTGGGCGACGCCAGTTTGATAGCGCTCGGTCTCTGTCTCGCAATTTTGATCCGTTTACATGATTTCCGCTCTGCCTTGCACTACCTACGCCAGCCTGATATGCCTTTTCGCTTCGGCATAGTGTTGGTGACTTGCGGAATCTCTCTCTATTACAACGATCTTTACGCCTCGCGCGTTGTGAATCGGCGTAGCGAGTTGTTTGTCTATCTCTTTCAGGCCATTGGGACGGCCTGGGTTATTCTCGCCATTTTGTATTACCTAATCCCGGACCACAGTCTTGGGCGCGGAATTGCCGTTATATCCGCCCCGATAGTTCTGCTGTTCTTATTGAGCTGGCGTCTCATCCTGCTGGGAGCAAATTTCCTTTTGCCAAGACAGCAGCGCGTTCTTGTCGTAGGTACGGGACCCCTCGGAATTTCCCTGGTTCGTGAAATCCTTCACCGGCCGGAGCTCCACCTCAAGGTCATAGGTTTTTTGGACGAGGATGGGGAGAACATTGGCAAGTCATTGGTCAATCCCGGTATCATCGGTGCGGCACGGGACCTTGAGGAGATAACGGCCCGTGAAAAGATCGATCGTATCGTGCTTTCCCTCAAAGAGAGGCGTGGACAGACGCCTCTTCGAGAACTCTTGCACTTGAAGTTCACGGGTGTAGCGGTGGAAGACGCCCACACCGTCAGTGAACAGATCGATGGAAGAATTCGCCTGGAGCATTTGTCGCCAAGCTGGATGATCCTTTCGGAAGGATTTCGCAAGTCTTCACTCTTGCTAGCGGCCAAGCGTATGGTGGATGTTCTGGCTTCCCTGGTCCTTCTTCTCCTTGCTCTGCCAATTATGGGAGTCGTGGCGCTAGCGATATGGCTGGAGTCGGGTAGTCCCATCCTCTTCCGACAGGAGCGTATCGGATTGGGTGGACGCCCGTTCCAAATCCTCAAGTTTCGCTCAATGAATCACAATGCCGAGGAACATGGTCCAAAGTGGGCAGCGGATGGCGATCAACGGGTCACATGGGTGGGCCGAGTCATCCGCAAACTCCGCCTGGATGAGCTTCCACAGGCGGTGAACGTTCTGCGGGGCGAGATGAGTTTTGTGGGGCCGCGTCCTGAGCGGGCAATCTTCTGCCGGATGCTCGAGGCCGAGACGCCATTTTATGCGTTGCGCTATTCAGTTCGGCCGGGAATTACCGGTTGGGCTCAGGTAAAGTATCAATACGGTGCAAGCATCGAGGAGGCAAAGACGAAGCTTGAGTACGACCTTTTCTACATTAAACACCTTTCTCTGACTCTGGACCTTGCCATCTTCTTTGAGACCGCTAAAGTTGTGCTGTGGCAGCGCGGTGCGAAATAGAAACAGTGCCAGGGATGCTGCTGGAATTCAGCCGAGCATGTAAGTAAGCTTTGTGGACTGTTTATATGACGCTTCAGGGACAGCAGCAACGAGGCAAAGATATTCTTCTGCTTTCGATTTGGGTGATTGGATACCGCGCTCTGATTCGCGCTTTCGCGGTTTTGCAGCGAGTCGAGCGGCTTCTGGCTGGTTCCAAAAGAGCGGGGACTAACGAAACTCGCCCGAATTGAGTTACTGGGCAAGTGCGTTTCAAGAGCTTGGTTTTGGGCTCGGGGTGGCTGGCATACGGCTTACCGGGGCGTGGAGTGGGCTTCATAATCCGGGAAACTGGTTTCCTGTAATGTTGAGGGCCCCCTTCAAGTATCCTCTAAACGTCCTGATTTCAATGAATTCGAGGACAGAACGTTTGGCTGGAGCATTGCTCTTAAACTCAGGTACCAAGGAACGGAGGTTGCGCTTGTATTTTCGGCATCTTTATGTGGGGGTGGCGGTTTCTCTCTCCCTTAGCTACCAAGCTGCAGTGCTCTTGGCGAAGCCGTTTGAAGATCCTCCTATAATCTTGCGACAACAGACGCAGTCGGGCGCAAGCCCGGCTCCGGCCGCTGACAAGACCTCCAAAGAAAAGGAACAAAAACTGCCGACGGACAAGATTACGAAGCCGGAATCCTTACCGCAATCGGCGCTGACTCCCGAACAGAGACTGACGTATATCATTGGAGTAGAAGACGAACTTCAGATCTCCGTATGGCGCGAGCCAGAACTTTCGACCGCGGTTGTTGTCCGCCCGGACGGAATGATCACGCTGCCGCTGATAAATGATGTGAAGGCGGTGGGACTGAAAACCGAGGAATTGCAGAATATTCTGATTGACAAGCTGAAGAACTTTGTTAACGAACCACAAGTCACTGTTATCGTGCGGGCCATCCGCAGCAGAAAAGTTTACCTGATGGGTGAAGTTGGACATCAGGGGACCTTTCCTCTCAATGGTGATATGACAGTTCTAGAGTTGCTCGCCGCGGCAGGAGGAATTGGACCTTTTGCAAAAGCAGACTCCATTTATATTCTCCGCGAACAGAATGGCAAAAAGGTTCGCATCCCATTCCACTACAAGAAAGCGGTAGCAGGTAAGAGCGAAAACGTGACGCTCCAGCCTGGTGACCTGATTGTAGTTCCATGACGGTGTGTCGCCTCAGGCGAATTTTTCGAGGTGAGTGAGAAACATGCGGCCAACGAATCATCTTCTGATACTTCGCAGGATAACTTTCGCTTTAGCCGTTGTAGCATTTTTGCTTCCGAACTCGGGATCGGCACAGGAAGCCAGCCAGCCTGCAGGAACCCAGAAGCCCGCGGCGCAGGACGCTCAAAACCCAGCCGACAACAAGAATACCGAGCCAGCGAGCCCTTATGGATTGGCGTGGGCGGATTCCTACTTTCGGCAAATCGGCAGTTCCGGATTGCTCGCTGGAAGCCGGGAAGGGATTGGTTGGGGCAGCCTGTATATTCCTTCTGCGGGAGTCAGTGGAATCGTGCAGCAGTTCGAGAGCACGAGCACTGCTCCCGGCAACACGTATACCGCGGCCGTTTTTCAGACCACCGTTGTTTACGATCACAAATTTGGCAATAGCCGGCTCGCTTTGCAATATCAACCAAGCATGGCGATCGCCGAAGGTCAGGTGGTTGGGAATTTCTCGAATCAGAACACCAGCTTGGATTGGCTGATTTTTACGCGTCCGCGATGGAATGTGAAATTCAGCGATAGTTTTCGTTACGACTATACCCAACAGTCGATAGGATTGTCTTATCTCGACGTGAATTCCGCGACCTCCGGTGTGGCTACCAATAAATTCCTTGACGGGCCTGGTCGCTGGCTCTCGAACAATGCATCCATGTCCATCGGGTATGCGCTGTCGCGGCGAGCTTCAATTTCCATCGCTCCAAACTATACCTATTCGGAGGCCGGAGAAGGTGTCAACTTGACTCGAGGCTCTTCCTACGGTGGCAGCCTAAGTTGGAATTATCGCACCAGCGAGAGGCAAAACGTAGGTGTCCAATATACGGGCCAGTTGATCCGCGAGGCGGGGGTGGGGACTCCCAGTTCTACGACTGGCGCAGTCACCGATACGATTCTTCACACCATCGCTGGCACAACCGGCCGGCAGTTGAACGCAACCCTGTTCGCGAGTGGTGCCTTGGGTGTTACAACTTGGAAGTTCGATCAAGTTGCGAGGCAGTGGTCCATTTACGGAACCTTTGGATTGGTGAAGCGGCTTGGGCGATCTTCCGCCGGCCTCAATTACTCCCGCGGAGACACTCTCTCAAACGGTTTGATCGCCAACGAATACGCGGATCGCGTCGACCTTACTTATCAAAGCCAGATTGCCAGGAGGTTGCACTGGTCAATCGGGGGTGGCTACCTTCGGCAGGTCCAATCGGGAGGGTTCTCCGGCTGGTATGCGACATCTGATGTCCAATTTTTATTATCTCCCAAAGCTGGCCTTTTTTCTACATTCGATTACTATCGGAAGAATCAGTCACAAAATGTGAACAATCTCTTCAGCGGCAACCGCAATATTTATTTTTTTGGAATTCGGTGGCAGCCCAGTCGTGTCACCCGCTAGGGTCGTCACCTAGTCGATGCCGTTTACCGCCTCACGCCAGCCACTAAGACACTTTCTGCTTGATCCAGACAACCAAATCGGGTGGAAGGTAGTAACTCATTTATTATCTTGATGTTAGATGCTGTGTGTGGAATATGGAGAGACATTTGAGAAAGTAGTTTCCCTCCCCCACGGCTTGGCGGCTGACTGCAACGAACTGACGTGCCGCTCTATTTTGTAAATATGTGAAAACACAGCAGTTAAATTTGGAGCGCCAACCTCTTTCTTCATCCAACTTCTGGAAGATAGCTTGCATAGGAATTGGTGTCGGCAATTTGTTGACGGCATCACCTGCCACCTGGAGGAATACCTTTGAACGAGCAACCAGCATTCTCCGCCTCCAGCGAGGCAGGTATTAACACGCAGATTCGAGAGTATTTAGATCTAGCCCGCCGCCGCAAATTGTGGATTATCCTGCTTACTTTGGGCATCTCGGTCTGTATTGCCGTGGTTGCCCTGCGCCTACCGAGCATCTACCGAGCAGAAACTGTCATTCTCGTTGACCCTCAGAAGGTGCCCGACAGTGTAGTTCCAACGAGCGTGAGCGGCACTGTGGCGGACCGTCTCACCACCATCCGCCAGGAGGTGATGTCGCCTACGCAGCTCGGGTTGCTCACCAAGGAAATGAATCTCTATCCCGCATTACGAGACAAGTTGTCCGAGCAGGAGCTCATATCCCGCATGCAGAAGTCGACGAGCATTGAAGTGGTGGACTCCGGAGGACAGCGGCTCAGCGCGTTTCGCATCGCCTTCACGGACACGGATAGGAATCAAGTGGCACGTGTCGCTAATCGGCTCGCCTCGTTGTTCATCGAGCGAAACCTCAAGGCCAGGCAATCACATTTCAATGGAACCTCCCAGTTTCTCGAAACCGAATTGCAAGAAACGAAGCGTCAACTCGAAGAGAAAGAGCACCTTTTGCAGGACGTCAAGAGCCGTTACATCATGGACCTGCCAGAGTCCAAGCAGTACCACCTGGAAGCCATGAACTCACTACGGGATCAGTTGCGGAACAGCCAGGATCAAGTAAACCGTGATCGCCAGAGCAAGGTGTACATCCAATCCATGGCTGGAATGTCTACGCGGACCATCGATCTCGATCAGCAGACAAGTTCCTCCAAGTTACCTTATCAGACGCAACTGCAGAGATTGGAGGCGCAGCTAAAGGATATGCAGGTTCGCTACGGGCCAAATTATCCGGATGTTCGCAAATTGCGCAATGAGGTCAATCAGTTGAAAGTCAAGGCGGAGTCCGAGAAAACTGTGACTGACACTCCGGAGCCGCAGTTTAGCACGCCGACGCACCAAGCTCACAATCCAGTCGTGGAAGCCGAAGTAAACAAACTCGACCAGGATATCGAGGACCAAACCAAGGTCCAGACCGAGCTGGAAAAGCAGATCCAATACCACGTTGGGAAGCTGCAACAAGTTCCGGTGTTCGAACAACAGATCGCCGGGCTAATGCGTGATTACGAGTCCATACGCAACCATTATAATCAGCTCCAGGCCAAGAAGCTGGACGCCGTGATGGCAGGCGAGTTGGAAACGCATCAAGCCGGAGAGCGCTTTGAGGTATTGGACCCAGCCATTCCACCCGATGGGCCCGCAGGACCAAGACGCGGAATCATGATCGTCGGTGGATTGTTCTTCGGGCTGATGTGCGGCGTCGGGGTTGCCTTCCTCGTTGAAGTCAGCGATGAATCCGTGAGGCACGAGAGGGAAGCGGCGCAAATCTTTGGTAAGCCAGTGCTCGCGGGGATTCCAATGATTACCAGCGATAAGGAACACGCCTGGGCCCTTTGGCGCATCGCGAGTTTGACGGCCGGCACTGCCGTAGCGGCCGTGGCCTTCGGCTTGGTGATTTCGCGGTTCGTAGCTTAACGAGAAAATGTACACCACTTTCTATAATCTTCGGGAAGAGCCTTTTCGGCTCACGTCGGATCCGAGGTTCTTTCACCTCGCAGAACCGCATGCCGCTGCGCTGGCCACAGTGGTTGAAGCGGTCATGCGCCGCAAGGGCTTTGTCTTGATGACCGGGCCCATCGGGACGGGCAAGACCACGGTTGTTCACACGGCACTCCAGATTCTCACCGAAAGAGCCACTAACAATCATCCTATCTCGTCGGCATTCATTCTTAATCCGACTCTCAGCCGCGAGGAATTCCTGGAAATGCTCCTCTCGGAATTCGAGATTCCATGCGCATCTACGAGTAAGCCGGCGCGCCTCGCCGCTCTTCAGCGCATGCTCTTGGAGACGCAGAGAAAGGGCGGCACCTCGCTCTTGCTGGTAGACGAAGCACATTTGTTGACTCCCGAACTCCTCGAAGAGATTCGCTTGCTGAGCAACGCGGACACGTACCAGGAAAAACTATTGCAGATCGTTTTGTGCGGCCAGCCGGAGCTTCTTGGCCTGCTCCGGAAACCCGAATTGCGGGCCCTCCGGCAAAGGGTCGCGAGCAGCTGCTCGCTGCGGCCCCTAAGCTTGCCCGAGGTGCGCGCCTATATTACCGAGCGGTTGCATTCCGCAGGCTTCCGTGGTACGGCCTCGCCATTTCCGATCCAGGTGCTGGAAGAGATTGTCCGGCTTACCGAGGGCGTTCCCCGGCTCGTGAACTTGCTTTGCGATGCGTGCCTGACAATTGGCTGCAAAGCGCACAGGCCAGTGATTGATCTGGTTATCGTTGCAGAGGCAGCGACCGAGCTCGGATTGAACGAGACCCATCTCGAACCGGAGATGAAAGTAGGGGATGCAGCTTCCGGGAACGGGGCTGGCGGGAAAGAAGTAGTGGGAGATGCAGTCATCGGGTCAGCGCTTGACCTGTTGATTCATGCCATGAAGAAGCGCCGTGCTCTCGTGCCCGAGGTGAATGAAGTTCGCCCGGAAATGAGCATCAAGGAACAAGTCGCCGTGGCGGTAAACGCTGCGCATGAAAAAGATCCTGCGGGCGACAAGGTCATCGAGTCGGCTGTCGACGTTTTAGTCCAAGCCATGAAGCTGCGCCGCACTTCCACAATGGAGTTATAAATGAGCAAGTTCTTCAATGAAACGCAGAAGGCCAATCAGTGGACGCAGCAGAAGCTTGCGAACCAGGACATGGACGTCAAGGAGATGCTGGAGTCGCTCAAGCAGGGGCCAGCTTCCGGCACGCAATTGGCCGACGCACGTCTCAATGAGTGCCGCCAAGTCCACGTAGGTAATGGGAACGGGGCGCGGTTGGTTCTCCATCAGGGCGAGGCATCGAGGGCCGCATTGGAGGCCTACCGTGGATTGCGCACACGACTCATGCGCGCCCAGGCAAAAACCGGCCTCAAGTCCATCGTGGTCACCAGTTCATTGCCTGGCGAAGGCAAGACTCTGACAACCATGAATCTGGGCTTGTGCTACGCGCAGCTTCCGCAGCAACGTGTGCTGGTTATCGACGCTGATCTGCGAACCTGCGGGCTTACCTCGATGCTTGACCATCCGAGCACGCCTGGATTGGCGGAAGTTCTTGCGGGTGAGGTTACCCCGGACGAAGCCATCGTGGCGACCAATCAAAAGAACTTGTTCGTTCTGCCCGCTGGGACAGTCTTGTCGTCTCCACCTGAACTCTTCACTGGCACACACTGGCAGGAATTCATCGCGCGCTGCAGCGAACTGTTTAAAGTCATTCTCATCGATACGCCGCCCATTCTTCCCCTGGCCGATTTTGAGTTGATTAGCGCGGCCTGCGACGGTGTTTTGATGGTTGTGCGCGCGCACCACGGACAGCGGGAAACATTGCAGAAGACTGCACGAGCGCTCGATCCAAAGAAATTGCTCGGCTTGGTGTTTAATGCAACCGATGTTAGCAGGAAGGACTACTACGGGTATGGGTATGGTTCCAGCAAGAGCTGAGGCGAATTTCCGGCCAGGTCCCTATTTTTTCTGCATTCGTTGTGGATTCTCTCCAATACAGCTTCAACTGTATTGGACAGTTTGAGGCGATAAGATGTATCCAAATCTAAAACTTCAACTCTTTCGCAGCGCGGTCCGCCAAAACTTCCTGGCTCGGGAGTTGGGGATTGACGAAAGCATCTTGAGCAAAATCATTCACGGCTATCGCGAGCCCTCTCCAGAGCAGCGGCAGATGCTTTCGGGCTACCTCGGGGCGGAAGAATCATGGTTGTTTGAAAAGTACGAGAACGCCTCGCCGGCGCGCGCCGCTGGTAATCATGCTTCTGCGCACGGAATGAAAGATGACATCACCTAGTTTGCAGACGGTGAACTCGCCGATTCCTGCTCCTTCAGTTTCATCCGCGGCGCTGGTGGTGCGCGCGTTTGAGAACCAGGATGCGGAGCGCTGGGATCGATTCGTCTTGGAGCATCCCGGGGGAACGTTTTTCCACCAAATGGCATGGAAGCGCGTGGTGGAAAAAACATTCGAGCACCAAGCCCAGTATGTTTACGGAGAGCGCGATGGACGGACCGTCGCGATTGCTCCCGTTTTCATGGTTTCGAATTGGATGGTGGGCCGGTGCCTGGTCTCCTCACCGCTGGCTTCCTACGGCGGCATCTGTGCTGAGGACCTGGAAGCTGGAAACGCTCTGCTCGCATTCCTAAAACGGCGCGCGCAAGAGCAACAAGTGGACTATCTGGAATTGCGGAATCCGGCCGGCGGAACCCTGCCGGAATTTGTTCCCAATCCGCGCTATTCCAGTTTTTCCATGACACTCTCGAAGGACCCGGAAGCGGTTCTGAAGGGACTTCCCAAAGATATCCGTTACATGATTCGCAAAGCGGAAAAGGCGGATCTGCACGTCCGTCGCGGCCCCGAACTTCTGGACGAGTTCTACCGCCTTTTTGCAATTAACATGCGCCGTCTCGGCACGCCGGTGTTTCCACGTTCGCTTTTCGTGAATCTTCTTCAAGAGTTTGGCAAGCAGATCGATGTGCTCGTTGTGTATGCAGGCTCGGAACCCGTGGCAAGTGCGGTGTCTTTTCTTTTTCGCGACACCATGCACCCTTATTACATCGGAGGCCTCCCGGTGGCGCGCGATCTGGCGGCCAACAACTTTTTGTGGTGGGAGCTGATGAAATTTGCCGCGCAATCCGGCATGAATACTTTTGATTTTGGTCGCAGCAAGAAAGGGACCGGAGCTTACGCTTTCAAGAAGAAGTGGAATCCCAAGATTACAGACCTGGACTACCAGTTTTTTCTGGTTATGCGCAAGACCGCTCCAAACTTTTCTCCTGCCAACCCCAAATTTGAAGTTGCGACTAAGGCCTGGAGCCGCTTGCCATTGTGGTTGACGAAGAAGTTGGGACCGCGTGTTGTACGCTGGATTCCATGATCGGAACAAAACGCAGTTAAATCTCCGGTGACCGGCACGCGTGGGAGACTGGTGCGGATTCTCTGAAAATGCAGACTCAAGCAGAAATGGAACGCGATACTGCTTCGCATGCTGTCCTCACAGGTCCGGCTCCTGAAGATGGCAATCGTCTGCGCGTTCTGCACGTCATCAGCTACATGGGCCGCGGTGGCGCGGAGATGGGTATTCTGAAACTGATCGCCGGGCTCGGCGAGGGGTTCGAACACCGCATCTGTACAACCCGGGGTTTCGACACGGACTTTGTGCGGTCGTTCTTCTCCGAGGAAAAGATGTACGTCGCAGGGAGCTCTGACCTCAAGTTGCAATTCCCGGTTTTCCGGCTGGCTCGCATTATGCGCCAATACCGCCCTCATATCGTGCACACGCGCAACTGGGGAGCGATCGAAGCTGTTCTGGCGGCTAAACTGACCGGCGTTCCGGTTGTTGTTCATAGCGAGCATGGATATGAAGTGGACATGTTCGCCGGCCTGCAGATGCGCCGCCGCATTTTTCGCCGCACAGCTTACGCCATGACGGATGCGGTTTTCGCCGTCACTCGGGAACTCCGCGATTTTCATGCGCGCCAGGCGTGGATCCGTCCGGAGCGCATGCGCGTGATTTACAACGGCGTGGATACCCAGCGCTTCGCACCGTGCCGGGAAGCACGAGTCGCCGTCCGCAAAGAATTGAGCTTGCCTGAGAAGTCTTTCGTGGTTGGCTCTGTTGGCCGGTTGGTGCCCATCAAGGATCACCAAACGCTTTTGAAAGCGGCTGCGCTTCTCTCCAGAAGCGGGATCGATGTGCGTGTGCTGCTGGTTGGCTCCGGACCCGAGCGCGAAAAACTTCAGGCCCTCGCAACGAATGTTCTTGAAGGCAGTGTTTGTTTTGCAGGCGATTCCAACCGCGTCCCTGAGCTGCTCAACGCCATGGACGTTTTCGTCCTCCCCTCACTCGGGGAAGGGATGTCCAATACTTTGCTCGAAGCCATGGCCTCCGGCTTGCCCGTCCTCGCAACAAATGTGGGAGGCAATCCGGAAATCATCAAAGAGAACGTCAACGGCTCTTTGTTCACACCAGGAGACGTCCAATGGCTTGCTGACCGGCTCAATCTCCTGGCGCGGGATCCAGCCCTCATTCACCAGTTGGGCACGGCGGCCAGGAACCAGGCTATCGAGTCGTTCAGCTTGAGCAGCATGCTTGAGAGCTACCGCAGCTTTTATCTCGATCTCGCTGCACGCCGCCGGATCGCGGCCACAAGGACGGATACCGCACATGTGCGGAATTAGCGGCATCTTCGAATATGAGCGCCGCGAGGCGTTTCCCCAGGAAGTCGTCCACCGGATGAACGAAACCATCGTTCACCGTGGTCCGGATGACGAGGGCATCTATTGCGGCGAAGGCATCGGCTTCGGATTCCGAAGACTCAGCATCATTGACCTGGCCGGTGGCCACCAACCGATCTCCAACGAGGACGGCAGGCTCTGGGTTATGTTAAACGGGGAAATCTACAACTACCCCGAACTGCGGCATGAACTCGAAGGCCGCGGCCACCATTTCGCCACACGTTCGGATACCGAGACGATCGTTCACCTGTACGAGGAGTACGGCGAGGACTGCTTCCGCCGCCTCCGCGGAATGTTTGCCATCGCGCTCTGGGACTCGCAAGAGAGAACGCTCCTGCTCGCGCGGGACCGCGTGGGCAAAAAACCGCTGTTCTATTCGGCCGACTCCAAACGCATCATCTTTGGCTCCGAGCTCAAGGTATTGCTCGCCGCCGACGGCATGCCCCGCGAAATCGATCGGGAAGCGCTGTGCGACTACTTTTCATGCGGCTATATTCCGGCGCCGAAGACCATCTATCGCGCGGCTCGCAAAGTTCGGCCGGGCCACTATCTGGTTGCGTCGAAGGGCGATATTCGCGAAGTTTGTTATTGGGATCTCTCGTTCGCCGAATTGGAAAATCGTACCGAGGATGAATGGTGCGAGCTGCTTCAGCACGAATTGTGCGAAGCAACCCGCGTGCGCCTAATGAGCGACGTGCCCCTGGGCGCCTTCTTGAGCGGCGGCATCGATTCTTCCGCGGTTGTCGGTACCATGAGCCGCCTCATGAAGCGGCCTGTAACCACCTGTTCGATCGGATTCGAAGAAAAGGAATTCAACGAGGCCGGGTACGCGCGCGAAGTTGCTAAACTTTTCCGTTCGGAGCATCACGAAGAAACTGTCCGGCCCAGTGCGCTGGAGATCATGGACAAGTTGGTCTGGCATTACGACGAACCGTTCGCCGATTCCTCCGCTATTCCCACTTATTACGTTTCCAGAGTGGCGCGGCGCCACGTGACGGTCGCTCTTGGCGGCGACGGTGGCGACGAAAATCTTGCAGGTTATCGCCGCTACATGCTGGATTACTATGAAAACCGCCTGCGCAGCAAAGTGCCGCAATTCGTAAGGTCGGCTGTGTTCGGCCCGCTTGGCCGCTGGTATCCCGCACTTGCCTGGGCTCCTCGTTTCGTTCGCGGCAAGGCCACGTTTCAGAGCCTCTCGCAAACGCCGCTCGAAGGTTATTTCAATTCGATTTCCTATTTCCGTCCCGGTGAAAAGCAGCGGCTGTTTACGCCCGAATTTCAGAAGAGCCTCGGCGAATACAACACCCTGGACGTCTTCCGTGAACATTACAACCGCGCCGATACGGATGACCTCCTTTCGAAAATCCAGTACCTGGACATTAAGACGTATTTGACGGACGACATCCTCGCTAAAGTCGATCGCGCCAGCATGGCCGTTTCTCTCGAGGTTCGCGCTCCGCTCCTCGATCACCAGTTGATGGAAAAAGTCGCGCGCATTCCCTCGTCTCTCAAGCTGAATGGCCGTTCCGGTAAATACATTTTTAAGAAAGCCATGTCTTCTATGCTCCCGGACGAAATTCTTCACCGCCGCAAGCAGGGCTTCGCTATTCCGCTGGGCCAGTGGTTCCGCCAGGAACTCAAGGAAATGACGGAAAAAACGCTCTTCGATTCGAACGACGGGATTCTCGATCCAGGTTTTCTTCGAAAGATTTGGGATCAGCATCAGCGCGGACACTATGACCGATCGGCGCACCTTTGGTCAGTCCTAATGTTCCGCAAGTGGAAAGAAACATTTGCAGCCTAGAGAGACCAGATGAGCGGCATTTGTGGAATCTGCGAACCGGGCCGGACACTGAGTCCGGCGGGCATTAGAGCTATGCTCGCCGCTTTTGTCTTGCCCGAAGAATCCTCCCAGCAAACGCCGGGTGCCGATTCCGTTTCTCTGGCGGTGGCCCGTCGTTGGGATTTCCAGCAGGTCGCGAACATTCCCGGAATTTGCATCGCCGCGGACGCCGAGCTACTGAATCGCCCGGAACTTACCAGGCTGCTCAAAGCAGGAGACTTCGATCCCACTGCTCTCACATCTGCTGAATTGATGACCCATCTCTATCAGGAGCGTGGAGCCTCCTTCGTCGAACTGTTGGATGGCGTTTTCTCTTTCGCTCTCTGGGATGAAAGGCACTGCCGCCTCGTTCTCGCCATCGATCGTCTCGGTGTCAATAGCTTGTACTGGCGCAAGGAAGGTGATCGCCTTCTTTTTGCTTCGCGGGTGGGAGCTATTCGCCATGCCCAGGAAGCGCCGGCGGCGGTGAATCCAGCCGCACTCGTGCAGTACATGCTTTTCAGCGCCGTCCCTGCGCCGATGGTGATTTATCAAGGCATCGAGAAGCTTCGCCCCGGGACTTGCCTGGTGTACGAAGACGGGCAAATACGCCAGACTCGCTACTGGGATCTGCAATACCGTGAGAGCGGCAATCGCAACGCGGCTCACTGGGCTCGCGAAGTCCGCGAAGGGATACGCTCGGCGGTCCAGCATCATCTGACGGATCTCGCTCCGGAAAAGACGGGTGCCTACTTGAGCGGCGGCACTGACAGCAGCAGCGTCGTTGCCTTCATGAACGAGCGC
>Ga0209236_1001543_pt1 | contig 13888 bp, 14 predicted proteins | sample GraSoi013_1_40cm_FD_185819 | JGI IMG/M metagenome (GOLD analysis project Ga0209236, IMG submission 185819) | Grasslands soil microbial communities from the Angelo Coastal Reserve, California, USA - Sample 09_27_2013_1_40cm (SPAdes) (version 2) | ecosystem: Environmental > Terrestrial > Soil >... | reverse complement strand
GCGTCCTGAACGTACTAAGAGTCATGCTGCCGTTCGCCTATTGCGGACTAAAACGAGGTCGCCGCTTCCGATGTGGGGACCGCGCGTTTTTAGAGGGCTGCATGGGCGAGGATCCCTACAGATCCCGCCGTCCTTCCATGGCCTTCAACATGGTCACTTCGTCGGCATATTCGAGGTCGGCACCGACGGGAATGCCGACACCGATTCGCGTGACGCGCACGCCCAGCGGCTTCAATAGCTTGGAAAGGTAAACCGCGGTGGCTTCGCCTTCGGCAGTGGGATTCGTCGCGATGATAATTTCTTCGACGGCGCCGCCTTTTAGTCTCTCGATCAACGACTTGATATGGAGTTGCTCCGGTCCGCGCCCCGAAAGAGGCGAAAGCGATCCGCCGAGCACGTGGTACATCCCGCTATACGTGCGCGTTTTTTCAATGGCCATGATGTTTTGCGCTTCTTCGACCACGCAGATTGTCTTCTTGCTGCGAGTCGGACCTACGCAGTACAAGCACGGATCAGAATCCGTGATGTTACTGCAGATAGAGCACGCGCGGATTTTTTCTTTGGCGTCACGGATGGCGTCCGCCAAAGCCAGGGCATCCTCGGGCGCCGCGCGAAGCAGATGAAACGCCAGGCGCTGGGCGGTTTTCTGGCCAATTCCGGGGAGATGCTTCAGCTCATCGATGAGTCGTTCGACGGGAGCGGCAAAATCGGGCATGCAGCATGTGTAGCATAGCCGCGCGCATCAGCGCAAACCGCCTAGAGATGGTGATACATGATGAGGGCGTCACAAACGCAGACGGGCCCCCGATGAAATCGGGGACGCGTCTGCACAGGGTGATTAGACTCGCTCAGTTTTCGAGCTGCGTCTGGAAGACTTCGCCGGGAAGCACAAACCTCGCAGGCCTCTGAATCGACTCTACGCGAGGGAGATTGACAGGCAGCCGCTCCTGTTTTTCGGGAAGGCCCACCGCTTCATCCGCGCGCAGGCGCTCCATCTTGATACCCAGCGAACGCTCCAGTTGGAACAATTCAGAACGCTGCTCTTTCACGAAGAGCGTGGAAGCCACGCCGTGTCCGCCGTTGCGTCCAGTTCGCCCAACGCGGTGGATGAAGTTCTCGGCCACTTCCGGCAGATCGTAGTTGATGACGTGCGCGATGTCCTGCACGTGAATTCCGCGAGAGGCCAGGTCCGTCGCCACGAGTACGCGGAAGCGCCCTTGCTGGAATCCGGTCAGGGCCGTCGTGCGTTGCGATTGCGAGCGGTCGCCATGAATCATGGCGGCAGAGAAGCCCTTGCGATTCAAGCTTTCGGCAATTCGTTCGGTTCCGCGCTTGGTGCGTGCAAACACCAGGCACTTTCCCTTCTCTTTGGCCAGCAAGCGTTGCAACATCTCTTGCTTGCGGTCCATGGCGACTTCAAACGCCTGGATGCGGACGTTTTCCGAGGGCTTCGAGGTCGAGCCGAACGAAAGACGAACGGCGTTGCGAAGATAGTCCTTCACGATGCGCGCCATATCGCCTTCCATGGTTGCGGAGAAGCACATGGTCTGCCGCTCTTTCGGAAGGATCGAAACGATGCGCTTGATCGCGGGGAGAAATCCCATGTCAAGCATGCGGTCCGCTTCATCGAGGATGAGCATGCGCAGGGCGTTAAAGTGGAAAAGCCTGCGGTCGAGATAATCTTCCAGCCGGCCTGGAGTCGCGACAACGAGTCTTGCTCCCTTGCGAATGGCCTGGAGCTGCGCGCCTTCGGACAATCCTCCGACGACAAGTGCCGCGGGAAGAAGCTGATTGCCGTGCAGCTTGTTAAATTGATCCACCACCTGCATGGCCAGTTCGCGAGTGGGAACGAGCACCAGCGCTGCGATTCCCGGGGTCTTATCCTTAAGCAGCTTTTCGATCACCGGAATCAGGAACGCCAGCGTTTTACCGGTTCCCGTCTGCGCTGTCGCCAGCACATCTTTGCCTTCCAGCGCCTGTGGGATCGCCGCAGCCTGGACCGGCGTTGGCGCGGTAAACCGCGCCGTGGCCAAGCGCTCCTTCATATAAGGAGAAATCAACATTTCGGAAAAGCGCACTGAGGCGCATTCCGCGAGAGGCTCCGAAGAGCGCTCGGCATTCACTTCTGAAACATTCAACATTCAATATTACTTTCTTACTGGCAGAAGCCGTCGCGGTGCGCACACAAATCTGCGAGCGGGCCGGCGGCTTGCTTTGCCAGTCTTGTTTTAGATTACGCGTAAAACTTACGGAGGAAACTGGAGGCGGGGAGTCTCAGATCAAGTACTGCACCAGAGGGACCGCACAACACAACCGAGGTATTAAGCGCAAAACTACTATAACACACCTGCCCTCGAACTCCTATCTTTATTTACTGTTCTCGTTTCCAGAGTTTCGAGATGGGCAACAGGCTCGGCAAAGACGCACTATGAGGAGTCCGTGTGAATGTTGCAATACAGCATAGCTAAAAAAGCCCGGGGATCTTCATCCCGGCCATTCCGGGAATACCGCCGGCGAGGTTCTTCATCTGGTTGGCAAGTTCTTCATCGACACGCCGGGACGCTTCATTTACCGCCGCGCGAATTAAATCCTGCAGCATCTCCTGGTCCTTGCTGGCGAAAACGTCCGGTTCGATGCGAATGTCCACTATTTGTTTCTGGCCGTTCATTTTCACCGTGACCATGCCGCCGCCGGCCGAAGCTTCCACCGTCACGGAATCCACCTGCCTTTGCAGGTCTTCCTGCAGTTGCCGGAATCGCGAAAGCATCTGTTGGAGAGCGCTGACTTCCATCAGGATTCCTCTGGGCTTCGTTTCACTTCGGAAATTTTTCCTCCGAAGCGCTGCAGCATCGACCGCACCATCGGATCGCGCTCGAACTGCGCGCGCAACTCTAGTGTGCCGGAGGTACCGCGCGCCGCCGACGCGGCTGCCGCTGCAACTGCTTCCAGTTTAGCACAGACGCGCACGGCCCGGCCGAGCACCTTGCTCGAAATGACACGGATCTTTTCCAGCGACTCGCGCCCTTCGAGCAATTCCGCGAACGGCCGCTTCTCCGGCGAAAAATAAAGTCGCAGCTCCGTACCGTCGAGCTCCCACCTGCTGCTTTGCTGCACGAGCTCGCCGAGGAATTTCTGTTGCTGCTGAACTGCTGTCTTGATCTCAGCGACATGCTCTTGCGAAATCCCAATCGCTTGCGCCGGCGCGCCATTGCTCTTCGCGGGAACTGCACAGTCATGGGCTTCCACCGCCTGTTTGGCCTCTGCTGGAGCACCAGCTGTCGCAGGCGCGGATGCATGCGCGGCAAACGGGGAAGAGAAATGTGTTTTCGTCTCCGGCTTCGGCTGCGTGGAAACTGCGTTTACAGCACTCGGCGCCGCGCTCTTTGCGAATGATGTGGACGCAACATCTGGGGACGTGCCCCTCGCCATTCCGGTATTCGCCACGCCGCCCGGTGCTCCGCCCTTCATCTCCGCGAGCAACTCCTCCAGCGGGGCCAACCGCGCGGCGTTGATCAGTCGCAACAATCCCATTTCCAGGTGTACCCGCGGATCGGGCTTTCGCCTCAGGTCATCATCCGTCTGCAGCAGAATCTGAAAAAATCGTGTTAGGTCTTCTTCGCTGAACAGCGCTGCCGCCTTCGCCAGCGCTGGCCGCTGATCCGGAGTCGCCGCAATCAAGTCCGAATCCGCCCCGCACGTTCGTGCGATCAGCAGATTGCGCATGTGCCGGATGGCTTCCCGGCAGAAGTGTTGCAGGTTGCGCCCTTCCTTCTGGAAGGTGTGCACCAGTCCCAGCGCGCGATCCGCCGATCCTTCTGAAATCGCGCCGACCAGCTCCTCCAGCGCATCATCCGGCACCACGCCCAGTAATTCGCGCACTTCTTTGTCCGGAATCGTGTCACCGCAATATGCTCGCGCCTGCTCCAATAAAGACAGCGCATCGCGCAGGCTGCCTTCCGCCATTCGCGCAATCACCGCCATCGCGCCCTGTTCGATCTTCAGATCCTCCTTTTTCGCGATTTCTTCCAGGCGTCCGGCAATCTCCGCGAAGGTCAGCGCGCGAAAATGAAAGTGTTGCGATCTCGACCGGATGGTATCCACAAGGTCTTCCGGTTGCGTCGTCGCCATCACAAAGACCACGCGGTCCGGCGGTTCTTCGAGCGTCTTCAGCAAGGCGTTGGAAGCTTCGCCCGTCAGCATGTGCGCTTCGTCGAGGATCACCACTTTGCTTCTCGAAGCCGCCGGCGCGTACCTCACCATCTCGCGCAATTCACGAATCTGGTCAATGCCGCGGTTCGACGCCGCGTCGATCTCAATTACATCCAGCGAAGTCCCGCCTGCAATCTCTTTGCAGGAATCGCACACTCCACAAGGCGTCGCTGTCGGCCCCTTCACGCAATTCAGCGCTTTCGCCAGGATTCTCGCCGCGGTCGTTTTTCCAACGCCCCGCGCTCCCGAAAAAATGTACGCGTGCGCCACGCGGTCATTCTTAATCGCGTTTTTCAGTGTCTCGGTTACGTGTTGCTGGCCGACGAGATCGTCAAACGTTTGCGGGCGCCACTTGCGGGCTATGACCTGGTAGCTCATGGGGAAAGTTTTCAGTTATCAGTTTTCAGTGCCCAGTGAAGAAAAACAAATACGCATCTCTCTGCATTCCTCCCACTGAAGACTGACAACTGAACACCGTGCACAATTTTCAGTGAGAGGAACTTCGGGTGATCTGCGGCACCCGAGGTGGTCCCGGTACCGTTGCTCCCTTCCGGGCCTGGCGGGGTTCGCGGGACCTCGTTGCACAGAGCCCGAAGTTCCACGCTCCGGCACGCGCGTCCATTTCCCGCGAGTGCAGAGAAAAGTCTAGCACAGCGTCTCCAGCCCAGCTAGAACGCGGCCTCGGCCTCTTCCATTTCGTCTGTGTTGATTCCTTCTTCCGCGCGCAAATCTAGTGCGTGGATCAGGATTTCGGTTTTGCTGCCGCTGCTGCCGGAGCATCTGGCGGCTGCACCTCGGACGGATTCACCCAATTCACTTTGAACGGGCCCGCGCCGTGAACCTGCACGATGGTCTCGCCCTTGCTCATCGCGAAATGCCGCATTTCCTTTGGCATCGTCACAAAATTCCCGACGTTCATGGTTGTCAGTTTTGTCTCGTCGAAAGTCTCGCCCATGCCTGCTAGGAAGGTTCCCTTCAACACCGTCACGTTTTCATCCGTCGGATGCCAATGCGCCGGAATCTTGGCTCCGTCAACGCACCGGAGGCGCACCACGAACGGCGTTCCTTCGGCGCTTGGGTCGCCGGCCACCGTCGCAAGGTCGCAGCCCTTGATGATCGGCGTCCACTTCAAATCACCGAAGTGCATAATTTTGGGCGGCGCGGCCGCGGCGCCCTCTTTTTTCTCCTGACTGTAAACCGCCGTTACAAGTACGGCCGCACCTACCAACGCGACACACAGTCTTCCCACTCGAATCTTTTTCATGCAACTGTCCTCCGCAATAAAGATTGGGGCCCTGAACTGGCCAAAAGATACTCCTCCCTTGGGCCATCGGCAAGACGAGTCAATCTCCGCGCGGCCAATCGAGCACTCTTCCGGCCAGGCCGACGGCAAGCGCCGCAAAGATATAAAAGTTGAAGAAGGCCAGGTTGTTCAGGAAAAGCATGAGGTCAAGGGCGACATTGTCGGCGCGACTATAGGTACTGGTGGTGGCACGTTCATCGGCGCGGTCTTCAGCCACTTCGTGCACGGATTCGGTTTCGGTCTTGCCGGCAGCGCCGCTTACATCGCCGCTCGCAAGGGCAAAGACCTGGACCTCCCTGCGCAAACCGGAATGCTCGTTCGCATGGACAACGCCATCACCTTGCCGGTTACTGGCCCCAGCAACGCCTCGCTCACCAGCAACAGCCGCTGATGCTGGCCAAGAATAGAAAGCACCGCAAAGGGGCATTGCAGCCTGTCCCCGCGCTGCGCTTGATTTCTGTGAGGGCTCTGGGTCCTCAGGGATTTCTGTGTTACACCCTTTTCGTGCTATTTCTTCGGAAAATTCGGGTCGGCTTTCACTTCATTGATCTGCTTGGTGTGCCGTTCGCTATGTGCTGCGATGAGCAGAACAAACTCGTACCCATCCAGCTTTCCCATCGGGCTGTCCGCTACATGATCGCGCAGACCCGTCGCGGATTTCAAGAAATCTTCGGTCGTCGCCCGGCTCTCCACAAAATGCTTGATCGAACCCTCCGGTGTCCCGAACCGGTTCGTCGGTACCAGCGGTTCGGGCGCCTGCACCTTGTTTGTGCGGTCGGGCACCATCGCCAGCACTCCATCGTCCGTTTTCTTCACGTCGCGGCCCGGCTCCCCCGCCGGCGCCATCATCACCTTCTCCTTCACCAAATCGCGGATAAAGTCCTCCGCCGCGGCGATGTGCTCCATCACCTGCGCCACCGACCAGCGCTCCGGGGCCGGCTTGAAGTTCCACTGCGCTTCCGACAGCCCTCTTGTCGCCTCCAGAATATTCTTCTTTGTTGTTTCCAGATATTGCAGCGCTTTGTCCTTCTCCGCCTGCGTCACTTCCTGTGCTGACGCGGCCGTAGCTCCCGCCATCATAAGCAGCGCGATCAGCACACCTGCCAGGGACTTGGTTCTCATCTTTCATTTCTCCTTGTCGTAGGCGACCGCGGGGCGGCCGGCTTTCTTGTTTCGGTTGGCGAAACGGGAAATCGCAGCATACCACACCATCTGTCTTTCCTGCGCGGCTTCAGGTCCATTCGAGGCACCAACGGGTCTTAGGCGTATGGCGATTAGCGTAGCGGAAAGATCATTAATGGCTTGTCGCTTTTCCGTTTGGAGGAATGAGCGCCGCGATCCGTGTAGGGCGGGTTACGCGGCGCTCCAGGGGTTTCTGGCCGGTTGCTCGCGGTTAGGCTGCGGAACTACCTGGGGGTAGGGACCGTTTGGCGAATCGCGTTCGCGTCGGTGCGCTGCTTGCGTCGTCCGCTCGAATCTCCTTGAAGTCTATTTGCTGTTGGAATTGAAAGGTGTAAGCCTGCTAGGTGCTCCAACGATTCCGTGATGGAAGGACGCCGCCGACCACGCGGCATCTCAGGCTGCGGCACCGCCGGATTTATCTTTTCTGATGTCCACACCGTCGCGTTTCAGGTAGCGGTACAAACTGGTTCGCCCGATTCCCAGAAATTGCGCAGCCCTCAGCCGGTTGCCCTGGCACATCTCCAGCACGCGCTGGATGTGCACCTTGCGCACTTCGTCGAGCGACAGCGGTTTCCAGTCGTCTCCTTCCAGGGAACGCGCATTCCGCTGTTGCAATTGCTCCGGTAAATCCGCCAGATCGATGAAATCTCCTGTCGCTGTGATGCACGCGCTGGAGATGACATTCTCCAGCTCCCGCACATTTCCCGGCCACGCGTGCCTCAGCAATACGGTCTGCGCCCGCCGCGTCAACCCGAATATGTTTCTTCCGTAAGCGCTGTTGTATTTCTTCAGCAAAAATTGCACCAGCAGCGGAATATCTTCCAGCCGCTCCGTCAGCGATGGAATCCGTATCTGAATCGAACTCAGCCGGTAGAAAAGGTCTTCGCGAAAATGCCCGGCCAGTACCTCCGCGCGCAAGTTCCGGTTAGTGGCAGCGATCAGCCTTACGCTGATATGCCGCACTTCGGGCGAACCGACCCGCTGGATCTCCCGGTTCTGGATCACCCGCAGGAGTTTCGCCTGCATCGGCAGCGATGTTTCTCCCACTTCGTCCAGGAACACCGTGCCGCCGTTCGCGTACTCGAACAAACCCGGCCGCGTGTCCGTCGCTCCCGTAAACGCGCCGCGCACGTGTCCAAAGAGCTGGCTCTCCAGCAGCGTGTCCACCATCGCCGAACAATTGCATACCGCCAGCTTTTGCTGGCTCACTGGGCTGATCTGGTGGATGGCTCTCGCGACCAATTCTTTTCCCGTTCCCGTCGGGCCAGCCAGTAGAACGTTGGTATAGTGCCGCGCCACCTTCCTCGCAAAATCAAACACTTCCAGCATCGCGGGGCTTTTTCCCACGATGCCGTGAAATTCCAGATCCTTCAGCAGTTGCTCCTCGAGCGGTCTCACGCGACGCCTCTGGTCGTACAGCGCCGCGACGTCATCCAGCGACCTCTTCAACCGCGCGCGGTCGATGGGCTTGGGCAAAAAGTCCGACGCTCCGCGGCGGATGGCTTCCAGCGCGGAATCCAGCGTGTAATCTCCCGTCATCAGAATAGTGTGCACCCCGGGATCGCTCCGCGTTGCGCGGTCCAGGAACTGATATCCGTCCATCCCCGGCATGTGCACGTCCACAAGTACCAGCCGGCACTGGCCATCCTTCACCAGCTTCAGGGCCTCCTCTGGATCGGACGTAGGGATAGCCGCATATCCCATATCCGCAATCACCGCCGCCAACATTTCCAGCTGCGCAGGATCGTCATCCAGGATGCAGGGCGTCAACGCGGACTTCGGAGCGACGATTTCAACGGTCTTTGTCGATACCAATCCCACAATGCCCTATCTCTGGCAACCTGTCTGCCATTCCTCACCCTCTGCTCCAATCCTTTCTTAGAATTTCCCAACGTTGGCTTCGGACTCACAACGCTATGGAAACAATCGCGGTTATTCCCCCGTGCGGGACTTTAGTCGCGGCCAGCGGGGGCTTTCCCTGCAATCGGAGACATCGCCAGCTTCGAAAGCGTTCCTTGAGCCCAGTCTTCTGCTCCACTTCGGTCCAAAGGCCTTCCCCGCCTTCCCATTCCGGCACAGAGCCGCCGCAAATCAACACGAATAGGACACCCTCTCCTCCGAACACCCCCGCTCCTTTCAAACGTTGGCGTCCCACCCACTTTTTGCCCTGTTCTCTTGGATTATTCCGATTAGTCTCTCGATAAGGAGTTCGGCTGAATCTGGCTGAGGCGGAACCGTTGCTGTCCGTCGGGCGTCACTCCGACGTGCTGAGCCTGATAGGCCACAGAGAGGGAGCGATCCGGGGAGATAGGTTGTAGAAGTCGCAGAAAGATCATGGATCCGGGGCAGAGTGATCGAGAGAGGGTCAGATGCTTCCCAGTCAATTCATCCCACTTGAGCTCGGACTTCTCCACGAAGAAGGATTGGGCGCTATCCCAACCGGATGCTTCCACGGGGTAAGAATCAGTGACATGGTCCTGGGCGGTCAAAAGCATAGCCTCTGCAGCAGGAAACTGCAAACGCATTGCCACGTGAATTTACGTCAAACGCGTGAAACGACAGTGTTTAGCGAAATATGAACTCTGTGAAACTGTCCGGCGACGGGACAGCCCGGAGCAGCGTGTTCATAAATGGCGCAGCAAGTCAGCGGGGGAATATGGTCCGAAAAAGGGGCCTAATGAGCTCCTCCGGGAGCAACGTGTACATGGTGAAGCCCTCGATGGGTCTAAAAATGTAAGGAAACCCCACAACCGCCACCAGCAAGCCTACTATCGCGTAACTGTTGCCCCGCAGCCAGTCTAGGTAGCGCTGGGCGCGAGTTTCTCCCATGAACAACATGATGCCTGTGCTGCCGTCCAGCGGCGGAACCGGAAGCAGATTAAACGTTCCGAGCAGCAGATTGAGGAAGAAGAAAACCCCGAGGACGCTTGTGGCGAAGTCCGCGCGGCCGGTGCTTTCATCTACCCGCAGCCACTGATAAGTCCAGCCCAGCCGCAGGATCACCGCCGCGATGAGCATCAGCGTGTAATTTGTCGCCGGACCCGCGAGCGCCATCCACGCGGCCCGCCGGGGATGCCGCCGCTCCCACAGCGGATCGTACGGCGCGCTGGCCCAGCCGAAAAGATTGCCCGTCACGATCAGCGAGAGGATCGGGAAAACCACCATGCCCCACGGTTCCCGCTGGATATGCGGTACCGGATTGAGCGAAACCTGTCCGCCTGCGAACGCGGTTTCGTCCCCGCCGATCTTGGCGGCCAGCGCGTGTGCGGCTTCGTGACAAGTGGTCGAGAAAAGGAATGCAACGTACCAGATAAATCCCAGCGCAATTAGTTCCGGTCGCAGTTCACCCATGAATTGGCTCTTGGTTTCCTTAGCTCAGTAGCCTAGTTGTCCCCGCCCTGCTTTGCAAGCGACGCGCGTCGGCTCAGTCCCCGATTGATGCGTTATGCCTCCACGTGGATTTTTTCCGAGTACCCCGTGATCCGATAGGAATTCCGCAAGGATCCCCAAATATTTGTGCAAGGTTCTTCCGAGGAAGAGTTGCGCGTCGTCTGCGAAGGATTATTCGTACCGCAGCGCGACCATGGGATCCACACGCGTCGCTCGCCGCGCGGGAATGACTGCCGCTATCAGCGCGGACAGCGAAAGCAGCAGCGTGGCCCCTGACAGCATCAGCGGATCCCAAGGCCTTACCCCGAAAAGCTGGCTGGCGATCAGATGCCCTGCGCCGATCGCGGCCGGAATCCCGAGCGCCAGCCCAATGCCCAGCAGCCAGAAGGCTTCGCGCAAAACCATGACCAGCACCGAACCGCGGTCCGCGCCCAGCGCCATGCGCACGCCGATCTCGCGCGTCCGCTGCTCCACACCATAGGCTGTCACGCCGTAGAGGCCCACGGCTGCGAGCACAAGCCCGATGGCTCCAAAGAGCCAGGTCAGGCTGGCGATCATGTTCTGCTGGGCAAAATCGGCGTGAATGACTTCGGAAAATGACTGAACGCCGTACATCACGAGGTTCGGATCGACATCCGCCAGCTCCCTCTTCAGCTGGGCCTGCAGGCCCGGCGGATTTCCCGGCGCCCAGATCACGATGTTGTACAGGTAATGCGACCAGATTTCGCGGCTTTCCGACTCTGCTTCATCGAAGTGTGTGGTCTGCGCCTCCGGGAGGAAATACATGGGCCGCTCCGGAGGGTCGCCTATGTCAGAGGCGACGCCGACGATCTCGTACATTCCCGCGTTTTTCCGCGGAGCAGGGCCGAAGTGCTGCCCGATGGGATTCTCCTTGCCAAAGAACCTCTTCGCAAACCCCTCGGTGATAACGGCCACAGGCCGCGTATTGGTGTTGTCCTCGTCGGTGATGGGCCGTCCCATCACGATCCGGTCCCCGAGGGTCTCGAAAAATCCCGGCGTCACGCGGGTCCAACCGGATGAGACATCCTCCTCCGGGCCTGGCTCGGGTTTGCCCTCAATCCGGATGTCATGCTCCCAATAGTAGCCGCTCAGCGGCGCGTAGAGCGCGGGGCTGACCATACGCACGCCGGGGATGGCGCGCAGATGGTCTTCGATTTCGCGGAAGAGTGGGACCAGTTGCTCCTGCTTATAGTTGGAAAGCATCGGATTGATCGAGACCCGATACCGGCCGCTGGTATCGAATCCGAAGTTCCGGTGCTCCAGATTGCGCAGGCTCTGGCCGAGCATCGCCGCCGCGCTCAGCAGGACGAGCGATACAGCCGCCTGCACGATCACCAGCGTCTTTTGCGCCCAGTGGCGATTGCCTCCCACGGAGCGGTTCGCTCCGCGCAGCGCTTCGATTGGCTCGGCGTGCGAAGTCATCCATGCGGGTGCAACGCCGAAGACGACTCCGGTGATTACCGAAATTCCCAGCGCGAAGAGCAGCACCGGCATGGATGGCGCTGCGTCCACGGGGACCCAGCTGTCCGGTCCGGTGAAAGCAAGGCGGAGGATGACGCTGGCACCCGCATACGCGACGGCGATGCCCGCGACGGCGCCGAACACACTCAGGGTGAGGCTCTCAGCCAGCGCCTTGCGCACTAGGCGCGCGCGCGATGCGCCGAGAGCGGCGCGGATCGCCGTCTGGGGCCGGTCCTTCAGACCACGCGCCAGCAGCAGATTGGCGATGTTGGCGCAGGCCACCAGCAGGACACAGACGGCGGCCACCAGCAGCAGGCGCAAACCGTCCTTGTAGTCCTCCCGCATCAGGGAAACGCCCGCGGCGCCCGGTGTCAGCTGCAGGGTCTGCTTCTCCGAGAGTGCCTTTTCCTGCGGGATCATATCCGCCACATGGCTTGCCAGCCACTGATGCAGCTCTACCTGGAGCTGCGCCTCCAGGGTTTTCGGATTCGTGCCGGGGCGAACCCTCCCGATCAGATCGAGCCAGCCTAGACTGGGATTCTTGAGGCGCGTCGTTGCGCCGCCGATCAGCGGCTCCGTCGTCAGCGGCAGCCAGAAATCGGGCATGTCCGAGTCGGCGATCTTCGCTCCGAAGAAGCCCGGCGGGGCGACACCGATCATCGTGAAGGGATGGCCGTTGACCTGGTAGGTTGCTCCAACTACCGATGGATCGGATCCGTACTTCCCCTGCCAGGTGTGGAAACTCATCACCGCGACCGGCGGCACGCCTTCCTGGTCGCCAGCATCGGTGAACAGACGGCCACGCCAGGCGGAAATGCCAAACGTCTCGAAGAAATTGCCGGAGACGTACTCGCCGTTGCCCGTCTCGACCGAGGCCGACGAACCGGCGCGCCGCACGCCCAGGGCAACATTACCGACCTGGAGCGCCGCCAGGTTCTCGAACGCCGGGGTATTGGCGCGGAAGAGCTTGTACGCTTCCCACGAGAAGAAACTCCAGTCGTTCAGCGGCAGCCAGTTGCCGTCTCCCTGCGTGTACCCGTTCGAGTGGCAGCAGAGGACAGCATCGCCGATGCGCCAGAGCTGGTCGGGCCGCGCGACCGGCAGCGACCGCAGCATCACCTGCTGCACCAGCGTGAAAATCGCCGTAGTCGCCCCGATGCCAAGAGCGAGGGTGAGGACGGCTACGGCGGTGAAACCGGGGGACTTGCGCAACATGCGGAGGCCGTGACGCGAGTCCTGAATCAGCGTCCCCATACTGTCTCCTATCTCTACGCCAAGGAGCACGTGGGAGCAATCGTATCGCAGGAGATGCGTGTCACTCCAGCTCTTCCGACGGTTCCGGACGGGTGGTCGGCCACTCTGAAGTTATCATCAGTTCTAGTTTGCTCGGTGATTAGCTAGCAACTCCTGATTACGTCGCGTTACCGGACGTCTGCCCAGGAGTCAATTCCACTTCTCCAGTAACCGGATTTATCAGGCTTGCGCGATCTAGGAAACTCCATTACGCTGGCCCAGTTGGCTAGCGGCGGCTTCCCACCTCACCCGCTATCGGTTGTTGTTCCAGCTGCAATTCAAACTCTTGTCAGCGAAGGATCACGTATGACGCGCAAAAACACTTGGGCGAGACTTGCCGTGGCGGTAGCGCTGAGTTTGCCCTTGACTGCCTGCAAGGACACAAAAACTCTGCAAGAGAACGAGCAATTGAAGGCGAAGGTGGCGGAACTTCAGAAAGAGAACGGCCAAGTAGGAAACGATCTCGAAATAATGACAGCTAGCCGCGATGCGTTGACCAAAGAGAACGAGAAACTTAAGGCGGAGATTAAGGCCCTGAAAAGCAAGGGCTCCGGAAAGAAAGTTGCGAGTCGAAAGCGTCGCCGGAGCTAATGGTCACGGCAATTTTAGGACCGGCCCGTGGTCTGGAGCGCGCGAACCGGTTTTTATTCTTATGTCAGAAAAGGGAGGTTAGGAGCATGAAAACGTTTGAGGTGCAATTTCGCTATCGAGATCGAAATGAAGAAACAGTGGAATCGACGGCCAAAGTGGAGGCGTCTAGTCTTCCTGGAGCCGTCGGTAAGGCTGCACGTGAGTTTGTCAAAGGCTTGGACAGGAAGCAGAGATTCGATATGAACAAGAATGGACTCGAAATTACGGCCAAGTCTGTCGGCACGACAACGGAGGCGCAGGCAGAGACGTCCGCGGATGCCGTCGTTAGTTGAGAGGTTAGTAGGACCGGGGCTGGGCCGAGATTCTCGCGCTTGCCATAGTCGCTTGGTAAGCCGTATTACCGGACGAGTAAGACTATTGGACGAGTTGCACAGACTA
>Ga0209236_1001542_pt1 | contig 13891 bp, 12 predicted proteins | sample GraSoi013_1_40cm_FD_185819 | JGI IMG/M metagenome (GOLD analysis project Ga0209236, IMG submission 185819) | Grasslands soil microbial communities from the Angelo Coastal Reserve, California, USA - Sample 09_27_2013_1_40cm (SPAdes) (version 2) | ecosystem: Environmental > Terrestrial > Soil >... | reverse complement strand
ACCCCCGGCTTGTCGAAGGACAGTTGGTCGGCGGCCTGGCGCAGGGCATCGGAGGCGCGCTGCTGGAGGAACTCGTGTTTGATGGCGACGGCCAACCGCTCTCCGTCACCTTCATGGACTACCTCATGCCGACAGCCATGGAGATGCCCCATGCCATCACCGTCAAGATCCTTGAAGAAACCCCGACCCCGCTCAATCCGCTTGGGGTCAAGGGCGCGGGCGAAGGAGGAACGGCCGCGGTCGGGGCGGCGATCGCGAATGCCGTGTCTGACGCTCTCGCCCCCTGGGGGATTGAAGTGACCGACCTGCCGCTCTCTCCCGACCGGATCCTGACGCTGCTGCGCCGATCGACTCGGCCTGTGGTCGGGCAGACCTCCGGGGTCGACGAGAGGAGGGAACGACACTGAAACCCGCGCCATTTCGCTACGCCGCACCGCGTACAGTGGAAGAGACGCTCGCGCTGCTGGCCGAGCACGGCAGCGATGCGAAGCTCCTCGCTGGTGGCCAGAGCTTGATGCCGTTGATCAACATGCGGCTGGCCCGGCCGGCGGTGCTGATCGACCTCAACCGCGTGCGCGCCCTGGATTACATCAAGGGTGAGCACGGGACGATCCGCATCGGCGCGCTCACCCGCCAGCGGACGGCGGAGCGATCGCCGGTGGTGGCGGCTCACGTGCCGCTGCTCGCCGAGGCCCTGCGATGGGTGGGGCATCCGCAGATCCGGAACCGCGGCACCATCGGTGGCAGCCTGGCCCACGCCGACCCGGCGGCGGAACTTCCCGCGGTGGCGGCCGCGCTGGATGCCACCTTCATCGTCGCGCGCCATGGCCGCGGAACGACCACTCCACGCGTACTTTCGCCGCAGCAATTTTTTGTCTCATATCTGGCGACCGCGCTTGAGCCGACGGAGATATTGACCGAAGTCCGCTTTCCCCCGCTGTGGCGCGATGGGGGATGGGCGTTCGTCGAGGTCAGCCGCCGGTACGGAGATTTCGCCCTGGTCGGCGTGGCGGCGGTCCTTCGCCTCGACGGGGAACAGCGCTGCCGCGATGTCCGGCTCGCCTTCACTGGGGTTGGTCCGACTCCCGTACGGATGCCGGAGGCGGAATCGTTCGTCGGTGGCCGCAAATTGGATGAGGGGGTGCTGGCAGAGATCTGGCGGCTCGTCAGCGACAGACTGCAGCCCGAGAGCGACATCCACGCTTCCGCAGACTACCGCCGGCATGTGGGCGGGGCGCTGGCCCGCCGCGCACTGCAGACGGCGGCGTCTCGCGCGAAAGGTGCCTCATGACACCGGCCCGTCGGGCGCGCGAAAAACCCGGCCACGGGCGCGGGCGGAATGTATCTGTGCGGAGAATCGGCGCGAGAAAGGTCGCGACGCTGAAGCCGGTCGCCGAGCAGGCCGTCGCGCTCAAAGTCAACGGCAAGCGCTACGCCGTCACGGTCCCCGTGCGCCGCACGCTGGCCGACATGCTCCGCGAAGACCTCGGGCTGACCGGCACCCACCTGGGGTGCGAGCACGGCGTCTGCGGGGCCTGCACCATTCTTCTGGACGGTCAGGCGGTGCGTTCCTGCCTGCTGCTGGGGGTGCAGGCCGACGGGCACGCCCTGATGACCGTGGAGGGGCTGAGCAACGGAGAGCGGCTGCACCCGATTCAGGAAGCGTTCTGGGACGCGCACGGGCTGCAGTGTGGGTTCTGCACCCCCGGGTTCCTCATGACGATCTCCGCCTTCTTGAAAGAAACGCCGGATCCATCCGAGGAGGAAATCCGCGAGGCGATCGCCGGGAACCTCTGTCGCTGCACGGGCTACGTTAACATCATCAAGGCGGTGCAGTTGGCCGCCGACCGGCTCAGACTCCCGACCGTCTGACCCCAACGTAGCGCAGCAGTATGTCTGGGTGTGCGGCCAGTTCCGCCGGCGTGCCTGAATAACGGACGTGGCCGGTCTCCAGCACCACCACCCCATCGGCGACCCGTAGCGCCGCGTCGATCTTCTGTTCGACCAGCAAAACACCGACCCCGCGCTCTTTCAGCACGCGGATCGTCTCCAGCAACGACGCCACCAGAAGCGGCATCAACCCTCCGGTGGGTTCGTCGAGAAGCAGATAGTTGGGCTCGGCGCACAGCGCGCGGGCCATCGCGACCATCTGCTGCTCCCCGCCGCTGAGGCTTCCTGCGCGCTGACGCAGCCGGCTCTGGAGCACAGGGAACAACTCGAAGATCCTCCCAATGATGCGGGGATGAGTCCCCTTTACCAGCAGTCCCATCTTCAAGTTCTCTTCGACCGTGAACAGCGGAAAGACACCGCGGCCCTGCGGGACGTAGGCGATCCCGTGACGCGGAACTTCGTACGGCTGCAGCCGCGTGAGTTCCGTCGCATCCAGACGGATGCTGCCGGTCCGAGGCCGGACCAGGCCCATCATCGCCTTGAGCGTCGTCGTCTTCCCGGCGCCATTGCGGCCCAGCAAGCACAGCGTCTGCGCGGGCTTCAGGCGCAGCGACACACCGTGCAGGACCTGCGCCTCGCCATAGTAACAGTCGATGCCCTCGACGGTGAGCGCCATTCGATTACTGCCCCAGATAGACCCGCTGCACCTCGGGGTTGGCCTCGATCTCCTGCGGCGTCCCCTCGGCGATGATGTCGCCCCAGTTCATCACGGTGACCCGCTGCGAGAGTCCCAGTACGACCTCCATGTTGTGCTCGATCAACAAGACGGTGACATTCCCCGCGATCCGCCGAATCAGCGCCCCAAGGCTGGCGATCTCCTCCGGCGCGAGCCCCTGAGTGGGTTCGTCCAGGATCAGCAGTTCGGGGTGCAGCGCCAGGGCCATGGCGACCTCCAGGAGTCGCTGGTGGCCGTGCGCGAGCGTGCCAGCCGGCCGGTCATCAGGCGGAGTGAACTCGACCTCGGCCAGAGCAGCCTCGACCTCCGCGGTCAGGGAGCGATGATTGTCCTTGATCGCGTCCAGCGGATGGCGCACCAGCCGCCGCTGCACGGCCAGCGCTACGTTCTCGTACACGGTGAGGTTGCGGAAGATGCTGACCAGCTGAAACGTGTAGGCGATGCCCAGCCCCACCCGCGCGTGCGCCGGTAAGCGGGTGATCTCGCGGCCTTTGAAGATCACGCGGCCGGAGGTCGGCGGGATCCGCCCGCAGATCATGCTGACGAACGTCGTCTTCCCGGCACCGTTGGGGCCGATGATCGCCCTGATCTCGCCGCGCTCGAGCCGGAAGTTCACTAAGTGCACGGCGCGCAGGCCGCCGAACCACTTCTCCAGGTTGACCGTCTCCAACAGCGGACTCACGGGAGCCATCGCGGCCACCTTGCCCGGACGGCACCCATGATGCCCTGCGGGAAGCGCATGATCAAGATCACCAGTGCGGCGCCGACCACGATCAGGTAGGCGGTCGTATATCCGCTGGTGATATCCACCACGTAGGTCATCATCGTGGTGCCCACCAGCGGACCGATGATCGTCCCGACGCCGCCGACCAGCGTCCACAACAGCGGGAAGATCGAGTACAGGATCGAGGCGAAGGACGACCCGAGGTAGGAGAAGAGGAGCGTGTACGTAGACCCGGCGAGCCCGGCGACGGCGCCGGAAATGGTCAGGGCCAGCCACTTGTAGTGGAAGGTGTTGTAACCGATCAGGCGCGCCCGTTCCTCGTTTTCGCGAATGGCGACCAGCACTCGCCCTGCCGGCGAGCGCACGAGCCACAGGCCCAACAGGACGCAGGCGGTGAAGACGACAAGCGCCACATTGTACTTCACCCCAGGCTGCGCCAGGCTGAACGTGAGCAGCCCCAGATGCAGGAGAGGTAGACGCCCGGTCAGCACGAGCCCTTGGTCGCCCCCGGTGATCCGGTTGAAATACAGCGTTGCGAGAAAGAAGGCTTGGGCGAGCATCATCGTCACGATCAGGAATGAAACCCCCGTCGTGCGTAAGGTGATCCACCCGATCACGAGCGCCACCGCGATGCTGACGAGCAGCCCAATCAGGATGGCCGGGAGGGCGCCCAACCCAAGGTAGTATACCGTCAGCCCTGTCCCATACATCCCGGCGGCAAAGAACATTGCGTGCCCTAGACTCATCAACCCGGCATAGCCGAGCAGGATATTGTAGCCGATCGCGTAGGAGGCGAGGACCATGATTCGAGCGAGCATGCCGTGGTGAAAAGGCGGCAGCACGAACTGCAGCAGCAGCAAGAGCGCCGCAACCGCCAGATGCACGCTCCAGACCAGACGGTTGTCGCGGGCCGGCGCCGCCGCTTCCCCGCTGGGGACGCGCACCGTCATAGACGATCCCCGCCGAACAGCCCCATCGGTTTGAGCACCAGAACGAAGACGACCAGCAGCGAGGCCACGATCTTGGCCAGCGTCGGCGTGAAGAAGACGGACATGACCCCGTCGATCAGGCCGATGAAAAGCGCTGCGACCAGCGTACCGGTGAGGCTGCCGACGCCGCCGATGATCACGGCCATGAACGAGAGCAGCAGAGCGTCGAGGCCCATCAGGTAGTGCGCCTGCTGCACCGGCACGATCAACACGCCGGCGATCGCGGCCAGGACGGCGCCGAGCGCGAACGCGGCGGCGTAGACTCGCTCGGTCGGCACGCCGAAGGCCTGCGCCATTTCGCGGTCCTGCTGTGTGGCGCGCATATAGAGCCCAAGCCTCGTCCTCGTCACCACGAGCCAGAGCGCCGCCAGCAACAGCGCCGCCAGCGCGGCGACGACGAGTTTGTAGCCGGAATACCCGAACCAGGGAAAGTCCACGCGGAAGTAGATCGGCGCGGCCACCGGCCGCGCGTAGGGTCCGTAGAAGGTCAGCACGAGTTGTTGCAGGATGTACAGCAGGCCGATCGTGGCCACGATGGTCGGTTCGGGCGCGTAGCGGATCGGCCGAAGGATGAAGCGGTCGGCGAGCAGGGCAACCAGGGCCACGATGATCGGCGCCGCCACCAGGGCCGGATAGAAGCTGCCGGTAAGCGACGAGAAGTACCAGGCGAAGACTGCGCCCAGCATGAAGAACTCGCCGTGCGCGACGTTGACGATCCGCATGACGCCAAAGACCAACGAGAGCCCCATGGCCGTGAGCGCGATCACCAGGCCGGAGACAACCCCCTCAAGAAGACCGAGAAAGAGGTGTCCAGTGAAACTCATGACGGGGGGCTCACACGTCTCTTGGGTTCACGGGCGGCCCGCTCGAGGAAAGCAACCGAACGGACCGGCGCCCAGAGGCAAAACGACGGAATCTAAAGCGGCTGCTTAGTGTAGTCGCCTTCCGGCTTGTACATGCCGTCTTCGATCCGGGTGCGGTCGACCACCCTGAGTCTCCTGTTCTGCACCTGCGAAATAAACTGCTGGCCGAACGCCTGGTGTAGGCGGCCCACGAACTTCTTCGCGCCCTGCGGGTGCCGGTTGCCTTCGTTGAACCACTCAAACCGCTCCAGGGTTTCAATGAACGCGCGGTAGCCCTCGGGACCGGGCATCTCGTAGCCACTCTGCTCCACCACTTCCTTGATCACGAACAGCGTTTCCCACACGCCAAACATGTGCGAATAGGTCGAAACGTTCTTCGGATCCTGCTGACTGGCGCCGCTGGCGTTGACGCCAACCCGTGCGCGGTAGAAGGTCTCATAGCGCGTGGGGTAGCCGTCGGCATAGCGGGGGAGCGCCTCCCAGATGTGCGACCCTTCCAGGAAGTCCAAGCCCGGGCTGGCCATATCGACGCCCTCGAGTGAGTCGATGAAACCGAAGAGCTTCGGCTTGCGCGCGCCGAAGTATTCGCCCATTTGCAGCACGAACGTGAGGACGCCGGGCCCGACCATGACGTGGTAGACGACATCGGTGTCGCGGGGAATCTGCGGGAAGTACTTGGTGAACGAGGTCTCCGTCGGCGGGATCGGCACGAGCGCGGCCACCTTACCACCAACTTTGGCAATGGCTGCCCCACCGAAGTCCCGGTGATCGTAGCCAAACGCATAGTCGGGGAAGACCATGGTAATCTTCTTGCCGAGGTTCTTCACAATCCAGGGCACCAATGCGGTCACCTGCGCGTGCACGTCGGTGATCCCGGGCTGGAAGACATAGCGGTTCATTTTCCCGGAAGGCACGTGATAGCCCTCACTGACGACCAGGTAGGGGATCTTCAGTTCACCGGCGCGCGGCGCCGCGGCGATGACGACGTTGGAAAAGAGCGTGCCGAAGATGAAGTCCACTTTCGCCTGCTGCGCCAGTTTCTCCACGACCTCCACGCCGCGCTTTGGGTCAGTTCCATCGTCCTCGGCCACAAGCTCGACGGGTCGCCCGGCGATCCCCCCCGTCTCGTTGATGTACATCACCGCGGCGTTCGCCGTCTTCTCGTACCATGCTCCGTAGACGGCGCCGATACCCGTGCGGTGGACTTGAAACCCGATCCGCAATGTCTTCCCGGACGGTGTCGACGCCTGCGCGGCTGCCGTGGGCGCGCGGGTGGGCAGGACTCCGCTGATACCGGTGAGGACGCCCGCACCGACCAGGGCGCCCGCCGTCTTCATGGCTTCCCGTCTGGTGATCCTCCTCGCTGACATGTGATCCCCCTTGTTGTGGCCTCACGCTGACCCCACGGCGTTCCACGGCGCCGGATGGACTTCCTGCCCCACCCCGCCGGGCCCACCCGAGCGCCTCCGCTGTCCTTCGAGGGACGCAGCAAGGCCTGGAAAGAAGACGAACTCGGAAGCTCTGAGCAAGAAGTGAACCGGCATTCGACGAAAAAGGTGTTTGGCTCAGGTGTGTACGCTACTTCGACCATGTACGAAGAACGAGTCTGAAGGGGTGGAGAATTTTCAAGTGGGAGAGTCGACATGATGAAGCACCTTGAAACGCAATGGGAACGGCTCGACCACATCATGATTGCCTTCATGACGGCCCACGGCACCCGCTCACTACGCGTAGCCCTGGCCGTCACCTTTATCTGGTTCGGGGCTCTAAAAGTCCTCGGCCGCAGCCCGGTGGCCGACCTGGTTGCGCAGACAGTGTACTGGCTCCCGCCTGCGTTCTTCGTACGGTTCCTGGGCTGGTGGGAGCTCGTCATTGGAGTCGGGCTTCTGTCGGGCGCTGCGCTGCGCCTGATCCTGCTGCTCTTTTGGTTGCAGATGGCAGGCACGTTTCTCGTGCTGGTGCTGCGCCCAGAGCTCGCTTTTCAGTCTGGAAATCCGTTGCTGCTGACAGTGACCGGAGAATTTGTGATCAAGAACCTCGTCCTCATCGCGGCAGGGCTCGTGATCGGCAGCACGGTTCACCGGACGCGGGAATGACGGGTGCCGACCAGGGTCTCAATCCTGGGTTTCTGCAACCGTCAACACAACTTCGCGCGCCGGTGGACGTCCAATGGGCCAGTCTGATGTTGCCCTACGCGTGCGGATCAGCGATCTGATTCGCTACTATCTCCGTCTTGGTGCGCTTGGGTTCGACGGCCCCGCAGCGCTGGTCGGTCAGGTGGAACAGGATATGGTTCAGCAGCGTAGGTGGGTCAGCAAAGAGGAATTTCGCGAAAGTGTGGCAGTGTGTCGGTCGCCGCCTGGGTCGCTCGCTATCCAGGCCGGGATCTTCATATCTTACCTCCGTGAGCACAGGTACCTGGTACCTTTTTCGGCCCATTCGGATCACTCGCAATTGACTCAAATGGGCTAGAGACCGTAACTCACACACCCTTCCCGTGGGGGTTCAATGCACCAACACCAAGAAAAATTCGCCAGGGCCCAAACTACAGACCCTGCCGAATTTTTCTTGGTGCCGGGCGGGCGTTTCTGCCTCTATCGAAGCTCGTCACGGTCAGGGTCGGGCGACGCCATCCGCTCCGCCTGCAAGACGTCAGACGCCAACGCGCACAGCAGTCTGGATCGGCATCCATGCATGTGCGACGCTGGTTCTGGTGACTTTCTACCGACTTTCCCGTTATAAGGCTAGGGCCAACGAAAGGATTCGAACCGCTGGCATGCGCATTACGGGCGCGCCTGACGGCGGGTCGCGCGAATAGGCACCCGTCTCTGCTGTCCCAAATGCCTCATTGTTCCTGAAATCTCTTCAAACAGCAGCATACCGCTAGATAACTGATTGCCTGCGAGAGAGGGAAGGCCGATCAGCGATCTTGAGTCAGCGCGCTCGCAGGGCATTGTCTTCGGCCTCGTATTCGAGAAGTGCCGGCCTGATCTCAGGCGGGTTAGCCCGCTGCCAATCCACCGTCTTTCGCAATCCAACCTCGAAGCGGACCCGCTCAGAGTATCCCAGTTCACTGCGAATCCGTTCGCTGGAAAGGGCCAGGTCGTGGCGATAATCGAGATCCATGACGAGGTGTTTGGGAAGCCGCGCTCGGGGTACCGTGACAATCTCTCCCTGCCATCCCACCGCCCGGCCGATACTTTCAACCCACTCGGCTTCAATTAAGGTTCGTAGCGGAGCGACGTTGTAGATACGTCCTTCGGCGCGCTGATTCGTCGCAGCCAAAGCGATGGCCCACGCAGCGTCTTCGACGTACACTCGCGAGTCCCGCCACGTGGCCCGCTCCCCATCGAGGAGGATGGCGGGCCTTTGATCGTCCATACGCTTGAGGTACGGGAAGACTCGGTGAAAATGATGGTCTTCGGGCCCATAGATTACAGGGAGCCGGAGTACCGTGGCGGGGAGTTGAGGCTCGCTCATCACAGCTCGTTCCACCAGGATATCGTCATAGTCGTGCCACGCGCGGTCATCCACTAAGTCACGGTAAGGGTACAAGCTCTCCCGCAGCGGCGATTCCTCGGTAAGTGGAACGGGGTCCGGCGGCCCCGTTTCCAGCCGCCACAGTCGACTGAATGCGCGGTACACATCTCTGCTGGTGGTAACGACCGAGCGCTGCGCGATTCCTTTGAACGTGCTCACGAAGTGTTGGGCGTTGTGATCGTTGCCCTGTGGAATCACCATCAGGATGACTACATCAGGGACGATCTCGCGGAAATCACGTAGGCAGGCAGCGAGGTCATCACGGTCTCCGTGAAGATGCTGAACGCCGGGCGGAAGGCTCGCTTCCCGCGACCCGCGGTGAAACACGACGACGTCGTGGCCCATGTTGATCAAGTGGCGCACCACGTGGCGCCCAATGAAACCGGTTCCACCGATCACCAAAACTCGCATCGATATTGATCTTCGAAGTTGAGGACCCCTCCCTGACGCAAACGGAACAAATATTCTCGGAGATGCGGTGGGAAGCCCTGCGCGCCCTACCTAACGGTCGATCATCGGTTCGGATACTTTTAAAAGCATGGGCAGGCGTTTCTGCCTCTATCGAAGTTCATCACAGTAATGCTGGATGGAGGGGAGGTGTGGCGAAACCGCACCCTAACCGGGTGCTTGTGAGCGCACTCGCAGCCGGCCGGCCACTTCTTCAACAGGCATCTTGCCCGCGCTTATTGCGTAGACTAGCTCAAGGATCTCGTCATCGGTCGTCGCGATAGTGTAGCCCGCTCGCTCCAGAAAGAAGAATGCGATGGCCGTTGCTGTTCGTTTGTTCCCTTGTACGAACGCGCGACTTCGAATTAACCCCCACATTCTTCCATCACGGCCAGGTGGATCGCTTCCGCCTCTTGGACAGACAGTGGCGGCAGGCCCACCTAACTACCGCCGGATAGCCGGTCGCTCTTCTTTCGATAGCGCGTCAAATGCGCGCTTGTACCGACGCACAATCCCCTTGACGAGGTTCCTGCCTTCAGGAGAGACAGCAGAGACCACTTTGGCGGGCTGAATGAGCAATCCCTCATTGGTTGGACGGAGTTCAACAAGCGCCCCCTTGCTTAGCCCGTATGCGCTCAAGACCTCCCGAGGAATAGTAACCCCAAGGCTATTACCAATGTTTGTAATCTGCCGGATCGTCCGCATCGCTTTACCTCTCGATCGATGTTAGAACTATTATAACTGTATCAACGATAGGAGCTTTTGTCAACAGGCAGGGGATTTGAACCCGACCGCGGGGTCGCTCGGCGCGACCGGAGAAAACCAAAATCGCGCCTTCGCTCCTCTTCAGGGTGCTTCGCCCCTCGGACGGAGTGGGATAGCGGGCTCGAACTAGTCGGGGAGAATTTGAGGCCCTTCGACTCGCTGCGCTCGCTCAGGGCACCATGAGCGAGCCCGCTGCAAGCGGGCAAGTCGAATGGTGCCGGGCGGGCGTTTCTGCCTCTATCGAAGATCGTCACGGTCAGAGTCGGACGACGCTCTCCCCAACCCCTGCGAGACGCCAGGCTTAAGCGTGCGAGGAGGTCTGCGGGAGCCTCTTTATTCGTCGATGACAGGCACCCATGAGGGTGACCGACGCCCCGTCAGATTTGGTAGCTAGAATGCGCGAATGCCCTTGCGGATCGCGCCAGAACGGGTGATTGAGGGTGACAGGCACCGACAATCGAGGGACACCTTCCCAGCTGGAATCTCTGCCGCACAGTAGGATACCCTACAAAAACCGAGCCCCTACGACTCGCCAACAGAAAGCCCCAGGATACTGAAACCTGGGGCTTTCCTGTGGCGGCTTTGTGTGCTCGCCCCTCTTGGAGCGTCATCCCGCCTGTGACGGATAGCCTAATCGGGAACCGTCTCGAAACCCTCCCCTATCAGGTCCCTCCTTAAGCGAGTCGAACGTATCCAATCACGGTTCATCTCGCCCCAGGCCCAATTAGACGATGAAGGTCCCGTAATCCGCGATGCCACCCTAGAAATCCTGTCCGGAACGCCCGCACCCGCGTACCCAATCTCACCAGGGTCCCCGTCGAACGAAGGATTGCCCGTAATTCCCAACGTTGCCATGTCCCTTTGATCTCGCGCCGCACGAATCACCGCGTCCAACGCAGGCTTTACTACGTCCCACCAGTGCCCACTATCAATCTGAGTCTGCGCCCACGTATTCGCGTCGTCCTGCGAGGGTGGCGCTGACGGATTCTCCCCACCCACGCCGCGAAACTGCACCCACGCGTTGGCGACGCCCGCCGCTGACAGGTTCGCTGCCCCCGGGTTCATCCAGCTCTGAATACACCCAATCCCCACCGACCCGTAGTACCACGTCCCAAGAATCGGCTGACCATAATCCGTCCATGCGCCCCCGCACGAATCCGGGCCCAAATAACCGTACGGATACGGTACGTCCCCCTGCCACACCAAGTAAAAATAATATCCGCCTTTGTTGTACCAGTAGTAAACCGTATTGTCTCCGGAGCGAGGGAAACGCTGCTGCCGCGCACTAAAGTAATCCACTGGCGACGTCCCCAAGGAGTAGCTACGCGCTGCCTGCAGGAGCGGCTGGGTCACGCTGATGGTTCCACACCACGACGTCCCGGGAAAGCACGTCTGTGGAGTGGTGATCGTGTACCCTGGGCCGCCCGTTGCCAATGTCCTGGTTCCGGCGCCGTTCCCGTTTCCGTCCAATGCTCCGGTGGCCGGGTCAAGCAACTTATCGGCCGATTTTGGCCCAACGTCATCACAGAAGATCCCAGGTTGGTGGACCAGCATATGTACCCAGTCGGCGGTATTCTGCGGCCCTTTTTTCCGATCTGTGGCCTGGTAAACAAAGCCCCCCGAGCTATTCTTGGCCCACGAACAATTCTGTGTTACCGGTGGCACGAATGCATGGTGGACGTGATAACCTCTGAAACCCCCCTGGCAATCGGTATCATTTGTTATCGTTCCGATCTCGTTGCTAGCGTACAAACCGGTCATTGTGACTTGTATGGAAGGTAGACTATAGGGGGCCCCAGAATTGTTGGGGGCCTGAGCGTGCATCATGATTTGCTTCCCTCTCCGGTTGCCTTCCTTATGCACGGGGTCCCAGGTGGTATCCCAAAGTGCGGCCTCGATGTAATCACAGCCGTCCGGATAAGATTTCGAGTTGGCTATCACGACCAAAGAAACGCAGGGCGAACTGCAACTGGATGAATCCGTAGAGCCGTAAGTTGTGAGGTCCACTTTCCCTGTAGGATCTGCCGGAGCACTGTGACAACTGCCGTAAAAAACGGGGTCCGACCATGAACCGGGCTGCCCCGGCGGGGCCGCATTGACTTGTGCCACCTCATCAAGGGCACTGTCGTATGGGTCTCGCGTACCGTCGGTTAATTGGTAGCCTGGATGCCAACTCTGACTCACACACCACGAGAGAACACCCGTACCGTCGTAATTGTTGCCTCGCGTGGCCCCCATAAAGTAAATTGTGTCCGTCCTTGATGGTGGTGTCTGGGCCAGCATTATTTCGGGACGATTGGAAAGCGGAAGTGACAGCCCGCAACACGCTGCGGTAATCAGGAGCAACAATCTTCTCATGGTCGAACCCCCGTTATTTTGGCCGCTAGTGCTGCTGTTTCTTCCACGCTCATTCCGGGTCTGTGAATCCAGACCATGATTCCAGGTTTATTCTTGCTGGGAAATCGCTGAATGACGATGAGTTCTAAGCCCTCTGGGTCATCCGGTGCTGGCAGCTGCGCTATTGCAGGGTGACCCGCCACTATCAATAACCTCAAGCGGTCTAACGGAACAACATAATTCACTTTTGCTAGCCCAACGAAGTAGCGTTTGCCCATGCTCGGTCGCCCATAAACCGAAATGGCAGGAATTAAGCCGTTAGCGCACTCCCCAACCTCAGGATCACCGAAAACAGGGGAGTAGAGCTCCGAAGCCTTATAGTTCCGGGCCGGCGTTTTTGGCTGTGGACAGGGTGGGTAACTTGCAACCTCGTTCCCGTTCCCCGTCACGAAGAAATCTCCCAATGGCCCCCTGTAGGCTGGCTTTGTCGGATCCGTAGCCGCAGCCGGATCAGGCCCGCTCAATGGGCGAGGTTCCTGAGGCACGTTCGCGGGCGAGGTCGTGACGGGAGAACGAGCCCGAAAGGGTACGCCGGAGCGGACTATTGCGAAAACCGTTATCGCTGCCGCAATGGCAACGAGCACGGCCAGCAGGGAGAGAATCTTAGATTTGATCTCGGTCCACCTCGCTGGCAGCAGGATTGCCTGCCTAACGACAACCTGTGGGCCCCTAAGCCGGTTCTTGCTTCGGTAGCAGAAGGGAAATTCCTGCTGTACTTATTCTAAGCGGGCGCGACTCGAATAAGTATGGGACAATGGGCGTGAACTAGTCACGGGAGAGTCAAAGCCCTTCGACACGGTCCACTCGCTCAGGGTACCGTTCGCCTCGCGGGTAGCGTCAGGACTAAGTGGCCGGAGGCCATGAGCACGCCCGCGCGGGCGGGCGCATCGAATGGTGCCGGGCGAGGGATTTGAACCCGCCGCGGGGTCGCTCGGCGCGACCCCCATCTGCCTATAGCAGATGGGGCCCTCAGCGGAAGGCAACGTCGCGACTCGCTCCTCCTCAGGGGGCTCCGCCCCCTCGGACGGCAGCACACGACGCTGCCATGTCACCCCCTACTACGTGAGGGAGGTTCCCCTCCCTCTCACACCCTCCCCCGTGGGGGTTCAACTCACCATACACCAAAAATTTTGATCGGACCCAAACTACAGGCCCGATCAAAATTTTTGGTGCCGGGCGAGGGATTTGAACCCCCACGGGAAACCCATACGCCCCTCAAGCGTACGCGTCTGCCAGTTCCGCCAGCCCGGCACGGACTCTCGCGACCATTATACGGCGCCCGTCGGAAACCCAGCAAGGCGGGTGATGAAAAGTGCAGCTACTCGATTACTGTCGGAAAAAGGTAAGGTACGTCGAGGAGATAACGAACAGAATTGCGCCGACGGCAGTAAGGCGGGTAAAGAACGTTTCTCTCGGCCGCGGACCGTGGAACATCCGGGCGCTGCCGCCGATCGCGCCCAGCCCCTCGCCTTTCGGCCCCTGCAGCAGAATAACACCGATGACGAAGAATGCCAGCACAAAATGGAACACGAGAATAGCT
>Ga0209236_1001540_pt1 | contig 13895 bp, 10 predicted proteins | sample GraSoi013_1_40cm_FD_185819 | JGI IMG/M metagenome (GOLD analysis project Ga0209236, IMG submission 185819) | Grasslands soil microbial communities from the Angelo Coastal Reserve, California, USA - Sample 09_27_2013_1_40cm (SPAdes) (version 2) | ecosystem: Environmental > Terrestrial > Soil >... | reverse complement strand
TGTCAGCACACTCCAACTCCTTCCCACCCTCCCCATCTCTAACAGTAAACAGAAACGCACCACCATCTGTGAAACTTCCACCCCTTGCATTCCAGTAAGAATCCGCAAACCTACTCGGTATCCTCTGATCCTCCTGCAACTTTCCTAGAACAGCATTAATCGCCTGTCTCTCCGACGCGATGATCCCAATCTTGACCGGTCCCTCCTGAACCGCAAACACCTGCGGCCTCAGCATCGATGTATCCGTAATCCCGAGCAACTGCCACGCATTCTTCTCCACATCATTCCTTGCAACGATGAAGAACCATGGGCCGTCAGGGGACCCGTGAATATGCGTCGACTGTATCAGTCGGTAGATCTTTTTCTTCTCCTCCGGCAGCATCTCAAAATCTCTCTCGGTCGTCGGTGCCAGGGCTTCAATCAGATACTCCAGTGGATACTTGTAGACGCGGCTGAGAAGGTCGAACAGTAACACAGAGACCTCCGTATCAGTCAAGAATAACGGATGAATGTTCCGCTGGGCCAGATACTCCATTATCGAATGATAATTCGCAAAATCACCATTATGCACCAACGCCTCATGCAAACCCACAAACGGATGCGCGCCGCCTGGATGCCAGACCCGTCCCTTCGTCGGATACCGATGATGACCAATCCAGACATGAGCCCTGAAATCCTCTAGTCGATAATACCGGACAACATCATCCCCATAACCCACCAGCTTCAATACAACCATGTTTTTCCCATGGCTGACAACGAAGGCCTTCTTCTCGCCAAGCGACGAGTAATACTGCTGATTTAGTCGGTAAGAGTTTTGGTAGAGAAATTCATCCTCAACCTCACTCTCCTTGAGGCCCTCTAGTTCATTCTTACGAGCAAACTCTGCAAGAACATTTCTCTCGATTCTCACGAAGTACCTGTAAACCTCGGGTGGTTCGACATCTAGACCCGGAATTGAACGATAATCATCAATAGAATCCACTCTCGCTTCATAGTCAATCGCAAAGAAAGGCCGAATATGCTCGTCCTCAACCTGTTTCCTGACCGATTTATCCAGATATGCAACCTGTAGGATGTAATCCTCTTCAAGGATTTTCTTCGAGACCCCCAATTGTTCGGGGACCAGCCCGACAGCCGCGATACCTCCGCCCTTCCCGTTTCCCCGGTTCCGCATCTGGACAAGAGACTGCAAGAGATATTTTCCTTCGAGCGGAGCATTACATGCTAGCCCGACAACACCGCATCCACCCTCCGACTCTTGCTTGCCAACCTGGACCCTGTCGATAGGCAGTGATCTTCTCGAATCGATAATTTGTTGTCTGGACAATGCTCTCAGGTGGGTCCCATCCTTTCCAGGATCGGTTGGAGGTTCGGCGGTCTGAAGTTCTTGGCCTTCTGTATCTTGCCATTCAGTACGTGGACATCGGGATCCCCCTTGGTCATATTCGACGCATGGACCTCATCGAAGACAGGTTCGAGATCGATTCCGTAGGAGTTGCCTGTCCCGTAGACAACGTACAGGAGGTCCGCGAGGGCATCGGCAATCTTCACCAGATTCCCCTCGTTTGCCGCTCTCTCAAACTCTCCAAGTTCCTCTCGGATCAATCTTATCCTGATGTCCCTGATCCTTTCATCCACAAGACCAGGAGAAGAGCGGATGAAGACTCCGAACCTGCTGTGGAACTCCTTGACCATCCGTTGTTGCGAGTTCACTTGTACCTCACCAGCAAATCTTTTCTTCCCCGTAAATCGCGAACATTTTCCAGCCCAAAACCCCCCAGTATCGCTCTCAATCGCTTCGACCATGCAGTGAAGAGGTTGACAATCCGTGTCTCTCCCCATTCAGGCTCGATAAGCCGTGACAGCTCCGGATCCGTGGTCGTTATCCCGACCTGGCATCCACGTCCCCTCTCGCAGTTCCCACAGTGTGTACAGCCAACAGCCACCGCTTCAGCGGTCGCAACCACACACCCATCGGCGCCGAGCGCGATCGCTTTCGCGACATCGTCAGCCGTCCTGATACCACCGCTTGCTATGAGCACAATCTTGTCCCGGACCCCTTCTGACACTAGATAATCGTGGACTTTTGGAATCGCATACTCGATCGGCATTGCGATGTTCTTTTTCGCAATCTCCGGCGCCGCCCCCGTGCCACCATACCCACCGTCGATATGGATGATGTTCGCTCCAGCGTAGTAGCTCCCGATCGCCACCATGTCCACATCCGTCGGTGTAGACACTTTCACCGAGACGAGAGCGCGTGGATTCACGGTTTTGATCCAGTCAACATGCTTCTTGTGATCCTCCACCGAATAGACACTATGGAATGGAAACGGTGAATAAAGACTAGTAAACATGGATGACTCCCGCATCTTCGCAACCTCCGACGTCACCTTGTCCGCCAACAAATGCCCACCAAGACCCGGCTTCGCGCCCTGCGCGTACTTGAACTCGACAATCGGCGCGTACTGTATCGTCTCCTCCCGGACCCCGAACATCCCCGTCGCCACCTGCGTAATCACATGATCACGATACGGAACAATAGCATCCGGGTAACCACCCTCACCAGTAGACGTGTACGTCCCAATCTTCTTCGCCGCCCGCGCTCGCGCAAGCATAAAGTTGAGACTGATTGATCCAAAAGACATCCCTCCACCATAAATCGGCAGAGGAATCTCAATTTTCCGACCTTCCCCTCTCTTGTTCAACGGAATGGAAAGATCAACATCACTTTCTTCGATCTTCGGGAACCCGTTGCTCTTCCATCCGAGAACATCAAAACCCCCACCCGAATCCCCAGTCTTGTACTCCAGATCATTCTTCGGCAGATCCCCTGTCAACGCCATCTCGTAAGTCGCCAGAATCAGCTCCGCCGTCCAGCGCTTGTTCCCCAGCCCCGCCGGCAAACCATGACGAAGAGAGGGAAGAACCTCTAATCCGTGATGGATTCTCTCCGAATGTTTCTCGGCAATCAGTTCTAGGTTGCCCATTCTATCCCCTTGAACGACTGCTCCCGTAGTTCCGAGTCCATCATCGACCTGCCAACATCCCCTCGCAACCGCCGAACATCACGCATCCCCATCGCACTGAGAATTTCTATCAATTGATCATGCCAGACACCAAAGAGATTCACAAGACGCTGCGCGCCCCACGCCGGTTCAATCCTCCGTGGCCTCAAGTGGTAGCTATCCCTATTCCGAGTCTCGCCGAGAAACTCCGCTTGCAAAGCTACGAGAACCGTTGTGTCGATGCCGACTAGATCCGCGCCGCAGATTATCGCCTTCGGAACATGCTCCGCCAACGTTATCCCACCACTCGCGATAATCGTAACCTGGTCCCGCAGTCCCTCTTTCACTAGCTGCTGGTGGACCTCTTTCAGAGAGGATGAGATGTGCTGAGGCTGCTTCGAGTAATCCTGACCATAATAGTCAGCATACAAGTGCAACCCATGCACTCCCTTCCGTGCCAGTTTGCACGCCACAATTCCAATCTCCTCCCGAAGAGGTAATCTCGCGATAACAATCGAGGATGGAAGACTGCTCGCCAGCTTCTCGAACAAATCCGATCTCTCAGCATTATACTCGACAACAGCCGGGTTCTTCTCTATCGTCTCATAGAGGCCGTTCTCGTCAACAATCGGAATCATCCTCTCCCTGTAGGAATCTCCCCTCGTCTGGTCTCTGGCAACAAACAAGGTCCCAAGCTTCTCAGACGCCATTCCGACAGACCCCCAAACACCCATGTCCCCTGTAGGTAGCTCGTCGAAGATTATCGGAACGCGAACCTCCACAGTTGAAGGAGTCTGATCTATCCTGCCAAAATCCACACTCGTAGGTTTTCTCCCAATATCGACGCCGGTCGAGATGTACTCGCGACCATATACACCATCTCTAGTAGGACGGACGATCTCTGACATGTCCGTCCATATACCATCAAAACCCTCACCACCGAACGCGCCCTTGTAGCCCATCCCCTTGACCGGAATTTTTCCGGTTGACGCCTCATTCCAGATAGTGAACACGGCCTCGGGCGTCCAGAACGAATCGCCAAGCCTCTTGTACTCATCAGACTGCTTCACGGTCATAATGTGCGGATATTCCTGGACACACCTCATGCACCCGACGCACTTGTGCTTCAACGGCTTGAACCCGCCAAACCGTCCCCCGAAGACCCCGTAGATGCAAGGCCTACTCAGAACGACTTCCTTGTTCAGCTTGTATTCAAAAGCCTCATGCACCAGCATAGCTGCAAGCCGCAACTTGCGCGCGCTTACATCGAACTTGTTCGGAATCTGAAAGACGTGCGGAGCCTGTTTCGTTTCTATCTTGAAACGCTCATACTTAGAGGGCTTACTTGTTTCCGAGTCCAAGACGAAGCCTCACTCTGGCCCTCTACAAACGCACAGGAAGAGGGGAAACTGGCGAACAAATATAAGTTCTCTGTGAGCCAGACCAAACGTTCGTCCAGAAATCTCGTAAGGGAAAAACTTACCGTAATAGGACATTCATTGCCGGGACAATCCGCACATGATGTTATATCACAAGCGCCATGAGTATGGCCAAATTTGGCCGCGAGCGGTTCAGACGAATTCGAGAGACTGATTGCAGAGGCCCAGTCACAGAAATTCTCGGGATGGGATTTCTCTTGGCTTAGAGATAGGCTGGTCCAAGAAACTCCACCTTGGGACTACAAGCAGGAGATAGTGAAGGAATTTCCCAAGGTCAAATCTCTACTCGACTTAGGAACCGGGGGCGGCGAGTTTCTCTCCTCACTCGGACAGCTTCCTGAACGAACCTATGCCACTGAAGGATACGCTCCCAATGTGGCCATCGCAAGGGACAGGCTGAAACCGCACCATGTCGACGTAATACGGACATTCGCGGAAGACAATACGAAGAAACCCCAGTCAGGTGCTCTGCCCTTTCGCACCGAATCCTTGGATATGATTATCGACCGGCATGAATCGTTCGTTGCGAGCGAAGTTTACAGAGTTCTGAAGAGGGGCGGAATCTTCCTGACGCAACAAGCCGGATCTGCAAATTATCCGGAGCTAAACGAGTTTCTCGGCACTCCAGAGACCGAAGCTGTCTGGGACATTAAAGTGGCTAGGCAACAGATTAGTGAGGCGGGTCTTCGTGTAACATCGGGACGAGAAGCCCGGCTTGAATCATGGTTCAAAGACGTAGGCGCGGTAGTATTCTTCTTACTGGCTGTGCCGTGGCAGCTCGAAGGATTTACTGTAGCTCTCTATTTGGACAAGCTCAAAGAGTTGCATCAACTAATAGCTCGAACCGGAAGCTTTAGCGTGACCGCTAGGAGATTCTATCTCAGCTCCATGAAACAATAGGGGGAACTTGCCATTGGACCTAGCAGTGTTGGCTCGTGCGATTTGAACCAAACATTCGTCCAGGAACTCTTAAGGTCGCTTGTACGCTCACTATGCGCCCTTTGGGCGACTTAGCTATCGTTAGTGGAGGAAGCGTTGCGCGAAGCTTCTCCACCTATCATTCTCAATGGATACTTACGGTCGCAGTTTACAGTTACATGCGCTTTAGGCAGAACCCTCTCGCTGTTTTTCACGAAGCAACGCTGTAGATGGTCGCTCTCTATCCTCTTCCACGGGAACGGTGATCGAGGTGCCTCACCGGAGGATCAAAGCCACCTTGACTGTCGTGCTCGTACTTTTGTCCCTTGTAGGCCAGCTCCTACCAGTGCGTGCGGCTAGCACTTTGGCGATCAGTCCGACTAGAACGCAAGAGGGAAGCTCGACAGGGGTGACCCTCGTATTGACAGTCAGGGGACTCGTTGGCGGGCAGAGATACACCTACTATTGGGCCGTCAGCGATCCCTCCGGAAACAACTATGCAATAACCACGACCACCGTCGCTCCGCCCTCAGGCAACTATAGCGTCACCGAGGTCTACCCTCGAGACTTCGGGGTCGGAGCAGGACTAACCTACGTTGGCCAATATTCAGTAGCTATCTTCCAGACAGCGCCTAGCACTTCTCTTGTAGGGGCTGGACAATTCGGAATAGGGATCACGGACAAACTGTTCTACCAGCGGACCCAATTGATCTCGATCAAAGCCGCCGGATACAATGCCAACGACATGATAGCGGTTTCCATAACCCAAGGTGGAATCGCGGCTCCCGGATTTCCTATTCATGTTACAGCAGACGGGAGCGGTAACATCTTTGCAAGCTGGATAACAACCGCCAGCACGCTGACTGGCAATTACACCGTCTCCCTCTCTGGCACGAGTACTGCCCCCAAGAACCCTCCTGACTCCCAATGGTTCCTCATTATCCCCGCGAGCCTAGTCGTCTCCCCAGTTGTAGCTGCAACTTCAGCTAACGCTCTGACAATTTCGACTTCGGTTATTCAGCCTGACGGGACAAGCTTCTCTCGGGGAAACGTTACCGGTCAATTCTCTATATCCGGGACGTCAGTTGGAGCCCCGATTAGACTAGTCTATAATCAAACTCAAGTTAAATGGACGGGAAGCTACAAGGTTCAGAGCAGTGATCCCGCAGGTCTCTGGATGCTACAGGTCACTGCCTTGGATCCTTACGGGAATAACGGTCAAGCCTCAACTTCTCTCTCAGTCACTCCTCCCCCTACCCCTCCTCCCCCGCCGCAGAATTCGTTAACGAGTCTTTGGCTCTTGGCAGTCATAGCGGTGATTGGTGTTGGTGCAGTGATAGGATTCAGATTTCTGAGACGGAAGAGGATGTTGCCGCCACATTTGCAGGTTGACTCGGAGGCTGTTAATGTCGAAGCTGAGCGCTTGATGCACCGGGATTTCTTCCGGTCTATTCGGGAACAGCTTGCGAAGAAGAGGGACACCGGCGAAGGAGAGAAGAATGGCTAGCAGCATCGCGATTCACTCGTTCAAGGGCGGGACCGGGAAGACCACGATTACTGCAAACCTAGCGGTCGCTCTGGTCTCGCATGGAAAAAGCGTGGGCGTAATGGACATGGATCTTGAGGGCCCAGGATTGCACGTTCTCTTCAACGTAGACCCTGACAAAATCCTGTATACGCTCAACGATGTTTTGCTTGACAAGGCCCAGCCCGAGGAAGCTGCATTGCCGATGAATGATCGGCTGGGTCTCAAGGGGCCGGGGCAGCTGTACTTCAGCCCCGCCAGCACAAAGATTGACGAGATGTTGAGGACTCTTCGAACAGGGTTCGAGGTCGAATCCTTTTCGAAGGCGATCTCGAAACTCCAAGACAGATTCCAACTTGACTATCTTCTCATCGATACTCACCCGGGACTGGAGAATGACACATTACTCGCAATGGGTGTATGTAATCATCTCCTCATCGTTTCAAGACTGGACCAGCAGGACATCTTCGGAACCGGTGTACTGGTCAAGGTTGCCAGTAGCCTAGGAAAATCTACCCATCTTGTCGTTAACATGATCCCGGCAGGTTTGAAAAACTCCCAAGCGTCGAAGCTGGCGGACGGTATCGGAGACCAGTTCCATACGTCAATTGTAGGCTGGTTTCCGTTTTCCGAGGAAGTTCAGAGGTCTCTGAGTAGATCAGTGTTCATCCTGTCCGAGCGGAGGCATTCTATGACGGCTAAGTTTCAGGAGCTGGCGAGACAGGTGGAGCGTTTCAGCTAGGGTAGAGCGGCCTTGTCCGGATCAACCGATCGTTTCTCGACCAGCAGTCTTCGGCGGCTGATCAGCTCGTTGAACTCTATCAGGTTCAGGGATGAAATTGGTGAGGTGGAGTATTTCGGACAGAAGGTCGTGATGCTCCGCAGAGACGCTTTCTCGCTGATGCGCAAGGAGATGATGCGGATCAGCGGCAACTCGGCCAACATTATCCTTGGAATAGCAGGCCGCCGCGTGGGAGTTGAGGAAGGTAGGGCTCTCTTGTCGAAGGCCGAAGCTCTGGGATTGAAGACGCCTCAGGCAATGCCCGAATTCGTACGAGTAGCAGTGGAAGAGACGAATATGGGCTTCGGAAAGATTCAGGTGGACGAGTTGAACCTAGCATCTGGACTAGCAAGCGTCTCTATCGCTAACAGCTTCGAATCGGAGCCCATTGCCAGTTCTACGAAGCCCGCGTGCATCTTCACCTTGAGCTACCTTGAAGGCATATTCTCCCAGCTGATCGCCAGAGATGTCAGGGGAAGGGAGATAGACTGCAGAGCTAAAGGCGACAAACTATGCCGATTTACCCTCCTCCCTGAACCGAGGTAAGTGCATGTCGGCCAATTCAAATATGGTTGCGACTTGAACCAAACATTCGTCCGGGAATTGGCCTCAAAGGCAAAAGCGAAGATTACCGACCAACACAACCACGATAAGAAGTGATCTACCTCCAATCCGTAAGATGGGTTGGGCAAATTTGGTTCGTCACTATCGGCCTAGAGACTGGCGGGATCCGCGACTTGAAGTGAGACAATCTCTGATCCACGGCAAAGGACTGATTGCGGTGCGGCCTATCAAGAGAGGAGAGGTGGTCATGATATTCGGTGGAACCCTGTTCTCCAGAGAAGATATTGTCGCAGGAAAGGCGAACGAACGAACCTTGATGCAAATCGGTGAAGAATTGTGGCTGGGGAACCGGGCTGAGGAACCCCTAAGTGAGGATTATTTCATCAATCATTCGTGCGATCCTAACCTATGGATGCGGGACGAAGTCACATTGACGGCCCGGAGGAGTATCACTGCCGGGGAAGAAGCTACCATGGATTATGCAATGCACTTCGCGGATCCAGACTGGACAATGAGGCAACCTTGCTCTTGCAGCTCGTCGCTTTGTAGAGGTCAGATAAGAGGTACGGACTGGATGCTAGACGACCTACAAAAGAGATACCTGGGACACTTCAGTCCCCTTCTAAATCAGCGTATTGCACATCTTCAAAAGTCGAAACCCAAGCAGCGCGCTCGATCGCCCAAGAGTAGAATATGGCATATGGGAAAGAGGAGAGGCTTTCGAAGCATCATAGAGGCGTGATTATCGAGGAGAGCCTCGAAGGCAAGAGCATTCTAAACAACTGAAGATACTTGAGACAAAGCTCGACCGTTACTGAGTACTACAAGACCCCCTTGGCCCACAGATGGACGGAGCATTGACCGGCCAAACATTCGTCCAGAATTTGTTTAGAAATTAAGAACGTGATGACGATATAGTTCTACTGATTGAGCCTGGAGGGGGCTGTTTCGCAATTTTGATAATGATAGCACGCCCGGGCTATCCAAAAGGTATTTGAGTCATGCGGGGCATTTTTCGGCCCTGAACTTGGAGTAGTAGTTCTTGCCATTAATCGGGAGGGAGAACGAGCTCGCCGTTCTAAAATCCCGAGTAGACTCTTCAGCTAAGGGCAAGGGACGCCTGGTCTTTCTGAAGGGCGAGGCCGGCATGGGAAAAACTAGACTACTAAACGAACTCCGAAGCCACTGCGACGCATCAGGAATCAACTTCCTCCAAGGCAGATGCTTTTCACCCAATTTCCCGTATTCACCATGGACCGAAGCGATTAACGACTGTGTCAGAAGTACCGACGTCCAGACCCTGACCACCCTCTGCCAAGGTCCAGCCGTTGAAATCACGTCCCTAATTCCGAGCCTAGCGACAATCATCGGCAAATCTCCGCGAAACATGGGACTTAAAGAATGGGTTGGAGGGCCCAAGACCCAATTCCCTGGCCCCGCTGTGGGAGCATCTGGAATTGCATCAGAGGATGGTGGACGCATGGCTCTCTTCGAAGGAGTCACGCAGTTTTTCGTTAATCTCTCGAAGAAAAAACCGGTAGTGCTGGTTCTAGAAGACCTGCAACAAGCGGACAACGCGTCGATAATCCTGCTCAGATACATTACCCGGCACATCTTTGAACACCGACTCCTCATCGTGGGAACTTTCAGAGAAGAAGAACTCGACCGGTCTCATCAATTGTCGCAACTGGTCCGAGACTTTGAGAAAGAAGCACTGAGCGATACTATCAAGCTAGACGCATTGTCACGCGAGGCCGTCCTGCAGTTCGTTCGGGATCTGACCAAACGCACCGAACGTCTTGAGGAAGTAGCTGACACCCTGTACTCGACGACCCGTGGGAACCCGTTTTTCGTTGTTGAAACCGCTCGGTCTCTGACCGAGCAAGGCATCATCAAAAAGGACTCTGTTGACTATGGTCGACTAAGATCGACTGCACTGCCATCCAGCGTGAGGGCTCTATTGCGGCAGAGGCTGGAACGCCTTGAGCCAGAATGCGTAGAACTGATTGGGTTGGCTTCGATTATCGGTCCCGATTTTGACCAGGAGGTGTTAGTAGGAGCGTCCGGATTGCCCGAGGAGAACGTGCTGAACCATTTGGAGACTGGGCTGAATGCTGGTTTGATCCGGGAAAGGCCAGTACACCGGGGGTTTCGGCTGGAATTTGCTGACCCCAGACTTAGGAGTATCGTTCAAGACGATGTCAGCACCATTCGGAAGAGGAAGTTGCACAACAAGATAGCAGAGTGTCTCGAGAAGACCTATTCAGAAAACTTGAACGAGCACCTCGAAGAGATTTCCTATCACTACGTCGAGGCTGGGAATGCAAAGAAGGCGATACAATTCCTCCTGCTGGCTGCTCAACGCGCGGCTTCAACGCACGCCTATGATGAGGCGATCAGACACTACCGCAATGTTATGGAGCTATCGGAGGATCCGATTGTGGACAAGCAAGCAGCCGATAGAATCGAAGCTCTCCAACAATTGATAGAAGCTTGGAGAAGAACGCTGCAGAAGGCCGCCGAGATGTTCACTATCGATGATTACAGCAGCGTCGCAGAACTTTACGACGCGAACTTTGTTCCATTGTTCGAGCCCCTAGCAAGAAGGGTGGTCGAAATGGCCGAGCTTCACGAAGGGGATTCAGTCCTAGATGTTGGGACCGGGACAGGTCTAGCCGCATTTCTCGCCGCGAAACATGTGGGACTCACGGGTAGGGTTCTAGGCGTGGACCTCTCGGACGGCATGTTATCTGTGGCGAGAAAGAAGAATCGCGATTCCCAATACAGGAACGTGGAATTCAAGAAGATGGACGAGACATCACTAGAACTGCCCGACAACAGTTTTGATGCGGTGATAAGCAATCTCGGCTCGAGCCGTTTCAACATTGATGTGGGATTCAAAGAGACCCATCGTGTTCTGAAGCCGGGTGGTACTCTAGTCTTTAGTGAATGGGCAGATAGGCCCGATAAGTTTAGCGTTGTCTTAAGAGAAATACTCGACAAACACAGGACGCGGAACCCATCGCCGCTCTTAGCCGGCACACGCGAGGCAGAAACTTCCTTTTTCCAGTTCTATGAGAGGATCACTGATAGATCAGTGCTGAAGAAAATGTTGACAGATATAGGATTCCAGAAGGTCCTGTCATCCACTGTAGAGCACAAATCAGTGCGCACCACGCCGGAGCACTCTCTCAAGGTCATACGATCAAACCCGTTCTTCGCTCCAGAGCTTGTCGAGATGAGCCCTGAGGACCGAGACTCATTCATGCGGGAGGTTGCCCAAGCAATTGCACCCGCCTTTACTCCAACAGGCATGGTTTTAGACTGGGGGTTCAACTACTTCATAGCCCACAAATAGCAGACTGCCGGCGCTCCCATCCTGGAAGTTCGCGGGTGACTACATTAACGGAAAGTGTAGTCACCTTCTCAGCGAAATCTTGAGCCGCCTATACTCCTGATGTTTCGGGTCTGACAGTTGTCCCCAATTGCTTCCGCAGGCAGCAGCCGAGGCGAGAAGCCCGTGTTAATTTCAAAACATGTGGTCGCTTGAGAGATTCCGATTGACCGATGGTTTCCCATGGATCCGGATTATCGAGAACTCGCGTTCATGTGCGCTTGTGTACAGCGCGCTTAAGTGTCCAAGGGGAGACACTCTAGCCTGATCAAAGCGAGGAGGTAGAACGTCTTCCGAAACGGTCTGGGCTCCAGAACGATTGTCGTCATACTGTTGACGCTCATGGTGTTCGGAACCGTTGGGCTAACGAGACCGGTCCTTGCAACAACCCCGGATTTCACCGTGTCCGCTAACCCCGGCAGGGTGGTTATTCCATTGGGATACTGGGCTGAGACCATGCTCACCTTCACTAGCTTGAACAGCTTCGAGGGTACAATCCAGCTTGAAGCACCAATTGGATCCAGCACGGGTCTTGCCGGAGCAGGGTTCTCGACAGGGATGATGCTGAGCCCAAACGGTAACGTGAACAAGGATCTCCAGCTAACCCCGGGAGACACTCCGGGCAACTATAATCTGACAATCGTTGCGACGATCGGTTCCGTGTCGCATTCTCTCGTGATACCGGTCACAGTGTCGCCCGTCTCAGGTCCAGACTTTACCACCAGGCTTTGGGGATCATATTCGACCCTCCAAGAAAGAAACATCGCGATACCGGAACAGTTGGTGAGCCTTGGCGGCTTCGAAGGCCAAGTGAGCCTGTCGGCCACCGTGACACCGGACGTCCCGAACGCTCCTACAGTATCTTTCCTGCCGAGCACCGTCGATCTCTCCGCAGGCGCTCCGGCCGTTTACACCACAATGGTTTCGACAGTCAGGACGACCCCCGTCGGAGACTATATCGTGGCGATCTCGGCATCGAGCAGGACAATATCTCATGTTTACCAGGCTATCGTGATGGTGGGAGACTACCGGCCACCGTCGGAGCAGCCTGCGCCGGGTAACAGCACCACGACCGGCAACAGTCAGCCCTTCATTAGCGCGGCCAATGTATCATCGGCGCTGTCCACCCTCCGGTCGTTCTGGTGGCTGCAAACAATAATCGGACTCTCCATTGCAACATTGGTAGTGTACCAGAGAAGACCATCTCTCAACGAATGATGCTCGAAAGAGCAAAGGGAAGGGGACGCCATGGAGAGCTTTAGTGCTCTTCTTTCGACTCCACGTTCGCACGGTAACAGGACAAGAACTAGATCCTGATCCTTTTCACTAGCTATTCTTTTCTCGTAACTTTTCTTTTCCTGTAACTATTCTTTTCCGCTAACTAATCTATGACCCCCGGGGGTGGCTGATTTTTCCCCCGCCCCGCCCTTCACGAAAACGCGCCAGAATCCTGGTCAGATCATCCCGCCCTCTTCAGCGCCCTTCTTCTCCCTCCTCGCTCTAATCGCCAGTATCGAGACAAGAGCCACGACCAGAACGATGACACCGGCCGCGAGCCACAGCTCAGGCCCGAGACTTCCAACGCCAAAAGGCTGACCTGACGAGGAAGCTGCCTTCTCAATGGTTATCATAACCATCTTCGTGTCCGACAAACCCTTCGGACCCGGCTCAACCGCCCTGAACGTCACAGTATACACGCCTAGACCCTGGCCGTTCCCTGGGGTCCAGACCAGGCTTCCGAGTTCGGGATCGAAGGAAGCTCCCGAGGGAAGGCCGGAGGCAGAGAGAGTGACCGGGTCATCAACGTCAGGATTCGTTGCGCTAACAGAGAAGATGAGGAGGTTTCCCGCCTCAACTGTCTGGGCGCCTGGAACCGTCAGAACAGGAGGCTGTTCCACCTCGACCACCGTGACGGTCACAATCTTCGAGTCGGTTAGGGCGCCGTTGGAAACCCTAACGGTAAACGAGAATACGCCACTCTGCGTCTCGGTGGGCGTCCAGTCGAAGACGCCGTCGGATGAGATAGAGGCACCAGAAGGAGCGCCGACAAGGGAGAAAGTGAGAGGTGCCGGCGGAATATTGAGGTCTGTGGCGTTCGCCTTGAAGGTGAGCTGTGTTTCATCGTTGATAGTCCAGTCCCTGATGGCAGCGAGTGAGGGAGACTGGATAGCCCTCACCGTGATCGACGTGGTAGCGCTGGAGACCAGGAAACCGTCTGAGGCTTGGAACTCTACCGAATAGTTGCCCGGAGCCTGCGCCTGGCTAG
>Ga0209236_1001535_pt1 | contig 13923 bp, 15 predicted proteins | sample GraSoi013_1_40cm_FD_185819 | JGI IMG/M metagenome (GOLD analysis project Ga0209236, IMG submission 185819) | Grasslands soil microbial communities from the Angelo Coastal Reserve, California, USA - Sample 09_27_2013_1_40cm (SPAdes) (version 2) | ecosystem: Environmental > Terrestrial > Soil >... | reverse complement strand
TAGCCGGTAGAACGGTGCAGAGAACCAGATCATTCTGCAGGACATTTGGTGGGACACCGGTTGAGTTTCAAACGGTTCCATCGCAACTAGCAAGTACAGATCTTGTAATTGTCGCTACAAGATCCTCGAACTACTTGTTGACAAAAGACTCACTTGCTCATCGCGAGAATAGCAACCGGAGGCTACTGTTTCTGGACCTTTCCAATCCTCGAAACGTAGACCCCAACGTTGGCGAGTTGGATAATGTGATTTTCAAAACAATAGACGATCTCCGCGGAATAGCTGACAATGCCCTAGCCAAACGCAGGGAGCTGGTTAAGAAGGCGGAAGCCCTTGTAACACTCCGCGTCGAAAAGATCACCGCTCTACTCCAGCGAGAAGAAGCTGAACCGATCGTCTCCGACATTTACCGAAGAGCCGACCAGGTACGCGAAGAGGTCCTGAGGAAGACCCTCGCCAAGCTGGACCTAACCATCGAGCAACAAGAGTCGCTGAAGAGTATGACAGTGTCTCTCGTGGAGAAACTACTGGACGGACCGGTACTGAATCTGCGTCGAGCGGCAGAGAGAAAGGATGAACGAGTACTGACCGCTGCGGGACAGATCTTCCGAGGAGAATAGACCCCGCTGAGTTTTCCCCAGCTCCGGATGCGAAGGCTCAGAAGAACTCCCCTAATCCGGGAACTAGTCCGTGAAGTAACCGTTTCCAAAGCCGACCTAATCCAACCTCTCTTTGTCGAGGAAGCTCTCACCAAGAATACTCCCATCTCTTCGATGCCAGGACAGATCAGGTTCTCACTCTCCTCACTCGAGAGAGAAGCAATTGAACTCAAAGATAGAGGAGTCAGATCAATCCTCCTTTTCGGTATTCCCAGCCACAAGGATGATGACGGGTCGACGGCATGCGACTCCGAAGGAATTGTGCAAAAGTCAATTGAGAGCTTGAAGGAACAACTGGGGGACGACATCGTGGTAGGAACTGATGTGTGCCTCTGCCAATACACCAGCCATGGTCACTGTGGCATCGTCAGAGACGGACTGGTTGAGAATGATGAGACTTTGAAGCGTCTTGCGGATACCGCCGTTAGCCATGCGAGGGCTGGAGCGGATCTTGTAGCGCCGTCAGCGATGATCGACGGCCAAGTTGCCGCTATTCGAGAAGCGCTTGACGATAACGGATTCAAAGATACGTCGATTCTTGCCTATGCGGCGAAACACTCTTCCTCATTTTTTGGACCGTTTCGGGAGGCTGCCTTTTCGAAGCCCCAGTTCGGGGACCGGCGGACTTACCAGATGGACTACGCAAACCCGGAAATGGCGATGCGTGAAATAGCCTTGGATATCAAGGAAGGAGCTGATATGATAATGGTGAAGCCAGCCCTAGCTTACCTGGATGTTATCTATCGGGCGAAGAAGAGATTCCGAATGCCGATGGCAGCGTATAATGTCAGTGGAGAATTTGCAATGCTCAAGGCCGCGGCCCGGGAAGGATGGATTGACGAGAAGTCGGCAATCTTGGAAGTGTTGACCGCTATCAAACGGGCAGGGGCGGACATGATAATCACTTATCATGCTAAGGAAGCGGCGGAATGGCTACAAAGCTAGCCTCCAAGTCTGAGTATCTCTACAAAAGAGCAAGAGAACTCATACCCGGAGGAGTCAACAGCCCGGTCCGGTACTACTCTCCCTATCCATTGTTCGTTGCTTCCGCGAAGGGCTCGAGATTTCGAACTGTGGATGGTGAAGAGTTCCTTGACTACTGCATGGCTTACGGAGCCTTGCTGGATGGACATGCGTATGAAGAAGTCGTAGAAGCGGTCCAGAAGGCGCTGGCTAGAGGCTCGCTATACGGTCAGCCAACCGAGATGGAAGTCGAACTTGCCAGCCTCATCAGTAGCTTAGTTCCCTCGATGGAAATGGTGCGGCTGGTCAATTCTGGTACAGAGGCAACAATGCACAGCCTGCGTTTAGCACGAGCGTTCACGGGAAGACAGAAGATTCTCAAGTTTGAAGGAGGCTATCACGGAGCCCACGAAAGCGTCTTGGTCAAAGCGGGATCGGGAGCATCGAGCTTGGGCATTCCCAACTCAGAAGGCATACCAAACAATGTCGCAAAGGATACACTAGTGGCAAAGTTCAACGACGAAGAAATGAGCGATAGGATCATCAAAGACCACACACATGAGCTCGCCGCAGTAATTATCGAGCCGGTAATGGGAAACATGGGACCCATTCTTCCAAGACCTGGATTCCTAGAGACACTGAGAAAAACCACCCAAGAGAACGGAGTCGTCCTAATTTTCGACGAGGTGATCACGGGATTCAGAGTTGCTCTCGGTGGTGCCCAGGAATACTTCAGGATCAGACCCGACATGACGGTACTGGGGAAGATTTTGGGGGGCGGACTTCCGATAGGAGCTTTTGGAGGTCGAAGGGAAATTATGGAGAAACTCGCCCCGCTTGGAGGAGTTTACCAGGCTGGAACTTACAGCGGTAATCCTGTAAGCGTCGCAGCCTCCCTGGCCACGCTTCAGTCATTGAAACGGAGAGCGGGACAATTGTACCCGAAGTTGGAAAAATCCGGCGAAGAAATGCGGAGGGCGATAAACGACCTCATAAGGTCCGCGAAAGTGGCAGCCCAAGTAAACGGGTTGTCATCCATGTTCCAAATCTTCTTCACAGACCACCCCGTCATAGACTACGACTCGGCGAAAACATCAGATACAACTAGATTCCAAAAATACTTCCAATCCCTGCTCGCATCAAGAGTCTTTGTTCCCCCGTCCCAATTCGAATCATGCTTTCTTGCAACCAGTCACAAAGATGATGAGATTCAAACAACCCTGGAAGCTGTCGAAAGCGCTCTCAACAGACTGTCAGCGTAGAATCGCGAATGCTGCTTAGGGTTGGCGCAAGGGGGAGTAAACTCTCCCTCGTCCAGACCGATATCGTATTGGACCAGTTGAAGACAAAGGATCCTAAACTCGTTGTCGAGAGGAAGATTATCAAGACAAGAGGCGACGAGGACCAGAGAACGCCCATCTTCTCGATCAATCAGAAGGGGATTTTCGAGAAAGAAATCGACCAAGCAATCTTGGAGAGGAAGATCGATGTTGCCGTTCACAGTCTGAAAGACGTCCCAGTGTTTGAAGTCGACACAAAGCTCGTGATTGCGAGTGTCCCACAACGAGGATCTCCCTCTAATGTGTTGGTTAGTAAGAACGGTGAGCGTCTAAGAGACTTGAAGACAGGGAGCAGAGTCGGCACCAGCAGCCTTCTCCGCGTGGCTCAGCTCAAACGTGTGAGGCCAGACCTGCAAGCGGTTCCGATCAGAGGGAATGTTGACACTCGGGTCCAGAAGGTCGAGGACGGAGAGTTTGACGCTGTCATTCTTGCAGAAGCGGGTCTCCTGAGACTCGGCTTGACAGGTCGAATCGCAGAGCGGCTATCTTTAGATGATTTCATGCCTGCTCCTGGTCAGGGAATCCTTGCTCTAATAGCCCGACAGGATAACAGGAAAGTCCTAGAACTCCTCCGATCAATCGAGGACCCTCCCACTAGGGCACAGGCTGATGCTGAGAGAGAACTCGTCAATGTCCTAGAAGGGGGCTGCAAAGTCCCCATCGGAGCACTCGCCTCGTCAAACAGAGACAGTCTTCACGTCACAGGGTGCATACTGTCGAATGACGGAAAGACGAAGCTCGAATCGAAAAAATCCGGAAACATCAAGAAAGCAGCGGAGCTTGGGAAAGAAGTCGCTGAAGAGCTGATTTCGAAGGGTGCTAAGAAATTAGAAGAGACCTGGCGCGGCTCATACTACCGAGGCTAGGGATCAATGCACACTGTAGCGGTGACTCGACCACTTGGCCGAGGGGAAGATACGATCCGGCTCGTCAAAGAGATGGGCTGGAACCCGTTGATCGTTCACACAGTGGAGCTCAGGCCGAGAGAGGAATCGGAAATCTTCACAGAGCTATCCCGAGTCTTGACTGGAGGTCCGGTGGACTGGCTGGTGCTGATGAGCCCGAACGGTGCCAATCTCTTATTCGACATTCTCAGAAGTCACGGGAACCTGCTTCCGAGCGTCTTAGGCGATCTTCAGCTCTTAGCGGTTGGCCCAAGAACAAAGGACGCCCTGGCGAGGCAAGGAATTCGCGGCGTTCACTTGCCTGACAAATTCAGCTCTATAGGCATCGGTGATTTTCTCCGCGCACAAGGTCTTACGGGAAAGCGAGTACTACTCGCTAGATCATCCTCAGCAGACAACAGCTTGGGCAGAGAGCTTGCGAAGAACGGCGCGATAGTCGAAGCGGTCAATCTTTACGATTCGGTCATTCCCTCAGACGCGACCAGCTTCCAGCGATTCGTAGATCTCGTCCAGAGAGGGGATATTCAAGCGATCCTTTTCACGAGCTCGTTGTCCGCTTCAAACCTATTCTTGATGTCGAAGAACTACGTTAGCGTCGACGAGCTTGTCCCACGACTTCGAAAAATCCGGGTAGGAGCCATAGGTCCCGTGACAGCCCGTAGGCTCGCTGAGCTTGGAGTACCTCTGACGATGATGCCTAAGACGTTCATAATCGATGATGCCCTTAAGGAATTACTAAGCTGAGCATTTTCGTGACGCATAATAGTGTCCTTCTCTGGATCTTTCCGATTAGACTGAATTCTCTCCCGCCCCATGGGCGATGAGCCTCAGCGAGCCACCATTGGCTTGACAAGGATCGGGGCGGCAACGGCGGCCAAGGCTTCTATGAACCTTGGATCGTCGTTGAGGGATAACGTTCGAGCCAGCTGCATGCCATGAGAATTTGCATAGCCTCTAGCTTCCACATCCAAGTCGTAGAGAATCTCCAAGTGATCTGAAACGAACCCTACCGGGCATACCAAGATCCGCTTGATCCCTTTGTTTGAAAATTCAGAGATCTTCTCTTTGAGGCTCGGGCCCAGCCAAGTTCCGGATGACCCGCTAGCACTCTGAAACGCAAAATCCCACTCAGTGACACCGGCCTCTTTTGCAACTAGCTGGCTTGTTTCTAGCAATTGGGCTTGGTAGGGATCGTTATCGGAGACGGCTCCGATAGGCAGACTATGGGCCGTAAAGACCACCATGGTTCTTTCGGAACCTCTCATTTCACTCACCCCGTTGCCGACACGGGTTGAAAGTGCTGTGATCAATGATGGCTCGGTGTGCCAGCTCTTCACCATGACGAAAGGAACGTTGGAATGTTTCCTGGCAAATCCTCTTCTCACACTGTCCTCGTAGCCGCCGATGCTAAGCTTCGAGTAGTGTGGGGCGAGAGCGAGGCCGACGAGAATAGGCGGATTATCGACGCTAATTTTCTCGACGACATCCTCGACGAATGGATGCCAGTGTTTCATCCCGAACAAGACTCTTGCGGGGATACCGTCTGCGATTAGTTTCTTCTCAAGCGCGTTAGTTTGAGACTTGGTGTTCTGGAGTAAGGGAGTTTGACCTCCAACTCGCTGATATCGCTGCTTCAGGTGCTCGATCTCTTCTGGCGATGAAACACGACCTCCTCTGACCTGTGCTAGGTAGTCGCCTACCTCGTCTAGAGAGTTTGGGCTACCGTAAGCCATCAGGAGGATTGTAGGTAATCCATTGGTTCGATCCGTGGATTTTCATCTCTTGTTTCTGGTTGATTGGTGCACGAACTGAACGAGTCTCTTAGCTTTCTCGGCTTTTGTCTCGGGCAGGACCCCATGTCCCAAGTTGAATATGTGACCAGGCCTGCCCCGCACTCTGGCAAGGATCTCCTTTGTCCTCTCCTCGATCAGCTTGTCGGAAGCGAGTAGGGTCGCTGGATCAAGGTTGCCTTGTATCGCTGCCTCTCCTAGAACTGCCCAAGCGTCGTCGATGGGTAGTCTCCAGTCGACGCCGAAAACATCGCTCTCAGCCTCTCGCATCTGGTTTAGTATTCCCGCGGTTCCGACTCCGAAGAGAATTCTTGGAACGTTCTTTCCGGATAGGTCAGTTAGAATCTTCTGATTGTAAGGTAGGACGAAATCCCTGTAGTCTGCGGGTGAGAGACATCCTGACCAGCTGTCGAAGAGCATCACGGCGTCAACTCCTGCTTTGACTTGAGCCAGCAGATAGACAGTGACGATACGGGAGAGCTTGGACAGAAGTTGGCCCCACAGTTCTGGCTGATCGTACATCATTTTCTTGGTTCGAATAAATTCTCTAGATGGGCTTCCTTCGATAAGGTAGGACGCGAGGGTGAAAGGTGCTCCCGAGAAACCTATCAGAGGAAGTCTTTCTCTCAGTTGTTGCTTGATTAGCCGAATAGCATCCAAGACGTATGGTACGTGTTCTTCAGGAGAAAATCCTGTGAGACTCTCGACATGCTCTCTATTCTGAACGGGTCTCTCGATAACTGGTCCTACACCGTCTACCAGTTTGAGCTTTACGCCGATCCCTTCTAGGGGTAGCATAATGTCGGCGAAGAGAATTGCGGCGTCCACTTCCAGGTCTGAGACGGCGTCGGTTGTGATTTTTGCCGACAGTTCAGGGGTCTTGCATATCGTGAGAACGTCTTGCTTTGCCCGGATCTTCTGATAGCTTTCGAGATATCGGCCTGCCTGTCGCATGAACCAGACTGGAGTGTACTCTGTCTCTTTCCTCCAGCAGGCTCGGAGAAAATTGTCATTCTCCAATCCGGTCATGCTCTGTCCACTACAGACTTGTCATGATCATAGAAGGTCAAGCATCTTCTCAGGAGTGACGGAGACACATGTGAAAATGGGCGTCTCGACGGCGGTATATCGACTTGCTTCGCTACCGCGCAAGTCCATTACCAAGTTAAGAAAATCCTCCGGATGGTCCGTCTCAAATGAGAGGATGAACTCGTAATCATCTAGTCCGAAACAGTAGGAAGTATGAATGGTCACCGACGAGTACTTGTGTCCTATCTGGATATGCTCCTTCATTATCCTCCGCCGTTCTTCAAAGGGGATGCTGTACCATTCCCGCTTCTTGGTGAAGGGATAGACGAAGAGATAGTTGGAGCCGACGGGCTCAGGGTCAGCTGTCTTGCCGAAATACTCCGACGGTCGAATCATGGCCAGATAGGAATGGGGAGTTGTGAGATACTTTCCGAGGCCGGTCTTCAAGACCTCGGAGTTGAACCCCTGAAGTCCCTCCATTGAATCTGTGATGATCCATAACATGAAGTCAGCATCGCCTCGAGTTCCAATCAGAGAGTATGTTCGAGGGACCAGAGCATTTTGCTTACGAAGTGTCGCCAGAAAGTTGTCCTTCGTCGATTGACGGTCGTTGTCTGGGAGACGCCTCCATGCAGGGTCCAGCTTGTAGAAGGTGTACTTGACGACGCGATACAGGGCTCTCGTCTTCTGGACGGGCTCGGGGGATTGGAGCGTCAAGACGCGTCTACTCTGGGCTCTTCGAGGTCTTCTATTTGAAAGAAGCTCGATAGGCGTCTAATAGTATGTAGACCATTACGAGGGATTTCTCAGATCACAGCCGGCAGGATTCTGGGCTGGCGCTTTTGCTCTATGCTTGTGCGTATTTCTGGGGATTCTTGTCGAATGAGGCTTTGCATGCAGATGAACAGAAGTAGATTGTTTTTCCTCCACGATTGGATGTGAATTTCGCTTTTTTCTCGTCCACCATCATTCCACAAACTGGGTCTTTCTGCAACTTGTCACCTCTCTAGATTTTCGGGTTGAACCTTCTGAGTAGGAGTGAGTTGGATACTACTGTTACTGAGCTGATTGCCATCGCTGCTCCTGCAAGGAGGGGGAGGACCTGGTAGATTCCTGGTCCGAGAAATGGAACTAGTATGCCGGCGGCTATTGGAATAAGAGCCACGTTATAGACGAAAGCCCAGAGAAGATTCTGCTTGATCTTTCTCACAGTCGCCTTGCTTAGCTCTAGAGCCTTTGGAACGTCCGTCATGTCATCTTTGATGAGGATTATGCCACCAGTCTCCTTCGCAACGTCCGTCCCGCTACCGATTGCTATTCCGACGTTCGCGGCCGCTAGTGCGGGCGCATCATTTATTCCGTCACCAACCATTGCGACCTTTCCGCCTTTCTGAAGCTTCTTCACAATTTCTTCTTTGTCGCTAGGACGCACGTTTGCAAATATCGTATCGATGCCAAGAGTCCGTGCTATCGCCTTTGCAGTCCGTTCGTTATCGCCAGTGAGCATTACGATATCCAATCCCATTTTCTTCAATGCCTTGATTGTCGGCGCTGAGGATTCCTTCACCGTGTCCGCGAGTCCGATCAAGCTGACCGGTTCCCGGTCTAACGCAAGTAGACTAATCGTCTTTCCTTGATCCTGGAGCTCCATCATTCTTTCAGAGTATGCCTCGACTGGAACTGAAAACTTGCCCATGAGTTCCAAGTTGCCCAGAAGAACCTCGTGTCCCCGAACGGTCGCTTTCACACCCAGACCTGGAAGAGCTTCAAAACCTGAAGGATCGGAAAGTTCGATTCTCTTACCCTGTGCCGCGTTCACGACGGCCGCTGCTAGCGGATGCTCGCTGCCCTTCTCCACCGCTCCAGCGTAGCCGAGTATCTGAATCTCTGTGAGTTTTCCGATAGGAACAATGTCAGTAACGGATGGTTGCCCCTTTGTTAGGGTCCCTGTCTTGTCAAAGATTATCGTCTTGATCTTGCCAGCCTCCTCTAGCTGGTCCCCTCCCTTGATCAGTATGCCGTTCTCAGCGCCCTTGCCCGTCCCAACTAGCAGGGCTGCTGGCGTGGCGATTCCGAGCGCGCAGGGACACGCGATGATTACGACGGAGACAAATGCTAGGAGGGAAAAGGCGAGTCCGATTCCTGCGACGAAGTACCAGAATAGGCCGGAAGCTGTCGCGATCAATATGACGGATGGCACGAAGTACGCGGAGACCTTGTCCGCAAGGCGTTGTAACGGGGCCTTTCCGACTTGAGCTTCTTCGACGAGCTTGGCGATCTGAGAAAGTACCGTGTCCTGTCCGACTTTTGTTGCTTGAATCTTCAACAGTCCCGTTTTGTTGACTGTGGCGCCTATCACTTCGTCGCCGTTCCGTTTGTCGCGTGGCAGACTCTCTCCAGTGATCATGGATTCGTCGATTGCGGAGTTGCCATCGATCACTCTTCCGTCGACCGGGACCTTCTCTCCTGGACGAACCAGTAGAATATCGCCAACCTCAATCTCTTCGACCGGTACGCTAATTTCGCTACCATTTCGGATCACATGCGCCCCGGTGGGCTGAAGGCTCAGAAGTCTATGAATCGCCTCTGAGGCCCGACCCTTGGTGATGTATTCGAGGAGGTTACCTGTCTGTATGAGAGTGATTATGATGGCTGATGTTTCGAAGTAGGTGCCACTGCCAGGAAAGAAACCTGGGACGAAGGTGGCGGTTGTGCTGTAGACCCAGGCGGCGGTTGTTCCTAGGCCGATGAGAAGGTCCATGTTGCCAATTCTCGATCTTAATGCGTCGTAGCTTCCTAGGTAGAACCGGTAGCCTACGACAAACTGTACGGGGAGTGATAGAACGAACATTACGAGATTGTTGACTTGATGGTCTGGGATTATTGGAAGATATGTGAGGGCAGCAATCGGGATTGTGAAGGCTGCGCCGAGTGCGACTAGCCGCTTTAGACGGGCTAGAGTTTTTTCGGGAGCTTGGAACTGTGCTAGGCAGGTCTCGCTGCAGAAGTAGTACGTGGTTCCATAACGTGTCGTCTGGAGAGCATGTCTGCCCTCCTCCACGTACATTCCACAGATCGGGTCCTTCGCCATAATGCTTCTCAGCCCACTAGGAATATGTGGTTCGAGGGACTTAATCTCACGCCTTAACGCTGGCGGAGACTCTCGGTACCCTGACTGACGGGGTGCTCATCCATCCTTCGAGGAACAATGAAAGGCGACATTGCCCGCGGCGGCAGAGTCGGAGGATGACAGCCCCCGATGAGGTGGCATCTTGGAATAATACGCGAGAAGGAGGGCAGATTTGACGTTCAGCCAAGTAGCGGAATCAGAAGGCCTAGAAAGACGCCGTAGACATTGTGTGCAAGAAAGCTAACCGCTAATCCTCTCTCTGTCATTCGAAAGCCTCCAGCTCTTTCAAAGAGGCTCCTAGTTAGAAAAGGAGAAATTATCCATAGGACGCCGCTGTACACGATAGCGTAAGCTAAGACGGAGGATGCTGGAATCGTTGTTCCTTGCGAGGTTAGAAGAGCGCGAAAGACAATGCCCAGTGCTGCTCCATGGAGCAAGTGCATTCCAACTGACTTTGGGATGCTCACTCTTCTGTTGGAAAATTTTCGAATAAACATTGAAACTATCACGGAGTTGACTTGCCATTCCGCTACTCCTTCTATTCCCCATTTTTTCCAGAAAGGCAGCTCAACGATGGTCATGCAAATGGCTGCCACCAGACCGATGAAGCAGGCCCCCAGAAGCTCAAAAACAAACGACAGCCTTGATCCATCATCTTCAACCATGACGAAACATGTAGATTAGCTTCTTCGTCAATTCTTATCTGCGAGGTCGCTCTTACTTTACATATGGTGCAAGATGTTCGACGGACGGTCTTCAGACATGGGCTGGCGTTCTATGGAACGCTGGCTTTCGTTGCAAGCTTTCTTGGGGCTAGGCTCTTCGCGACCCTAAACCCGACAGTCACAGTAGTCCGGGGTGGAATACATTTTCACCATTTCTGGTATGGCTTAGCGATGGTCGTCTCTACTGGTTGGCTCGGGATTACTCTCAGCAACGAGAGGATGGGACGCAATCTAGCGATAATCTTCGGTCTAGGAGCTGGGCTGATCGGAGACGAAGTTGGCCTGCTTCTGACCTTCGGCGACTACACGAGTAATCTCACAGAAATATTCTTCGTCTCTGCAATCGCGTTCATTATTCTCGTGACGTTGCTGTCTAGGGGTAGGAAGCACATCGAGAGAGAGGTGATCAATCTGAGTCGGAAAGAGAGATTGACTCAGGTGGGAGTCTTCCTCGGGGCTTTTTCCGTAATCTTCTTCGCGGCGGGAAACTGGGAGATAGGCTTCGCGGTCCTGGGTCTAGGAGTACTGGCCTATCTCTGGGGCGAGCGCGAACCACGGCCTAGGAGTCTGCGGTCTCTCGCTTCATAGTCGTCCATCCAGTTTCTCTGCCTTATCCGAGTTTTCTGAGAACAAGAATTTACCGTCAAATGGCGAGTGTAGGGACGCTATGCGTATCTTGATGTTCCTTCGAATATGACGACAAGTAGGAGTCGTAGTCATGAGGACGAACCTGATCTCAGGATTCCAATTGTCAGTCAACTACTGGTTCGACCTTGTCTTGCAAGGGATGGGCGGGCCTATCCGGGACTGGGTCTACGACTTTCTCGACAAGAAGGGAATCAAGCGGGATGATATCCCGGCCAGGTTCGGGGATGTTGTGAAGATACTTCATGAGAGGCTGGGGACTAGTGCGCGTGTGATTGCCTACCGGACGATGGTTGAGCTGTACAAGGAGTTCTCCTTGACCGCGAACTTCGACTATGAGGATTCCATAGAGGACAGATTCGTATTCCTAAAAGAAAGAGTCTTGGCGGATCGTCTGCATCCGACAAGAACCCCCAGCCTAAAACTCGCATTCTAAACCCCTCTTCGGGACACAGCTATTAGTAAAGGTCGATCAGACAGCCAAGCAGCCTCGGGTCCAGAAGACCGCTTCTGTGTCGTGAGGATCAACTACTTTTGAGATTTTTTTTAGAGGGGCCTCGTCAGTTGAAACTGATACGCGCGAGTCTCGCAATTCAGAGCGCAGAATAGAACCGTCGAGGGTTTTTTTGATCGCAGATTAAGCGTAGACCTCAACGCGAAAAAGTCGCGATCTCAAATCGCCTGCCCCGATTCCGGATCAGGGCTTGTTCTGCGCCTTTCAGGTTTGGACCGGAACAGTTCGTGATTCCTGTCTTCGGAGAGCCGGGGAGGCGGGAGGATTAGGCTTTGTTAATTCCCTCCCAGAGCCGAGTTTCGTGTCGCGGGAAATATTTTTTTCTAAATTCTAGGACGGTCCACTTGCCATCTGAAAACGTTTCTGGGCGAGATTCCAGGTTTGTCGCGCAGAACAGGCGAGTCAGCCGTTTTTCGACCGGTCTCCATCACTATCAATGCATGCTTGAAGTGGGCTTCGTATGAAATGCTCCTCCCAGATCCCAGATCAGGGTTCAATCCACGCCCTTTCGCTGAGAGTAATGATTTACCAAATTATCGGCATGTCATTTTTCAGGCTGTCTATCCCGACAGGGTTTCGTCAGGCTCTGTCAATGCCGAGCTCTCCTCAGCCTTGTTCCAGTCCTTCGCGATCTTGACCAGCCGCAATAGATGTTCGTGGTCTTCAACGCTTAGAGACTTGCCAGAATCTATCTCTGTCTTGATTCTCGCGAATATCGGGGCGGACTCTCCGAAGGGCACTTGAGACTTTTCCACTATCGCGAGGAGTCTTCGAGCCTCGGCCAACGCGGAGGAGATTGGCTTGCTAGGAGCCTGAGACGGCCTTGGCTTGTTCCCTTTTCTCTCCATATTTTTGGTCCACCCTATTGTTTTGCGCAGAGTTTTGGGAGGCAGGTAGATAAAGAAATCACCTGAGCTCAAAGCGAAAACTGTAAGCCTTTATCCTAGAAGCTAGACACGAAGATTGATTCGGGTTGGAAAAGGTCGATAAGATGGCTGCGGGTCTTATGTGGAGGATAATCGGAACTATCGTCGCGTTTTCAGCATTCTTGATTGGATCGCTCATCTACGTCGGGTTCTATACGAGCGGGTTTGACCTAACTCAGAAGGTCATAGTCGTGCTCGTCGCCCTGATCGCTGCTTTTGCGGCAATAGCGATAATGTGGGTGACCTTTGCTGGACGCAGGGGATGGATGCGAGACCGATGGGGATCTTGACCGCTTGCTCCCTTGATTGATTATTCGGCGAACCTGGAGGATTCCATTTCCATTCTTGATGGATGTCTTCTATGGGACGCTTTGTCTCGGGGTTTGGTCATGAGTCGCTTAATCTTCTCGCCTATCTTTTCGAAGACCTCCTCGATAGACCAGCCTTCTTCTTCGAAGTCGAAGTGTTCTTTGGGAAGTTTGATGAATACTTGAACCTCATACCGCCTTCTCTCTTTCTCGAGCAGAGACGTCTTTACGACCGCTCTTGCCTCAATAATGTCGCGGTGAATGCGGCCAAAAGCTTGTAATGATCTTTGAAACTTCAGCTCTGCCTTTCGAGATTCGATGTCGTCCTTCTGGAGACCCAGTACCTGTACAGGTACGTCTGCGAATTCTTGTCCCGCCATTTGATACTCCCCTAATCACCTATCTGACTACGAGCACTGGACAATGGGCGTGGGAGACTATTCCGCTGGAGACGCTTCCTAGCAGCATCTTCTTGAATCCCCCGAGCCCCCGAGTCCCAACTATGATCAGGTCAACGTTCTCTTTGGTAGCGTGATTGATTATCGTCTCAACGACTGAGGAGACGGCTTCCGGGATCTCGGTCTTGACGTGGATGCCCTGTTTCTTAGCTTTCGACTCTGTCTCGCCCACAATTCCCATTGCAGCTTTCCTCGCATAAGCGTAGTAGGCGTCGATCTCGTGCTGTGAGGGAGCTGGAAGGCTCATTCCGGTGGGCGATGCGATCGTGGAGTGGTAGTAGGATGTAGGAGGGGTGATCGCGTGAAGAACGATAAGGTCAGTCTTGAGCTTCTCAGCCAGTTCGAGTGCAGCCCGGGCTGCTCTCTGAGAACTCTCTGAACCGTCCAGAGCCACTAGAAGCTTCTTGAACAAGGGTTTCGACATAGTCGAGGAGGATTCCGGCATGCGCCTTACGGTCTTTGTTTCCATTAGTCTCACTAATACTCAGCTGTGGGCTGGTCGTAAGGTTTTCGCATGGCCGATAAGAGGTG
>Ga0209236_1001534_pt1 | contig 13926 bp, 10 predicted proteins | sample GraSoi013_1_40cm_FD_185819 | JGI IMG/M metagenome (GOLD analysis project Ga0209236, IMG submission 185819) | Grasslands soil microbial communities from the Angelo Coastal Reserve, California, USA - Sample 09_27_2013_1_40cm (SPAdes) (version 2) | ecosystem: Environmental > Terrestrial > Soil >... | reverse complement strand
GGGCGTGGCGCTGGCACACGGTCTGGCCATTGCCACCATGGTGTCGGCCACGGGCCACGTCTCCGGCGGCCATCTGAATCCCGCGGTCACCGCGGGATTCGTTGTCGCGCGGCGCATGACGGTGCGCGTGGGAGTCGGGTACGTCGTCGCCCAGCTCGTCGGTGCCTCGGTGGGTGGCTTTCTGCTGGTGGCGTCGTTCCCCGAAGCGGCACGCCAGGCCGTGCACCTGGGGACCCCCGCGCTGGGGCGCGGCGTGACCCCCGGTGTGGGCATTGTGGTCGAAACAGTCCTCACGTTCCTGCTGGTCTTTACAGTGTTTGGAGTCGCAGTCGACGCCCGCGGCCCGCGGGGGACCGCCGGGTTGATGATCGGCCTGGTCATCGCCATGGATATCCTGGCCGGCGGTGTGCTCACCGGCGGAGCGATGAATCCCGCGCGCGCCTTTGGCCCCGCGTTGTTCTCAGGCGCCTGGCAGAACCACCTCGTGTACTGGCTCGGTCCGCTCCTCGGGGGCGCTGCCGCGGCTTGGGTGTACGAGAGCACACTGATCAAGCAGGAGACGCGCTGACCTCGCGCGTGACCCGAGGCAACCTGAGAAGAGGGTGATATCGAGATGAAACTCACCTACCACGGTCACGCCTGTTTCCTGCTGGAGTCAGACGGGACGTCCATCCTGATCGATCCGTTTGACGAGCAGGCTGGCTATCCGTTCCCCGACGTCCGACCGGCGGCAGTCGTTGTGTCCCATGAGCACTTCGATCACAACCACGTGCAGGTGGCGAAGGGATCGCCGAAAGTGATCCGTGGGTTGCGTGACGCTGGCCGGGACTGGGCTGAAATTCGAGAACAGGTGGGCCCGGTTGCCATCACGACGGTCCGGACCTACCACGATCCCACGCAGGGCTCACAGCGGGGAAAGAACGCCGTTCTGATCTTCGAGGGTGAAGGTTTGCGCGTGGTCCACGCCGGCGATCTGGGTCACGGGCTGTCGAAGGACCAGATTTCCGGGGTCGGCCGTGTCGATGCTCTCATGATCCCTGTCGGAGGATTCTACACCATTGGTCCCAAGGACGCCGACGCCGTGATCGGGCAACTGAGGCCCCGGGTGGCCATCCCCATGCATTATAAGACCGACGTGAACAAAGAGTGGCCGATCGGCACGCTCGATGAGTTCCTCCGAGGCAAGCCGCGCGTGAAGCAGGTTGGAAAGACCGCCACGCTGACGCCGGCGGCCCTGCCCGTCGAGCCCGAGATCTGGGTACTCAAACCCTGACTACCGCGGTCAAGCGGTCGCGCAATCGCGGCCCCTCGGGAGTTCCCTGGACTGCCTGACTGCCCGACTGCCGGACCGCGGTCGGTTTGGTTAGCGGTCCTCGGGCTGGGCGAGTAGGTAGGTGAGCAGGGTGCGCACCCCGTACCCCGTGGCGCCCTTGGGCAGGTAGGGACTCATCCCCTCGTCCGTTTCCAGGAACGCGGTCGGGGCGATGTCGATGTGCGCCCACGGCCGTCCGTCGACGAACTCCCGTAGGAAGATGGCACCCTTCTGGGCGCCGCCGTACCGCGAACCGGAATTCCGCAGGTCGGCCACAAGACTGCGCATGTTTTCCAGGAACTCCTCGTACAGGGGCAGCTGCCACATGCGTTCCCCGGTTTGGTGCGACACGTCCAGCAGGCGTTGCACGAGCGGCTGGTCGTTGCTCATCACGGCGGCGGCCACGTACCCCAGCGCGACCATCGCGGAGCCGGTCAGGGTGGCCAGATCGATGATCTCGTCGGGTTGCTGCTGCGCCGCGTAGGACAGCGCGTCGGCAAGGATCACGCGACCCTCCGCGTCAGTGTTGTTGATCTCGATGGTTTTCCCGTTCATGGCGCGCACGATGTCGCCGGGTTTCACGGAATGCCCGCTGAGCACGTTCTCGACAGCAGCCACCACGCCCAGCACGCGGACCGCTGGTCGCAGCACCGGCAGCGCCTGCATCGTGGCGATGACGGCGGCACCGCCGGCCATATCGGACTTCATCCATTCAAGATCCTGTGTCTTGATGTTGATCCCCCCGCTGTCATAGCACACACCCTTGCCGACCAGAGCCACGAAACGTTTAGCCTTTGGGGGCGCGTACTCGAGGACGATCGTCCGCGGGGGCTGGTCGCTTCCCGAACCGATGGCGAGAATCGCACCCATGCCCAGCGCCTTCATCGCCTCCACATCCAGCACCGAGCAGCGTAGCCCAGCCCTGCGGGCGGCGTCCGCGGCGATTTCGGCCAGGCGGACCGGGGGAAGCTGGTTGGGCGGTTCGTTGACGAGGTCTCGTGCCAACATCGTGGCATCGGCAAACACGCGGCCGCGGGCCAGTCCGTCGTCGATGGCTTTCTGCTGGGCTGGTTCGGACGCCAGCAACGTGACACGGGAGACCCGTCCGCCCTCGTCACGCTTGTACCGGGCAAACCGGTAATCGCCCAGCGCGGCACCTTCGACGCGGGCCTGGGTGATGGCGTCGACGGGAAGGGCGCCCAGCGTGGTCGCAGGGAGCGCTGCGTGCACCGCGTAGATCTGCCCTGCCTGCCGCACCACCGCTGCTGCGGCCTGCCGGAGGTGATCGAGGGTTGCCGTGGTCTTCGGCCCCAGCCCCGCAGCGATGACGCGCCTGCTGGGAATTCTACCGTGGGTCTGTACGACGAGCGTGCGACCCGGCTTCCCTTCAAACTTCTCTTCTGCCAGCACGGCCGAGAGCAGCCCGCCTAGCGCCTTGTCGATCCGCGCCGCCGGCCCCTCCAGCGCGCCGCCGTCGGCGAAGATCCCGACGCCGATCGCATCGCACGCGAAGACTTCGGGTGGTTCAAGCGAGATCGAGAACTCCACGATGGCTCCCTCTCTCCTCGCGTGATTCGTGACTCGTGATTGGTGATTCGACAAGCATCCCGCCGCAGCGAATCACGAATCACGAGTCACTTTTCACGTCCTTCTCTAATTGTTCCCCCACGCCCATCGCCAGGGCGGTCTCGTACGCCAGTTTCATTGTGGCCACATCTTCCAGCGCGATTCCCTGAGACTCGAACAGGGTGATCTCGCGCGGCGAGACGCGCCCCTGCACCGTGCCGTTTACGACCTGAGCAAGTTCGGCGACCCGCTCCCACGCCAGCGCCCCCGCGTCGACCGCGGCGATGAGATCGCCGCACTCCTGCCGGGCCTGCTGCAGATCGTCGACGGCAACGCGGTCGCTGCGGCGAACCGCCTCCGCGTCGAGTTCACGTTTGTCCGCCCAGTTCGATCCGATGGCATTGATGTGGACGCCCGGCCGCAGCCATTCACCCCGCAACACCGGATCTTGCGCCGTGGTGGCTGTGACGACGATATCAACGCCATCAACGGCGTCGGCGGCCGTTTCCACCGGCACGACTTCTGCTGCCAGTTCCTGCACCATCTCCTCAGCGAACTCGTCGCGATGCTGCGCGTTGCGGCTGTGGCATTTCACCAGCGCCACGGGCCGGACGCGGCTGATGGCGACGACTTGGCTGCGCGCCTGCCATCCCGTGCCGATGATCCCAACCGATCCGGCGTCCGGACGGGCCATATGCTTGGTCGCCACAGCGCTCGCCGCTCCGGTACGCATCTGCCCCAGCCGGTTGGCCTCGATCCTCGCCAGCAGTTCTGAGGTCTCGGTATTATAGAGCATGCCGATAAACCGGGTGGCGCCTCGTGCACTGGTGTACGCCTTGAGCCCCATCACGTGGAACGGAGGAATGGCGGCAGACATCACGTGGAGGGTGGTCCCGGCGGTGGTGGAACGCCGGCGGGGGCGGTTGATCGCCTTCTCACTGCCGAGCAGCCGAAAGGCCTCTTCCACCGCGGCGATGACCCGGTCCATCTGTAAGACGCGGGCGACGTCTTCTTCACGGAGCAGGAGGGGCATGGCGTCAAGTGAGTTCTCGTCGCCAGGGAGCGGTCCTTCCCAGCAGCGAACAGGGAACGGGGAACGGTGCACGTGCGCATCGACGCGAGCTGGTATAAACGACCGGATGGCATCGCCGAGCACGTTGCTGCCGGTGGCGTGGTGGTGCGCCTGGACGACGGCCACATCTTCGTAGCTCTCGTCCGCGAAGGCGAGGACGAAGCGTATGTGCTGCCCAAGGGCCATGTCGAGGCCGGCGAATCTCTGGAGGCCGCCGCGCGGCGCGAGATCCGTGAAGAAGCAGGAGTGAGGGACGTGACCTCGCTGGGAGAACTCGGCGTGAGAGAGCGTCTCAACTACCGCCGTACCTCCTGGAAGCGAACGCACTACTTCCTGTTCCTCGTCACGCGGGTCTCGGACCCGCCCCCGGGAGGCCACGCCGGAGTCGCATGGGCGCCGATCGACGCTCTGCCCGCGATGTTCTGGGCGGAGCAGCGCGAATTCCTTGAAACACACCGAGTGCATATCATGGAGCTCGTCACGAAAGCGCGCGGGAAGTAACCTCATGGACGACCGCAAACGAGCGGTTCAACGACAGTTCGGGCAGCGGGCCGGTGCGTACGCGCGCAGCGCCAGCCACCGCCGCGACGCCGATCTTGAGCTGCTGATCGCGCATCTGCGGGCGGCGCCCAGTGACCGCGCCCTCGACGTGGCGACCGGGACCGGTTTCACGGCATTCGCGCTCCGGCCTCACGTCCGGTCCGTGGTCGGCGCGGATTTGACCCGCGGCATGCTTGAGGAAGCCCGCCGGCTGGCGCCATCCGGAGAGGGTTTCAGCTGGGTCGTGGGGGACGCCGAAGCGCTGCCGTTCGCCGACGGGACCTTCAGCATTGTGACCTGCAGACGGGCGCCGCACCACTTCCCGCACGTGGAAGCCAGCATGAACGAGATGGTCCGCGTACTGGCCCCCGGCGGTCGCCTGGGCATCGTCGACCAGGTGCCGCCGGAAGAGGCACCCGGTTACGATCTCATGGAAGCGCTAGAAGTATTGCGCGATTCCAGCCACGTGCAGGCCTTGCGACCCAGCCGGTGGCGCGCGCTGTTGGAGGGGTGCCGCGTCGTGCTGACCTTCGCGGAGCAAGTGGAAAGCCGCCAGACGATGGAGGCGTGGTTGGAACTGGCCGGCGCCGATGATGCCCGACGTCGCGCCATTGCCGCGACGCTGTGCGGGGCAGCGCGTCAGGCGTTGGAGCAGATTGGATACGAAGAAAGGCCTGAGCCGTCGTTCCTGAAACGGTGGATTGTCCTCGTGGGGCGGAAATGACTTCAGTCTGCCCCGGTCTTCACGGTCTTGCCGCTCTTCCCAGTCGCGGACGTTCGTACACTCGGATGACTCGGTAGACTGGGAAGACAGGGTAGACTGAGTAGACTTAGTCAGCCCCAGCCAGCACCGTATCCACAAACGCCTTGCGCGCCTCAAGCGCCGGCGAGGGTGTCTCGCTAAACGCCTTCCATGCGGCACGGGTTTGGTCGCGGAGACTGGGATCGACGTTCAACCGCAGTCCTGGCTCCGTCCACGGGACAACATCCGCGTCCAGCGCCAGCTGATCGCAGAAGTCCAGACACGCCTCCAGGTAGGCCGTCGCTGCGCTTCCGCCGAGAGAACCTGTGCTCAGCTGACTCCCGGCTCCATCCTCGTAGGCCGCGATCAGCACCTCCGTTGTCGCGGCAAGGCCCACCAACGCGCGGACGTCTGCCCATCGCGCCTGGATGTTCCCGGCGGCCTGCGCCGCTGACCATGACGCCAGATGGGTCATCCACCGCTCCACCGAGGCCAGGCAGCGCACCGCGGCGGTCCCGACTTCTGCGCTGTCGCCATGCGCCCGCTCCAGGATGGCCACGGCGCCTTCTCGCGCCTTGGCGTGCTGCGCGGGCGTCGCGATACGCGGCATGATGACACTGCGACCGAGCGGTCCGTCCACCATCAACTCGATCGCCGCCCGGCTGCCATACCGATCGGCCCGGATCGCGGTCTGCGCGATCAACCGCTGGCGGATGGTGGGAGCGATGGTTTGGAAGGCCTCGAGCAGAATGCGTAGGGGGATATAGATGAGCGCACCCCAGACCAGGAGCGCGAAGAACCAGCGGCGCAGCCCGGCTCCGGAGCCGGCCATCACCACGATGGTCAGCGCATACCCGATCGCACAGAGGACGGCGAGCGTGCGTGCGGTGCGCCGGCGGGCTTCGGCGTCGCCTAGATTGCTCAGCAGGCGGCGAAGAGTCATGGGCGAGTGGCGTCCGGTTGGTACCTTTGGCGCCCGCGGTCACGTTTTCCTTGACGCCCCCCCAAACACCTATGACAGAATGCGCGTAGGGAAGAAGGCGATGTCCGGATACCGCTGGAGCGCCGGCATGCTTGTGGCGGCAGCGCTGTCCTTGCTGCCGACCGGGCCGTTCGTCTTGGACCGGGCCGCGAGCCATCTGGAGTTTTTCGTCAAGGACAACCGGGGCGGCTTCACCGGGGTGGCCCCCGACCTCCAGGCGCAGGCAGTGGTGCGAGAGCAGGATGGGACGTTCGCGGCCGACGTGATCGTCGGGGTTGATGCGCGGTCCATCGCCACCGGCAGTGGGCTCCGCGACAACCAGATGCGGCGGGAGTTTCTCCAGACCGACCGGTACCCGGAGATCACCTTCCGCGGGTCGGTCACCCCGGTCGAACCCGTGACTCAGCTGTCCTTCCGCGCGAACGTCTCGGGACAGCTGACCATCAAAGACGTGACGCGAGAGATGGCATTCCCCGTGCGTGTCACCGCATTGCTGGACAGTTACCTGATTGAAGGCACCACGACGATCCGCATGACCGACTTTACCATACCCATTCCGCGCTTCTTGATCTTCGTCGCGGAGGACGCGGTGCAAGTCACGCTTAAGCTCAAGTTTCGCGCTTCCGACCAGAAGTGATTCGTGATTTGTGATTCGTGATTCGAGCCGGGCTGAAGTGACGAATCCACGAGTCACGAATCACGAATCACGCAGAAGGCGGTGTTTGCTCACCGTCGAAGCCACTAGCCCAGGAATTGTGACTGCAGAGGGTCGCGGCGGACGCGCCGCGGGCCGGAGGTGACGGTGTGAGCGCATCGACCTACGCACAGCAGCACCGCGACCGTTTCGTCGAGGAGTTGAAGACGCTGCTCCGCATCCCAAGCGTGAGCACGCTCCCGCAGCACCAGGATGACGTGCGCCGCGCGGCGGAGTGGCTGCTGGCTCACCTGCGTGACCTGGGCATGACCGCAGAACTGATTCCCCTCGAGGGCGGTCATCCCATCGTCTACGCACAGTCGTTGCATCTCGCCGGCCGACCCACAGTCCTCTTCTATGGCCACTACGACGTGCAGCCGGTGGATCCGGTGAGCGAGTGGACCTCTCCCCCGTTTGAGCCGACGTTGCGCGGCGACGATCTCTACGGACGCGGCGCATCAGATGACAAAGGGCAGGTCTTCGGCGTGATCAAGGCGCTGGAGTCGTTCCTGCGTGATGAGGGCCGGCTGCCGCTGAACGTGAAGGTGCTGATCGAGGGCGAGGAAGAGATTGGCAGTCCTGGGATCAGCCGCTGGATCGAACGGCACGCTCGCAAGGTCGCCTGTGACTTCGCGTGGGTCTCCGATGGGCAACTCTATGCCAAAGGGTTGCCATGCCTCGTCACCGGCCTGCGCGGGCTGCTGTACACCGAGGTGGAGGTGCGCGGGCCCTCGCACGATCTGCATTCTGGGCAACATGGCGGGGCCGCACCAAATCCGGTCAATGCTGTCGCCGCCATCATTGCCGGGCTGAAGGATCGCCGGGGGCGTGTGACCATCCCGCGCTTCTATACCGCCGTGCGCGAGCCCTCGGGAGAGGAAAAAGCATCGTGGGAGCGCCTGCCATTTCGGGAAGAGGACTACCTGCGTGAGCTTGGCATCACCGTCTCACCGGGGGAGCAGGGCCACAGCATCTTGGAACGCCGGTGGGCGCGTCCGACACTGGACGCCCACGGGATTGCCGGCGGATGGACCGGGGCGGGATCCAAGACCGTGATCCCGGCGAAGGTTGTCGCCAAGGTCAGCATGCGTCTGGTGCCCGACCAGCGGGCGAAAACGATTCTCCGGGCGTTTGAGAAGAAAGTCAGCAGACTGGCTTCGCCGGGGGTCGAGGTGGAGGTCCGCGAACTGGCCGGCGGTGATCCCGTGCTGATCCTCCCGACGGCGGCCCCGGTCCAGGCTGCGATGCGAGTGGTGCGGGAGGTGTGGGGCGCCGATCCCGTGTTCGTGCGCGAAGGCGGCAGCATCCCGATTGTCGCGAAGTTCGACCGCATCCTCAAGGTGCCCACCGTGCTGTTCGGATTCGGCCTGCCCGATGACAACCTGCACGCGCCCAACGAGAAGTTCCACCTGCCCAACTTCCACAAGGGGATCGAGACCGTGATCCGGTGGATGGAACGCGTAGCGACATAACTACGGAACCAAGGGACCAAGGTGCCAAGGGACCAGCGGGAAGGTAGGTAGGCGGGTCCCCCTGGTCCCCTGGAGACCTGGTCCCCAGACCCGAATCTCGCATGCCGTCCATCAGAGTCACGCAACTGGAGGTCGTCCAACTGGTCGTGCCTGCACACGCCAACGTGCGGGGCACCCTTTTCGGTGGACGGATGATGGACTGGATCACCACCGCGGCCACGATGGCGGCGATGCGGCTGGCACGGGGATCGGTTGTGCTCGGCGCGATGGATGAGCTGGATTTCCTGGGTCCCGTATACGTGGGCGACATGGTGACGCTGCGGGCGCAGGTGGAGTACGTGGGCCGGTCGTCACTCGAGGTCGGAGTGGACGTGCACGCCGAGAATCCGCGAAAGGCCGATCGGCGGCTCACGACGTCCGGTCACCTGGTCATGGTCGCCGTCGATGACAGCGGGCGGCCACGCCCTGTCGGGACGAGCATCACGCCCTCCGACGGGACTGAGAGGCAGCTGCACGAGGCGGCCAAGACACGGAGGGTTGAACGGGAGACGAGGCTGGCGGACCGCGCCTCGCAGGCGGCGGAGGTGGAAGAGGGCACCGCGGGCCTCACGCACGCCCTCGAGATCTCGCGGCTCGTCTTCCCGGACGACGCCGTGCTCGGCACGCTGATGTTTGCCGGCAACTTGATGATGCACATGGACGAGGCTGCCTCGATCCTCGCGCTGCGCTTCTGCCGGTGCCCCGTGGTCACCGCGTCAATCGACGCGCTGGTCTTCTACGCGCCAATCCGCGTTGGGGAGATCGTGACCTACAAGGCCGGGCTCAACCACGTCGGACGCTCGTCGATGGAGGTCGGTGTGAAAGTGCTGGCCGAGCACCCGTTGACCGGCGTGCGCCGGCACACCTGCACGGCATTTCTCACGATGGTGCATGTCGATGCGACAGGACCTCAACCGGTCCCGTCCTACCGGCCGACGACAAATGTGGAGCGGCAACGGTGGGAGGAGGCCGAGCGCCGCCGCGAACGCCGCATGCTGCGCCACGCGGGGCGAGCGGACGGTCCCCAAGGGTCGGCATCCTGAACACCGCGCGATTCTCTGGGCCACGGCATGCAGACGCTGATTGACATCGTGCTGCACATTGACGTCCATCTCGATGCGGCGATCCAGCAATATGGGACGTGGACCTACGCGTTGCTGTTCGCCGTGATCTTTGCGGAGACCGGTCTGGTGGCGACGCCGTTTCTGCCTGGGGACTCCCTCCTGTTCGCCGCTGGGACGTTCGCGGCAGGCGGGAGTCTGCATCTCGGCACCATCGTCGCCGTGCTGACGGTGGCCGCGGTGGCCGGGGATACGGCGAACTACTGGATCGGGAGCGCGGTCCGATCCCGCGTGCATGGGGGCAGCCGGGTGTGGTTCCTCAAACCGGACTCTCTGGACCGCACGCACCATTTCTACGAGCGCTACGGAAGCTTCACCATCGTGCTGGCCCGGTTCGTGCCTCTCGTGCGAACATTCGCGCCGTTTGTGGCCGGTGTCGGCCGGATGACCTATTGGCGATTCCTGATCTACAACATCGGCGGCGCCGTCCTGTGGGTGGTGATGCTCGTCGGAGGGGGGTATCTGTTTGGAAACCTTCCCTTCATCCGGCGCCGCTTCACGCTGGCGATCGTGGGGATCATTCTCGTGTCCGTCCTCCCAGCCGTCCTGGAGATCATGCGACATCGCCGCCGGGCGAAGGCGTCGCGTTAACCAACATCCTGTTCTGCCTGCAGGGGTCCGCGAGGACGCTGCGAACGTAGTTGACAGGGTTGACACCCGACGATACGATGTGGCGCGTGCCGTACCAAACTTGACACGTCCGTGAAGCTGACAAGGTTCATGTGGCAATCAAGTTGGTACGGCACGCGTTGTGCGGCGATGATCTCTCACGGATCGGTGTTGGGAGGAGGTGGGCATGGACACGATCGGTCACCACTATATCGCCGAGGCGTCTGGGTGCAAGCCTGACGTCATCGGGAAGGTGGAAGCGGTGGAGCGGATCCTGGTGCGGGCCGCCGAAGTCGCGGGCGTCCAAGTCTGGTCAATCTCGTTTCACCGGTTTGATCCCAACGGCGTGTCCGGTGTCGTTGTGATCTCCGAATCGCACATGTCTTTGCACACCTGGCCGGAAGTTGGCTACGTCGCGCTAGACATCTTCACCTGTGGAGACGCGGCCAAGCCGGAGAAGGCAGTACAGTGGGCGCTCAAGGAATTTGGCGCCACGAACGTGCACATCACTGAGGTCACGCGAGGGCTGGAAGAGGGCGACCGGGTTTTTTTCCACAGCATCGTGACCTGGGAGGAAGAGCTGCTGCGGCGTACCGTAAACGGCCAGCGGACTCTCAGCCGTTCCTCCACGCGGCGTGCTGTACCATATAGCACGGGGCGGCGCCGTGCCGACGCATCCAGGTCGCGACGCCGTCCGCCCGCCAGGCCCAAGACATAGCGCGCCCGCACAGGCCGTATCCTCCGATCCGCATGGCCCCCCGCGGGAGCAGTAGTGTGATGCGCGTCTTCACCAAGCCCCTCGCCCAACGGTCCCGCCACTGACATGCATGGGATGCAGTCTGTGGAGCGGGCACTGCGGGCCCAGGTCAAAGGCGAAGTCCGCTTTGACGCGTTCTCCCGCGTCCTCTACAGCACAGACGCCAGCATCTATCAGATCCTGCCACTCGGCGTCGTCATTCCCAGAGATGAAGGCGATATCGCCACGGTGCTGCGGATTGCGGCGGAAACCGGCACGCCCGTCCTGCCGCGCGGAGGGGGCACGAGCCTCGCCGGGCAATCGATCGGCCGGGCCATCATCCTCGATTGCTCAAAGTACATGAACCGGATCCAGGATCTCGATGCCGGCGCCAGGTGGGCGCGGGTGCAGCCCGGTGTGGTGCAGGACGACCTCAACCTGGCCGCCCGCCCGCACGGGCTGCGGCTGGGTCCGGACACCGCCACCAGCAACCGCGCCACGCTCGGCGGGATGATGGGGAACAACTCCTGTGGCGCCCGTTCCATTGTCTACGGCAAGATGATGGATCACGTGCGCTCGCTGCGGGTGCTGCTGATCGATGGCACCGAGCTGCACCTGCACCAGAACGGCCCCACCGCGCAGCGCCCGCCGCGGACCGGCCCCGTACCAGACGGCAGCGATCTGTCACACGGTGCGCCAGCCGAAGGTGCCGGTCGGTACGGGGCGGGCCGGGAGGGGGAACTCTTCAGCACAGTGGCGGCGATCGTGGAGCGCAATCGCGAGGAGATCGAGCGGCGGTTCCCCAAACTCCTCCGGCGGGTCAGCGGCTACAACCTCGACGCGCTCCAGCGTGATCCTGCCGACCTCATCAGCCTGCTGGTGGGCTCGGAGGGCACGCTGGGCATCGTCACCGAGGCCACCGTAGGGCTGGTCTCGCAGCCACGCCACGCCGTGCTGGCGGTCGTGCACTTCGCCGATCTGTTCGCGGCCCTCGAGGCGGTTCCGCTGATTCTCCCGTTGGGGCCCTCGGCGGTCGAGCTCATCGACCGCATGGTGTTGGAGATGACGGGGGCCCAGCTCGAGTACGCGAGGCGTCTGACGTTTGTGCAAGGAGCACCGGACGCGCTGCTCGTGGTAGAGTTCTCGGGCGACGACCACGGCGATCTGATGGACCGGCTCGCGGCGATGGAGCGGAGGGTGCAGGCGGACAAGGCCGCATATGCGACGGTGCGGGCGGTCACGGCGGCCGATCAGGATAACATCTGGCGCGTGCGCAAGGCGGGACAGGGATTGCTGCAGGGCGTCAAAGGCGACGCCAAACCCATCACGTTCGTGGAAGACACGGCGGTGCCGCCGGACCGGCTCGCCCCGTACATGCGGCGCTTCAAGGCGGTGCTGGACGGCCACGGCGTGCGCGCGGCATTTTATGCGCACGCCAGCGTGGGGTGCTTGCACGTGCGGCCCCTGATCAACCTGAAAGATCGCCGCGACATCGAGAAGATGAAGGCCATCGCCCAGTCGGTGGGCGATCTCGTTATCGAATTCGGCGGCACGATGAGCGGTGAGCACGGCGACGGCCTGGTGCGGTCGTGGTTTGTGGAGCGATTCTTCGGCCCGCAGATCTACGCCGCATTCCAGGAGGTGAAGCGATTGTTCGATCCGCCTGGGCTGCTCAACCCCGGCAAGATTATCGATGCGCCCCCGATCGACCGATCGCTGCGATTTGGACCAGAGTATCGCACGATCCCGGTGGCCACCTACTTTGACTGGGCGCGCGATGGCGGGTTTGCGCCATCGGTCGAGTTGTGCAGCGGCGTCGGGGCCTGCCGCAAGACATCGGAGGGAACGATGTGTCCCTCGTACATGGTCACCCGGGAGGAAGAGCACTCCACACGGGGACGGGCCAACCTGCTGCGCGCCGTGCTGTCCGGCGTGCTCCCTCCGCAGGAACTGACGGGCAAACGCCTCTTCGACGCGCTGGATCTGTGCCTGGAGTGCAAAGGCTGCAAGGCGGAATGCCCGGCGAACGTCGATATGGCCAAGTTGAAGTATGAGTTCCTGGCGCATTATTACCAGGTCAACGGTCTGCCACTGCGGGCCAGATTGTTCGGTCGCTACCGCGCCGTCAGCCGGGTGGGTTCGGCCACGGCGCCGCTGTCGACGTGGGCAATGCGATCTGCGCCGGCGCGCTGGGCACTGGACCGGTTTGTCGGGATCGATCAGCGTCGCACCTTGCCACCGTTTGCGCGCCCGAATTTTCTCCAATGGTGGCGGTCGCGCAGTCGGGCGGTCGCGCAGTCGCGTCGTCGCGGTACCGTGCTTGACGATCGACGACCATCTCGCGGAACGGTCGCCCTGTTTGCGGATACGTTCATGATTTACAATTACCCGGACATCGGGCGCGCGGCGGTCGAGGTCCTGGAGCGGTTGGGATACGACGTTGAACTCGCGCCGGCAATCTGCTGCGGCCGGACGATGATCAGCAAGGGGATGCTGGGCGAGGCCCGGGAGATGGCGCGCAGGAATGTTCAGACCATGCTCCCGCTACTGGCCAGAGGGCTGTTCATTGTCGGATGCGAGCCGAGTTGCCTCCTCACGTTCCGGGACGAAGTTCCCGACCTCGTTCCCGGCGAGGCTGCGCAGGAGCTGGCGCGGCACGTGTTCCTGATTGACGAGTTTCTCCACCACGAGCATCGTCGCAACGCGCTGCCGCTGGCGGGAGGCCGCGGAACGGTCCTGTTCCACGGCCACTGCCATCAGAAGGCGCTGGCAGGGACCTCGTCCGCGCAGCACCTGCTGCAGGCGGCGGGATTTGCCGTGCAGCTGGTGGACGCTGGATGCTGTGGCATGGCAGGGTCGTTCGGATACGAGCGGGACCACTACAATGTTTCCATGGCCATCGGTGAGCGGGTCCTGTTGCCAGCCGTCAGGGCGCTTCGACCTGAGATCCCGGTGGTGGCCATGGGCGTCTCCTGCCGGCAGCAGATTGCGGATGGCGCCGGACGACGCGCCGTGCACTTAGTCGAGTTGCTGGCCCAGGC
>Ga0209236_1001530_pt1 | contig 13955 bp, 11 predicted proteins | sample GraSoi013_1_40cm_FD_185819 | JGI IMG/M metagenome (GOLD analysis project Ga0209236, IMG submission 185819) | Grasslands soil microbial communities from the Angelo Coastal Reserve, California, USA - Sample 09_27_2013_1_40cm (SPAdes) (version 2) | ecosystem: Environmental > Terrestrial > Soil >... | reverse complement strand
GAGCGGCGGCCGTTCCCACATTCAGGATGTGCCGGCGGCCGCCGTCGCCGACGCCGTCAAGGCCACGCGGTTCTCGGCAACCGCCGACCTCGCGCGCCTCAAAGAGCCCGACGTCATCTCGATCAGCGTGCCCACGCCGCTTTCCAAGACCAAAGATCCCGACGTGAGCTACGTGCTCGCGGCCACCGAATCGGTGAAGCGCGCGCTGCGCAAGGGACAGCTCGTCGTGCTCGAGTCGACAACCTATCCCGGCACGACTCGAGAGCTGATGCTGCCGGCGCTCGAATCCACCGGCCTCAAGGTCGGAGAGGACTTCTTCCTGGCGTTCTCGCCGGAGCGCGTGGATCCCGGCAACGAGCGGTTCAATACGCGCAACACGCCGAAGGTCGTCGGCGGGATCACTCCCGCCTGTCTGAAGGTCGCGATGGCATTGTATCAGCCGGCCATCGACACGCTCGTGCCGGTCTCCTCCCCGGAGGCGGCAGAGCTCGTCAAGATCCTCGAGAACACTTTCCGCAGTGTGAACATCGGCCTCGTCAACGAGATGGCGATCGTCTGCGACAAGCTCGGCGTGGACGTGTGGGAAGTGATCGAGGCGGCGGCGACGAAGCCATTCGGCTTCATGAAGTTCACGCCCGGTCCCGGCGTCGGCGGGCACTGCATTCCCCTCGATCCGCATTACCTCGCGTGGAAGATGCGGACGCTCAACTACAAGACCCGCTTCATCGAGCTTGCCGGCGAGCTGAATGCCGAGATGCCCGAGTTCTGGGTGGGGAAGGTTGTCGACGCGCTGAATGAGCAGAGCAAAGCGGTGCGCGGCAGCCGCGTGCTGCTGATCGGCGTCGCCTACAAGAAGAACATTGACGACATCCGCGAGAGTCCCGCGCTGGACGTGATCCGGTTGCTGCAGCAGCGGGGGGCGCAGGTTTCCTACCACGATCCACACGTGCCGACGCTGAAAGAGGACAGCATCGCCCTCACGTCCGTGCCCCTCAACGCCGATATTCTGCGCGACGCCGACTGCGTCATGATCATCACCGACCACAGCTCGGTCGATTATCAGCTCGTCAAGCGGCACGCTCGCGCTACCGTCGATACGCGTCACGTCCTGCCCCGTGAGGATAGGGGAGGGCGCGCGTGAGGGTCGCGGTTATCGGGACGGGGTATGTCGGCCTCGTCGTGGGCGCGTGCCTCGCCGAGACCGGCAACGACGTGATTTGCGCGGACGTCGATACGTCGAAGATCGGGGCGCTCAAGCAAAACAAAATTCCGATCTACGAGCCGGGCCTCGAGCCGATGGTGGTTCGCAACCAGCGCGAAGGCAGGCTCACCTTCACGACCGACGTGCCGCAAGCCATCGAGCGCTCGGAGGTCGTGTTCATCGCCGTCGGGACGCCGCCCGACGAGGATGGGTCCGCCGACTTGCAGCACGTCCTCGACGTGGCGCGCACGATCGGCGAGCACATGAACGGGCCCAAGGTCGTCGTCACCAAGAGCACGGTGCCGGTGGGGACTGCCGAGAAGGTTCGCGCGGAAGTCGCGCGCCACACGCGCACGCCGTTCCACGTCTGCGCCAACCCGGAATTCCTGAAGGAAGGGGCTGCGGTCGAGGACTTCATGAAGCCCGATCGCGTCGTCGTCGGCGTGGACTCGGACGAGGCCGCGCGCGTGATCGAGGAGCTGTACGCACCGTTCGTGCGCACCGGCAATCCGCTCATCGTGATGGACATCGCGTCGGCGGAGGTGACGAAATACGCGGCGAATGCGATGCTCGCGACGCGGATCTCCTTCATGAATCAGATTGCCCGCCTGTGCGAGGCCGTGGGGGCGAACGTGACCCATGTGCGGCGTGGCATCGGCAGCGACCGGCGCATCGGGCCGGCGTTCTTGTTTCCGGGGCCCGGCTACGGGGGATCGTGCTTTCCGAAGGACGTCAAGGCGCTGATTCGCACGTCCGCCGAGCGCGGCGTGGATCTCGACATCCTCAAGGCGGTCGAGTCGGCCAATGAGACCCAGAAGCAGATCCTGTTCGCCAAGCTGAGTCGGCACCTTGGCGATCTGAACCAACGCACCATCGCGGTGTGGGGCCTCGCGTTCAAGGCCGAAACGGACGACGTGCGCGCGAGTCCGTCGCTGGTGCTGATCGAAGCGCTCCTCTGTGCCGGGGCGAAGGTGCAGGTCCATGACCCCGCTGCCATGAAGACCGCCGCTCATCAGCTCGGCAACCGCGTGAAGTACGCCAACCACGCGTACGATGCCCTCGGTGGCGCCGATGCGTTGGCGATCGTCACCGAATGGTTGGAGTACCGCAATCCCGATTTCACCAGGATCAAGACTCTTCTGAACCGGCCGCTGATCGTGGACGGACGGAATCTCTACGATCCTGCCAAGCTTGGCCGGCTCGGATTCACCTATGACAGTATCGGCCGCCAGCTCGGATGCGCGTCCTCGTAACGGGCGCGGCCGGATTCCTCGGATCGCATCTCGTAGACAAGTTCCTGGCGCTCGGGTACGACGTGCTGGGAATGGACAATCACATCACCGGCAATCCGGCGAACCTGGCGCACGTCACCGCGCATGCGAGCTTCCGGTTCGCCAACCAGGACGTCACGCGCTACATCGAGGTCGAAGGGCCGCTCGATGGCGTGCTGCATTTCGCGAGCCCCGCCAGTCCGGTCGACTATCTCGAGTTGCCGATCCAGACGCTGAAGGTCGGCGCCCTCGGCACCCACAAGGCGCTGGGGCTCGCCATGGCGAAGCATGCCCGCTTCCTGCTCGCCTCGACGTCGGAAGTGTACGGCGACCCGTTGGTGCACCCGCAGCCGGAATCGTATTGGGGGAACGTGAACCCCGTGGGCCCACGCGGGGTGTATGACGAAGCAAAGCGTTTCGCTGAAGCGCTCACCATGGCGTATCATCGCTTCCACCAGCTCGACACGCGGATCGTCCGGATCTTCAACACGTATGGCCCGCGCATGCGGCCCAACGATGGCCGTGTCGTGTCGAACTTCATCGTCCAGGCGCTGCGCGGCGATCCGCTCACCGTCTACGGCGACGGCTCGCAGACGCGCTCCTTCTGCTACGTGGATGATTTGATCGACGGGATCGTGCGCCTCTTCGAGCATGGCAATGGCGAGCCGACGAACCTCGGGAATCCACACGAATTCACCGTCCGCCAGCTGGCCGAGCTGGTGCTGCGCCTGACGCGGAGCCAAAGCAAGATCGTCGAGCGCCCGCTGCCCGTCGACGATCCGCAGGTGCGTCAGCCGGATATCACGCGGGCGAAAAACACGATTGGTTGGGAACCGAAGATATCGCTCGAGGACGGCCTGCGTCGCACGATCGAGTACTTCCGGCAGGTCGTCGCGCGAGAACGCGCCGAAGTATCATGACATCCAGCCCGCGCTATCTCGTGACAGGCGCCGCCGGATTCATCGGATCGCACGTGAGCGAGGCGTTGATCGCGCGCGGCGCCGCGGTGACCGGAGTCGATAACTTCGACGCGTTCTACGCGCGTGAGGTGAAGGAGCGGAATCTCGCCGGCCTGCTGAACAGGCCGTCGTTCCGGTTCGTCGAAGCGGATGTGGCGCGGGATCCGCTGCCGCTCGATGGCATCGAGGCGATCATCCACCTGGCCGCGAAGCCCGGGGTGCGGCCGTCACTGGAGGATCCGGCTTCCTACATGGAGGCGAACGTCACGGCGACCGCCAGGATTTTCGACAGCGCGCGCCGTGTCGGCGTGACCCGCGTCGTGTTCGGCTCGTCTTCCTCCGTCTACGGCAACGCCACGCCGGCGCCGTTTGCCGAGGCGGAGCCGGCGGTCGAGCCGATCTCGCCGTATGCCGCGAGCAAGCGATCGGGCGAGCTGCTGGCGCACGCCTTCGCGCATCTCTACCCGCTGCGCATCATCTGCCTGCGGTTTTTCACCGTGTACGGGCCGCGCCAACGTCCCGATCTGGCGATTCATAAGTTCACAGATTTGATCGCCCGCGGCCGGCCGATCCGGATGCACGGCGACGGGTCGAGCGAGCGCGACTATACCTATATTACCGACGCGCTGGACGGCATTCTGGCGGGGTTGGAGTGGACCGGGCGCGCGGCGGAAGGATCCGTCGAAACCGTGAACCTCGGCGGGGGCGCCAGGGTCCGGCTCGATCGCCTCATCGCTCTGATCGCGGCGGCGCTGGGTCAGGAAGCTCGCATCGAGCGCCATCCTGATCAGCCGGGGGACGTCCGGCTGACCGATGCCGATCTCGCGCACGCGGGGCGTGTCCTGGGGTTCCGGCCGCGCGTCGGGATAGAGGAAGGCATCCGCAAGTTCGTCGATTGGTACCAGGAGGTTCATGGACGTCAGTCCCGAGCGCCTAGTCGAGCAGGCTAACGAGCGCTTTCAACTCCAGGACTACTACGGTGCGATTCACCTCCTCGAGGAGGTCATCGCAACCGGCCGCGCGTTCGCCGACGCGCATCACCTGCTGGGCGTGTCGTATTCTCTGGCCGGACAACCGGACAAGGCGCTGGAGCAGCTCGATCGCGCGCTTGCGCTGAATCCCAACTACATCGAGGCGCTGATTCATCGCGCGCTCGTGCTCAACGAGCTGGGCCGTGAAGCAGAGGCCAACGCCGTGTTGCGACGGGCGCGCCAGGTGGGGGCGGAACGGCGGGCGGGCTTTCACGGACACGTGGCCGCAAAGCTCGCGAATCAGCACGCGGCCCTGGGACAGGCCTACCTCGAGGCGGGTGGTCTCAACGAGGCCATCGCCCAGTACGAAGCGGCTCTCGCGCTGGGTCCCGCGTTCCACGATCTGCGCTACAAGCTCGGCCGTCTCCTGCTCGAGGCCGGCCGCGCCCTCGACGCGCACGAGCAGTTTCAACGGATCGTACGCGAGCGGCCCTCTTTTCTCGACGCCGCCGCCATGCTGGGAATGTCGTGCTACCTCGCCGGTGACGGCCTGGCTGCACGCGCGGTCTGGGAGGAGCTGCGGGCCCGGCGCCCGGAGGATCCGCGCGTCGAAGCATACCTGGCGCTGCTGTCGCGGTCTGACGTACCGCCGGCGCCAGCGTCCGCCGGGGACGGCGAGCTGGCCACCGGGGCGCCGGCCCGAAAGAAGAAAAAGAAGTGAGCCGCGTCGCGCCCATTGTGGTAGCCGTTCTGTTCGCCTGTACTCGTTCCGCCGCTAATCATGAGGAGCTGGGCGACCGCGCCTATGCGGCCGGCGCGTACGCGGACGCGTTGGCAGAGTATCAGCTCGGGCGCCTGGCGAATTCAGGGAGCGCTCCGTTGCTCGCGAAGCTCGGCGCGGCGGCGATGCATGCGGAAGACTACGATCTCGCCGCCGATTCATACCGTAACTTGGCGCGTCGGGATCGGTCGCGCGCCGAAGAAGCAGCCGACGGTCTGGACCGCGTCGCACGCGCGGCGCTCGCCGCGAACGACCGCACCGCACTGGCGAGTGCCCTCACCGGCCTGCGCGAAGTCGCGCCGCGCCGGCCGCTCGGGCGCTACGTGGTCCTCGCGGCCCTCGATGCCATGGACCGCGGTGACACCGCTGAGGCAACGGCGCTGCTCCCGGTCGCCGCGGCCTCCGCTGTCGACGCGGGCCGCAGCGACTCGCTACTGTTCGTCTACGGCATGGCGCTGGTCCGCGTGCACGATTGCAGCACCGCCGTGCGCGTCTTCGAGGGAGTGCTGCGCCGGCAGCGCGCCCCGACGGTCGTCGAGCCGTCCCGGGAGGGGCTCGGCCTCTGCGCGCTCGTCGAAGGAAATCGCGCGCTTCAGGCCGGGCGCCCGGCCGATGCCGAGGCGTGGTTCCGGCGCGCGACCGCGCCGGGTGCGTCGCCCGACGTCGCCCGCGGCGCCTTCCTCGGCCTCGGGGACGTGCGGCTGTCGCAGGGGGACATCGCCGGGGCGATCGAGAGTTACCAGCAGGCGCTCGCCGGCGGCACGCCCGGTGATACGATTTCACAACGCGCGCAGGAGAAGCTCAACGCATTGGGAAAGGCCGGACCGTAATGAAGGTATACAAGACACTGGCGCTGCTGGCGCTTTGCGTCGCGTGCCATCACGGCGCCCGGTCACCCGCCCCAGCGCCGCAGCTGCAGCCGAACGTGGAGCTGGAACGCGCGCTGGGGATATTTCGTCATGGCGATTTCCGGCGCGCGCAGCTCCTGCTGCAGCGTCTGACGTTCGAATTCGGGCCGGGCCAGCCGGAGCTCGCACAAATCAACTACTATCTCGCCGAGTGCGCGTTCCAGCTCGGCGAGCACGCGCAGGCGGCGACCGATTTTCGGAAGGTCGCCGACGAGTTTCCCACGACCGAGTACGCGCCGCTCGCGCTGCTCCGCGCCGGCGACGCGAATCTCCGGATGTGGCGCCGGCCCGAGCTCGATCCTACCCCCGGCGAAACCGCGCTGGCGATCTACCAGGAGCTCGCCGGCCGGTATCCCGATAGCGAGGCCGCGGCGCGCGCGCGCCTGCACGTCGTCCGCCTCCAGAATCAGTTCGCGGAGAAGACCTACAAGAACGGCATGTTCTATCTGCGGCGGAAAGCGTACGACTCGGCGATCATCTACTTCAAGGACGTGATTGCGAACTATCCCAACGCCGGGCGCACGCCCGACGCGCTGCTCCGCCTCGTCGACAGCTATCGGGCGATCGGCTACAAGGAAGAACTGCAGGAGACCTGCGCGCATCTGCGTCGCTTCTATCCGAACGCGACTGGGCTCGGCCGCAGTTGTCCCCCACCCGCTGGGGCCGCCGACTCGAGCGCGACGCCTGCAACTCCCTCGACTCCCTCCTGAGCGGCGTGGACGCGCTGTTCGGGGGATCGTTTGACCCCGTGCACATCGCGCACTTGATCGTAGCCGAGGCGGCAGCAGACGCGCTCGGAGAAAACGCCGTGATTCGGTTTCTCCCGGCGCGCGAGCAGCCATTCAAGCGCGCCGCGCACGTGGCCAGTCCCGAGCAGCGGGCCGAAATGTTGGACTTGGCGGTGGCGGGCAATCCGCGGCTGCGGGTTGAGCGCATCGAGCTGGGTCTGCCGACGCCGTCCTACACGGTGCGGACCCTGCGTGCGCTCGGCGAGCGGGAGCCGGGGAACCGTTTCACGTTATTGCTAGGGGCGGATGCGGCGCGCGACCTGGCCGCCTGGTGGGAAGTTGAAGCCCTTCCAGCCCTTGCCGACATCGTCGTCTTCGCCCGGCCCGGATCGACCGTCCTACGCCATCCACTTGTCAGCCGGGTAATCCCGGTCCCCATGATCGATCTGTCCGCCACGCAGGTTCGGGAGCGCGTCAAGCAGAGCCGTTCCATTCGATATTTAGTGCCTGAGCCGGTGCGCGCGTATATCGCGGACCGGCGCCTGTACCGTTAGGAGCGTAATGGCAAACCGTCTGTTCGCAAGGGTTTTCGGAACGCGATTCGATCGCGCGCTGAAGCGCATCCAGCCGATCGTGGATGCGATTCTGGAGCAGGAGCAGCGTCTCAAAGATCTCAGCGACGCCGATCTCCAGGCGCAGACCGCGAAATTCCGCGAGATCATCGCCCAGCGAACCGGCGCGCTGCATGACGAGGTCGAGCGTCTCAAGCAGGCCAAGCACGACTGCCCCGACCCCGAAGAGCGTGCCAACCTGAGCGACCTGCTCGCGAAGGCGGAGCAGTCGTTCGTGACGACCTTGCAATCCACGCTCGACGACATTCTGCCCGAGGCGTTCGCGACCGTGCGCGAAGCTTCGCGCCGGCTGCTGGGCACCGAGGTCGTCGTGACCGGGCACCCGCTGAAATGGGACATGGTGCCGTACGACGTGCAGCTGATCGGCGGCATCGTTCTTCACCAGGGCAAAATTGCCGAGATGGCGACGGGCGAAGGCAAGACGCTGGTTGCGACGCTGCCGCTGTATCTGAACGCGCTCGCTGGGCGCGGCGCCCACCTCGTCACCGTCAACAATTATCTCGCCCGGCGCGATTCCCAGTGGATGGGTCATCTCTTCAAGTGGCTCGGCCTGACGGTGGGCTGCATCGACGACACGCAGCCGTCGACGCCCGAGCGCCGGGCGGCGTACTACTGCGACATCACGTACGGCACCAACAACGAGTTCGGCTTCGATTACCTGCGCGACAACATGGTTTTTACGCTCGAGCAGCGCGTGCAGCGCGGCCACATCTTCGCGATCATCGACGAGGTGGACTCGATTCTGATCGACGAGGCGCGCACGCCGCTGATCATCTCCGGACCGGTCGGGGCCGAGTCGGACGAGAAGTACGCGCAGTTCAACGCTCAGGTCGTGCAGCTCGTCCGCAGGCAGACCGCGGTGGCCAACGATCTCCTCGCGCGCGGTGAGCCGCTGCTCGAGCAGCCGGAGACCCAGTACGAGGGCGCGACGCTGCTGTACCAGGCGCAGCTCGGCATGCCCAAGAACAAGAAACTGCTCAAGCTACTGAACGAGCAGGGCGTGAAGCAGCTCGTGCAACGCGTCGAGCTCGATCGCCTGGCCGACCGCAAGCTGCCGGCCCGTGAGCAGAAGATGCGGCATATCGAGGACGATCTCTTCTTCGTCATGGACGAGCGCGGCCGCGCGGTGCACCTCACGGATAAGGGTGTGGAGACGATGTCGCCGTCGGATCCCACGCTGTTCGTGGTGCCGGACATCTCGCACGCCATCCACGAGATCGAGCACGACGAGCACCTCTCCGCCAACGAGAAGATCGAGCGGCGCCGGGCCGTGGAAGCCGAATACGCGATCAAGAGCGAGACGCTGCACATCATCCACAAGCTGTTGCAGGCGCACGCGCTCTACGAAAAAGACGTCGAGTACGTCGTTCAGGACGGCCAGGTCTTCATCGTCGATGAGTTCACCGGCCGGCTGATGCCGGGGCGGCGGTGGTCGGACGGCTTGCACCAGGCGGTGGAAGCGAAGGAAGGCGTGACGGTGCGCGAGGAAACGCAGACGCTCGCGACGATCACGATCCAGAACTACTTCCGCATGTACGAGAAGCTTGCCGGCATGACGGGCACCGCCGAGACCGAAGAGACCGAGTTCCACGAGATCTACAAGCTCGAGGTCGTCGTCATTCCGACGAACCGGCCGGTCCGCCGGGTGGACAAGCATGATCTCGTCTACAAGACGCGCAAGGAGAAGTACGACGCGATCATGGACGAGATCGAGCGGCAGCACAAGCGCGGTCTCCCCGTGCTGGTCGGCACCACCAACGTCGAAGTGTCCGAGACGCTGGCTCGGCTGTTGAAGCGGCGTGGGCTCAAGCACGAGGTGCTGAACGCCAAGTTTCACCAGCGCGAAGCGGAGATCGTCGCACAGGCGGGGCAGCCGGGTTCCATCACGATCGCGACGAACATGGCGGGGCGAGGGACCGACATCAAACTCGGTCCCGGGGTCAAGAAGTGTCAGGTCTGCGGCATCAAATCCCGCGAGGCCCCGTTCGGCCAGAAGATCGAGCCGCCCGATCTCACGCCTGACCAGATCAAAGAGCTCAACTGCAACGAGGATCCCCCCTGCGGGCTGGTCATCATCGGCACCGAGCGGCACGAGGCGCGGCGGATTGACCGCCAGCTGCGCGGGCGCTCAGGCCGTCAGGGCGACCCGGGCCAGAGCATTTTCTTTCTGTCGCTCGAAGACGACCTCATGCGGTTGTTCGGCTCGGACCGCATCGCGCGCATCATGGATCGCACCGGCGCCGAGGAAGGCGAGGTCATCACGCATCCGTGGGTGACGGCGGCGATCGGGCAGGCGCAGAAGCGGGTCGAGCTGCAGAACTTCCAGGCCCGCAAGAAGCTGTTGCAGTTCGATGACGTGATGAATCAGCAGCGCGAGGTCATCTACTCGCGCCGGCTGTACGCGCTCGAGGGCGGCGAAGAGCTGAAGGCCGAGGCCCAACGCATGATCGACGGTGCTACCGAACGGCTGGCTGACAGCCTGATCGCCGACTACGACGATCCGGGTCAGTGGGACCGCGATCTCATCGAGACCGAGTTCCTACAGAAGTTTTTGATGTCGGTTCCCGGTGTGACGGACGCAGGTCGGATCAGGAATCGCGACGAGCTGATCCGTGCCGCGCACGAAGCGGGACGCGCCGCGTTTCAGAAAAAGCTCGACTATATGCGCGAGGTCGAGGCCAAAGTGGGCGCCGCGCGACTCGGCGAGCAGGCGCTGGCACACGTCAGCCTGGGCGTCATCGACGAGAAATGGAAGGATCATCTCTACGATTTGGACCAGCTCCGCGAGGGCATCTATCTGCGCGGCTACGGACAGAAGGATCCGCTCGTCGAATACAAGCAGGACGCCTACGAGATGTTCGTCGGGCTGATGGCGGATCTCCAGGCGACGTTCGCCGAGCGCTGGCTCAAGCTGCAGATCGAGATCGGGCCACCGCCGGGGCAGGGACCGCAACGGCCTTCCCCGTCGGGTCGCGGCGTTACGGGTCCCGCGGGAGGGTTGCCGGGAGCGGCTCGCCGCCAAGCGATGGTGGCATCGAAAGCTGCAGCGGATGGCCTCGTCACGAGTGGCGAGCCCCCGCCGCCGTCAGCGCAGCGTGCCGCGTCCGGGATTGCCGAGCCGGCCTTTGCCGCCAATCCCTACGCCGGCGTGGGACGCAACGACCCGTGCCCGTGCGGCAGCGGCAAGAAATTCAAGAAGTGCCACGGGGCGGCGTAACAGAGGGGTAGGGGTTTAAGAGCGTAGGGGCACGCCATGGCGTGCCCCTGCACATTTTACGGCCCGAATGTCTACCGCGCCGTCAACACCGAATTCCCCGACGCATCTGCCGCGATCGCGAAGCGCGCGACATCGTCGCCCACCGCGTGCCCCGCGTCGATATCGAACCGGAAATGGATGCCGCCGTACATGCGCGACAACCCCGCCTCTTCGACCATGGCGCTCAGCTGAGCGTGGTCTTCGGGGAAGAACGCGCTCAGCACTTGCGCGCCTGATTCCGAGACACAGCTGTGCCCCGAGGGGTAGGACGGATGGTTGGGCTTCCCAACCGCGGCCGTGACGGTGATTAGTGGATCGGCCTTCCACGGGCGCACCAACCAGTACGTGAGCTTCGCGTCCCAGCAGCCGATCACGGCGTCGAACATCGTCGCGCCGAGCAACGCGTAGAGGTGCGTCGCCTCGCGCTCGGATAGCCCGCGTGCATTGATGTCATCCGTTGCGACTTGAAGCCAGAATCCCGCCGCGGTAATCGTGCCGGTGTTGAGCGCCCAGTAGGCGGCGATGTTGGTTTGCTCAGTTGTGCGGTGATCCGAGAGGTCGCGGATTTCCGCCAGCGCCGCGTTGAAGGCGGCAGACCCGAACGCCGGGGGCGCGGCCGGCCGGAACTGACTCGCGGAGGTGAGGAACCAGGGGGTGACTCCGGGCAACTGTCCACCTGCGACTGGCAACCCGGGCGCGTTAGTCGTCCAATATCCGGGGCCGACCGGTGGGGCAGGGTTGGCCGCTACACCAAACCCATCGCCCTGGGCTCGCGTGACGATACCGGCGCCGACCTCACGGCCGATCGCCTCACCGCGCGTGAACCACGGTTGCGGTTGCCCCGGGCCCGCGTTGGCTTGCGCGGTAACCAGATCCTCGAACGCCTGAGCCGCAGTGGGGAAGAGATAGGTGAGCACGGCGGCAGACGCTCCCGCGACCGCGCCACGCTCGGCCTCGACGTTGGTCCGACCGTCGCTCCCCACTGCCAAGTCCGCTCGTTGTACGGCGAGATACTGCGCGACGCCGACCAGTGCGTAGGCGTGAGTGGCTTGAAGCGGATTCATGGCTGGCGGCTGTGGAGCGTGACTTAAGGCCATCTCCTGCCAGGCGGGGCTCGCGAGGCCCACGGCAAACGGAACGCCGTTCCGTGCTGCCGCAATACCGAGGCCCGTTGGCGCGGGCGCTCGGTCGGTACACGCAGAAAGAGCCGCGAGGACGGATAACAGAGCCGTTATTCTGGCGGATGGCAGACGCATGAATCCTCCACGAGGTTGGGGGGACATGGGAACCGCGGTCGCCTCGTGGATCGATTTGGCAGGCACGGGGTCGCGGCAGCCAATGTCGCACTCTGAACAGGTTGGGGGAAGGTCGACGCCGTAAACGAATCGAGGGGCACCCGAACCGGGTGCCCCTCGTTGTTTGCGGTCGCGAAAGCCGCTACTGACTGACGACGAACTGATAACAGGCGCTTTCTAACACGACGGCGCCCGATGCATCGAGGACTCGGAAGTGGATGTCGAACTCCGTGCCCAAAAGGGAGGCGGAGAGTGTCCGCCACAGCGCCGCCCGCCCGGTGCCTCCGTCGTCGGTCACAATCGCCCGCGGCGTTGGCCCTTCGCCCAATGTCAACCACGACGTGCCCGTGCAGTCGTCGTTCACATTCGTGTCCACCGCACGCTGCAGCCGGTAGCTCGCGTTCGGGGCGAGATCACGCACCCACACGTCGAGGTGGACCACGAGCTCCTCATCCTTCGGTTGCCGGAACTTGACGTGGCCGAACCCGGAGCCATCGCCCACAGCACGGAGGATGATCTCGTCGTTAAAAGGAGGGGTTGCAGGCCCCGACACGTCGGCGCTCAGGGCCGGTGTCGCCATGGCGGTGGTGGTGGCCGGAGCGGTCGGTGCGGGCCGATCGGCCGTGCAGGCCGCGAGCACTAGCCCGGCAGCGAGCGTGAGAGGGACAAGATCTAATACTGGTCGCATGGGACCTCCACGAGGATGGGTGAGCGCGAATGCCTCGTGGATCGAACCGCAGGCACGGGGTCTCGCGAAAATAGCCCCCCGGTTAGCAGGCCGGCAAGGCGGGTTTGCGGCACCGCCTGCATACATCCGGTACGGCCGGTCCAATCGCGGCGGGTAGGTTGGCCCCCATGCCCATGCGCCTCGCCGAGCACCTCGAACGCGACCGTCCCCGCGAGCGTTTCTGGGCCGTCGGACCGGGCGCGTTGACGGGCCAAGAGCTCCTGGCCATTCTCCTAGGGACGGGGACGCATGGGCGGGATGCCCTCGCCGTGGCCGCGGAGATCCTTACCCGGGGGGACGGCTCGCTCAGGCGCCTGGCCACGCGGCCGTGGGCGGAACTGGCGCAGATTTCCGGGGTGGGCCGTGCAAAGGCTGCCCGCCTCGCCGCGGCGATCGAGCTGGGGCGCCGGATTGGCACCGAGACCGAGCCGCCACCGGAGCGGATCCGAGGTCCCGGCGACGTGCAGCATTACTACGCGCTCCGGTTGCGCGACCTCCCGGTCGAGGAGTTTCACGTCCTCGCGCTGGGGAGCCAGAGTCAGATTCTGGCGGATCTGCTCATCACGCGGGGCATTCTGAACAGCTCGCTGGTGCACCCGCGCGAGGTATTTCGGGCAGCGATCGCGGAGGCGGCGGCCGGGATCATCGTGGTGCACAATCACCCGAGCGGCGACCCCACGCCGTCAGCGGACGACCGCGCGGTCACGCGGCAGCTGGTGGATGCGGGGCGCGTGCTCGACATCCCGGTGTACGATCACGTGGTGGTGGGAGGAGAACGGTACGTGAGCTTCGCGGAGGCGGGACTGTTGTGACGAGCACGGCGCCGATTCTCGCGCCGGAGCTGGCGGAGGCCGTGGCGGCCCAACGCGACCGCCTCGACCTCGACGTCCTGTCACGCGCCTACCGCCTGAGCGCGCAGGCCCATCAGGGTCAGAAGCGCCTGTCGGGCGACGATTTCGTGTCTCACAGCGTCGCCGTCGCGACGATTCTCGCCGAGCAGCAGATGGACACCACGACGATCGCGGCCGCCTTGCTGCACGACGTCGTCGAGGACTCGAACGTGACGCTCGAGATGCTGCGCCGTGATTTCGGTAACGAAGTCGCCGACCTGGTCGATGGCCTCACCAAGATCTCGACGCTCACGTTCCGGTCGACCGCCGAAGAGCAGGCCGAGAACTACCGCAAGTTGCTGATGTCGGTCGCGCGGGACGCGCGCGTCATCATCA
>Ga0209236_1001525_pt1 | contig 13971 bp, 12 predicted proteins | sample GraSoi013_1_40cm_FD_185819 | JGI IMG/M metagenome (GOLD analysis project Ga0209236, IMG submission 185819) | Grasslands soil microbial communities from the Angelo Coastal Reserve, California, USA - Sample 09_27_2013_1_40cm (SPAdes) (version 2) | ecosystem: Environmental > Terrestrial > Soil >... | reverse complement strand
GATCGGTTCTTGCAGGGAGCCGAGGTCCGCGCTGACGAGCAGGACGCCCCCGCCCGACGTCGTCAGGTCTCGGATTGTGTGGAGGCATCGGACGAGACGCTCCGTGTCGACATAGATGGCCATGTACTCGAGGCCCTCCAGCGCCACCACGGCAGTCGGCTGTTTCGTGATGAACTCCCGCACGACGCGCTCGAGCATCTCGGGCGGCATCGGGGCGAGGCGGTTCTGCCCCAGGGCCGACGTGAGCCAGATCATCGGCGTGGCGGGGAGGTCGTAGTCCTCCCGCAACTCCATCGGCGCGCGGCGGGAGATCACGAGCCCGATCGACCCGCGCCGGACCGCTTCCGCGAGAGCCAGGAAGACGAGCTTGGGCCTGCGCTCCCGGAAGAAGTACGCGCGGCCGGCCTTGAGATCGAACCGACGCGGCAGGGACATCGGCTCCTCTTTTTGCGGCGTGACGACGAGCATCTTGTACCGCAGAACAGCGGTCGCGAAGCAGGCCGCCATCGCGAGGGCGGTGAGCGTGAGGTAGGGCGGTGGGTAGAGGTCCAAGAAGATCTTCGAGAACGCGTACGTCTCCGCGCCCACCCCGTGGATGACGACGCCCGCGGTCATCAGGATCGTCTGCTTCCGGACGATCGGATCCTTGTTCCGGATCAACGTGCGAACGAGGACCGCGAGGGCCGTCGACATGAAGATCGTCGCAAACAGAGCGAGGGTCGCGGTGGCCGAAGCGTCCTCGATGACCACGCCGATGCCCCCGTATTCGTTCGACAAGGTCGTGACCTGGACCGTGACCCCGATCGCGACGACCAGGAGGGAGGACTGGAGGAAGAGGTTCACGAGGCGTCGCCGCATCAGCTCGAATCCGAGGAAGTATTGTCCGATGAACGAGGCCACGAATCCGACGGCCAGCATGTGGAAGAAGTAGAACAGTCGGGCGATTGCCAGGGGCCCGCTATTCGAGCCGTAGTAGTCCAAGGTGGACGTACGGAGCAGATAGGCGAACGTGCCCGCGAGGACGAAGAAGATCATCGCAAGGACGAACGTGTCCCCGGCTCGGCGGTTCGGGATCTTGCGGACGACGTAGGCGGCGAGGAGGAGAGCCACCGAGCTGCTCGAGACCGAAATCAGAGAGTACCACTGGGAGGCTTCGACCATGCGGCGGGGGCGGACCCGAGCCAGGGCCTAAAAGACCTTGCCCGCGACTCTCGAAAATGAACATGAAGGCGGTTCCCCTGGCGGGACTCCTCCCTCCCGTGGAAGGGCAACCCATTTAGGCAGGGCGGCCATCCATCGGGAGTCATGGCGGCCATCGGAACGACTCCGCTTGAAGACCGGGTGTGGCTCGTCACGGGCGCCTCGTCCGGGATCGGGAAGGCGACCGCCCTCGGACTCGCCCGACTCGGCGGCACGGTCGTCCTGGCGTGTCGGGATGCGACCCGGGGCGAGGCGGCCCAGCACGAGATCGTCCGGGACTCCAAGAATCCGAAGGTCACCCTCATGATCGTCGACCTGGCGAGCCAGGCATCGATCGTCTCGTTCGCCGAGGAGTTCACGCAAGACTACAGACGTCTCGACGCCCTCGTGAACAACGCGGGCGTCTTCACGCGCGAACGGATGACCACGCCGGACGGCCTCGAGCTGCAGTTCGCGGTGAACTACCTGGGAGGATTCTTGCTCAGCCACCTCCTCCTCGATCTGTTGCTCGCCTCCACACCATCGCGGATCGTGAACGTCTCATCGAGCGCACACAAGGGAGCGACGATCAATTTCGACGACCTGCAGGGCGAACGCAAGTACGCGGGTTACAAGGCCTACAGCCAGTCGAAGCTCGCGCAGATTCTTTTCACTGTGGAATACGCGCGGCGACTCGCGGGGACCGGCGTCACCGTGAACGCGGTCCATCCCGGCGTGATCAAGACGAACCTCGCCAGCGACGAAACGCCCAAAATCTTCCGATTCGTCCGGATGTTTTTCAAGAGCCCCGCGAAGGGGGCGGAGACCCCGATCTTCCTCGTCGCATCACCGACGGTCGCGAATCTGAGCGGTCAGTATTTCGTGCAGCGCCACGTGAAGGCGCCTTCCCCACAAGCGCAGGACCCGGCCGTCGCCCGCCGACTGTATGACGTCAGTGTGAAGCTCGCGGGACTCGAATCGGGCGGGACGCCGTCGTGATGTGAAACGAATTCCTCCTCCCGCAGGGCCGACATGGAGCGGAAACGTTATGCCAAACCTCTCCGTGCGTCCGGAAAGAATGGACGGCGCGCGGGTTCTCGTGACGGGTGGCGCGGGGTTCATTGGATCCCATCTGGTCGATCGACTGGTCGTACGGAATGAGGTGACCGTGATTGATGACCTCTCTACGGGGACGCTCCGAAATCTGGGCCGCGCGCGCGGCAAGGTCCATCTGAAAAAGGCCTCGGTGCTCGAGACCGATACCCTTGCCGGGGCGATGAACGGTCAACAGATCGTCTACCATCTCGCGGCGAAGACGTCGGTCCCGGAGAGCGTCGCGAAGCCCGAAGCATATTGGCGCACGAACGTGGAGGGCACGGTCGGCGTCCTCAAGGCCGCGGCCGATGCTGGCGTGGGTCGTGTCGTCTTCGTCTCGAGCGCGGCCGTGTACGGGAACTCGCCCGAGATGCCGAAGGTGGAATCCATGCGTCCGGACCCGGCATCCCCCTACGCCACAACGAAGATGGTCGGCGAGTTCGCCTGCGAGGAGATCCGTGGGATGACCGGGATCGAGACCGTGGTCGTCCGCCTCTTCAATGCGTACGGCCCGCGACAGGACCCCTCCGCACCCTACTCGGGCGTCGTGGCGAAGTTCTGCGCCGCCATCGCGGCGCACCGGCCTCTCGAAATCTACGGCGACGGCGAACAGACGCGGGACTTCCTCTTCGTCGCCGACATCGCCGAGGGACTCGAACTGGCCGGCACCCAGCCTGTGAACGGCGTCACGTTGAACATGGGGAGCGGCGAGGCCTTCACGGTGAACGAGGTCGTCCGGTTCCTGTCCGAGATCGCCGGCGAACCGATCCGCGTGGCCCGCAAGCCGGAGCGGCCCGGCGACGTCGGTCATTCCCGCGCGGATGTGACGAGGGCGAAGGAGAGACTCGGTTTCACCGCGCGCACTTCCGTGCGGGAGGGCCTCAAGAAGACCCTCGAGGACGCCCGGAAGCGGTCCTCGCGTTCCTCCTAGGTCATCGGCCTTCGCGGTTCAGCCAATTCTCGAACGCGTCGAACGAGAGCGGTCGGCCCAGGAAGTCTTCGATCAACTCGGACGCCGGCTTCCGGCTGCCGGGTGTGAGGATCGTCTCGCGGTATCGCCGCGCGACCTTCGGGTCGAGGATCGTGTCGCCTTCCTGGAACTTAGAGAAGAGGTCTTTCGCGATCACGAGGGACCACATGTACGTGTAATAGATTGCGGAGTAGGCGTTCAGGTGGCCGAAGTTGCATTGGAAGTGGGTTCCCGGATGGAACGGCACGAGCGGGAACCGCCGAAAGACCGCCTCGAGCGTCTTCGTCGTGTCGATCCCGGTCGGGTCGCCGTGGTAGTACTCGAAGGAGAGGGTGCCCAGGACGAGCTGCCGCTGCACGTCGAGCGCCCGCGAGACGGCGTCGGCCCGCCGTAACTTCGCGACGAATTCCGCGGGCACAGGTTCGCCCGTCTCGTGGTGGTGGGCGAACCGCCGCAAGGTCGCGGGATCGCGGATCCATTCCTCGAGCATCTGCGACGGGGCCTCGATGAAGTCCCACTCGATCCCGTCGTCCGTGTTCTTGATCCATCGACCGTGGCCCATGAACATCGCGTGGAGCAGATGCCCGAACTCGTGGAAGAGCGTCTCCACCTCCAGGTACTCCATGAGCGCGGGCCCCTCCTTCGGATCCGGGAAATTGCACATGAGGGCCGCCTGGGGCAGTGCGCTCGCCGCGATCCCACGGACGAGGATCGAGGCCGCGGCATGCGAGTACTTGTCCTTCCGCGGATGGAGATCCAAATAGAAGCGACCGATCCGTTCGTCCGCGTCGAAGACGTCGTATACGTCCACGGACGGATGCCAGACCGGCACGCCGGACACGCGTTCGTAACGGACGCCGAACAGCTCTCGGGTGATCACGAAGAGGCCCTCGAGGACGTTCGTGAAAGCGAAGTACGGCCGAAGGAGTTTCGCGTCGAAGTCGAAATTCTCGGCGCGCACCAGCTCGGAGTAGAAATTCGTGTCCCAGGCGTGGAGGGACGCCGCGCCCGGCGTGTCCTTCCGTTTGCGGTCGATCAGGATCGCGGAGTCTTCCTTCGCGCGTTCCTCGGAAGCGGCGCGGACCTTCGCCAGGAAGTCGCCAATGCCTTTCGCGGATCCGATCATCTTGTCCTGCACGATGTAATCCGCGAAGCTCTCGTATCCCAGGATCCGCGCGAGTTCGTGGCGCGTCGCCATGAGCCTGGACAACGTCCCGAGGTTCGCGGGATGACCGCGGTTCAGGTGCTCCCACTGGAGCCGCCGTCGGACCTCCGGGTCCCTCGCATACCGGAAGACCGGGATGATGTCCGGGTACTGGGTTGTGATCGTGATCGTGCCGTCCGGCCCGGGCGGATGGGCTTTCACAAAGTCAGCCGGCAGGCCCGCGAGGGCCGTCGTGTCGTCGACCTGGATCGAACGCTCGTCCTCGCGGATCGTCCGATCGAACTCCTGACCGATCGCGGTCATCTCGTCCCGCAGTTCCTTGATCCGGTCGCGGGTCGCCACATCCCGGTCGACCCCGGCGAGCCGGAAGTCCCGGAGGATCTTGCGCACCGCATACTTCGTGTCCGAATCCTCCTTTGACACGTCCAGGTCCACGAACGCGTCGTAGAGAGGACGGTTCAGGGCGAGGTCCGTCGCGAACCGCTCCGACTCCTGGTACCACTTGTCGGCCATGGCACGGACCGCGGCATCCGGGTGCACGTCGAAGAGGAATTTGCTCTGTCCCTGGAGCTCGGACAGTGCGGACAGGAGGCGGTCGTAGGGTACGAGCAGGTTGTCGATCGTCCGCGGCCCGCCGTGCGCGAGGATCGCCTCCAGATGTTGGCGGCACTCCGCCAGGCCCGCACCGGCCTCCGTCGCCAAGGACTCCGCATCGGACGCGAACAAGTACCGCGGGACGGTGAGGGGACTTGCGTCCGAACGAAGGCTTCGCTTCGGTGGTGTGCGGCGACTCGCAGGCATGGCGCGACGGAATCTTCGCCGAGCTAAGTACCTTGTCTCCCGGAGCGGGGAAGAGGAATGCCTTCGGGTCCTCCGTTCGTTTCCGGTCTACAGCTCTTCATCCAATGTCGGCGACGGCGGCCCCGTTTGAGCGGACCCCGCCTGCGGCGCCATGATGACCGGTCGCGGATTCTTCGGCTTGCGGACCTGGATGTAGAGGATCAGGATCAGCAGCACGACGATCACGACCTCGAGCCCCGTGCTGAGGAGGGCGGTCGACTGCATCGCGGCCTGGGATTGCAGGTTGCTCAGGGCATTCTGCAACGCGGTGATTTGATCCTTCAACGCGCCGAGGTTTGTGTTGGACGTGGACTGGAGATTGTTCAAGGCCTGTTGCAGCGCGTCGATCTGATCCTGCAGGCTCGGTCCCACCTGTGCCACCGCCGACGCGGAGGAATGGCTCGGCGTCCCCATCGTGTCGATGGCTTGGACCTGGTACCAGTACGTTCCGTTGGCCAGATTCGTATCCACGTAGCTGGTCGTCGTGCCGCCCACGTTCGCGACGAACGCCCAGTTCGTCCCGTCCGTGCTCCGATATACGTTGTAGCCGGCGACATCCCTCTCCGGCGGCGCCGTCCATCGGACCGTCCCGTCGTGTCCGGACACGGTCGTCGGATGAATCGTCGGGGCTGAGGGCGGCCCGTTCCACCAGAGCAGGTTGAGGGCGTCCTGCGTGGCGCCAGTCTGATCCACGGTCTCCGCCGCCGCCCAGAACGTCCCGTCCCCGTCTGGGGCGATCTGCGCGTACGTGATGTTCTCGTTGTTCACGCCCGGATTCACGAAGCCCAGATATTGCTCCGAATACCAAGAGACTCCCGCGTCCGCCGAGATGGAGTAGCCCAAGCCGGTGTGTTGGATGCCCCCACTCATGCGGGTGCCGGGCCAGGTAATCATCACCGTCCCCTGGTGGACGGCGAGCGAGGGGAAGGAATTCGGGTTCGAGGTGTGATCCCCGATCGACCGCTGAGTCATCCAAGAGGCCCCTCGATCGCTCGAGCGCGTGTACCACACGGTCAGTCCACCGCTGTACCCGGATCGACCGTCGATCCACGCGAGGTGCAGATTGTCGTGTACGTCCACGGCAAAGCTCGGGTACAACGCGATCCCTGCGGACGGGGTCAGGGTCGCGGGGGACGACCATGAGACGCCATCGTCCGACCAAGTCATGTTGAGATGATATTGGTTCGTCGTGTTGAAGTCCGAGTCGACCGCAATGAAGACCACGTAGGCGCGGCCGCGGGAGTCGAAGGCCATGCTGTCGAGGATTGCCTGCCCACCCGGGCCCTGCATGGAGATGTTGCGCTGATTGATGAAGGAGTTCCCTGCGTTCGTGCTCATCGCGAACGCGATGTTATAGAACCACACGGAGGGCGTCGTCGGCCTGTATCGGGTCCACGCGACGTACACGTTCCCGTCCGGAGCGGCCGCGATCGTGGGGTAGATGTCGTGCGTCCCATCCGGAGGAATGCCGACGCGGACCGCGTTCAGCCAGGTCCGGCCACCGTCCACCGACTTGCTCACGTAGATGTCCTCGTAGTCCGGGGCCAGGCTCGTCCGGGTCCAGGCGACGTACAGGTTCCCGTCCCCGTCCCGGGTCGCACTCAGGTAGCCACCGACCTGCGCGACGTTCGAGACGTCGTTGATCTGTTTGTCGAACCAGAGGACGGGACCGCCGATCGGAGTGCCACCCGTGGAATTGAACTTCGCGACTCGAATGTTCCCGACGCTAGGAATGGTCGACGAATTGCCTTGGTTGTAGAACACGTACACATGGCCTTGGTCGTCCGTCACCACGGCAGGATGATAGTTCGCGATCACCGCCGACCCGGAGACGACTTCGCCGATCGAGGCCCAGGGCACTGTGTTGTGGTCCGCCCGCGCGACCGGAGGGGTGAGGAGAAGCCCCAGTCCCAGGAGGGCGACGACGAGGACAGAGACGACGGCACCATGTCCGGCTGAAACGTGGGAGTGCATCACGATCCCTTCGACGGCCGGGCGTAGCGACGACGGGTTTCTAAATCTTTCGTCGCCGCGGATTCGCGGACTTCGAGCGAGGAAAATTCCAAACCCCACGGAGGCTCGGCGTGTCCGCAAAGACTTTGTCGGAGGGGACGCGATGGCGTCCGTGGTATGGCGACGACGGTCCTCGCGGCATCCGGGCTGTGGAAATCCTACGATGGACGGTCCGACGTCCTCCGCGATGTGAGCTTGGAGGCGGACGCGGAAGACGCGCTCCTCATCTGGGGAGCGAACGGGAGCGGGAAGACGACGCTGCTCTCGATCCTCGGCGGACTCGACGTCCCGACCAAAGGCTCCGTGATCCTGGGAGGTCGCGAGATCGCACGACTCAAGGAATCGGCCCTCGCGAAAGTTCGTCTCCATGATGTGGGATTCGTCTTTCAGACCCACAACCTGATCGACGACCTCACGGTCGAGGAGAACGTCGCGTTGCCGTTGCGACTCGCACGCCGTCCGGCCGACGCGCGCGTCACGGACCTCCTCCAGGCCTTCGACCTCGGTCGACTCGCGACCCGCCATCCGAACGAGATCTCCGTGGGCGAGGGTCAACGGGTCGCGGTCGCCCGCGCGCTCGCGAACGGCCCCAGGGTGATCCTGGCCGACGAGCCGACCGCCGCGCTCGATGCCGAAGGAACCTACTCGGTCCTCACCGCGTTCGAACTCGCGCGCACCTCGTTTCACGCGGCCCTCATCGTCGCGAGCCATGATGCCGCGGTCCCAGGGTTCCGCGCCGATGCGTACCGTCTCGAGGACGGAACGTTGAGCCCCACCGGGTGAGGACGAAGCCTATATCCCGGTCCGCGATAGGGCCCCGCGGAATGGGCATGGACCGGGCTCGGAATCGAATGGTCGAGCTCGTGGGCCGCGGGTGGGACCAGGTCAAGAGCCCTCTGTATCGCAACGCGCTTTTCATCATGATGACCACCGTGATCGGAAGCGGCCTCGGCTTTTTCTTCTGGGTCATCGTCGCGAACAAGTATGCGAAAGAGGACATGGGCGCCGCGGTCACGTTGTTCCAGACCTTGGGTTTCCTCGGGGCCCTCGGGAACCTGGGCATCGGGATCGGACTCATTCGATTCATCCCGGAGACGGAGGACAAGCAAACTCTGCTGAACACCGGACTCACGGTGTCCGGCATCGTGACGTTCGTCCTGAGCGTGGGCTTCCTCCTCTCCCTTCCGATCGTGCTCCCGAACCTCTCGTTCGTCCTGCTGGATCCGTTGTACATCATGACGATCATCGCCTGCACCGTGGCTGTTGGGCTGGCGCCGATCTTGGACGGCGCCGCGATCGCCGTGCGTCGGGCGGACTTCCAGACCTGGCGGATCACGATCTTTGCCTTCCTCAAGATCCCGTTCGCGCTCATCGTCCTGGCATCGCCCTTCTTGAAAGGGCGTGCGGGCATCTTCCTGTCCCTGGCCGCGTCGTTTGGCATCAGCGTGGTCGTCCTCGGATTCGTCCTCCTCCGACGGGCCGTGCCCGGATATCGACCCCGACTCGACTTCCGGTTCGACCGAATCAAACCCCTCCTCAGCTTTTCCTTGGGCAACTATGTCGCCGCGGCGATCGGCGCGGCGGGCATCCTCCTCCCGACGCCCCTTATCTACGATGCGCTCGGGCCGAGCGCCGGGCCCCTGAACGCCGCGTACTTCTACGTGGCGATCGTCGTCGCGACCCTCCTGTACATCATCCCCGGTGCGGCCTTCACGTCGTTCTATGCGGAAGCGTCCCACAAGGACATGGACCGACGTCGCGGGGAGCGGCAGGCGATTGTCCTGAGCCTCGGACTGTTGATCCCGGCCATCGCGGTGATGTGGCTCTTCTCTGAACCGATGCTGCGGTTGTTCGGCGATCCGGCGTACGCCGACGAAGCGGTCACGCCCCTCCGCATCCTCTCCTTGGCCTCGATCCCCGTCTTCTTGAACGGCGTGTTCGGGACGCGCGTGCGCGTCCGCAAGAGGACGCTCCCGCTCATCGTCGCGGCGACGATCAGCACCGCGATCACACTGGGTCTCGGCTGGATCCTCTTGCAGAACCCGGACCTGGAGATCGACGGACTCGCGTATGCGTACGTCCTCGGCCAAGCCGCCGCGACCCCGTACCTGTTTTTCAAGGCGCGGAAATCGTACGAGGCGATCCCGACCGAATCGCTGCTGGGGCAACCCTTGGAGTGAGTCATGGCCACGGCGACCGCGACGGCCGAAATCGCATCCGCGAGGACCTCGCGCTGGACCTATCTGCTCGCCTACCTCGCCGCCGTGATCGTCGCCGAGATCCTGATCGCGATCCCGGGCCCGCCGAACGGGGAGGGACGGCCGTTCCAACCGATCGGCCTCGCCATGCACATCCTCCTCGTCTTCACCCTCATGTTCGCCTCCGTCTTCCTGCAGACGAAGGACACGCCCCTCGCGTCCCTGCTCGTCGCGGTGAGCCTCGGGTCCCTCGTGCGCGTCTTCTCCCTCGCGGTCCCTCGTTTCAATTTCATCGCGACGCCGGAGACGGATCCGTTAAACACAATCCCGTGGCTCGCGCTCGTCAGCGTCCCGCTCCTCGTGTCCGTCGCCGCGGTCGCGTACGTGCAAGGATTGCGTCCGCGGGATCTCGGCCTCGTGATTCGACGCTGGAACGAGGTCCCCCTCCAATTGGCGGTCGCGATGACCGGGATCCCCCTCGGGCTGCTCGAGTTCGCGATCCTACGACCACCGAAGTGGATCCCTCAGGAGACGATCGTCGCTCTCCTGGGCGGCGGACTCGTCATCTTCCTGGCGACCGGCCTCTCCGAGGAACTCATCTTCCGCGGGATCCTGCTGAAGCGCGCGGTCGAAGCGCTCAACGACCGGGACGGCCTCCTGTATGTGACCCTGATTTTCGCCAGCCTCCACATCTTCTTCCTGAACGGGCTCGACCTGGTGTTCGTCTTCGCGGTCGGCCTGTTCTACGGGTTCGTCGTGCTGCAGACGAAGAATCTGTGGGGCGTCATCCTGAGTCACAGCCTCGGCAACGTGATCCTCTATCTGGTCGCGCCGTTCCACTAGGGAGCGGGCGTCCGAGAAACCGGTGCGGTCCCGAGGGCCGCAGATCTAGAGCACTTCGACGACCTTCACCGCGACGATGAAGGCGAACACGACCAGGAGTGGGGTGATCGGGATGAGCAACGTGTGGGAGAGGACCTTCGACTTCAGGCTACCCGTCTCCTCCGCGTGGGCGCTCGTGAGCTCACGCATGATGAGGAACAGAATCAGGGACGCGACCGCGGCGGCGCCGAAGCTTCCCGCCAGAAACGTGGACGTGACGGTCACGACGGTCGTGATCATGTCTGGACCCTCTACCCTTTCTACGGAATATTAAACGTAACCCTATATAAATCCATCCCCCACACGTCGTTTTTTCGAGAACCGGAACGTCCTCCCGCGGTGGAGGACCGCGGGCCATCACCTCTTCCGACCGCCGGCACCGCCGCCGACGAGCCCGTACACGGTCAAGGCGACGTACCATCCGACGCCGACCCAGCTGTATCCGATCCCCAGGATCAATGCCGTGTTCAGCCGATGGTTGAACTGCGCGAAGCCGTCGGCCCCGGGGAGCATGACGCCGGAGAGTCCGAGGATCAAGGATGCAATGACGCCCGGTCCGATCAGGTACCGTCCGAGGAACTTGCGGCGCTGCATGAGGCGCTGACGCTTCGAACCGATTTTGGTGTCGTCCTCGTCGCCACCAGACGAGCGACCGCCCGCGGACGGATTCGCGTCCATCGCCTGCGCCTCCCGGCTCGCGTTCGCCTCCACCTCGCTCAGGCTCTCGAGGAGCTCGTCGATGTCTCGGTCCACCGTGTCGCGCAGGTTCGACTGCGGCTCCGGCAACGGAGGCGGGAGCGCCTCTTGCGAGGACTGCCGCACCACCGCGCCGAGTCGTGCATCGACCTCGCGGATCTGCCGCGAGAACGAGGCCCGGATGCTAAGGCCGAGGCCGGCGAGTCCCACGAGGAAGATCGCGGCGACGAGCATGTATGTGGTGTAGATCCAACGCGTGATGTCCGCAGGATACCAAGCCGCCGAAAGGCCCTGCGCGAACTGCCACGAGGCGATGCCGATGATGGCAAAGTAGATGCCGAATCCCGCCGCGAGCACGCGCGGTCGCAACTGCCTCGCCATTCGCACCCCGCCTGATTCGGGACCGGATATATTTCATCACCTCCTTCTCACTTTTGATTCCAGCGGAGGGTCCGGCCAAAGGTATATCCCACCCTCGTTCCCTTCCACGTAGGAGGAAGGCCCGCCCCCATACGGAGGTCGGCCCGTCGGAGGAGCCTGGGATGGGATTCCAAACGCGTTCGTCACGGTTTGTGCTCCGGGAAGTCCTATTGGTCGGCCTCGCGGCCGCCGCCGCGTTCGTCTTCATCAACCACGACAATCTCTACCTGTCCCATCCCTTCCGCCTCGCGGACGCGCGGATCGAGTCGTATGCCCTCGCGACCGCGATGATCTATCTGTTCCTTCGACTCGTGATCGTCGCACTGGAACTGCGTCCGCCGCGGTCGCATGAGGAACTCGTCCGGTGCCCGGAGTGCGGACAGTGGCTCGACGATCCGACCGCCGCCGGCCTGGAGGCCCACCGCCGGATCGAGCTCACGCCGAAGCCGTCGCGGAAGGAGATCGTCTCCGCGGTCGCCCTCCGGAAGGCGGTGGACGCGGCGCGCCGTGGGAACCTGAGGCCTCCCCATCCTGGCGTTGTCGAGCCGAACCCCGCGGTCCCGAATCCGACGAACGTGACGAGCGAGGATCTGGTCGCGGCCCTGAACGACCCGGACTTCCTCGAACGGGCAAGGCACAGCCCGGAGCCGCCGGTCGATCGGCGCCTCAAGCGCTGAGGCCGACGAACACGAGGAGCTCCTCGAGCACTCGATACGTGAAGCCCCAGATCAGCCACTCGCGGTGCGTGTACGAAGGCACCAGCAGTTCGCCCAGGATCGTGGGCACGAGCGTCTTGCCTTGGGCCGGCGGCAGCTGCGCCAGGGGCGTCCAGAAGACGGCGGTCATCTCCGGGCCGGGAGTCGGCTCGACGGGTGCGGACGCGAGGGCCACGAAGGGGACGACGAGCAATTCGGGCTTGTTTCCCGGAGCCCGCGGCGCCATGTGGCCGAGGACCTCCGCACGGCCGTTCAGGTCGATCCCGACCTCCTCGCGCGTCTCGCGGATCGCCGTGTTGAGCAAGGTCCCGTCCTCGGCATGGTGTCGTCCGCCGGGGAGGCCGACTTGCCCGGACCACGGGTCGCCCTCCCGTTTCCTCCGTTCACCGAGGAGGACCTCGAGGCCGTCCGGCTCTTCCCGCAGCAGGATCATCACCGCGGCCGCCGGTTTCGTCTTCAGTTCGGCCTCCGCGAGTTCCAGCGGGAGCAGGAATTTTCGCAGCCGTTCGAGAGACGCGTTCGACAACCGGACGCCGAAAGGACATTCGCGCTATTTGGTATTCGCCGCGCCGGCTTCCACCGTGCGCCGAGGAGGACCCAGGACTCGATCCTCAACTTTGTCCGAGGCGAACGCCGCCGACGGGTCAATGAACCGGGATGAACCGAAATCGATTTATCATGCTTCGGAGTGGGACTCGCCATGGGTCGCGCGGGCCGCACTCTCCCTAGTCATCAGATTGCGGGCTTGTTTCTCCTGGCCGGAAGCGCCGTGTTCGCCCTCGGCATCACCATCGCGGAGACTCTCTATCCGGCCTACAGCGTGTCGCACGACTTCCTTGCCGACTTGGGCGGGGGACCCAGCGCGCTCGTCTTCAATTCGTCGATCACATTCTTCGGCGTCGCCCTCATCGCCGCGGGCGTGTTTCTTTTCCGGGCGTTCCGAGATCTTCCGCTCACCGTCGCCTTGGTTCTCGCGGGAATCGGGGCGATCGGCTTCGGCTTGGTACCGGCCACGGACAATCTCGCGCCGGAGACGTACCGTAACCTCGCGATCCACACCGGCTTCGCCCTCGCGGCCTACTTCTTCGCCGCCTTGGCGGCGATCCTCGCGGTCCGAGTGGTCCGGTCCCCGTTCGGCTACATTTCGGTCGCCCTCGGGATCGTCTCCCTTGTGGCCCTCGGATTGCTCGGGACGGATCAGTACGGAATCCTCGGCCGGGGAGGAATGGAACGGATGGTCGTGTGGCCTCTCCTCCTCTGGGGCGTCGCGGTGGGAGGATCCCTACTGACGATCCGGTCGCTCGACAAGAAGGGCGTCGCGTCCGTCGGAACGGCCCAGACCTAATCTTGCGGACATCGTGAAGTTCGTCGCGAGACGAGGGAATCGAAGCCCTGATTGCGGAGTCGCCGGGCTCCGGGAACTTCTCGCCGCGGCATTTCGGGGAATCCTTATTCGCCGATTCTTATTGCGTCCATTCGTGGGCGTCGTCGAAGGATGGGAGTTCCCCTGGATAGAGCCGCGGCTTTCGACCGGACCGATGGACGAGTCGGCCATGGTCCGCGAGCAGGGAGGCTGGGTCCTCACCTCCGCGATCGCCAATTCCTCCCTGGGTTTCATCTTCTGGGCGTTCGCGGCCCGACTGTTCAGCTCGGATGCGTTCGGCATTGCTGCCGCTCTGGTCTCTCTGTCTTCCTTGGCGACGTCCGTTGGCATCTTGGGGCTGGACAACGGACTCGTCCGGTTCATCGCGCGGGCCGATCGACCGCGCGCCCTGATGCGGAAGCTCCTCCTCATCG